>OGDR01000004.1_pt1 | contig 326109 bp, 267 predicted proteins | sample 1570501 | NCBI WGS metagenome assembly OGDR01 (sample SAMEA2582170, study PRJEB24529) | metagenome | reverse complement strand
GTAGCAAAAACTATATAATGTATTGGGGGGGTTTACGTTAATTATAATAGCATACGCTATCCAAAAAGTGTGCACAAAGTTTGCAGAATGAAAAAAACTATTTTATGCATTCTTACAACGGTCTTGTGAAAATGAAAAAAAATAATTCCTTACAGGTCTATGAACACAGCACTATGACCCGGTTAGGAGCTGTCTGTGGCGGTATGCTCTTTGTGGCAGCCGCATAATATACCAGCAGGAAATGATTTGCCGGGAAACAGAAATAGGGCTGGCCGTTTAAGGTTGACAAAACTGTGGACTGATACAGGTTCAGCTTCAGGGATTGGTCAGAAGCAGTGAGAGTCTCATCAAACCAGGAAAGGTTTACATCCTCCTCTGGCCTGACTACGGCGATTAAATCGGCCTGGTATTGAGGCGGGTAGATGAGGGGGACCGGCAGGGTGTTATCATAGAAAGCAGCCACACGCATACCTGGCATCAGGCGCATGGTATCCACCACAAAGGTGTCGTCGGAGAGAATCATGTTGACGGGCTGGCCCTCAACACTGAGAGTTATAACCTGGGTGCAGCAATCCCCATCCTGCGTGGAAATGTTGGTAATGACCCCGACCACGGGAGTCAGATTTTCATAGTTCATAAAAAAATATCCTTTTTTAATTATCATATGCCGGGATAGTAAAAAGAATCCAGAAAGTTGAAGGAAAAGGAGGAGGCCGGAAGGATTACATCCCTCCGGCCGAGTATTATGAAAAAAAGTTTTATTAGCATTAGCTCTTTACATAAATTAGTATATCCATAAAATGTGAGGAGAATTTTATGATTCTGTAACGGATTTATGAACAGAATGTGAGAAGTTTGTGAATAGACAGGCCGGGCTAAGCATCATGCTGATTAGGGCCTGATTACGGCCGTTATAGCTGTTATGCTATTGTTAATTTTCCTCCATTGTCTTGCAATAAGACAGAATTGTGATAGACTGGATTCAGACCATACATAAAAAAGGAGGTACAACATGAAATTTTATATTTGTAATCACTGCGGCAACATAATTGCCTATGTGAAAAGCAGCGGTGTCCCGGTTGTCTGTTGTGGGGAAAAGATGCAGGAACTGGTTCCAAACACCACAGATGCAGCAGTTGAAAAGCATGTGCCTGTCATTCAGATAGATGGGTCTAAGGTCACTGTCACAGTAGGCTCAGCCGAGCACCCCATGATTCCGGAACACTATATCCAGTGGATTGCTCTGGCTACCAGACAGGGAAATCAGAGAAAAGAGCTGCAGCCGGGACAGAAGCCGCAGGCAGAGTTTATGCTCTGTGAAGGAGATGAGGCAGAGGCTGCATACGCATATTGCAACCTGCATGGTTTGTGGAAGGCAGAACCTTAATCTGACTCTGCCGGGAACCTGCCGGAATTCCTATCCAAAAGGTGTGCAGAGCTGTCTGGCGCAGCCTAATACGAACGGACATAACCAGGCATAGATAAACATAGACAAACAGCATTTTGGGCCGATACGGCACGAAATGCTGTTTGTTTTATATACGCGTATTGCCAGCCTGTTCTTTGCTATTCTTTGGGAGTTTCATACAGAATAACGATATCCCCATCAACAAACCCTGCGCCGATTCCCTGATACGCCTTTAGCCTGCCGGCGTATGTTCCATTTGCCAGATAAGCACGTATTGTATGTACCGTATCCTCCAGCACCTGCTGCCAGCCGGTATTTTGTACCCAGTGGAGAGTGCTGTCACGGGAAATAAATACTTCGTCACAGGCCCAGTCCGGGTCATCCGCGTCAAAGCTGCCTGTTCCTATGAACTCCATGGACCAGCAGCTGTCTCCGTCATCATAGAGATTAAAGTTGACGGCAATGATTTCCTCCGGCAGAGGGCCGGCCATTATACGGTCAAGCCACGGTATGAATGATTGCATAAAAATGCCGCCTTTTATACGGTCTTGCGGTCCATTCAGCAGGAGATGCAGAATTTCCTGTTTACTGCTCAAACTATCATAATCTCCCATCAGCAAATTGGGATAATGATATACAACACCGCGGTATTGGTTTTTCTCCAGGGCATCTATCAGGGAGTCCATGCCATATTCCTTAGCAAAATCTGCAAATACCTGAATCCTGGTTTTTTGCAAGATGGCAGCACCGCAGGGGAACTGAGGACATTCCCAGCATCCTTCCCATCTGTTTTTTATGCAGCAGTTAAACGGTTTGCAGGTTTCTCTGCCCGGGCAGCCGCCGCTGCGGCAGCCAGGACAAAGAACATTTTCGCTGCACACACAGCAGGCAAGCCCGCAGTATGCAATGCCCTTTTCTCTTTCCATGAATACACCTCACCTGTTTATCTGAAACTTATTTTTACTATGTGCAACTTTTATGAAAGCTCTCCCGTCTAATTGTATGAACCCGTATGGAGCTTAAAATAATTAAGACGAAAAGGAGATTTACCATGAAAAAACATTTAGCTGTCATTACCATCTGTACACTGGCTCTTGCAAACGCAGTTCCCGCAATGCCTGTGTATGCTGCATCCAAAAAACCCGCGGCTGCTTATTCCGCAAAGCAGAGACGGGAGGGACAGAAAAAAATCAAGGACGCGGCTTCCAGGATAAAATCCGCATTTAAGAAACAAGACCTGAATGCATTGGCGGATTTATGCAGCTTTCCTCTTACCATATCATATGCATCCGGCGAATTGACTGAACTTAAAAGCAAGTCAGAGCTGCTGGCGCTGGGGTCCGGTCCCGTTTTCACAGAAGGAATGAAGTCTGCCATCGCATCCACAGATGTTTCAAAGTTAAAGGAAGTGGGGAATGCAGGAGTACAGATGGGCGGTGATGCAGGTCTGAGTCTGTTTAAATTTGGAGGAAAATGGAAGATCAATAACATATACAGTGATTACAACAGCCAGGCTGGCAGTGATTCAGGGGCCCTCAAAATTGGAAACCTGGAAGAAGCAGCCACTACAGTCCAGAAATGCTTTTCGTACAGAGATATTGAAACTCTTTCCAGGATTTGCAGTTATCCGGTGAATGTAATTTACGAGGATGGGACATCAGCGGAATATAGTGATGCTGCCAGCTTCATTTCCAAATGCGGCGGCAGGCTGTTTACGGACCGTCTCTGTAATTCGGTTACTGCCACGGACGCATCCGGGCTGCAGGCAGTTGGAAATGCCGGAGCGCAGCTGGGAGGGGATTCCGGCCTGTCCATGTATCAGTTTGGAGGGGCCTGGAAGGTTAATAATATTTATCAGTAACGTATTTTTCATTGTCTGTATCAGTAATGAGGGTTAGGAAATCCAGCGTATTCCTGGAAAATAGCGGAATAATGCCTTGGCAGTTATGGCTTCCTCCGGAACAAAGGGGTCTGACCAGTCCCGGGCATCCCTGGAATGATTCCTGTTGTCACCCAGCATGAGATAGCAGCCTTCCGGAACCTGGAAATGATAGTTCTCTGAGACCATGGGTTCCGGAAGATATGGCTCATCCAGGGGAGTGTCTGACTGGTTGATGTATATTTGGTTATCCCGGATATCCACGGTTTCCCCCGGAAGTCCTATGATTCGCTTTACCAGCCGGGTCTTGTCCTTGCCCGGCTCCGCTTTGTGGTCAAAGAGTACGATATCCCCCCTCTGAGGCTGCGCTCCGAAGGCGTATGAAAGCCTGGAACCGATGATCCGGTCACCTGTCATAATGGTATTCTCCATGGAACCGGAAGGAATGTAGCTGTTGGCGATGATAAAGGTATTGAGGACAAAGGCAATGGCAGCAGCGGCCAACAGAATTTTGACCCACTCCAGAACCTCCTTTTTAAAGCCGGAGTTTCCGGTATGTTCGCTTTTTGCTGATGTGTTCATGGAAGTCTCCTTTATAATAAATCATATTTGAATCGGATAAATGTTATTTACCAGTTTAGCATTAACGTCTTATAAAGTCTTTAGTATTTGCCAATACGTAAGAATAATTAATAGTTTATTTATTAAAAAAATCTTCCTGTAATGTTATTCTATGAATAAGAATGAAGCAAAGGGAGTGGAATATGAAACGGATTGTACATACTGTAAGCATTATACTGGCTGTTCTGTTAGCCGCGGCCGGCGGCTACTATGGGGGAAGAAGGAGCGTCCAACCACTGGTTGGAACCACATTTTATGCTGTCATCGAGGAGATAAGGGAAAACCGCCTTCTGGTTCAAGGATTGGAGATAAATGATATCAATGGACGCGGGACCTTTGAACTGGCAGTGGGAGATAAAACAGAGCTTATATGGAGAGGTGTTCCCATAACGCTGAAGGATTTGAGGGCAGGGAATACCGTATCAGTCACTTATACCGGAGAAGTTTTGGAGATATCTCCGGCTCAGGTCAGTGATGTGCTCCGGATTCAGCTGCTGGATGATGAAACGCCTTATTAGAGTATGCCCGGTGGACAATGTAAAAAAACAAAGTAAAATGGCCAGTCGGGGAACTGGCCATTTTAGGAGAAGGTATTTCGTTTTTTATGGGGTGTAGCAAAAACTATATAATGTATTGGGGGGGTTACGTCTATTATAGTATCACCTGTTGTCGAAAAAGTGTGCACAAACTTTGCTGGAGTTGAAAGCTTATTTTGTGTACTTTTTTGGTGGATAATCATGTTTCACATTTGCTCACGGACAATACATTCCGGGGTTGGGCAGAATGCTGTGGGGGGAGTATATTGTTTCGTGGTGGTGTGCAGATTATGAGGATTTCATAGGCTCTGTAAAAGATTGTATTGCAAACGCGGATTTAGATAAACCGTGGGATTACTATTTTAGCTCTGTGATTTTAGCTCTGCCATATCTATACAATTTCGGATGGAGCCTTTGTTCAAGTGTTAAACGGCTGGGAGAGAAACAGATATTATGGACCTGCTGACAAATTAAAGGAAATGCCCTTCTAGTATGGTATAATAATTATAGTAACAGTAATAATGAGCGTCAAAAGTAATACTAAAAGGGCTGGATAAGATACTTTCAAAAAATTAAACAGGAGATACGATTATATTTCATTCATTTTCCAGAATGTCCAGGAATGCAGAGGAAGGTTTTTCTCTATATGAGGAATTATTTACCAAGGGAGTCAACCTTGTGTTTTTGAAAGAGCCACATATTAATACGGACACATTATAGAAGGAACAGGTTCCCAACATGGGAATTCGGTTTCTTCTTTTATTCCTGGAGTATTAATTTAGGTCTATTTTACCATGCTTCTTCTCAAATTCAGCAACATGGTTTTTTATAAGCACTTCCAACTCACGATTGGCAGAACGACCATTATAATCAGCTACAATCCGTAATTTTTTCATTAATTCGGAATCAGTGCGTAAGGTGAATTTTGCTATTTCGTTAGTCATGCGTGTTACCTCCATATAAGTCATATGACCTCATTATAAAGTCAAAATGACGGCTAAATATTGATTGACGGCATAATGACGGCGTAATATAATTATGGGAGAAACGGGAAAAAATTATGCTTATAGTGATATTATTTAAAATATAAATGGGGGAACTATGGAGGAGTACAAAAAACTAATTTATGATTTGATGAATGGGAAGTTAGACTTTAAAGATAATCCGCCTGAAGAGTGTAAGTATGTGAAGGATGAATTCTCAGAGGGAAAAGTGTGTGAACAGGCATATACAGAGATAATGAGTGCTTATCAGCGCCTATGCCAAAGGTTGGGGGTGAATGGGGAAGAGGATAAGGACATAGAGGTTATCATAAATAACTATGAATTAATTACAGAATATTTGTGCATGAAAATGTTTGACTATGGGGTGTTATGCGCAAGGTTTAATTGAGTAGCTGATTATTAGTGCGGAATGACTTGTAAAATGACAAATTGGTTGAGAAGGACTGTTTTCTAGCTGTTTTCTGGTTGGAAGGCAGTTCTTTTTATTTTGTAGATATGTTATAATTCATATCTATAATTTTGAGTTACCGCTATATGGAGAAAGGAAAATAAAGGATGACAGTAAAAAAATGGATCGCTATGATTACACTTTCGATGCTTTTTTCGGGCACCTTAATATGGGAAGCATATGCAGGAACTTGGAAACAAGGAATTGACGGGGATTTATCCGCATGGTGGTATGATAACGGAGACGGAACATTTCCCATATCCTCATGGATGTGGATTGATGGTAATAACGATGGAATTGCCGAGTGCTATTATTTTGATGATACAGGACGTATGCTGAGTGATACAGTTACGCCGGATGGTTATACAGTTGATAAAAACGGTGCGTGGAAGCTAGGATTTGTACGACACATGTATTCTTTGAATTCATATCAGGAAGAGATTTTCAAAGATGCTGCCGAATGCCTTTTGAACCTATACGAAGATCAATTTTATGTTCCGTCTTTTACATATGGACAGCTCCGGTATTTAATGTATGAGGACAGGCAGAAATTAATGAATTCCCTTCTGGCTGCGGATACAGAGAAACACTTGAATAATCCTGATATAACTACAATGTTTGTTCCATTGCGTATAGAAGATGGAATAGGGTATTTTGACCGTGAACAGAGTTCTGATGGAACTTTTTTGTACATGAAATTGAAATACGCAAAAACTGATGTTGTTACAAATAAGATATTGCGTACAGGGACTTTTTACATGAAGCTTTATAGGAATAAGTCAGATGATATTGGCTATTACATTGATATAATCAGTAATCAGGAGTCGTTTGGATGATTTGGGAAATTAAAAGGAGGTTATACGGCTGGGGACATATCCCTGGCCTTTTTCGCTCCTCTGCTGGTATGGTTATTAACGTTATCATCAGTAATGCAAGATAATTGGGAACACTATTAGTTTTTCAAAATGGATATCCATAGATATACCTCGAATGAAGTGGAAAACAAGCAGGAGTTATGGTACAATCTTTTCAAGGGAAATTTGGGAGAAGTAGGAATAAAAAATATGAATGATATATTCTTTGATAAAAATTTTAACAGAAAGATATTGAAAAAATGGGTAAGTTCACAAACAAGCATGCTAACTGAAAATAATGGGGTAACTTATATTGAAAAAATAGAAAATCAAGTTAATGATAGTGGTCAAAGTTCTATAGTGCCTTATGGCTCAGATGAGCTTGAGATATATGAAAATATTTTAACCCCCTTAAAAGTGGAACATGTACATGTTGTTGCAAGTAAAAAAACAGGGTGAAAGCAAGTTTGTTCTTGAATATATTGACGGATTAACGTGTAGTGATGCTCCACAAGCTATTCATTTATATAAAGCAGCTTTAAAAATCGGGGATTTATATAGAACATCACGAAATAACATTAGTTGTGTTAACGAGACAATATTCCAAAAGTATTATTTATCAAAAGAAAAAACACTTAATCATCTTTATGAAATTTCAAAAGCGTTTGATATAAGTGGTTTAGTAAACTTTACCAGTGATAGCTATGAAAAATATAGCAAATACCCAATATTTCTGAACCATTATGATATGCATTTTAAAAATATGATTTATTCGAAGGGTGATATTCGTATTATTGATTGGGCAACGGCACAATTTTCACCTTTTTATTCTGATTTATATGTATTGCTTCGTCAAGCTGAACAAGTTGATGCTGATATTTCTGTTATTATAGATAATTATAAAAATTCGGCAGGTTTGGCAGAATTAACAGAAGAAGAAATGCTTGTTGGCAGGATTTTTTGGTGCATACCGGCTATTCATTGGCTTTTAGAATTACAAGGCACTGATAATGTGCCTTTTTATGAGTGGGCAGAGGATGAATATACAAGTTTGTTAACCGCTTATAGGCGATATAAAGAAATATCAGCATAATACTGTATTTTCGCTTGACGCTTTTTGGTGCCCACGCCTACAAAAAGAATATATTTGAATGCCATTGAGAAGATATAAGACGTTTTTCGGCCAATTAATCAATAATAATAGAATTGTAGGGAAGCAATCAATGAAAGACAACTAACTTTGAGATTGATTCAGTCTTTAAAACTGAAAAAATTAAAAAGGACGAATACAAACGAGTCTTTAAAGGATATAAGTATAGCCATGTATTGAAAATTGAGTTTGATTTGGATCATGATTTATTGGGGAAGATACTGGATAACGTTTCAAGATGTGAATGCCATCCAGAATTTGATATTTCTTATGCAATAAAGGATAAAGAAGCTGTCAAAAATAAATTACTTGAAAAGGCTGTAAAGGATTCAAGAGTGAAGGCATAGGTTCTTGCTAAAGCAGCTGAAATGAATCTGGATGAGCTTGTGTCTATATATTATTCATGGGGAGAGTTAGAGCTTACTACTTCACCATATGGGAGATTATTGGATGCTATGCCATTAAGTTTGGAAGAAGATGCTTGCTATATGTCAGATGAACCCTTGCAGTTAGAACCTGAAAATATTAGGGCCAGCGATACGGTGACAGTTGTGTGGAAGTTGCGAAATAATTAGGAGAAAGGCGTATGAGAATTCTATTTTGTAAAATTTCTGCTATGAAGTATTATAAAGGTGTAATTCCAGGTAAAGATGAGGCTTTTAATGGGGGCAGCTTTGTCAAGGAGCATGGGGAAGGAAATGAGCAGTATAATTTTGATCCAGTTATCTCAGAAGATGGACAAGCATATTGTTTAGGGTTCGTCGAAACAAAATCATCCAGCAAAGGGAAACACAATGAACTACATATCGAAAATATTCAAGGTTGTGATTTGCTTAAAGATGACCAAGAAGTTGATGATGTATTGGTAATATGGTGCGCTACTACAATGTTGAATGAAACATCAATCGTAGGATGGTACCAGAATGCAACAGTTTTTCGTAATTATCAGTCAGTGGAACTTGACAATGGAGATATACAAGATTACAATATTTTGGCTAAAAAAGAAGATTGCGTTTTACTACCAGAAGGGAAACGACATAATCACATATGGGATGCGCCTGTTTCAAGAAAACGTACGTATGGGTTTGGTCAATCATTGGTATGGTATGCGCAAGAAGAGAAAGCACAACCATATATAAAAAAATTATCAGAACAGATTTTGAACTATGATGGGGAAAACTGGATTGATAAAAGTGCAGAGGAATAAATGAATAATGAAACTAAGTCACTAGTATTTTGTGGAGCCGTATCAGCATTGGTACGGCTATTTTAATGAAAAGGATGTTCGGTATTGTGTTCGGCAGCGTAATAATTTATTCACTAAACCCACTGAATTACTAGGAATAGAGCGCAAATTTAACGTTTTCACGCTTATTTGAAAGAGGGGTTCGGTATTCAATCGGTGAAAGGATAAAAGTGCTTATTTTATAAGGAAATTATGCTGTTAGTGGTATGAACAAATGGTGACAATGTGTCACTGTTGGCGGGAGTTCGGCAAACCTATTATTTTATGAGTGGTTTTATGTATGTTAGAGCAGAGTAGAGTATATTAGAAATGATTACTGATATTCGCGGAAACGCTAGAAAATGCATAAGGTTTTGGAATATGACTGAAATGCTGTGAGAAAAAATCTCAGTTCGATAATAGCTTGAGTATCAAAGTATTTATGTACGTAACAATTTTGATTATATATAATCAATCTAAATACATGGCTCGATGAAAATTATTGGAATTACCCTTTAATAAGATATAATGGGTTTAGTTTATCTTATGGGAGGATTTTGTTATGGGATTCTGGAGCAGTTTTTTGGGAGCGGGAGCGGCTCATGTTTATAATGAAATGAAGAAAGAGGAAAGAGAAACACAAAAATGGAATGATTTGTTACATGAGATGATGGAATGTGAGAGCGCATTTAATGATTATTTAAAAAATGTGGGGATCGTTGATAGTTATTGTGCAGATGTGGAGTATGTAAATAGTGGGAATATTTCACCTATTAAACGAGAGATAAGTGCTTTAAGAAAAAAGGTGGATAACTATTTGTCTTTAGGTGGATTAGGTGTATGTGTTCGTAATCTTGAAAGCTTGGACGATGATATTGAAAAAGTAAAATATTTAAAAAAGATTGGCCAATTAGAACGGCAAGTAGAATTTGCATATGACGATATGTATACTGTACAGGAAAAAATAAAAACAGAGCAAGAAGAAATTGAGTATCAAAAAGGGCAATTACGTGAAATACAAAAGGAGCAATATGGGAAAGAGACCGATGTTAGTATAGACATAAGTTCTTTGTCAGAATCATCAATACTTCATGTCAGTATCGAAAGAATATTAGATGGAAGGATTAGAACATTATTTAGTGAAAAGTGGAATGAATTTATAGAGGATTATTATACATTTGATGCTTGTTTAGATGATTTATTTCAGGCTACTAATTTAAGAGAAAAGATAAATGTACTTGACACAATTATTTCTGGATATAAATTGTACGAGGCATATCTAATGGCATCAAAAATGCCATATAATCTTCAGGTGGAAATGTTTAAAGAGATAATAGATATAATGAATATAGGGGAATATGAGCGTGATAAAGCAGAAGGAATCTATTTAGAGATGCTTTCTAATGAGAATGGATTTAGAAATCATATTGAAATAACTGTGCTTCCTACAGAAGATTATGCAGCAGGGATGTTTTGGACACATCTTCTCGCTGCGTGTGATGGAATCGTTGACTATAGTTATATTGAAAACCTGTTGAATTATCATGTGGCTTATTTAGTAGCATTGGGAACATCTGTACAGTGTTTTGTAGATGATGATATTTTAGAGGACGTCACTATTAATTACTGTGGGGAAGTTCATGCCTTGTTAAATCGGTATATTGAAGCTAAAACTTTATAGAAAAAGTTTATTTGTACTTATACGTAGCTAGTATAATTACCGTATCAGACGTAAATAATGTTACTTTCAAAAAAGTAAGAGGTGTGTGAATGGTAAAACTGCTCTCATTTACATTGTAATCTCTAATGCACAGTGCTACAATGAACCTATATTTTACCGAGGGGGAGTTATTGATGTCTGAATCAAAACGCCTAAAGCAATGTCCTATATGTAAAGAATTTTCAGAAATATCAGAAATGTATTGCAGCTGTGGCTATGAATTTGGAGGGAACCGTTGTACCAATCCAAATTGTAAACAAGCTTGTGATGATTTTGCACGCCTCTGTCCGTATTGTGACAGTGCGACACAAAACTATCTTGATGGTTATTTACAAGGGATTCCTACTAATGTTAAATAACTGATCGAAAAGAGATCAATACAACAGAGCAGGTGATTAAGATGAGGCAGAGACATATTTATTTCATGAAAACCAAACAGATTGGTTTTTCAAAATGGGGGCAGGATGATCTTGAGCTTGCAACTGTATTATGGGGTAATGCCGAAGTAACACGGTATATTTGCGCATCTGGGAAATTTAGTAAAGATGATATTGAGGAACGTTTGAATACAGAAATTTTAAATGAGAAGAATCACCGTGTTCAATATTGGCCTGTCTTTGAGCTTGCTACAGATAATTTGATTGGTTGTTGCGGTTTAAGGCCATATGCAGAAAAGGAATACGAAATAGGTTTCCATTTGCGACCGGAGTTTTGGGGAAAGGGGTATGCAAAAGAAGCAGCAAGCGCCGTCATAGAGTATGCATTCACTACTTTAAAGGCTCGTAGGCTGTTTGCCGGGCATAATCCTAATAATATAGCTTCACAAAAAGTACTTGAAGCATTAGGGTTTACTTATATTGGAGATGAGTTTTATGGGCCAACTGGCCTGTATCATCCGTCCTACGAATTAATAAAATCCAGATAATGACTGGAATCATTACATCTGTATTTACAGTATTATAAAATCATTAGTCCGAAATTCCATGAAATTTAAGGAAAGATACATATAAAAGTTCGTCTCTGTATGATAAAATAAAAATTAAGAACAAAAATATTTTTACTTAGGGATGTTTTATGTGGAGGAAAATTTATAATGAGAAAAGAGTCTAATGATAAGTGGGGATTAGGATTGGCTTTAGGAATCGTATTTGGACTTGCGATTAATAATTTAGCACTTGGATTAGCCTTGTGGCTAGTCTTTGGTTCAATATCTAAAGTTAAAAATAAAGAATAGATTTGGTAATGCATTTGAACGAACGTAGAATTTCATTATTAGGTGGAATATGTCTTTACAAAAGACTGACCTATTGTGTGTTCTCCTAAGATAGAAATTATCTGCAAACAAGGTAGCGTCGGAAGTGTTATCAAGGACAAGTGAATTAGTAATATACCGTTGTTCCTATAAACTACAGATTTACTTTCTCTTTCTATAGGTTATTATGGTAATATATTATTCCGAGAGGGGAGACTCTGAATTGAGTATAAAAGGAACACGAAAAGAACTATACATAGGTAAAACTGAATGTAATATAATCACATTCTGGGGTAATAAAATCACAATAGAGTATGAGGATTTAAAAAGAATAGACTATCAATATTGTGCTCCAGGACAGAGTGGATATATTAACTTTATTGATTCATCTGGTAAAATATCACAGTTTGAATATAAGGACAAACTAAATGATGAAAAAATTAGAAGGACGGTTGAGCTTATACATGAAAACTTTCCTAATCTAAAGATAAGACAAAAAGAGGTTAGTTCTAGTGGGATTTCATTACAAAAGAAGAAATATATAATTCTAATTGTGATTTTTATGCTTGTTATTCTAGCTGGAATAGGTATTGTATTTAAGTATTATATTGCTCATCGTAATAATGGTGATAGTATTGTCACTATTCCTATTCAGGGTCATAATGTACCCGAAAATTTTGAATCGCCCATTGAGACAGAAGTTTTTACAACAACTTTAACTGCGGGTCATTATATTGTCGGAATAGACATTCCAGTTGGTACATATAGCTTTTTTAGTAAAAAGGGTTGTGGGAATCTAATTTCAGATGATGGAAGTATAAACGAAATCTTTGATTATGAAAGTCAAGTGAGTCCTGATATTGGGATAGAGAATTTTGGGACAGAAGAATTAAACATTATTCCATTAACTGACGGAACAATTCTCACTGTTACTTCCACACAGGAAATCTCAGCAGGGTGTGAGGATGGCCGTGTTTCAGAACTCAAACCTAGAAACCAGGAACTTAATGAGATCGAACTTGGATATGGGCTTTATGCCGCTGGTGATGATTTTGCTCCTGGCACTTATAACGTCACTTGGCTTGAAGGAAATGGAAATATTCAAACTAATCCTTGTGATTCAGATACAGGAATAAATGAAATAATGGGTGAAGCATGATATTTGGGTACTATTTGGGTACAGGCACCTAAACATCAAAAAAAGCCTTGCAAATACAAGACTTTTTCAGTGGAGCTGAGGGGAATCGAACCCCTGTCCGAAAATCAATTCCCTGTTCTTCTACTATCATAGTCCTTTATTTGACATTCCCTCTGCCATCAGAGAAAGGACACCCGGATGGTTTCAGTAGCTTCATCATACGCCCATATGCTCAAAGCTTTGCATACGTCGTTTCCCACATAGTCGATGCCAGGGTCTTAAAGTGCGGGTGCTCTAAGTCTGACAGCTGCCATTAGGCAGCGATTGCTAATTCGTCGTTAGCGTTTATATTTATTTTTGCCATTTAACCCATCGCATGGGGATAGCTTCACCAGCTGCATGACCCCCGTCGAAACCAGTACAACCCCTGAATATTCAGTGCTGCGCTTACCTGGTATGCTAACGAAATCCTGCGCTCACTCTATCTTAGCAGTTTCCGGTGCCGCTGTCAAGGGCCGCGGTGAAATATCAGCAGGCAAGATATGGAACAAAGATATGGAGCAAAAATATGGGGCAGAAGATATGGAACTGAAGATATGAAGGCGCCCCAGGCATTGCCGGAAATAAATTCGTATAAACTTTGTAATGAAACATACCTCTATAATTAAGAGAAAAGAAATACCAGAATTCCCTCTTTCTGGTAGTATAGGGATAGGGCATATTCGTGTGCCCGGTATCATATGATTAGATTCCGATAAAACAAAAAAGAGGGAGGCAATTATGAAACATATTATGAAGAAGACAGTATACACAGCAGGTATCAGCGCGGCAGTGGCCGCTGCAGCCTTGGGGCTGGGCGGATGCGGGGCCGGAGCACAGATGCCGGACACGCTGAAGGTACAGAATGTAGGAGCGGCAGAGAATGTGATTACGGTGACCGGGCGCGAGGAGGTAAAGGTGGTGCCGGATATGGCGCAGATTGAATATGCCGTCTATACCAGGGAGGATACGGCTGCTGCCTGCCAGGAGAAGAACGCCAATGACCTGAATGCTGCAATTGAGACATTAAAGGGCCTGGGAGTGGAGGAAACTTCCATACAGACATCTTCTTATGGTCTGAGTCCTATCCGCAACTGGAATTCAGATAAACAGGAGATAACCGGATATGAGATGACTACCAGTTTGACGGTCTCTGACATACCGATTGACAATGCGGGAACCATCATCACAAAGTCAGTGGCCGCAGGAGTCAACGGTATTAATTCCGTCAGCTATTTTTCCAGCAGCTATGATGCCAGCTATCAGGAGGCGCTGAAGGGAGCCATGGCAGTGGCCCAGGCAAAAGCCCAGGCTCTGGCGGAGGCCAGCAATAAGACACTGGCCGGCGTGGTCCATGTGGAGGAATTTGGCTATCAGCCGGAGACCAGATATGCTTCCTATAATGCAGGCGGTTCTGCCAAGATGGCGGCTGCGGTTGCGGAAGATGCGGCTGCTTCTGTTATGCCCGGACAGGTCAGTGTGGAAGCCCAGGTAACGGTTTCCTATGAGCTGAATGATTAGGTTAAATGAAACTTACCCAATGGAAAATAAGTGAATAACGCGTGTGTATACCCCGTAAACAGTATCAAATAACAGCATATGGTACTGTTTACGGGGATATTTGTCATTGATATTTAAGTATAAATATATTATTATTATTTTAGAGTCTAAAGAAGACAGGGGTACTATGAGATGACAACTGCAGATGGCAGAGGAAAAAGCCACAGGGACACGCTGCTTCCTATCATACTATGCTTATGTTTTATAGGCAGCAGTATTATTTTTCTTGTACAGATGATTTTGAAAAGCCAGAAAGAGAACGTGGCATACCTGTATGATGCTGCGAACCAGACAAGGACATCCATTTTAAAACAGATAGAGGGAGACTGGCAGACGCTGGAGGGGTTGGCTGTTAGCCTCAGGGAGCTGGTTATTCTGGATGAGAACCAGATCCTGACCATATTGAATGATATAAATGAGGAAAATGCCTTTATCCGTATGGGTTACGCGGATATTAACGGTAATGCACGCATGGTGGATATGGAAGGCAATGTGGAAGAGGTTAATCTGAAAGGGATGGATTTTTTTGAGCGGGCTTTACAGGGCGAAAAAAGCATATCCAACACATTTGCAGACCAACAGGATGCCAGCGGATATATAAACTATTTTGGCGTCAGAATCAATGACGGAAACGGCAATGCCAGGGGCGTTCTCTGTGCGGTTCACTCGGCTGTCGTACTGAGGGAAATCATTGACGCACCGGTTCTTAAAGGAGCCGGTTATTCCAATATTCTGGATGCAAACGGCAATTATGTGCTTAAGACCATTAAGACATTTGAGGGGGACATTCTTCCTGATAATAAGGAGAAGATTGCAGAGGTCATAAGAGACACCGGCAGGGGGGATTTCATACTTACGGACAGACAGGGAGTCAGGCAGATGCTGGTAATCCTTCCCATCATCGAGGGGCAATGGTACCAGGCGAGTATGGTTCCTGTGGATGTGCTGCGTTCCAGCTACATCCAGACAGCATGGGGTATCATGATTATCATTGTGGTTGCCTGCAGCCTGTTTATATGGCTGATGAGCAGACAGCGGAAGATGGCTGTGAATAATCAGAAGATGCTGATGGAACTGGCTTACAGTGATTCTCTTACAGGCCTGCGTAATTTTGCGGGCTTTAAACGTGAAGTGGAGATATTTCTTAACCGTCCTGAGATCTCCCGTTCTGAGCTTACCTCCTATGTGCTGTGGTATGGTGATTTAAGGAATTTTAAGCTGATTAATGATGTTCTGGGGTACGAAGAAGGCGACAGGCTTCTCAGGCTGGTGGCAGAGTTTCTAAGGACAGTGGAAGGACCTGACTGTATCTGCTGCCGCATAGCGGCCGACAATTTTGCCGGCATAACACGGTGTGAGGATACACAGGTGCTGGACAGCGGTCTGTGCCAGCTTAAGGAATATATGAGGAATTCGGGCATGGATGAACAGCCATTCACGGAGATTCCTGTGGGCGTCTACCGGTTCCGGGCCGGTGACGGGAAGCAGTCTCTGGATGTGCTGGTGAATTATGCCAACATGGCTCATAAGATTGCAAAGGAAAGACCGGGAAGCTCCTATGTGTTCTATGACGACAGCATCCGCAGACGCATGCTGGAGGATACCGCCCTGGAGTCTGAGGCAGAGGCGGCCATGGAAGATGATGAGTTTAAGCTCTATATGCAGCCCAAGATAGATATTCAGAACGGTAACCAGATTACCGGGGCAGAGGTGCTGGCCCGTTGGCTCAGCCCAAGCAGGGGGCTGATACTGCCGGGGAATTTCATCCCATTATTTGAGAAAAGCGAACTGATTGTGAAATTGGACCGCTATATGTTTGAGCACGCATGCCGTTGGTACAGGAGTCACCTGGAACAGGGCGGGAGGCCGGTGAGCCTGGCGGTCAATGTTTCCAAGGCAGGCCTGTTCCAGAATGATTTTGTAGATTACTATACGGATATCAAAGCTAAATATTCCATACCGGACCGCGTTATGGAGCTGGAGTTTACGGAAAGCATACTGGCTGCTGACACGGAGTTATTTGCGGAGCTGGTGGTCAATCTCAATGCGCGGGGGTTTATCTGTTCCCTGGATGATTTTGGTTCGGGTTACAGTTCTCTTAACCTGTTAAAGAACCTGCCTATTGATGTGCTGAAACTGGATATCCTGTTCTTCCAGAAGAGCCGGGACATCAGGCGCGAGCGCATTGTTGTGTCCAACGTCATTAATATGGCCAAGGAGCTGGATATAAAGACCATCGCCGAAGGAGTGGAGGATATGGACACCGTGGAATTTTTAAGAAAAGCAGGCTGTAATGTAATCCAGGGATATGTTTTTGCAAAGCCCATGCCCCAGGAGGATTTTGAACATCTGCTGACGGATAATCAGGATGGTTCTTTTGAAGGTTGTTAAGCCATATGGTTTATCCAAAGCATAACTGAAAAACGGACAGCCCGGGAGCGATATGATATGCTCAGGGACAGTCCGTTTTTCAGTTATTCCGTTTTTTAGTTATACCATTACAATAATAGGATTAATTCTTTTTAACTTTTCCGGTATCCTTCGGAAGGGTGACATTCAACAGGATAGCCACCAGGGTAGCGATGACAACCGGGGATTTTCCGAAGATTGTGGTAACCCATGTCGGGAATGCGGACAGGGAGGCGGATGCCTGTGACACGCCCATTCCCAGGGCAGCTGCAAGACCTACGATAGAGGTGTTGCGGTAGTTCATATCTTCCGTCATGACCAGTTTCATACCGGTCATGGCAATGGAAGCGAATACAGATACAGTCGCGCCGCCTAAGACCGCATAGGGAATGGTGGTCAGAAGGGCGGAGAATTTGGGAAACAGTCCGGCAACCAGTATAATCAGCGCGGAAAGCCCTAATGTCACGCGGTTAACAACCTTGGTGGTAGCCACGATACCTACGTTCTGGCTGTAGGTGGCGGTGGGCAGACATCCCAGGAAGGCTCCTATGATGTTTGAAAAGCCGTAGCCCAAAATAGCGCCGTGAAGCTCGTTTGTGGTGGGCTCGCGGTCCAGGCCTCCTGCCGTGGTGGCAGAGAAGTCGCCGATTGCCTGCACGGAGTTGATAACGAACAGCAGTCCCAGGGCCACACAGGCAGATGCCTCAAAGCTGATGCCGAAATGCATGACCTGAGGAAGCTGGAACATGCCGGATTCAGCCACATTTCCAAAGCTTACCATGCCGAAGAACATGGAGAAGATATAGCCTGCAATCATACCCATAAGAATGGATGCCAGTTTCAGGAATCCCTTGGCAAAATGGTTCAGCACAGTGACAACCACCAGAGTGAAAATGGCTACCACCCAGTTCTGCCATGCACCGTAGGTGGGCTGGCCCGCGCCGCCTGCCATGTAGTTGATGGCGGTTGGGTAGAGAGACAGACCAATGGTAAACACAACAGTGCCTGCAATCAGAGGCGGGAAGAACTTTCGTATCTTCTTGATGGTAAGGCCTACGATAATGGCGCACACGCCGCCTACAATCTGGGCTCCCAGTATGGCGGGAATGCCGGACTGCTCCGCAATGGCCTGCATGCTGGGAACGTAGGCAAAGCTTACGCCCAGGATAACAGGAAGGCCGGCACCCAGATGGAAACTGTTCTTATTGCCTATGGGGAAGAGCTGAAGCAGGGTGGCCAGGGCAGATACAACCAGGGAAGCCTGGATCAGCAAAACCCGGTCTGCCGTGTCAATGCCTGCTGCGCCGGAAATAATAATGGCCGGCGTCACACAGCCTACAATCATGGCTACTACATGCTGAAGGGCCAGGGGAATTGCCTGGCTCATTTTTGGCACACCATCCAAATCAAACAGGGATGCGTGCTGTTTCACTGTATTGTCTGTATTCATTTTTTAATTGCCTCCTTTACGCTAAATGGATATGAGTACCGGTTTTTCCCTGGATACCGTCTTTTGCTTTTTCCAACAGCGTAATGAGGGCAGTGCGTCCTGGTTTTGATTCAGCAAATTTAACAGCAGCCTGAACTTTGGGAAGCATGGATCCGGGGGCAAAATGTCCCTCTTTGATAAACTGTCTTGCTTCTTCTGTGTCCAGGTCATCCAGCCACTTTTCTTCCGGCTTTCCGAAGTTAACAGCAACCTTTTCAACTGCAGTGAGAATAATCAGGAAATCAGCGTTCAGATTCTCTGCTAACAGTTCACTTGCGAAGTCCTTGTCGATTACAGCGCTTGCACCCTTTAAGTGGTTTCCCTGGCGGGTAACCGGGATACCGCCGCCGCCGCAGGCGATTACCAGCTGGCCTGAGTCTACCAGAGAGCGGATGGCGCCGATTTCAACGATTTCAGCAGGCTTTGGAGATGCCACCACGCGGCGGTAGCCGCGTCCGGAATCCTCCTTCATGATGTATCCATACTTTTCTTCCGCTATCTTAGCCTGTTCTTCGGTCATGAAGTGGCCGATTGGCTTGGAAGGAGCTTCAAAGGCAGGATCGTCTGCATCTACACGGACCTGTGTAATCATGGTTGCAACCGGAATATCATACATTTCACGGTTATAGAGTTCCTCTCTTAAGGCGTTCTGCAGGTCGTAGCCGATATAAGCCTGGCTCATGGCCACACAGACGGAGAGAGGGGTGTTGGGCTGGTTTGCGTCTTCGCGGCTTAAAGCAGCCATTGCATTGTTGATCATACCTACCTGAGGGCCGTTGCCATGGGCTACGATAACCTCGCAGCCTTCCTCGATGAGATCTACGATGGCTTTGGCTGTGATCTTGACAGCTTTCATCTGCTCAGGAAGGGTATTGCCCAGTGCATTGCCGCCCAGGGCGATGACAATACGTTTTTTCTTGTTTTCCATAGTGATTTTCCCCTTTATAGGGCGGGATATGAGGGTATCCCGCCGAGTTTTTGCATAATTTGAGACAAAAAGGGCTGCAGGACTCAGTCCGGCAGCCCTTACATTGTATTGCATGGTAAGATGAATGATTTATTTGAATACTCTAGGAGTTCCTTTTTCTTCCAGCTTCTTTAAAACCTCAGCCGGGTCAGCGAACTTAGCTAGCATAATCATGGCAGCGATTACGTATGGCTTGTAGCTTGCTTCTTTGTACAGAGGATCACGGTAGCGGTCAAATACAGTTGCCTCAACCTCGCCGTCCTTGCAGCTTACATCGTTGATGTCAGCTGGTAAGCAGTGCAGGTACAGAGCCTTGCCGTCTTTGGTGGTCTTCATCAGTTCCTCAGTACAGCACCAGTCTTTGTGCTCTGCGTTCTGAGCCAGCAGTTCTTTCTCCAGAGTCTTGATGCCCTCGGAATCGCCTTCTGCGTACAGGTTGGTTCTCTTTTCCATAGCTGCAAATGGAGCCCAGCTCTTTGGATATACGATGTCAGCATCCTTGAATGCGTCAGCCATGTCATGGGATACACGGAAGGAACCGCCGGTCTTTTCAGCGTTCTTTCTGGCAACTTCCTCAACCTCAGGCATGATTTCGTAGCCTTCCGGATGAGCCAGAACAACTTCCATACCCATACGTGTCATCAGGCCCACAACGCCCTGAGGAACGGAGAGAGGCTTGCCGTAGGAAGGAGAGTAAGCCCATGTCATGGCTAACTTCTTGCCCTTTAAGTTCTCTACGCCGCCGAACTCATGGATGATGTGCAGCATATCAGCCATACACTGTGTCGGGTGGTCGATGTCGCACTGTAAGTTAACCAGGGTTGGCTTCTGCTCCAGGATGCCGTCCTTGTGGCCCTGTGTAACAGCGTCAACTACTTCGTGCATGTAAGCGTTGCCCTTGCCGATGTACATGTCATCGCGGATACCGATAACGTCAGCCATGAAGGAAATCATGTTAGCTGTCTCACGAACTGTCTCGCCGTGAGCAACCTGGCTCTTGCCTTCGTCCAAATCCTGAACTTCCAGACCTAACAGGTTGCAGGCAGAAGCAAAGGAGAAACGTGTACGGGTGGAATTGTCGCGGAATAAGGAGATGCCGAGGCCGCTCTCAAATACCTTTGTGGAAATGTTGTTCTCTCTCATGAAGCGGAGAGCGTCAGCAACGGTCCATACTGCTTCCAGTTCCTCGTCTGTTTTCTCCCAGGTCAGGAAGAAATCGTTCTCGTACATTTCTTTAAAGTTGAGGCTGTTTAACTTATCAATGTAATCCTGTAATGTTTTCATTTGATTGACTCCTTTATTATATTAATTTTTAATTTGGGTATCATTGTTGGATGTTACAAAAATAAAAGGGATATCCGTTCTTTCATGAATGTAAGCGGGCCTGAGCCGTTCCGGCGGCCTTCAGCATAGACCGCCGAAACAAACAGGTCACTTAGGACTTCATGGAAAACGGTAAACGAATGAGCAGTGTGAAGGGCGTATGCCCTATGCTTCCCGGCTGCCCCTCAGGCCAGAAGAACGGCTCTGGAGGCCAGCGGACCGAGGCCGCGGTTTAACAGCAGCCGGGACAACACCCTGCGGACAATAAACAAAGGTAGGTAATTACTTGCAGTAAACACTGGGCAGAGCAGCGTAAACAGCTGCGCAGGTAACCAGATCCTGCTTCCATGTAATCTCATTGGGAGCATGGGCCTGAGCCTCAGCGCCAGGACCAAAACCGATACAAGGAATGCCGTTGCGTCCCATGATGGAAACGCCGTTGGTGGAGAAGGTCCACTTATCGGTAAGAGGACGTGCTTTTCTCATCTCTGCTGTTGCGTCCACGCCGATACGCTCGTCGCCGAACAGGTTCTTATAAGCTTCTTCCAGGGACTTGGTAACCTTGTGGTCCTCCGGGATAACCCAGGTTGGGAAGTAGCACTCGATTGGATATGTAAGGCCCTTATAGGAAGGACGGGAATACTCATACATGGATACGGTAACATCATCGCCGTACTTTTTAACTGCAGGAAGAGCACGAATCTCGTCTAAGCAGCTCTCCCATGTCTCGCCTGCCGTCATACGGCGGTCAAGGGATACGGAACAGGAATCAGCAACTGCGCAGCGGCTTGGAGATGTGAAGAATATCTCGGAAACAGTAACAGTGCCGCGGCCTAAGAAGTTGGCTTCCTTATACTCAGGATTGTACTTCTCATCCAGCATCTTCACAAGGCCCTTAACTTCCTTGTCGTCAGCAGCGTCGTTTTCATTCAGAGCACGTACATCCTGAAGGATGTCAGCCATCTTATAGATAGCGTTGTCGCCGCGCTCAGGAGCGGAACCATGGCAGGAAACGCCCTTAACGTCAACGCGGATTTCCATACGGCCTCTCTGGCCGCGGTAGATGCCGCCGTCGGTGGGCTCTGTGGATACTACGAAATCAGGACGAACCTTGTCTTCGTTGATGATGTACTGCCAGCACAGACCGTCGCAGTCCTCTTCCTGAACCGTACCGGTTACCAGAACCGTATATTTGTCGCTTAACATTCCTAAATCCTTCATGATTTTAGCGCCGTATACAGCAGATACGATACCGCCGCACTGGTCGGACACGCCGCGTCCGCCAATCTCGGTGTCATTCTCATAGCCCTCATAAGGATCGAAGTTCCAGTTGTTCTTGTTGCCGATGCCCACTGTGTCGATGTGTGCGTCAAAGCCGATGAGGGTCTCGCCGGTTCCCATATATCCCAGAACATTGCCCATGGGGTCGATGTCTACCTTGTCAAATCCCAGCTTTGTCATCTCTTCAGCGATACGGTCGATGTGAGCCTTCTCATCACAGCTCTCGCCCGGGAATTTAACGATGTCGCGTAAGAACTTGGTCATGTCTTTTTCATAGTTCTTTGCTGCTTCTTTGATTTTTGCGTAATCCAGATTCATTTCTTCATTTCCTCCATTATACATTGATATTTGTTTTGGGTGTGATATAGGTGATTGTTATTTATCCAGACCTTTCCATACAATGTTCTTGTAACGGTCAGGGTCAGTGTCGCCTTCAGTGGAGAAGAGCAGTACTCTGGAATTCTCATCCAGGCCAATGTCTTTTCTCAGGTCAGCGTATTCATCCATGGACATAACGGCTGCCAGTGCGCCGAATGGAGCTGCGCCGGATTCTCCGGAGGTAACAGGCGCGTCGCCCTTGATAGGAGCGCCCAGCATACGCATACCGGTTGCGGCTACCCAGTCAGGGGCAGCGATGAATACTTTGACATGGTTCTTTAAGATATCCCATGAAATGGTGTTGGGCTCGCCGCAGGCAAGGCCGGCCATGATGGTTTCCATGTCGCCGTCCACGATGCGGATTTGTCCGTCGCCGGCAGCAGCGCCCTTGTACAGGCAGGCGGCTGCCTCAGCTTCCACAACTACGAAAACAGGAGGATTATCAGCATACAGATTGGAGAAGTAGCCTACCACAGCGCCTGCCAGCGAACCAACGCCTGCCTGGACAAAGATGTGGGTCGGGCGCTCGCAGCCGTATTCCTTTAACTGCTCGCCGGCCTCCATGGCCATGGTTCCGTAACCCTGCATAATCCAGGATGGAATCTCCTCGTATCCGTCCCAGGCAGTATCCTGTACCATGACGCCTCTTGGGGTTTCGTCGGCTTCCTTGGCCGCCAGACGTACGCAGTCATCGTAATTCATCTCCTGGATGTCTACGGCAGCGCCTTCCTTGGCAATGTTCTCAAGACGTGTCTGGGTGGAACCCTTAGGCATATGTACCACTGCCTTCTGTCCAAGACGGTTGGCGGCCCATGCAACGCCGCGTCCGTGGTTGCCGTCTGTGGCGGTGAAGAAGGTAGCCTGGCCAAATTCTTCTCTTAACTGGTCAGAAGTGAGGACTGAGTAGGGAAGTTCGGATACGTCCCTGCCGGTTTCCTTGGCAATGTAGCGGGCCATGGAGAAGGAACCTCCCAGAACCTTGAATGCATTGAGGCCAAAACGGTAGGACTCATCTTTTAAGTAGATTTCCTTTACTCCCAGATAAGCTGCCATGTGGTCCAGCTTGGTGAGTGGTGTTTTGGTGTACTGGGGGAAGCTTTCGTGGAATGTCCTCGCCTTTGCAATCTCCTCCAGTCCCATAATCGGCAGGTTCTTGTCATCTGTCTTAGGCATTTGATTGACCGCCCATAGAATCTTCTGATCCATGTTACATAATCCTCCTTAATTATCATCACGCTTTTTTATCTTCCGACTTGCGGCTGTTTACATCAATGTAGCTGTACAAAGTAAATTTGGAGATTCCGAAGTACTTGGAAACCTTGTCCCCTGATTTTGTTATAAGGAAGGCGCCTGCATCGTTCAGGAACTGGATGGCAGTGACTTTCTCCTCCTTGTTCATCAAGGCGGCCGGCTTGCCGATAAGGGCTACCGACTGTTCAATCAGGGTATCTAACAGGTCGTTGACGTTGTGGACAATCTGTTCGGGCTGCTGCTTCACGTCCGCTTGGGGTTCGGTGTCAATGAGAGCTTTAATGGAACGGTCCACAGTCATCAGGCCTGTTATGTCGTAATTAATGGAGAGAAGATAGTCAATGGAATCTCCTTCCTCATTACGGATGTAGATGGTGCTGGACTTCAGTATCTTGCCGTTGGATGTACGGGTCAGGTATCCAAGATGGTCTTTTAAAGAAGCCGGATCCTTGTGAAGGGTTTCCAGGACTACTTTTGAAGGTCCGTCCCCCTCCTGGCGGTTTGTCACATGACCGTTGTTGATGTGTACGATGGAATGTTCCAGGTCGTGCTTTTCAAGGTCGTGTATGACAATTTCACAGTCAGGTCCGAACTGTCTCGCAAGGCCATCAGCAAGCTGTTTCAGTAAATCTAGTGTGTATGACATGGCTTAACCTCCTTTTCCTCGGACTCTTCAAATCTGGTGACTTTGTACAATAAACATTTCGCAAAGTTGTGATGCGTTGTTTATGATTCCATCATAGCACAAAAAAAAGGAATTGCAAGAGGTTTTTACAAAAAAATTTTGAATATCTAAAAATTTTTGCATTTTCTGCTTGCAAATGGATTTGTATGGTGTTAGTATAGGGGTACAGGAAGTCCTGTTCTATCTTATTAAAGTTTATGAAATCCCGATGGTGTTTAGGACAGATTTAAAGAGCAGGTACATAAAATAATAAAAAGCAAAGGAGAGAGGTTATGTTAGTGATTGGGAACGGTCGTCTGGTTACCAGAGACCCAGAACAGCCATTTTTTGAAAATGGGGCAGTGGCAATGGACGGTACCGCAATAAAGAAGGTGGGCACACTGGAGGAGATTAAGAAGGAGTTCCCTGATGCCGAATATGTGGACGCAAAGGGGGGCGTCATCATGCCGGCCTTCATCAACACCCATGAGCATATCTACAGTGCCATGGCAAGAGGTCTTTCCATTAAAGGATATGACCCCAAAGGGTTTCTGGATATTCTGGACGGCATGTGGTGGACCATTGACCGCCACCTGACCAATGAACAGACCCGCCAGAGCGCCAGGGCCACTTATCTGGATTCCATTAAGAACGGAGTCACCACCGTATTTGACCACCATGCCAGCTTCGGGGAGATAAAGGATTCCCTGTTTGCCATTGAGGATGCCGCTAAGGAGATGGGCGTCAGGACCTGTCTGTGCTATGAAATTTCCGACAGGGACGGCATGGATAAGGCAAGGGCGGCTGTTATGGAAAACGCGTCCTGGATCAAACACGCCCTGGCGGACGACACGGACATGATTGCAGGTATGATGGGAATGCACGCCCAGTTCACCATCTCAGATGAGACCATGGAGCTGGCGGCAGCCAACAAGCCGGCTGAGGTGGGATACCACATCCATGTGGCAGAGGGCATCGAGGATCTCCACGACTGTCTTAAGAAGTACGGAAAGAGAATTGTGGACCGTCTGATGGACTGCAATATCCTTGGGGAAAAGACCCTGCTGGCCCACTGCATTTACGTAAATCCTCATGAGATGCAGCTGATCAAGGATACGGATACCATGGTGGTACATAACCCTGAGTCCAACATGGGCAATGCCTGCGGATGCCCGCCTACCATGGAGATCGTGCACAGAGGCATTCTCACCGGTCTGGGAACCGACGGTTACACCCATGATATGACAGAATCCTTCAAGGTAGCCAATGTTCTTCACAAACATCACCTCTGCGACGCCAATGCGGCCTGGGGCGAGGTTCCCCAGATGCTCTTTGAGGGCAATGCAAAGATTGCCAACCGCTACTTCAAGAAGCAGCTGGGCGTATTGAAGGAAGGCGCTGCCGCTGACGTGATTGTCACGGACTATATCCCGCTGACTCCAATGGACGCGTCCAATGTAAACGGACACATCCTGTTCGGCATGACGGGAAGAAGCGTGGTGACCACGGTATGCAACGGCAAGGTTCTGATGAAGAACAGGGAGCTTGTGGGACTGGATGAGGAGAAGATCCTTTATGAGGTAAGGGAAGAGGCAAAGAAGCTGGCCCATTCCATCAACGGTTAATTGCCGGGGCAGCAGCCGGCATCCGTAGGAAACGCCTTCCAGGGATGGCTGGTCTTTCCTATATATAAACAACGCATACGCAATGTATAATTTATAAGTGATATCCGATTGCAGGGCGGCGGGAAAGCAGCACCCCGGGACGACAATGTCTCCCGGGCGGCTGAGCCGGATGGAGGACCCGGGGACAATGTCCCCGGTATCCGGTGCTGGGACCTGGTCTGGTTATAAAGGAGGATAAGAATAATATGAGCGACATTATGACCCCGATTCCATTTGGAAAACTGATGAACTGGATCCTTGAAGAGAACAAGAAGGGCGCTGTATTTGGCATCAAGAGACCATTCATTGCAGACCCGGACAAAACCTATGAGATTTTTGGCCGTAAGCTGGAGACTCCCTTCGGACCCGCAGCAGGACCCCATACCCAGCTGACCCAGAATATCGTGGCTTCCTACGTGGCAGGCAGCCGTTTCTTCGAGCTTAAGACCGTACAGAAGCTGGACGGCGAGGACCTTCCCGTATCCAAACCGTGTATCAAGGCTGACGACGAGTGCTATAACTGCGAGTGGTCCACAGAGCTCTATGTGCCCCAGGCATTTGACGAGTATGTAAAGGCCTGGTTTGCCTGCAAGGTGCTGGCCAGGGAATTTGGACTGGGCAGTCCTGAGGGCTTCCAGTTCAATATGTCCGTGGGATATGACCTGGACGGCATCAAGACAGAGAAAATTGACCGTTTCATTGAGGGCATGAAGGATGCTTCCGGGACCGCCATTTTCAAAGAGTGCAGGCAGTGGCTCCTTGACAATCTGGACCGGTTTGAGAAGGTGTCCAGGGAGGATGTGGAAGCCATATCTCCAAAGGTATGCAACTGCGCAACCCTTTCCACCCTTCACGGATGTCCTCCCCAGGAGATTGAGCGCATCGCCAGATACCTGATTGAGGAGAAGAAGGTACATACATTCATTAAATGCAACCCCACCCTGCTTGGATATGAGTACGCAAGGAAGATCATGGACGATATGGGATATGACTATGTTGCCTTTGGCGATTTCCATTTTAAGGATGATTTACAGTACTCAGACGCGGTTCCCATGCTCCAGAGGCTCCAGGCCCTGGCAGACGGGAAGGGACTGGAATTCGGCGTGAAGATTACCAATACGTTCCCTGTTGACGTAAAGCAGAACGAGCTTCCCAGCGAGGAAATGTATATGTCCGGAAAGTCCCTTTATCCCCTTTCCATGTCTGTTGCCGGGAAGCTGGCTGAGGACTTTGGTGGGAAGCTGCGCATTTCCTATTCCGGCGGCGCCGACTTCTTTAATATCGCGGATATCGTGGATGCAGGCATCTGGCCGGTAACCATGGCCACCACCATGTTAAAGCCGGGCGGTTATGAGAGACTGGAGCAGATTGGACAGTTATTTGCAGCCAAGGAAGCTGCTGCCTTTGAGGGCGTGGATGCTGCCAGGGTAGCCGGACTGGTGGAGGCTGTGAAATCCGACAAGCACCATGTAAAGGCGGTAAAGCCCCTTCCTTCCAGGAAAATCAACAGGCCGGTTCCGCTTACCGACTGTTTCATCGCCCCCTGTCAGGAAGGCTGCCCCATCCATCAGGATATCACCAGATACCTGCAGCTGGCAGGAGCAGGTGAGTTTGAGCAGGCTCTGGAGGTTATTCTCAACAAGAATCCTCTGCCCTTTATCACAGGTACTATCTGCGCCCACAACTGTATGAGCAAGTGTACCAGAAACTTCTACGAGTCCCCGGTGGATATCCGCAGGACCAAGCTGGAGGCCGCAGAGGGCGGATTTGAGGCGGTTATGGCTAAGCTCAAAGCGCCTGAGGTTACCTCTGATAAGAAGGCGGCTGTGGTAGGCGGCGGCCCGGCCGGACTGGCGGCAGCTTATTTCCTGGCCAGGGGCGGGGTGAAGGTTACCCTGTTTGAGAAGGAAGAGAAGATGGGCGGCGTTGTCCGCAATGTGATTCCGGGATTCCGTATCAGCGACAGTGCCATTGACAACGACGTGAAGCTGGTGGCAGCCATGGGCGTGGAGATGGTGAACGGTAAGGAAATCACCGATATAGAGGCCCTTAAGAAGGATTATGATTATGTTGTCCTTGCAGTGGGCGCGTCCGAGCAGGGCGTTCTTAAGCTGGAGGCAGGGGATACCATGAACGCACTGGATTTCCTGGCACGGTTTAAGGCAACAGAGGGCAAGGTGGAATTAGGCAAGAACGTGGTTGTGATCGGCGGAGGCAACACAGCCATGGATACGGCCAGGGCAGCCAAGAGAAACGCAGGCGTGGAGAAGGTTTCCCTGGTATACAGAAGAACCAGACGCTACATGCCTGCTGATGAGGAAGAACTGGTCATGGCTGTGGAGGACGGCGTGGAATTCGCTGAGCTCCTGGCTCCTGTTAAGCTGGAAAATGGAGTTCTGTACTGTAAGAAGATGGTGCTGGGAGACATGGACGCCAGCGGACGCCGGGGCGTGGTGGAGACAGATGAGACAGTGGAAGTGCCTGCCGACACCGTGATTGCCGCTGTAGGCGAGAAGGTTCCGGGGGCATTCTATGAGAGTTTCGGCATTGCCCTGGACAGCAGAAGACGTCCCCAGGTGAACCAGGAGACGCTGGAAACCTCTGTAAAGGGTGTCTATGTGGCCGGAGACGGCCTGTACGGTCCTGCCACGGTGGTGGAAGGAATCAGGGACGGCAAGATGGCTGCGGAGGCCATTATCGGAAAAGCCCTGGCAGAGGACCTGTTCAAGCTCTCTGATGCAGAGACCATCTACGGACGCAAGGGCAGGCTGGCAGAGGAAAATGACCATGTGGTTGACAGCGCCCGCTGCTTATCCTGCAACAGCTACTGCGAAAACTGTGTTGAGGTATGCCCCAACAGAGCCAATATCTCCCTGGTTGTTCCGGGCATGGAGAAGCACCAGATCATCCACGTGGATTATATGTGTAACGAGTGCGGCAACTGTAAGAGCTTCTGTCCGTGGGACAGCGCTCCCTATCTTGACAAATTCACCCTGTTTGCCAACGAGGCTGACATGGAAAACAGCAAAAACCAGGGCTTCACGGTACTGGACGCTGCTGCCGGTGTGTGCAGGGTAAGGCTTCAGGGCAGGATCATGGATTACACGGTTGGTACCGTAAACGCAGATGTGCCGGACGGCATCCAGAATATCATCCGGACAGTCATCAACGACTATTCATATATGCTGTAGATAATGTGTGGTGACAGTTCACATCGGATATCTGAACTGTTACAATGTGTGCGAATTGCCGTACAAAGGAGTCCTCAATGAAAATGTGGGGACTCCTTTGGCAAAGGCTTGTTAAAAAAGTAACGTTATTCTTTTGTGAGAATAATGAAAGGAGAAGAACAAAATGGCACAAAAGCGCAATAGAAAAGTAGCTGTGGTGCAATGCCTGGGGGGCTGTCACGCAGAGGCGGTTATTCCCCGTGGGGACCTGGCAGGGGATTGCAGCCAGGTCTTGGCAGACCATCCGGACGGCATATTGAAATGTAAATGGGGATGTCTGGGCATGGGCAGCTGCGTGGCTGCCTGTAAGTCGGACGCCATCCACATAAACAGCTTTGGAGCAGCGGAGGTGGACCGGGGCAAATGCGTGGGCTGCGGCCTGTGCGTGAAAGCCTGTCCCCTTGGTCTGATTCGCATTACCACGCCGGAATATCCGGTTTATACGGCATGTTTGAACCAGGACGGGGGAGCCCAGACAAGGAAGGATTGCTCAGTGGGCTGTATTGCCTGCGGTATCTGTGTAAAGAACTGTCCGGCGGATGCCGTCAGGATAGAGAATAACCACGCGGTAATAGATGAAGCAAAGTGTATCGCCTGCGGTATGTGTGCAGTCAAATGTCCAAGAGGAATTATACTGGATGCCGACGGCATTTTCACGGTAAAGGCGTAGAGGCAGGAGGCATAAAATGGGAGAGAACTTTTGTTTTACAGTAAATGGAGTGGAACGCTGCACCAGCGAGGATAAACCGCTGCTGCGCTATCTGAGGGACGACCTTCACCTTCATTCTGTCAAGGACGGGTGCAGCGAAGGCGCCTGCGGCACATGTACTATTGTGGTGGACGGCAAGGCGGTCAAGTCCTGCGTCCTGACCACCAGGCGGGCAGTGGGCAAAAACATCATTACCACGGAGGGATTAAGCGACGCGGAAAAGGAAGCCTTTGTGTATGCCTTCGGGGCAATGGGATCCGTGCAGTGCGGATTCTGTACGCCGGGCATGGTGATGGCCGGAAAGGCGCTGATTGACCGCGTTCCGGACCCTACTGAGGAGGAAATCAAGGTTGCGTTAAAGGGAAATATTTGCCGCTGTACAGGATATAAGAAAATTATCGAAGGCATCCAGCTGACGGCAGCCATTCTGAGAGGCGACGCCCGGATTGAGGAGTCCCTGGAAAAGGGGGATGAGTACGGCGTCGGAAAGCGTGCCTTCCGCCTGGATGTACGGGAAAAGGTGCTGGGCTACGGCGAGTACCCGGATGACGTGGAGATGGAGGGAATGGTATATGCTTCGGCTGTCCGCTCCCAGTATCCGCGGGCACGGGTTCTGGATATTGACTGCGGGAAGGCAGCGGCCCTTCCCGGCGTGCTGGCCGTGCTCACGGCCGAGGATGTCCCCAATAACAAGGTGGGCCATCTCCAGCAGGACTGGGACGTAATGATTGCAAAGGGAGATATCACCCGCTGTGTGGGCGACGCCATCTGTCTGGTGGTTGCCGAGTCCAGGGACATCCTTGAGAAGGCAAAGCGGATGGTGAAGATTGATTATGAGGAGCTGAAACCCGTGTGCTCCATTCAGGAAGCCATGGCAGAGGACGCGCCCAGGGTACATGAGAAGGGAAATCTGTGCCAGAGCCGCCACGTTACCCGCGGGGATGCAAAGAAGGCCCTGGAAAATTCCAGATATGTGGTGACCCAGACATACCGTACGCCCTTTACCGAGCACGCTTTCCTGGAACCGGAATGCGCGGTGGCCTTTCCTTATAAGGACGGTGTGAAGGTATATTCCACAGACCAGGGCGTCTACGATACCAGGAAGGAAATATCCATCATGCTGGGCTGGGATCCGGACCGTGTGGTTGTGGAAAACAAGCTGGTAGGCGGCGGCTTCGGCGGCAAGGAGGATGTATCCGCACAGCACATAGCAGCCCTGGCAGCCCTTAAGGTGCAGAGGCCGGTAAAGGTGGTGTTTTCCAGACAGGAATCCTTAAGCTTCCATCCAAAGCGCCATGCCATGGAGGGGACATTTACCCTGGGATGCGACGAGAACGGTATATTTACAGGACTGGATTGTGAGATTTATTTTGATACAGGAGCTTATGCTTCCCTGTGCGGACCTGTGCTTGAGAGGGCGTGTACCCACTCCGTAGGGCCTTACTGCTACCAGAACACGGATATCCGCGGCTTCGGCTACTATACCAACAATCCGCCCGCAGGCGCGTTCCGCGGTTTCGGCGTGTGCCAGAGTGAATTTGCCCTGGAGTCCAACATCAATCTGCTGGCGGAGAAGGTGGGGATTTCCCCGTGGGAAATCCGCTACCGCAACGCCATTGAACCGGGCAAGGTACTTCCAAACGGGCAGATAGCGGACTGCTCCACAGCTCTTAAGGAAACCCTTCTGGCTGTAAAGGATGCCTATGAGAGCAATCCCGGCAGGGCCGGAATCGCCTGTGCCATGAAGAATGCGGGTGTGGGCGTGGGACTTCCCGATAAAGGCCGGGCAAAGCTGGCGGTCCGCGACGGAAAGATTGAGCTGTACAGCGCTGCTTCCGATATCGGGCAGGGGTGCGCAACCGTATTCGTACAGATGGTTTCCGAGACAACAGGGCTTGGAAAGGAAATGGTCAGGAATATGGGGGCCAATTCCGAGGTGGCGCCTGATTCAGGAACCACATCCGGTTCCCGTCAGACTCTGATTACAGGCGAGGCTGTCAGGATGGCTGCGGCTGATTTGAATGAGGCATTGCAGGAAGCGGGAGGAGACTTAAGCCAGCTGGAAGGCCGTGAGTTCTTTGCGGAATTCTTTGACCCTACAGATAAGCTGGGAGCAGATGTGCCCAATCCAAAGAGCCATGTGGCTTACGGATTTGCAACCCATGTGGTGGTGTTAGACGACGACGGCAGGGTAAAGGAAGTGTATGCTGCCCATGACTCCGGAAAGGTAGTAAATCCTATTTCCATACAGGGCCAGATTGAGGGCGGCGTTCTCATGGGACTGGGCTACGCCCTGACCGAGGACTTCCCCTTAAAGAACGGTGTTCCCCAGGCTAAATACGGCACCCTGGGACTCATGCGCTCCACCCAGATTCCGGATATCCATGCAATCTATGTGGAGAAGGAAGAACTGCTGTCCTTTGCCTACGGCGCAAAGGGGATTGGGGAAATTGCCACCATACCAACCGCTCCGGCGGCACAGGGAGCTTATTATGCAAAGGACCATGTGCTGAGGACAACGCTTCCCATGGATGACACGTACTATTCAAAGAAAAAGTAAAAATAACATTGGAAATGAACGGCGAAAGGCAGTCCACCTGCTTTTCGCTTGTTCCGCATAAGGAGATGACATCATGGACAACACCCTTGACAAGACAGGGCATGGAATGGAACATAAAAGGGCGGATAAGGCCGTTGAATTCCGGTTTGCCAAACCACAGGACATACCCTTGATTCTCAGGTTCATAAGGGAGCTGGCTGATTATGAGGGAATGCTTGACCAGGTGGTGGCTACAGAGGAGCTGCTGAACCAGTGGCTGTTTGAGAAGGAAAAGGCAGAGGTGATTTTGGGGATGAAGGACGGGGAGACAGTGGGATTTGCTCTGTTCTTCCATAATTTCTCCACCTTCCTGGGAAGGGCCGGCATATATCTGGAGGACTTGTATGTGCGCCCGGAGTACCGGGGCCAGGGCTTCGGCACCGCCTTTTTGAACCGGCTGGCAGCCATTGCAGTGGAACGGGGGTGCGGACGCCTGGAGTGGTGGTGCCTGGACTGGAATAAGCCAAGCATTGACTTTTATCTGGGAATGGGCGCCCGGCCCATGAGTGACTGGACCGTGTACCGGATTGACGGGGAACGGCTGGAGGCCATGGCGGCTGATGCCCGCAGGTGACAGATGCCCGCAGGTGACAGATGCCCATAGGCGGCAGATGGATACAGGGGCCGGAATGTCCGCAAGGTGACAGGAAAAAGGGAAAAAAGCCGGAACGTATCGTTAGATTGACAGAGAGAAACAGAACAGGAGAGTGATATATATGAAGAAGGTATTAAAAGGCGGAACCGTAGTTGGCGGAAGCGGCAGTGTCCGGGCAGATGTGCTCATTGACGGGGAAAAGGTGGCGGCAGTGGGAACCGGTGAGGAAATGGAGCGCCTGGCAGATGAGGATACCCAGATTGTGGATGTGGAAGGCTGTCTGCTCTTTCCGGGGTTCATCGACGCACACACCCATTTTGACCTCCATGTGGCGGGAACGGTTACTGCGGACGATTTTGCCACAGGAACCAGGGCGGCTGTTCGGGGCGGCACCACCACCATCGTGGACTTCGGGACCCAGTATGAAGGGGAGAGCCTGGCGGACGGCCTCAGGAACTGGCATGAGAAGGCGGACGGCAAGTGCTCCTGTGATTACGGATTCCACATGTCCATATCGGACTGGAACCCGTCGGTCAGCAGGGAACTTGACGACATGATGGAGGCCGGAATCACCTCCTTTAAGCTGTACATGACATACGATACCCAGGTGGACGACAAGACTATTTTTGAAATCCTGCGCAGGCTTAAGGAGGTGGGAGGAATCACCGGTGTTCACTGTGAGAACAGCGGTATGATAGCTGCCCTCCAGGCAGAGGCAAAGGCTGCCGGAAGAATGGGCGTGGAAAGCCACCCGGCCACCCGGCCGGCTGCCGCTGAGGCAGAGGCCATTGACAGGCTGCTCAGGCTGGCTGAGGTGGTGGATATCCCTGTGATTGTGGTGCATCTCACCTGCCGGGAGGGATACGACGTGATCATGGAAGCCAGGAGAAGGGGACAGAAGGTATATGCGGAAACATGCCCCCAGTATCTGCTCATGGATGACAGCCTGTACGGGCTTGCCGGCATGGAAGGGGCCAAGTATGTGTGCGCGCCGCCTCTGAGGAAACAGGAGGACAGCGCATGCCTTTGGAAGGCTCTGGCGGACGGGACCATCCAGACCGTGTCAACGGACCACTGCAGCTTTACCACAGAGCAGAAGGCACTGGGAAAGGATGACTTTACAAAGATTCCGGGAGGTATGCCCGGAGTTGAGACAAGGGGTACACTGCTCTACACCTATGGCGTGGACGCAGGAAGAATTACAAAGGAAAAAATGTGCCAGCTTTTGTCGGAAAATCCTGCCAAGCTGTACGGAATGTATCCCGCCAAGGGAGCCATTGCTCCGGGAAGCGACGCGGACATTGTTGTCATGCGCACCGGTGTGGAGGATATGGTTACGGCTGCGGACCAGGTACAGAATGTGGATTACGCTCCCTTTGAGGGAAGGAAGCTGACGGCACGCATCGAGAGCGTGTTCCTGCGCGGTACCCAGGTGGTGAAGGACCATCAGGTGGTGGTGGAGAAGGCCGGGAAGTTTGTGAAGCGCGGAAGATATGCGCTGTAATCAGCGGGGAATAACGGTGGAATAAAACCGGCTGGAAAGTTGGGAAAAGGGTGCAAATGCGGATCATTTATCTGTGTTTGCACCCTTTTTATGCCCTTTTTTAATGAGGGAGGTCATTTGCTCATCAGTATCTCGCGAAAGCCCCTTGCCACAGGGGAAAGATTTGCGTCCCTGACCCATACCAGATATATTTTCTGGATAAGGGGGATACTGGTGGCGATGTGCAGTTCCGTAAATCCCAGGCTTTGGAATTGCTTATAAAAGGTATAGGAGACAATAGAGATGCATTGGTTTGAAATCACCTCGTTAATCAGCCCATAGTCATTGTAAGCGGCTGTCAGGGTCTTGGGTCTGAATCCGGCGCCGTCGCATAATTCATAGAGCAGCCTGTTGGTACCGTTGGTGCTCACGTTATAGACTGCAAACGGTTGGTTTTTCAGTTCGGCGGCCTCTACGGATTTTTTGTGCGCCAGGGGATGATTCCTGCTTATGACAAATTTGACGGGTTCCGTGTAAAGCAGGATTTTTTCCAGGCTGGTATATTCAGATTCATTGTCAAACTCTCCGCATAAACCAAAGGTGCTGTTATAGTTGGATACATCTTTGATGATAGCTGTTGTATATTTAAAGGTAATGTTTAGGCTGCAGTCAGGATAGGCAAGGTGAAACTGCGCGCTTTTCTTCGGCAAAAAGGTCGTATTAATGGAGCATAAGGCAGACAGGTTAACGGTATTCAGATCACTGTTGACCTGATGCTTTACGGCGGATATTCCATGGTTGATTTCTTCAAGGGAACGCCTTGCATAATCAAAAAAAATCTTTCCATATTTCGTAAGTTCAATATTCCGGCCCCGCTTCATGAACAAAGGTGCGCCGATTTCTTCCTCAATGCCAAGTATGGCCTTTGTAAGAGCAGGCTGTGTGATATGCAGATGTTCAGCGGCCCGGGTGTAGTGCTGGTATTCAGCTGCTTTAAGAAAGTATTCCAGATGCTGGTAATTCATACGCCCTCCTATTTCCAAAAGTTATTAATTGGCAAAAAAAAGTAATTTGTAATAATTGCATAAATATGGTTGAATTATATTAAATAAATCAGTAAATATACTCGTTGACACTATAATTATAGATTGAATTATCAATATATTCAAGCAGGTGGGGGTGGATAAGGAAAAATATTAGGAATCACGGTTTGATTAAGGCAGGTTTCAGACAACAATTTTATCAAAAGGAGGAACTAGAATGAAAAAAGTGATGAAGAAAGTGATTGCAGCCATGGTTTCAACCGCAATGCTGCTGCCGCTGGCAGCCTGCGGAAACTCTAATGCAGACAGTGCCGCCGCAACAACTGCCGCTGCCGCCACTACAGCAGGTGATTCCAAGGCATCAGAAGGTGGGGGTTCAGTGGGTGCGGACGGAGTGGACCACACACAGGGGGAGCCATTTAAAATCCGTTTTGCCACCAATGCATCAGCCGGTGATGTGGCCGGAGACGGAATCAGCCAGACTGGAAAGGGAATGATTTATTTCTGCAAACAGATTGAAGAGCGCAGCGGGGGCCGCATTACCACACAGATATTCACAGACGGCCAGCTGGCGTCCTCCACTCAGGAATATATTGGCGGTGCCCAAAATGGCGCGTATGAGATATTTATGCTGAACTGCGGTTCATGGGCTGATTATACCCCGGCCTACGCAGGCTTAAATATTCCTTATCTCTATATGGATTATGACGACGCATATGCGGTCCTGGATTCCGGGCTGCGCCAGGAGTGGGACCAGCGGGCCCAGGCCGATACACAGTGCATTCCTCTTGCCCACCTGGATATCGGGTTCCGCCAGCTTACGGCAAATAAGGAAATCCATTCCCCGGCTGATTTAAAAGGCGTCAAAATCCGCACCATGGTGGACCCGATTCAAATGAACTGCTGGGAAGCATTTGGGGCCAGCGTGACGCCGGTTCCCTATGCGGAACTCTACACCGCCCTTCAGCAGAAACTGGTAGATGCCCAGGAGAATCCGCCCTCCAACATTGTTTCTTCCAAGATTTATGAGATGCAGAGCTACTGTATGAAGACGAACCATAATTTTACAACCACAATCATGGCTGCCAGTCCGGTATTCTGGAGTACGCTGTCGGAGGAGGACAAGGCATTTATCCAGGACCTTTGGAAGGAGACAGAGATGTATGTCCGCTCCCTGACCGAAGATTTATCTGATGGATTCTTCGACGAGATGCAGTCAAAGGGTACAACGGTGATTGAACTGACAACGGATGAACTCAAGGTATTCCAGGATGTGGCCAAGTCTGTGTGGCCCCAGGTAGAAGAACAGATGGGCTCAGAAGCTTACAATAAGCTGGTGGATTTTGTGCTGGATTACCAGGCAAAGAAATAAGCGGGGGTAGATCGTATGAAAGATGGAAAGTTCGACCTGAAGACTTTTCTGGATAATATAGAGCTGTATATATCGGCTGTTTTATTCATAGCCCTTACCGTATTGCTTTTTGCAAACGTGTTCTGCCGGTATGCGCTGAAGCATTCCTTTGCATGGGTGGAGGAGGTTGCGACCATTGCCTTTGTGTGGATGATTTGGTTTGCCATGTCCGCGGCTGTCACCAAAAGAAAGCACCTGCGCATCGACTTTATACTTGAAATGGTTCCGTTTAAGGTGAAAAAGGCAATGCTTGTCATCTCCAATCTGGTCTTTGCTGCTTTCGATATATATTTGCTGTATATTGTCATGACCATTATCGGGAGACTTGGAAACAGTCAGACCACGCTGCTGAGGCTTCCCCAGCAGATGGTATACTCCATCATTCCTATCGGGCTGGTGCTCAGCGTCGTAAGAATCGCCCAGGATACCATAAAACTCATGCATGAGAATGAGGCCAATCTGGGCGCTTCCAAGCCTGCGATGGACCTTGATGAATGTGAGCGGATTTATCTGGAAAAGAAGGCGGCAAGGGAGGCGGCTGCCGTGAAGGGAGAGGTGAGATAGTGGCTACAGGTGTTATGTTTATTGTAATGTTTGGTCTCATGTTCCTTGGTGTGCCCATTGCAGTGGCAATGTTCATCAGTATGTTTGTGCTGATAAATATTGATCCGGTTACCACCAGTTCATTCATTGCCCAGACTACATATGGAGGAGTTGCCAGCTTCACCAACCTGGCTCTGCCCTTTTTCATGATTTCGGGTACCATCATGGAAACAGGGGGTCTGTCCAAACGTCTGGTGAGTGCAGCCAATTCAATCATAGGCGGTGTTACAGGTTCCCTTGGGATGGTTACGGTCATAGCATGCATGTTCTTTGGCGCAGTGTCCGGTTCCGCACCGGCCACAGTGGCGGCCATCGGCGCCATCATGATACCTATGATGGTGCAGGAAGGGTACAGCAAGTATTATGCAACGGCTCTGGCATGCTGTGCTGGCGGTCTGGGAGTCATTGTGCCTCCCAGCTATCCGCTGGTTCTGTACGGTGTAACCTGTAACCAGTCCGTGGGAGACCTGTTCATTGCCGGTCTGCTCCCGTCCTGCGTGGTGGGCGGAGTGCTTATCCTTATCAATTACGCATACTGTAAAAAACACCATCTGAAAGGCGAGAACCATTTCCAAATGAAATCAGCCTTCCGTGCCTGGTGGGATGCAAAGTGGGCGTTAATCATGCCGGTTATTATACTGGGCGGAATTTATGGAGGCTTTTTTACTGCTACAGAGGCAGCGGTCGTGGCTGTTGTGTACGGCATATTTATCGGATTCGTGGTCTACCGGGAGTTAAAAATTGAAAAGCTATGGGCCGTATTCCGGGACAATGCCGCGTTTATAGCAGGCACCATGTTCATCATGTGTCCGGCAAAGGCAACCGGTTCTGTATTCGCGTATCTGAACATCAACCAGACCATTGCTGATTTCATGTTCAGTATCTCCAGCAATTACTATGTGGTCATGTTCATGATATTCGTTATCATGTTTATCGTGGGAATGTTTATACAGACAACACCGGCCATCATCATTCTGGCTCCCACCCTTTTATCTGTGGTAACCCAGGTGGGATGCGACCCGATTCACTTTGGCATCATCCTTGACCTGGCCCTGGCTATTGCTTTTGTAACGCCGCCTGTGGCAATCAACCTGTTTGTGGGCTCATCCCTGACAGGTATTAGTATAGATAAGATTACAAAAGCGGAAATGCCCCTTCTGTTTGGTCTGATAGCAGCATTTTTCGTGGTGGCATTTATTCCGGCCATTTCACTTCTGCTGCTTGGCAGGATATGATGGAGGGCATGAAGGAGGAAACATGGATATCCTATATCTTTCCATAGTGTTTCTGGTAATCGTTGTGATTATATGGCTGAAAAAGCCGCTGTTTGTGGCAATGATAGGGGGGATAGCAGCTACCATTATTTTGTTCCGGGTCAATCTGAAGGACGCGGCGGTTGTTCTGGGAAGGCAGACAGTGGCCTGGGATACAATAGATGTGCTGCTGAGCTTCTATCTCATCATATTTCTTCAGCTTATGCTGGAGAAAAAAGGAAGGCTGACAAACGCGAAGGATTCATTTAACCGCCTGCTCAGGAACCGCAGAATGAATACCATTGTATCACCTGCAATTATGGGACTTCTTCCGTCTGCGGCAGTCATGACAATCTGCGCGGATATGGTAGACAGGACATGCGGGGAATACATGAATGATAAAAACAAGACGTTTGTATCCTGCTATTACAGACATATACCGGAAATGTTCCTTCCAACCTTTCCGGCAGTCCTCTTGGGACTTACACTTAGCGGACAGAATGCGGGGGTGTTTGTGCTGGCCATGATTCCCATGGTGGTGGCGGCATGTCTTGTGGTATATATTACACATTTAAAAGGAATACCCAGGGAAATGCCCCTGCTTGAAGAGACCATTGATAAGAAATCGGAAATTATCAATCTGGTGAAAAACCTGTGGACCTTGATAGCTGTGCTCTTAATCATTATTATATTTAATCTTTCTGTGTGCATAGCCGCGCCCCTGGTAATTGCTGCCAATTATATATTTGATCATTTCAGCTTAAAAGATCTTCCGGATCTTATGGTGAGGTCTGCGGAACCCATATTATTGGGCAACATGTACCTGATAATGCTTTTTAAAGGCATATTGTCGTATACCGGCGTCATAGGGCTTCTGCCTGACTTTATAGGACAGTTTCCCATTTCCATGACAATGTCCTTCGGCCTGCTGTTCTTTATCGGCACAGTTATAAGCGGCTCCCAGACAATCATTGCTCTTTGCATGCCCATGGCGTTTTTGGCGTTTCCCCAGGGAGGGATTCCGTTTCTTGTCATGCTGATGAGTGTCGCGTGGGCTGCAATGCAGATATCTCCCACCCACGTCTGTTCCTTTGTTGCGGCTGATTTTTACCACACCACACTGGGAGACATCGTTGTGAGGGCCCTTGTGCCGGTCATTATATTTTCAATCATTGCATATGGTTACGGACTGCTGCTGGGGCAGATTTTCTATTAGCGGATTTATAAACAAAAGCTCATGATACAAGGAGGAAAAATATGAAAATAACAAGCGCGAAGTTATTCCTGGCCGAATACAACCGTTCTGAAACGCCTGAGTTTCCTAAAAAGAGTAAGGTGGTGGGAATCCGTATTTATACAGATGAAGGAATTTACGGGGACGGAGAGGTGGCGGGAATTCACGCGACCTACGGGGCCTTCGGCGTGATAAAGGATATGTGGCCTTTTATCTCGGGAAAAGACCCCTTTGACAATGAGGTGCTGTGGGACCAGCTGATGCTCAGAACCTTTTGGGGTCAAAACGGCGGTGCCTTCTGGTACAGCGCAGTCAGCGCCATTGATATCGCCCTGTGGGATATCAAGAGCAAGGCGCTAAATGTGCCGTTATATAAACTGCTGGGAGGAAAGCGGCGGGATAAGGTGCGCTGCTATGCCTCACAGCTGCAGTTTGGATGGGGGCCAATAGATTCCCCGGCCGTAACCGTGCAGGATTATGTGGACAGGGCCAGGCTTGCCCTTCAGGATGGTTACGATGCCATTAAGATTGATTTCCTTAACTGGGATGAAAAGGGCAATATATTGAATGAGACCAACCGTCTGGGCCTGCTTCCTCCTGAGCTTGTACAGGTTTTCTCCGACCGTGTCCATGCTGTCAGGGAGGCCATAGGCCCCAAGGTTGACCTTATTATTGAAAACCACGCGGGAACCAATTCCAATTCGGCAATCCAGCTGTCGGCAGCAGTCCAGGACTGTAATATTTACTATTTTGAGGAACCTAACACACCTGTATTCTACAATAACAAATATGTAAAGGATAATGTAAAAATGCCGCTGGCCCATGGGGAACGGGTGTTCGGACGATGGGAATACATACGGTATTTCATGGATAATTCCATTCAGGTAATCCAGCCGGATATCGGCAATGCCGGCGGAATCACCGAAACAAAAAGAATCTGCGATATGGCGTATACTTTTGATGTGGGTGTTCAGATTCATACATGCGCGTCCCATCTGCTGACGCCGCCGTCTGTACAGCTTGAGGCATGTATACCTAATTTTGTCATTCACGAACAGCATATGCGCAGTATGAATCCTTCCAACCAGGAACTTACAGCAAAGGTAGTGATGCCGAAGAACGGGTATCTGGACGTGACGGACGATATTGGCATTGGAAACGAATGGTCTGACAAGGCGCTTGCATCGGAAGACCAGATAACACTTAATTAAAGGGGGAAATCAGAAGATGAAGATTACAAGTGTGGAATGCTATAAAGGAGCGTTCATAACAGTTAAGGTAAACACGGACGAGGGAATCAGCGGTTTTGGCGAGGCCGGGCTTTCCTACGGCAGCTGCCAGAACGCGGCGTGGGGAAACTGTCAGGATTTTGCCAAAATGGTCATTGGCATGGACCCCTTTGACACGGAGAAAATTTATGAACATCTCCACCGCCATACGTTCTGGGGCATGAACGGGGGCGTTACGGTATCTGCCGCCATGGCCGCCATCGACATTGCCTGCTGGGATATTAAGGGAAAGGCCTTGGGGCTGCCTGTTTATAAGCTCCTTGGAGGAAAGACCCATGATTCCCTCCGGGCGTACGCATCCCAGCTGCAGATGGGGTGGAGGACCCTTATTACAAAACTGGACCGGTCTGAGCTTCAGTTTGAACCGAAGGATTACTATGACGCTGTAAAGGATGCCATGGCGGACGGATACGATGCAGTTAAGATTGACCCGTGCTTTGCTGGATTATCAAGAGAGGATTTTAACCAGGCGTACTTAAAACGCGGCGACAATCTGAAGGGAGCTTATCCGGAAGCATTGAGGAAAATTGCGGTGGAGCGCATTGCGGCTGCCCGTGAGGCGGGAGGGGACGAGCTTGATATTATCATAGAGATCCATTCCACCCTTGACGCCAACACGGCCGTGATTTTAGGAAAATCCCTGGAGCCTTACCGCATCATGTACTATGAGGAACCTACCATGCCTTCCAATCCTGAGGTATTTAAGCATATCAAGCAGAAATGCGATATCCCCCTTGCAACCGGTGAGAGGAGCTATACGCGCTGGGGATTCAGGCAGTTCTTTGAGGACAGGACACTCAGCATCGCCCAGCCGGACCTGTGCAATACCGGCGGCATCACGGAAGTAAAGAAAATCTGCGATATGGCCAATGTATATGATATCGGCATCCAGCTTCACGTGTGCGGCGGCCCCATTGCCACGGCGGCGGCCCTCCATGTGGAGACCGTCATACCTAATTTTGTCATTCATGAGGAGCACTGCGCTAATTTCAAAACAGATTACCAGAAAGCGGGGAAATATGCCTGGGCTCCGGTAAACGGCAGATACGAGATGAATGACAGGCCCGGAATCGGCCAGGAGATGAGCGAGGAGGCCATGGCCTCCTATGCCAGGGTGGTGGTTGACTAGTTTTTTGAAAGCAGGCGGTAAAACGCCTGCTTTTCCTTATGAAGGGCGGCAGTCTGCATGAGGGGAGAGCTGTCCGGACTCAAACCGGAATAGATTCCGGCACAGGCCGGCACAGATTCTGTTTTTCAGATGGTGCTTTTCCGTCCGGAATGTGATAAAATAACTAGAATATCGAACCAACATACAAAATTCCGGAGGTAACAGCATGAATAAGATGGAACATATAACCGTTGTGTATTTCAGCCCCACAGGCGGCACCAGGAAGGCCTGTCTCAATCTGGCTATGGAGATGGGGAAGAAGGTCAAGGATGTGGACCTTTGCAGCCTGGAGGGAGAGTATTCCTTTGGGCCGGAGGACACCGTGATTGTGGGCGTGCCCGTGTTCGGCGGCAGGATACCCGGATATGCGGCGGAAAAGCTTACATACCTGAAAGGCGGCGGGGCAGTGGCGCTGACTGCGGCGGTCTACGGCAACAGGGCCTTTGAGGATGCCCTTCTGGAACTGGATGACTGCTTAAAGGCCCAGGGGTTCAGGATTGGGGCAGGGACAGCGCTGCTGGCAGAACATTCCATGGTACGGGATGTTGCGGCCGGCCGGCCGGATAATCAGGACCGGAAGGAAATGGCTGACTTTGGGGCCAGGATACTTGAAAAGCTGGAAGAGGAGGGCTGGCAGGAGCCTCAGGTGCCGGGAAACCGTCCTTACCGTGACTGGAAGCAGATGCCGGTGATTCCCCTTACCAACGCATCCTGCATATCCTGCGGGCTGTGCGCTGCCAGATGTCCTGTGCAGGCTATCCCTGTAAGCAATCCTTCCTCCACGGACCAGGCGCGCTGCATCCTCTGCATGCGCTGTATTTCCGTCTGTCCGGTGAAGGCCAGAAGCCTGCCTGAGCAGGCCTGCGCCATGCTGGAGCAGAAGCTTTCCCCTGTCAGGGATATCAGACGGGAAAATGAGCTGTTTTTATAATCCCCCCTATTGAATCCTGACGCATTTCAGATTATAATTTTAGGATGTAGTTGTAAAAGGATGGAAATATATGATGGGTGATGGAGCGGACAGGCTGGCTGTCATTGGCATGGGATGGATTGGGGCGTATATGGTTCCCTGTTACAGAAGCCTGCTGGGAGAAGGATATGAAAAGCGGATGTTTGCGGTGAAGGCCGGTTCCAGGGGGATTGAAGAGCTGAGGCACAGATACGGCTTTGAAATCATAGCGGGCAATTGCCTGGATAAGCTGAAGGAATATAAGCCCGGCATACTGGTGCTTTCCGTCAGGCCCCATGAGGTGGCGGGAGTGGCGGAGGATACCATCAAGCCCTATGTAAAGTACCGCAGGGAACAAGGGCTTGGAGGGCTGCTGCTGTTCTCCTTTGCTCCCAGTCCGCGTCCTGAATGGTATACCAGGATCCTGGGTGACGGTGTCAGGACCGTATGCATCCTGCCGGCCATGGAGACTGTGATCGGCGGCCTGGATGTGTATTCACTGGCTTTCAATAAGATTACATACGACCCCGGCTGTCCTCCGGGCAGGGAGCAGCTGGACGCGGTCAGACAGTTTCTCAAACCCCTAGGACAGGTATTTGAATGTACGCCGGATGAATCCCTGCGTCTGCTGTCCATGAGCATCACCTATCATATGCTGTACCTCTTATGTTTTGGGCTGGAACCGCATTATGGGGATGAGAGCGGTCAAGGCGGCTGCGCCCGGGCGGCCGGCATCCTGTATGCGCTGAACCGCCGAAGGCTGGGCCTTCCCGGTCTTATTACGCCTGCCGCAGCGCCGGACGGGCGACAGATGGGCGGACAGCAGATGGGCGGACAGCAGATGGACGGGCAGCAGATGGATGGGCAGAAGATGGACAGGCTGGCCTGGCTGGAAAAGGGCTGGTATGAAGGCGCCCTGGCCTTTGCCCGCGGGGCGGGCGGGGATGCCGGAAACAAAGCCGGACCATATGACGGCCGGGAAGGCGGAAACGGAAATGGGAATGAAACCAGAGCAGGAACGGCCGGGAACGCGGACATTATTGCCCCCAGGTCCTTTGAGCTGCATCTTCTCTCCCTGCAGCTGGAGACAAGGGAGTTTCTGGAAGCAAAGCTAAAGGACCACGCCACGCCGGGGGGCATGACGGAGGAAGCGGTCAGTGGATTCAGGCAGCTCTGGACAGGAAAGGACTGGATGGAAGGGGATGTGTCCATGGCCTATGATATATCCTACAGGCTGGCGGAACGGGTTTATAAAAAAGGGAAGGCATTGGAGAAAAGAAGATGAAGACGAAGAAAACCCTGAAAGAAACCGTGGTGGAGGGAATCTACCGGGAGATAGAAGAAGGCATCTATAAGCCTAACGATATCATCCATGAAGGGGAAATCATGGAAAAGTACGCCATGAGCAAATCACCGGTGCGGGAGGCCCTTATTGAACTGTGCAAGGATAATGTCCTGAAAAGTATACCAAGGGTGGGCTATCAGGTGGTTCCTGTGACCCTGAAGGAGATACTGGATCTTCTGGAATTCAGAATTGATGTGGAGACAGGCAACCTGAGGCGGCTGTGCCAGAGAATTACCCCTGAGCAGATAGAAGATTTAAGACAGCTGGATACCATCACAAAGGATAACCATGAGAGGATGGTGGCCATTCATTGGAACCGGAACACGGATTTCCATTTGAAGCTCTGTGAGATGGGCGGGAACGGTTATATATGCGATGTGATTGCTGCAGCCCTTCAAAAATCCTGTTCGTATATTTCCCAATATTTCCAGACAGCCTGGAAAAAAAACGCAGAATCCAACAGCTTTTATCACAGGGAAATCATTGAGGCCCTGGTAAAACATGATACGGAGCGGGCCGTGGAAATGCTCCAGAAGGACATACTGAATGTGAAAGAGCAGATTCAGGAGAACTATTCCCTTTGAGAACAGGCCCCTGGATATGGGAAAATGCATAAATACTAAGGATGTAAGATTGATGCCGTCAATTTTACATCCTTTTTTTGAATAAAAATTGCATACAGCGTGAAAATAAACAAAAATTATGTCGGATGGTAAAAATATTTTAATAAAATGGATAAAAAATATTTGACACGGCTTGTCGGCAGTGTTATAATCTCGATTAGTAAGATTACTAATCACATCAGTGATATGATTAATGGAGGAGACAGCCATGACAAAAAAAGAGAGAGTGACAGCAGCTATCCGGGGAGAAGAAGTTGACAAGATACCCAGCGGATTTTCCCTGCATTTTCCTAAGGAATCAGCTTTTGGAGACGCGGCCGTAAAAGCCCATCTGAAATTCTTTGAGGAATCTGATACAGACATCCTTAAAATCATGAATGAGAATCTGGTTCCCTATATGGGCGAGATTAACAATGGATCCGATTACAGCATGGTAAAAGAGATGACCATGGCGGACGGCTTCATGCAGGACCAGGTGGAGCTGGTTAAGAAGATTCTGGCCGGATGTGACAGAGACGCATTTATCCTGGGCACACTTCACGGTATTACCGCATCATCCATCCACCCGCTGGAGAAGATGGACCCCAACTATACATACGACCAGGTAAGGGAGAAGCTCTGCCGCCTGCTGCGTGAGGATGAGGATACGGTTCTGGCAGGAATGAAACGCATTGCGGACGTGATGTGCGAACTGGCAAGAACATACATTGAGCTGGGCGTGGACGGCGTGTATTATGCGGCTCTGGGCGGCGAGACCAGGTTCTTCACGGATGAGGAATTTGAGAAATGGATTAAGCCCTTTGACCTGCAGATTATGAAGGCCATCAAGGACGCGGGAGGATACTGCTTCCTCCATATCTGTAAAGACCAGCTGAACATGGACCGCTATAAGGATTACGGCCCCTATGCGGACGTGGTGAACTGGGGCGTATATGAAGCTCCCTTCAGTTTAGAGGACGGACGGAAGATGTTTGCTGGAAAGACCATCATGGGCGGCCTTCCCAACCGCCACGGCGTACTGGTGGACGGACCGGCAGAGGCAGTGAAGGAAGAGACAAGGAAGGTCATCCGGGAATTCGGAAGAACCCGTTTTATTCTGGGAGCTGACTGCACCCTTGCAACAGAGCAGGATATGGATCTTTTAAAGGCAGCCGTAGAGGCAGCCAGGGAATAAGATAACAGTGAATATCAAAAGGAGGAACAGAGAATGATGAAAAGAAAGTTAGCAATGGCACTTGCGGTATCCATGGTGGTGGGCTCCCTTGCAGCCTGCGGCGGCAAGACCGACCAGGCGGCCACCACCGCAGCGCCCAAGGCAGAGAATGCCCAGGGTGACCAGAGCGGGGCGGCAGACGGGGGCGCAGAGGCAGCGGACGGTGAAAAGACCGTATATCCCGCAGGAACCCTGGTGGTTTACGCCATGGGAAATCCCCAGTACAGACAGCAGTGGTTTGAGACATGGCTGGAGAACCACAAGGATATTGCACCGGATGTAAAGATTGAATTTGTCCAGACAGAGGGAACCGCGGACATCCGTGAGAAGATTACCATGACAGCACTGTCGGGAGCCACCGAGGATCTTCCCGACGCAGCTATGCTGGACCCTGTAACCATCATGGATTTGGCAGGCGCAGGCCTTTTAAAGGATGAGACTGAATATCTGACTCCTCTTCTGGATAAGATGGTAGACGGAGCCACCACAGACGCCACCATCGGCGGACGCATCTATGCGCTGCCGGATTCCGTAAGGCCTCAGGTGCTGTTTTACAACCAGGAGATTTTTGACAAGTACGGCGTGGACGCAGAGCAGATGAAGACCATGGAAGGCTACATAGAGGCAGGACGCCAGTTAAAGGAAAAGAGCAACGGAGAGGTTTACCTTTCCTACATCGACCCAACCAGCAAGACCTGGAGATACTGGGGCCGCAGAGGGCTTATGCCGTCAGCAGGCGCTAAAATCTGGGATGAGAACGGTGAAGTTGTAATCGGAAGCGACGAAGGGACACAGAAGGCAATGGGCGCCCTGGATACCATGAATTCCGAGGGACTTCTTTTAAAGACCACCATCATGGAGCCGGCTCTTTATGATGCCATCAACAAACAGCAGGTAGCTACTTTCTGCATCGGCGCTTTCTGGGATGAGTTCATGAGAAAGAACTGCGAAGCTACCAAGGGACAGTGGAGAGTTATGTCAGCTCCTGCGTTTGAAGGCGTTGACAAGGCAGGTGCTCCTGTATCCCAGTACATGGCCATCATCGAGAAGGGCGACAATCCTTATTCAGAGCTGTTCCGCCAGATGTGGTATGATTTCACCTTTGACACCCAGGCAAAGGAAGTATGGGTCAATTCCATGGAAGAGCAGAACGCTCCTTATTCCAACCCTGTATCCAAGGAAATGCTGGAGGATCCATTCTGGAAAGAGCCATCTGACTTCTACGGCGGCCAGTCCTTCCGCGAGATGGAGGGCAAGTGCCTTGAGAACGGCGCCGCTAACCTGGTGGTAACACCTCAGGATGCAGAGGCAGATGAAATCATTTCTGCTGAGCTGGAGAAGTACGTGGCAGGCAACCAGTCCATGAGCGACGCTATTGCCAACATGGATAAGAACTTAAAAGCTAAGATCGGCAAGGCTGAAATCAGCCAGTAATGCAAAAAGGCTCCCGCCCCGAGGAGGGAGCCTTTTATAAACCTTAAGGAGGAGGCAGCGAATGTTAAAAGCACTGAAAAAATACAGGGCTCCCTATTTGTTTATCATGCCCTTTTTTATCCTGTTTCTTGTATTTCAGCTGGTGCCCACCATATGGACATTCTACATCAGCCTGACAAACTGGAAGGGAATCGGGACTCCGGATTTCTGCGGATTTGACAATTACAGGAAAATGCTGATTGACGATATGTTCTGGGAATCCCTGGGCAACACAGTGGTCTACTGGCTCACCGGACTGGTATTCATTATCTGCTGTGCCCTGCTCATCGCGTCCCTGTTAAACAGCAGATACTTAAAAAGTAATTCCGCCAGGGCATTTTTCAAGACGGCTACCTTCCTTCCGAATATATGTGCAGCCATTGCCATGGGTCTTATTTTCCGAATGCTGTTTGATGAGAACGTGGGTCTGGTCAATGAGGTGGTGACAATATTCGGGGGCAGCAAGATCCCCTGGCTTACCAGCACCACATTTTCAAAGATACCTGTTATTATCCTGAATGTCTGGAGATATACACCATGGTTCACCATGATTCTCTTATCGGGACTGCTCAACATATCCAAGGATTACTATGAGGCAGCCACGGTGGACGGTGCCAACGGGTGGCAGCAGTTCTGGTTCATCACCCTGCCGTCCTTAAAGAATATCCTGTTTTTCTGTTCCGTGACACTGACAGTGGATATGTGGAAGCTGTTCAATGAATCCTATATCCTTCCGGGACCGGGAACCTCCAACTCATCCCTGTTCCAGTACATGTATGAGTCAGGCTTTAATGTATTCAACATGGGTTATGCATCGGCAATCGGCGTTATCCTGATTCTTATTCTGATTGTCATATCCATCATCCAGTTTGTGGTAAGACACAAGCAGGGCGAAATATAGAAGGAGGGAATAAAATGAACAGAAAGAAAAATGCGTCCACGGTCCTGGTATACGGCGTACTGATATTCATCACCCTTATCTGCCTGTTTCCCATTGTGTGGATGTGCCTGATTTCCATAAAGAGCACCAGCGAGAGCATCACGGGATTTAATTCCCTGATGGTGTCAAATCCCACCATGGCTAACTTTAAGCGTCTGTTTGAAATGATTCCTGTTGGACAGAATGCCTTCAACAGCGTGTTCACCACCATCATGGGAACCATTACCTCCCTGTTTTTCTGTGCTCTGGCAGGCTTTGCCTTTGCAAAATACAGGTTTCCGGGCAGGAAATTCCTGTTTTACTTTGTCATTGCCACCATGCTGGTGCCGCCGGAGGTGGGAAGTGTGCCTTTGTTCATCATCATGAAGAAGGTGGGACTGATTAACAGCCTGTGGTCCCTGGTAATCCCCAGGATTGCCACGGCAGTGGGTATCTTTTACATGAACCAGTATATAACTGATGTGCCGGATGAACTGGTGGAGGCGGCCAGGATTGACGGATGTTCCGACTTCGGCATCTTCACCAAAATCATTCTTCCGGTTATCAAGCCGGCCATGGCGTCCTGGGGAGCCATCACCCTGATTGCCAGATGGAACGATTTCTTCTGGCCTCTGCTCTACTTAAGGAAGCAGGCAAAATACACGCTGATGGTGACGATATCACTGCTGCCGGTCAGTGAGGGATTATCCACCCCGTGGCCCGTTATACTGGCAGGCACCACCCTGGTTATCATACCTATCATCATCCTGTACCTGATACTGGAGAAGTTCCAGAAGGCCGGTATGATGGAAGGAGCTGTTAAGGGATAAGTGCATCTTAAAAGGGACATATATAAAAGCACATATATAAAAGCACATATATAAAAGTACATTGACAATCCAATGTTTTTTGCCTATGATTATGGCATAAGCAAAGACAGGAAAAGCAACAGCATTTTCAGGAATATTGCATAGGCAGTAAGCCTGGACGGACAGCGAGTCGCTGCCCGGAGTGAAAAGCAGAGGGATAAGTCCGCAAGCTGCGCCGTGGTACATCCGCACATTTCATGTGCCCGCCGCTTTGCGGCCCGGTACCCCTATGCATCTTACGGTATCCGGATACGTGTTGCTTCTCCTGTCTTTGTTTTTGCAATAACTGTTTGATTTGTCAGGAATTAATTCGGAAAATGATCTGTGAAATGACCCGGAAAATGACCCGGAGAATCGGCATGGGTTCCAGGAGGTAAGAGATATGGCCCGGACGGATTTGTGGAAATATTGCAGCGCTGAGCAGTGCAGGGAGATGATGCTTTCCTTCCGGCTGATAGGGGCCAGGGACTGGCCTCCTGAAAAAATAATGGGTTGTCTCTATGCCCTCAGCAATCACGCGGAAAAACATTACCAAAAGGTGAGCATTCCCAAGAGAAGCGGCGGCTTCAGGACCCTGCTGGTGCCGGATCCCCTTCTGAAAAATGTGCAGAGGAATCTGCTTCATCATGTGCTGGACGGATTTACAGTGTCCGACAGCGCGGCGGCTTACAGGAAGGGGGCTTCTGTGGCTGCCAACGCAGGGATGCATCAGGGCAGGAAGATTGTCATGAAGATGGATATTGAGGATTTTTTTGGGAGCATCACCTTTCCCATGGTGCTTCATCACGCATTTCCGGCAGCCTATTTTCCTCCGGCAGTGGGTGTCATGCTGGCCTCCCTTTGCTGCTGCCATGACCGTCTGCCCCAGGGAGCGCCTACGTCCCCGGCCATCTCCAATCTGGTGATGAAGCCCTTCGATGAGTATATGGAAGCCTGGTGCGGGGAACGGGAAATTGTATACAGCAGGTATTGCGACGACATGACATTTTCAGGTGTTTTTGATGGTTCTGAGGTGAAGGGTAAGGTATACGGCTTTCTCAGGTCCATGGGATTTGAGCCTAATCTCAGGAAAACCCGGATTCTGACCAGGGGAACCAGGCAGGTGGTGACCGGCCTGGTGGTGAATGAGCGGGTCCGGGTTCCCGCCCCCTACAGAAGAGGTCTGCGGCAGGAGATTTACTACTGCATGAAATATGGGGCGAAGGAGCATCTGACGCGTACCGGAAGGCAGGCATACCTGAATGACGGGAATGGGGGAACCAGACGGTATCTGGAGTCCCTGCTGGGCAAGACGGCCTATGTGCTGCTGGCCTCAGGGGATGGGGATGCCTGGTTTCGGGAGGCCCAGGTGAAACTTAGGGAGATGCTGCGGCAGGATAGTTGTCTTTAACCGCTGTCAGTCTAATGTATGATTTTGTCAAATTTCTTTTCAGACAGTATCTCATGGGTTACGAACTCACCATCGCGAAACAGTGAAAATGTTGTAAAGGGAGACGGGGCATTTTGCGCGTCGTCTTTTGTCCGTATATGTACGGTCTGAAGCTCCACATCCCTTTCTTTGGCTGCTGTTTCAAGAAGCGGCACATATTTTGCTGTAAAAGGGCATTGGCCCGTATAATACAGGACCAGGCCCCTGGGAAGGCCCTCACGGTTTTTTACAGTATGTCTGAAACATGGTTTATCGGCATTTTTGTCAAAGGCCAGATACATCAGTTCAAAATAGGGGTCTGCCGCGTCTGCGGTTTCAAACCCTTTATATTTCAGATATTCAGGGTCGGAAAGATATCCCATTTTTTTCTTTGAAGATAAGATAACAAGTCCTTTTTTACCTTTTTCTTTACTGTCCCTGATACATTCGTCCAGCAAAAGGGTGGAGTAGCCATGTCCTTTAAACTGCCCGGATACCCACAGACAGTCAATGTACATATACCCGTCAGCCTCAACCGGCGCCCAGGCATATTCGGCGGGAATATACTCAATAAAGCACTTTCCCCTCACATTGCATTTTAAGAATACAAGCCCCTCGTCAAGTCTTTCTTTGAGCCAGGCCTTTTTTGTCATGACCTGAATGTCTTTGTTGGTTGATATGGCACAACAGATATGCTCCTGTTCAAGATTGTCGTGTGTTATTTTGATAAGCTCCATTCCCTTATTCCTCCTTATTCCGTCTGCATCATGGGCCTGGCCCGATGGATTTCTTTCTATAAGGATAATACATGAATGACGACAACAGTGTGTCATGTTCTTTCATTAAGGAGATATATTATTGGATGAAATGCCGCCGTGACGTCTGCTGCGGACCGGAAGCATGCTGTCACAGCATGGGTCCGGCCCCCAGAGATTTTTGCAGCGGAAAAATTTTTGCAGAAGAAAAATTTTGATGGAAAGGTTCTACACCCCCTGTATAACCGGCTGTATCTGCCTGCCCTCCAGGGCCTCCTTAAGGGTATCCTCTATGAGTCCGGTACGTGCAATCATGGAGGTGGGCTTTTTCACCGGATCATCCTGGCCAAAGGGAACAAAGTAAATGTTTTTCATGTTGAACAGCAGGCCGATGTTCTTAAGGTTGATGCCAAGGGCATCGTTGGTAGATACGGATATTACCAGCGGCCTGCCGTTTCGCAGATGTGCTTTTGCAGCCATGAGGACCGGAGTGTCCGTGATTCCGTTGGCCAGTTTGGCCAGGGTGTTGCCGGTGCAGGGGGCGATGAGGAGGATATCCAGGTATCCCTTTGGACCAATGGGTTCGGCCTCCTCGATTTTCAGTATTGGCTTCATTTCCGCGATGGATGTGATTCGGTCCATAAACTGGCCGGTATCCCCGAAACGGGAGTCCGTGGACTGGACGCTTCCTGAGAAAACGGGGTGCAGGATGGCCCCTGTCTCCTTCAGATGCCTGATTTCCTGTTCTATTTTTGCAAAGGTGCAAAAAGACCCGGTGACGGCCAGGCCTACATGTTTTCCTTTTAATTCCATAGTATTCTCCTTATTCCTTACTGAGTCTGTGAATCCCGGATATGCTCCATGACGGCCTCATAAAGAATCAGGGCAGAGGAAAGGGGGGAGTAGCGGCCGGGAAGTCCGGGACATAATCTGGCCCGTATATTCCGGCATTCAAGGGCTTGGAAATCCACCCCTCCCGGCGCGGAGGCAATGTCGATGACAGCCGCATTTTCCTGAACCTGATTTGCCAGGGCAGCGTTCAGTACCAGGGACGGTATGGTGTTGAATATAAAGTCAGATTCTCCTATGACATCTCCCAGTTCCTTTAACAGGCAGGTATCGTATCCCAGACAATGGGCCGGGACCAGCCGGGAGGCATTGCGGCCCGCCACGGTTACGCGGGCTCCCATGCCCTTTAGCCGGTCGGCCAGAATGGCGGCGCATCTGCCGTACCCGGTTACCAGGCAGCGGCTTCTGTAAAGATTTACCGGACTTAGGGATATGGCCTCTGCCACGGCACCCTCTGCGGTGGCAACCGCATTTTTCCATGCCACATCCTCCATCTTCATGAAATCATGGCAGGGAATGGAAAGAAGGTCACAGCGCTCCCTGACAGCGGAGGGGATATTCCCTCCAAAGAGTATATGGGTGTTTTTCAGGCAGGCCGTGAAGGTCTGTATTTCCAGGCCCGGCAGGCTGTTTTCTGAGAAAATGGTTTTACCGTCCTTGGTAAAGGGAACGGGGCAGAGGATGATATGGGAATCTTCCATGGCTTCCCTGAGAGAGAAGGGGGAAGAGGGTCTGTCATAGTAAAAGCAGGTACTGGCTCCGGACTGACTGAGAAGCCGGTTCAGGCAAACCTGCCTGGAATCTCCGCCCAGTATGAGGAATTGATGCATGGATGCGCTCCTTTGAGATTGGATTCATATTGTCACTATATGACAGGAGGAAATAATTGGTACCATAAAGACGGGTTTGTCATATTTTCATAGTATAATGATTGAATCGGGGGACTGATGTTTATGAGTCACAGTATTTTTGAGGGCAGCGCTGCGGCAGTGGTGACGCCCATGAACGGATATGGAAATCTTGATTTTGACGCCTTTGGAAGGCTTCTGGAATGGATGATAAGGGAAGGCACGGACGCTGTGGTGGTGAACGGCACCACAGGGGAGTCGGCCACCCTGGACGACAAGGAAAAAATGGCTGTCATCCGCTACGCCGTAAGACAGGTGGACGGCAGGATTCCGGTGATTGCGGGTACGGGGAGCAACTGTACGGAGCATGCGGTGGAGCTGTCCAGAAAGGCCCAGGAGCTGGGGGCGGATGCCCTGCTGCAGGTGACTCCCTATTACAACAAGGCGTCCCAGGAGGGGCTGGTGCGCCATTTTACCCAGGTGGCGGACCATGTGAGCATACCCATCCTTTTATACAATGTGCCCAGCCGTACCGGGGTAACCATACAGCCGGAAACCTACAGGATTCTGTCGGAACATCCCAATATACGGGGGACAAAGGAGGCCAGCGGCAACCTGTCCCTGATAGCCAGGACAGCAGCCCTGTGCGGGCAGGGATTTGACATCTATTCAGGCAATGATGACCAGACCGTCCCCATCATGTCCCTGGGCGGCAAGGGTGTGGTGTCGGTTCTGGCCAATATCATGCCGAAGGAGACACATAAGATGTGCCGCCTGTACCTGGACGGGGATGTGAAGGAGAGCAGACGTATGCAGCTTAAGCTTCTGGAAATCATGGAAGCCCTGTTCTGGGATGTAAACCCCATACCGGTGAAGGCGGCCCTTGGCCTGATGGGAATATGCGGGGACGATCTGCGCCTTCCGCTTACACCCATGGAGCCGGAACAGAGAGAGAGACTGGCAGAGGTTATGAAACGGCAGGGAATCAGCCTGAAAAAAGAATTGCATAATCAGACAAATCTGCTATAATAAAGGGAGTGAAAGAATAGCAGTTTGGAGCTTTATGCGCAGAGAATCAAAAGCCGGCGATTGCCCGGCTTTTATCTTTGAGGACGTTATTCTTAAAAAAACATAACCAATCAAAAAAAGGGGGCATATCATTGGAACAGAATCAGCTTCACTATGGGATATCACTGAAATTATATTTTGAAAATAAGGCATTCGGACCCGGCATGTCGGTACTGCTGAGGGGAGTGGAATCCACCGGTTCCCTCCAGGGGGCGGCCCAGGCCATGAACATGGCTTACAGCAAAGCGTGGAAGATGTTAAAGGAGTCAGAAAAGGCATGGGGGTTCATGCTGACGGAGCGGGAGACGGGAGGAAGGGACGGAGGCGGCTCCACCCTTACGCCTCAGGCCGTCAGGCTGCTGGAGGCATACGATGCCTTCATGGCAGAGACAAGACAGGAACTGGACCGGTTATTTGAGCAGCATTTTTCACAGGAATGGGTGGAGGAGCTGAAGCAGTCAGCTGAACAGGCAGATGAATAATTAAAGATGGAAGGAAATGGATGTAAAATGACGGAACGTGCAAAACAACTGGTAATTGTAAGAGGCGGCGGTGATATTGCCACCGGTACCATCCACAGGCTTTACCGCTGCGGATACCCGGTGCTGGTGCTGGAGTCGGGATACCCCTCGGCAATCCGCAGATGCGTGGCCTTTTCCGAAGCAGTATATGACGGTACGTCTGAGGTGGAGGGAATTACCTGTATCAAGGCTTCCGGCTATGAGGAAGCCTGCGCCATCATGGAGCAGGGAGCTGTGCCCGTCATGATTGACGAGAACTGCGCAGTGCTTGAAAAAGTGCGTCCCTGGGCTCTGGTGGATGCCATACTGGCCAAGAAGAACCTGGGGACCACAAGGGACATGGCGGATAAGACCATCGGCCTCGGGCCGGGCTTCACAGCCGGACAGGATGTGGACCTTGTGATAGAGACCATGAGAGGCCACAATCTGGGACGCATCATTGGAAACGGAAGCGCAGCCCCCAATACCGGAATTCCCGGAATAATCGGCGGCTATGGGGCAGAGCGGGTCATCCATGCCCCGGCCAAGGGGATTTTCTTTGGCAAGGCCCTGATTGGGGACATGGTGGTGCAGGGACAGGCCATTGGAGTCATTGTGACCGGACAGGGCGAGGTCACGGTGGAAGCTTCCCTGACAGGGCTTTTGAGGGGTATCATAAAAGACGGGTATCCGGTAGTGAAGGGATTTAAGATCGCTGACATCGATCCCAGAAAAAGTGAATATGAAAACTGCTTCACCATATCGGACAAGGCCAGATGCATCGCAGGCTCCGTGGTGGAGGGCTTACAGATGCTGGAGGTGAAGCAGGGCCGCTGACAGGAAAGCCTATACGGCACAGACCGCGCATTTTTCTTCCAGGATTTCTGTGAGGGCTGTGCCGCTGCTGGTATGGCAGCGGACGATCTCCGTGCCGCTTCCCACCTCGTCCAGGGCGCAGCGTATCATCTTGTGGGACACAGTGTTGGTAAACAGAACCAGCAGGTCAGGACTGCCAATCTGTTTATCCAGGCTGGCGCTCATCTGGGTAAATACCTTTGCCTTACACTTGTAATTCCTGCAAATCTTCTTATATTGGCTTACCATGCGGTCGTGGCCTCCGATAATGACAACGCTCATATATGCTCCTCCTAGTATAATAATGGTGTCCGTAAGGTTAGTTGAAACTAACTATATAATGACATAATACAATAATTTTGAAATATTGTCCAGCCCTTTACATGAGAAAGTTTATCATGTTTCCCGGGCATATTTTTCGTTGTTTCGGCAGCAGGACTTTGAAATGTTTCTGAAAACCCACCGAAGAAATGCCGCCGTCCGGAGTGCCGGAACCTGTGCCGCCTTACGTGCAGGATACCTTTGTCGGCTGACGGCATTTTACAAATAGGGAAAAGTGTGATATACTATATAGATACCCCGTTAACACTTGAACAGTATCTGTTCGGAAAGGTGGGAATTTGTTTAAAAAAGGAGAATATATTCTCTATGGAACTGTAGGCGTATGCCAGGTGGAAGGCATATCGAAACCTGACTTCTCTAATAATGACAAGGTGTATTACAGCCTTGTACCGAAGTTTGACCAGGATACCACCATCTATATACCGGTGGACAGCCCAAAGGTAAAGATGAGGGAAATCATGACCAGGCAGGAAGCAGAGCAGTTCATACTGGCCCTGCCGTCTGTTGAGGGAAAGCAGTATGCAAACGACAAGGAAAGACCCCAGGCATACAGGCAGATCCTTGAGTCCGGCGATTGTACTGAACTGGCATCTATGATTAAGGAGATATCAGAGATGGAGCAGAACCGCAGGGGAAAGGGAAAGCCCTTGTCCATCCGTGAGCGGGATGGCGTAAAGAGCGCCCGGAAGCTGCTGTTTGGTGAACTGGCCACTGCCCTGGATATCTGCCCGGAGGAGATACCGGACTATATTACCAGCCAGATTGGCGAAGCGTAATGAATCTGTGAAACATTTAACTATTTTAATTTAGTCTGAACTGTGGTAAAATCTTGAGTTGGAAGAATCAGATTCTTAACTTGGGAAAGGCGGCAGGAGAGATGGAAAAGAGTATGGGTACCCGTGGACAGATGTCGGAGGCTGTGTCAACGGGTATTTTTTTGACTTTATCCGGAGGTTTCCAGGATGCTTATACGTATTACTGCAGGGGAAATGTGTTTGCCAATGCACAGACAGGCAATATCGTTCTTATGGGAAGCCATTTGGCCGCCAGGGAGTGGAACCTGGCTGTGCGGTATCTGGCTCCTGTTCTGGCCTTTGCCGGCGGCGTGTATATGGCGGAGCATGTGAAACGGCTTCACCGGCAGGACAGAAGGTTCCATTGGAGGCAGCTGATTGTGGCTATTGAGATCATTTTGCTTTTTGTGGTGGGATTCCTGCCCCAGGATATGAATATGGCAGCCAATATCATTGTCTCATTTGTATGCGCCCTTCAGGTCAATGCCTTCAGGAAAATCAAGGGAAGCCCCTATGCCACCACCATGTGTATCGGAAATCTGCGCAGCGCCACGGAAAACCTGTACTGGTACCGCCATACGGGCAAAAAGGACCATCGGGATAAATGTATCCGCTACTATGGAGTCATCGGCATATTTGCAGTGGGTGCCGTCATGGGCAGTGTACTTACAGCCTATCTCAGGGAGCGCACCATATGGGTCAGCTGCGGGCTTTTGCTGGTCAGCTTCCTGATCATGTTTGTGAAAGAAGATATAGAAGGCGGGCACAGGTAGAAGCTCCCTTGTAAAGAAATGGAGATATATGGAAAATAATCAGAAAACAGAACCGGACAGCTGTTTTGACGGCTACGGTTTATCCGGTGAAATCACGGAGACGCTGACGCTGTTAGGGTATGAGCATCCCACCAGAGTGCAGGAGGAGGTGCTGCCTCATGTACTGGCAGGCAGGAATGTGGTGGTGCGGTCCCAGACAGGAACAGGCAAGACGGCTGCCTTTGCCATTCCTGTCTGCGAACAGATAGTCTGGGAGGAAAACCTGCCCCAGGCTCTGGTGCTGGAGCCAAGCAGGGAGTTGGCCGTGCAGGTCAGCCAGGAGATATTCAGGATTGGCAGGAAAAAACGGCTGAAGGTACCGGCTGTGTTCGGCGGCTTTCCCATTGACAAGCAGATACAGACACTGCGCCAGAAAACCCATATTGTGGTGGGGACACCGGGGCGTGTCATGGACCATGTGCGCAGGGGGAGCCTGAAGCTGACAGGGGTGAGATACCTGGTGATTGACGAGGCGGATCTGATGCTTGATATGGGGTTCATGGACGAGGTCAGGCAGATAGTGGGGCTCCTTCCTGAGAAACGGCAGACCCTTCTTTTTTCAGCCACCCTGGATGAGGATGTGAAGAACCTGGCAGAGGAAACGGTAAAGGATGCGGTTTCCGTTTTCCTGGAACAGGAGGGGGAGACGCCCCTTCCCATCCGGCAGTCAGTGTACGGCGTCGCACAGGACCAGAAGTATACGGCATTCAAGCGCGTTCTCATGAAGGAAAACCCGGAGCGCGCCATGATATTCTGCGGTACCAGGGAAATGGTCCAGGTGTTATTCCAGAAGCTGAGAAGAGACAGGATATTCTGCGGCATGATCCACGGTGATATGGAGCAGAAGGAACGGCTTAAAAATGTGGACGCATTCAGGCGGGGAGGGTTCCGGTACCTGATTGCCACGGATGTGGCCGCAAGGGGAATTGATTTTGAGGACGTGGGCCTGGTGGTGAACTACGATTTTCCCATGGGAAGGGAGACTTATGTGCACCGGATTGGACGGACCGGGAGAAATGGAAAGGCAGGCAGAGCGGCCAGCCTGGTGACTGAGGATGAGATAAGGACGCTTCACAAGGCGGAGGCGTATGTGGGAGTGCCGCTGCCGGTTCTTCCCTGTCCGGAGACAGAGGAAGAGGAGGAAAAGGCTTTCTGGGCCCTCCAGAGAAAAAAGCCGGATCCCGGCCCCCATAAGGGGGAGAAGCTGGACCGGTCCATTACCAGACTGTCCATCGGGGGCGGCCGTAAATCCAAGATGAGGTCCGGCGATATCGTGGGCGCTGTGTGCAGCATAGAGGGCGTGGATGCGGAGGACATAGGAATCATAGATATCAGGGAAAGCCTCACCTTTGTGGAGATATTGAACCGCAAAGGCCCTCAGGTTCTGGCAGGCCTTCAGGACAGGACCATCAAGGGGAAAATCAGGAAGGTGAGAATTACTTCGCAGAATAATGGAGTATAGTATTCTGCGCGTTTCGCTGTCATTTCAAGCAGATGGTTTCCATATCCGCTATGGCCAGGCTGCCGGTATCCGCAGGAGATACCGGCAGCCTGGCTATTCGTTTATTGCAGCTGTTTTTTGCATTTCCCATTCCCACAGGATGTACGCGTGAAACAGAGACAAAAGGTGTAACAATTGCAACATCTGTGATATACACTTCTGGCAAGCGGAAGCGTTTCCTTCTACAATTATGATACAGGGAGAACGTAACAATTAGCAGGCAATAAAAAGAAGTGTAAGGAGGAAAACGTAAATGGTATTACCTCAATTCGAGTATCTTGCTCCTAAGACCATCGGGGAGGCGTGCAATCTGCTCCTTGAGCTTGGAAGCACAGCCAGGGTTATGGCAGGCGCAACGGATCTGATTCCGCCAATGAAAGACAAGGTTATATCACCAGAGTATATCATTGACCTTAAGAAAATTCCAGGTTTGGATTATCTGGAATACGATGACAGGGAAGGTTTAAAAATAGGGGCGCTGACAACACTGCGTACCATAGAGACATCGCCTCTGGTTAAAGAAAAGAATCCGGCAGTGGCTCATGCCGCCAAGGTAGTGGCATCCACACAAATCAGGACAAAGGGCACCATGGCAGGGAATATCTGCAATGCGTCCCCATCCTGCGATACAGCCCCCAACCTTCTGGCTCAGGGAGCGAAGATATTGGTACAGGGTCCCAACAAGGACCGGGTCATTCAAATGGAAGACTTTTTCCTGGGTGTCAAAAAGACTTCCCTGGAGCCGGGAGAAATCGTGACAGGCATCGTGATTCCGCCGCTGGCTGAGAATGAGAGGGCTGCATACATAAAACACGCGGTCAGAAAGGCGATGGACCTGGCCATCATCGGCGTCGCAGTCAAGATTAAGGTGGAAGACGGCGTCTGCACAGACGCCAGGATTGCCCTGGGCGCGGTTGCGGCCACGCCGGTACGGGCGCCCAGGGCGGAGGAAGCCCTGATTGGCAAAGAACTTACCGATGAAGTGATTGTGAAGGCATCGGAGGAAGCAATGAATTCCTGTCATCCAATCTCTGATATCCGCGCATCGGCCGAATACAGGAAGGATATGATCCGCGTGTTTACAAAACGTGCCATTAAGCAGGCCATGGAATGCTCATAACTAGGAGGGAGACAGGAATGAAACATAGTATAAGTTTAATCATCAACGGAGATCCGGTTGATGCTATTGTGAAGGATAACCTGACGCTTCTGGATTTTCTTCGTGACCAGTTGTTTCTGACAGGCACGAAAAAGGGGTGTGAGGAAGGGGAGTGTGGCGCCTGTACCGTGATGCTTGACGGTAAGCCGGTTAACTCCTGCTGTACCCTGGCCGTGGAGTGCGACGGCCATGAGATCATAACCGTGGAGGGAATTGCCAGGGAGGGGATGCTTCATCCCATTCAGAAGCAGTTTATAGAGAAGTGGGCCATGCAGTGCGGCTACTGTACTCCGGGTATGATTATGTCCGCCAAAGCTCTTCTGGATGTGAATAAACATCCTACGGAACTGGAAATCCGGGAAGCCATTGAGGGCAATCTGTGCCGCTGCACCGGTTATGCAAAGATTGTGGAGGCAATCCAGGCAGCCGCTGCGCAGATGAACTGGGAGGAGGAAGCAAAGAATGCATAAAGACTGTGACAAACATTATTTTAAAAAACCGGAATTTTACCGTCTGACCGGCGAGAACAATTATGTCAGGATTGACGCTGAAGACAAGGTAACAGGACACGGCCAGTATGTGGGTGACATCATGTTCCCGGATATGCTTACCGGAAAAATGGTCAGAAGCCCTTATGCATCTGCAAAAATCCTGTCCATTGACACCAGCGAGGCAGAGAAGCTGCCAGGTGTAAAGTGCATCCTCACTGCCAGGGACTTTGAGTGGAAGTCCCTGGTGGGAAATGGAGAATTTGCAGCTGAGTTCGCGGACAAGGAAGTATTGTGTTCTGAGAAGGTGCGCCAGGTTGGTGACGATGTGGCAGCCGTGGCAGCTGTGGATGAGGAAACCGCCCAGCGGGCCGCGGATCTGATTAAGGTAGAGTACCAGGTGCTTCCGGGGGTGTTTGACCCCTTTGAGGCAATGGAGGAGAATGCCCCCGAGGTAAACTGGGAGGGCAAAGGCATACACAATATCGGCATGCAGTCCGTGATGAAGGCGGGCACGGATATTGATGAGGAATTTGACCGCGCATCCTATGTGCAGCACAGGGATTACAAGACCCACCGTATGGTACATGCGGCCATGGAGCCCCACGGCGCAGTGGCTACCTACAGGAATGGGACCTACACCATCTGGATGTCCACCCAGATGTCCTTTGTGGACCAGTTCTGGTATGCCCGCTGCCTTGGCGTTGGAGAGAACCAGGTGCGGGTAATCAAGCCTCTTGTGGGCGGCGGTTTCGGCGGCAAGCTGGATTCCTATTCCTTTGGTCTTTGCGCTGCCAAGATGGCGGAGATGACCGGACGCCCGGTACGCATGATTCTGTCCCGCGAAGAAGTATTCCAGACCACGCGCAACCGCCACCCCATTTACATGCATATTGACACTGCCTTTGGGACAAACGGTAAGCTGCTGGCAAAGAAATGCTACCATGTGCTGGACGGCGGACCTTACGGCGGGTCCGGTGTTGCGGCCTGCGCCCAGTCCACATTGTGGGCCAACTTCCCTTACAAGATGAATTCCGTGGATTTCCTGGCAAGGCGTGTGTATACCAATAACCCTTCTGCAGGAGCCATGAGAGGATATACGGCATGCCAGGTGCATTTTGCCCATGACCTGAACATGCAGTTCGCGGCTGACCAGATGGGCATTGACCCGGTTGAGTTCCGCAAGATAAGCGCGGCAGACCCCGGATACGTGGCTCCGGCCGGACTGGCAATCACCAGCTGCGCATACAAGGAGACACTGGATACGGCTGCAAAGGAAATTGGCTGGTATGAGAAGAAGGATAAGCTGAAAAAGGGAGAGGGAATTGGCTTTGCGGGCACCGGCTTTGTATCGGGCACCGGATTCGCGGTGCTGGAAGCGCCCAACCAGAGCTCTGCGTGCGTGACCCTGCGCATGAACAAGCGGGGCATGGCCACCCTGTACATCGGCTCCCACGACATAGGCCAGGGCTCCGATACGGTTATGACGGCCATTGTGGCCGAGGAATTGGGGCTTCCCATGGACATGGTCAAGACCTTTATGTCCGACACCTTCCTTACGCCCTGGGATTCCGGCTCTTACGGCAGCCGTGTTACCTTCCTGGCCGGCAATGCGGCCCGCCGCGCTGCCGTGGATGCAAAACGCCAGCTGTTTGAGGTCATTGCACCTATGTGGGGTGTGATGCCGGAGACATTAGAGTGTCTGGACGGAAAGGTAATCAGCAAGGAGAAGGCAGAGTATCAGATGTCCATTGGAGACGCCATGTTCAAATATATGACGGTCAAGGGCGGCGATGAACTGATTGGCGTGGGCTCCTATTACCACCGTACCGACAATTCACAGTATAACGGCAACAATACCACCAACTATGCGCCTGCATACAGCTTCTCCACCGGAGCAGCCCATCTGACTGTGGACGAGGAGACCGGCGTCCTGGATATTGATGAATTTGTATTTGCCCATGACTGCGGCCGCGCACTGAATAAGAGGGCCGTAGAAGGCCAGCTGGAGGGATCCATCGGCATGGGCCTTGGCTATGCTGTCTATGAGCACAATGTAACCAGGGAAGGAAAGATTCTCAATCCCAACTTCCGCGATTACCGGCTGCCCACTGCCCTTGATATGCCGAAGATGCGCACCTTCTACGACTTTACACCGGACGAGGAAGGACCTCTGGGCGCAAAGGAAGCAGGCGAGGGCTCCGCAGCACCTGTGGCGCCTGCCATTGCCAATGCGGTCAACATGGCAACCGGCGTGTACTTCACAGAGCTGCCTCTGGACCCGGAACATATCTGGAGAGCGCTGCACGGCATGAAGGATGACAGGAATTCAAAATAAAGGCAGTTCAGCGGATGATCAGATGAAACCAGGAAGGCGGCTTCATGCCGCCTTCTTTCAAAATGGAAAGGAGGCTGCCATTATGGGCCGTCAATTAAAGAAAATGCGCCTGCCAAACGGCGTGGTAGCGGAGGAAAGGGCCTGCGGCGATTATGTCTGTAAGTATTGCGGGGGCAAAGCCACTGCCTGTAATTTCGTGGCTGATATGTGCCTTCAGGTATACGCCCGCCATCAGGGCATGTGCGGGGCTTATATTGAGACTGAGAAGTATGTGGGTTATGTCACGGATTGCAGCACCTGCCATTACCAGGGCATATCCGGGGAATGCAGGTATGAAGGCAGGGCTGCCATGGGGCAGGGTGTCTGATTGAATGGGAATAGAGATAAGATTTGGATGATGCGGGCTTCCGGGAACAGGAGGCCCGTATTTGTTTGGCCGCAGGATCAAAATGAATGTGAATCAAGGTTGCATTTAAATTACAGTTGTAATATGCTGGTAGCAGATAGTTTCAAACATGCAGTAAGGACCAGGAGGAAAAAGAATGGACAGAGTATCACAGGCTGTAAAGGCGCTGGTTGAGGAGATACAGAGAATGCCGGAAGCGCCGGACCCGGCAGAGACGGACAGACATGCATTTACCCTGCTGCTAAACGGGATTGCCGCATGCCGCAGGGCGCCGGGGATACCGTCCCACATGGGGTACCGGACCCTTTACCGGTGTGGGGATGAACCGGCGTCAGAGGAGCTGAAGGCCCATCTGTTCCGGCTCTATGGTATCTATGACAGGGAAAGCCTTGAAAAGGTCTGTATGGAGCAGTTTACCTCGGGCAGGGAGTATGAGCAGTTTATGACCTTCTGGTGCGATGCGCCGCTGTTTGACCTGGAGGAGCTGGAGGAGGAGGGCAGACGGGCATTTGAGACCCGGTTTAAGCGTGCCTCCCTGTTCCGTCCCTATGTGGGGGAGCGGGGGTTCTATGCATGGGACATCAATGAGAGAATCGGACTGGGACGCCTGGCCTGTGCCTGCGGCATCATAGACAGGGAGACATTTGATGAGCTGACCGACTATCAGGTCCGCAAGGCCCAGGTATTTTACCACACCTTTAAGGACTATGCCGTCAGCTGTATCTGCGGGGCTGTCTACGATGTGCCGGGCGGTGATGAGGAAGACATGCTTTCCTTCCTGGACCTGAATAGAAAGCTGGCCTTACACCTGCTGGAGGAGGGCGGAGCCTGGTACAGAAATGCCTGGTACGCGCCGGAAAAGCGGGAATGGGTCAGTCTTCTGCCCCATAATGGAGGCTGCATTGTTTCAAAGCAGATTGTGGAGGGAAGGGCCATCGGATATATGTACAGGGACAGCCGGCCCAGCGAACAGTGGGCGGATACGGGATGGAGGTTTTTTGCCGGGGATGAGAGCGATGAATACAGCAGGAATCCGGACAACTTTACCATCTGGTCCCTAAATGATATATGCAACCTGGATGCCACCATCCTTGGCTATGCAGAGGCAAAGGAGGGCAGTGCCTTTGGCAGGAATGCAAAAGGGGAGTGGCAGAGGGAACGGTAGAAGGAACGCAGAGGGAAAATGAAAGGAAAAAGGGCATCCGCGCATGGACCAGTCACGATGCGGGATGTCCTTTTTGGCTGTTATTCCTTATTGAAACTGATTCTGGGGTGAATGAGGGGATTTAAGTTCACCCACAGCCTGCTTTGCAATCCTGATGGCTGCCTTTGTCACGAAAAAGGCGAATACATAGCTGATGATAAACATGATGGGCCAGTCGTGAAGCACGCCCTGCACAAATGCGGTCAGGGTATTTGGCAGAAAACCGGCTGCCACGGCAGCCTCAATTTCCGGGTTGTGAAACACATTGACTGCTGTTAGGACAATGGTGGCCGTGGTGTTAAAAAACAGGGTGGCCACAAAGTTTTCCACAAGTACATGGGGCAGGGTTTCGGGCCTGAGTCCCATTTTCCTGCCAAGGGCAAATGACCAGTCCGTCAGAGGAAAGGCCATTCCGGTCAATGAAATCACCAGGAAAGCCGTGCCCCAGTTCTTGATGAGCAGGGGCAGCGTGAACGTGAGTTTGTCAACAAAGATTGCCGATGTGGCCATAATCAGGGAGATACAGATAGCCACAACAGAAGATATAATCATACCAAAATGATTTTTGTAAAAGTTCATAAAATACGCCCTTTCTGGTCTTTAATACAAAGCATGGCGTATCCTGGGAGATTCGCCATTCAATTTCTCTACAACCAGGGTTGGATAACCGGTGTGCGGCTGCACAGGCCGACAGCGCTGTACCGGCTGCTTGATTACAGCCCCGAAAAATTTACCTTTTCCATCCCTCCTTATCTGTACGCTGCCTGCGTATTCCCCAATACAGATGCATGCGTTTTTGGCGGCGGGCAGTTATGCGCTCTTTTCCATCCTCAAAACCGCCAAGCGAAAGCCGGAGCGTGCCGTGTAAAGCAATTGTAAGGCACGCCATAGGAAGAACGTAAGGGATTGGGCTTTTTTGCCTGCGGCTGCTGCCGTTTCCGGATTCCATAGGTCCGGAATCCATTTTTTATTCTATGATTTCCCATCCTACGGATGTACAATCATCACTGTGCCGTCTAAGTCTCCCACCGGAAGCATAAGAAGGGCGCCGTATCTGGATTCCAGGTCCTCCACTGCTTTTGCAACGCCTCTGTACCGGGTGTCGCTGCATCCGCTTAAGAGGATGACGCCTCCTCTTCCCATGCGGGGAAAGAAAAATTCCAGACCGGCCAGGGTGGGCTGGTACAGGCAGGCGTCCATGCAGACCAGACAAAATGTTTCATCTTCAATGTCAAAGGCGGTTTCGGGAAACCAGCCCTTCCGGATAACAACCTGTCCGGGCAGGGGCATCCGCTCCATCAGCTTTTCCTTGTCTGTGCCGGAATACAGGCCCGTCTGAGCGTCGGAGCATCCCAGCTTTCGTTCCATGTCAACATCCCGTTCATCGAATCCCTCAAAGGTGTCAAAGAGATACAGTTTCCGGTCCGGCATCAGCACGTTGAGCTGCCAGGAGGTGTCGCCCCGGTAACAGCCCAGCTCTGCCACATTTCCCTCCACCCCCAGACCGGTGAGCCGCCGGCACAGACGCCGCAGCACGCTGCATCGGATGGAGAACTGCTCATGCAGGTCCCGGATGAAAACAATGTCGTTCAGGAATTCTGCGCGGATGGCCATGTATTCCAGGGCATGGCTTTTTTCGGAATCCGTGGCCGCGATGACCAGGACATCCGGCTGAAGGGCCACTGCCAGATCTGCCGGCATGATTGGCATTCCCTCTATTTCTTCCTTCAGTTCCCCTTTTTCCAGGTCTGAAAATACATTCCAGGTTTCCTGCCTGGTATCTCCCATACCGACCAGTTTCATTTCACGCGGATTCAGCATATCTGCCACAGTCATACCAAGATTGTCGGTGCTCAGAATAACAACTGTCTTCATGGATTCTCCCCCTTATCACCCTATCATACTGTCTGCAGATATTGTAGGTCATAAATTTAACAGACACAAGTAGCCCAGGTCACATGTGATGTCAGATTACAATTGTTGTCTGCTAATCACAAGGCTTTACAATCACCGCGCTACCATGAAGGTCGCATAAGGGAACGAGACACAGGCGGCCGTATTGTTTTTCAAATTCCTCCACAGCCTGTCTGGCTCCGCGGAACCGCTCATTGTTGTAATCGTGGAGCAGAATCATGCCTCCGGGTACAAGGCGGGGGTAGAAAAATATAAGACCGGACAGAATGGGGGCGTACAGGTCGGCATCCAGGCTTACCAGACAAAAGCGCTCCTGTTCCAGTCCTGCCGCTGTATCCGGAAAATATCCCCTGCGTATGACGGCCTGTTCCGGAAAGGGGAGCCGCCCCAGCACAGCCTGCTCGCTGGTGTCAGAGAATTCACCTTCCCTGGCCATGGAACATCCCTTACTTTTTTCTTCTTTTATATCCCGTGGGTCAAATCCCTGAAATGTATCGAATAAATAAAGCCTTTGCTGCGGAAACAGGGCGTTGAGCTTCCAGGCCGTGTCGCCCTTAAAAACGCCCAGTTCTGCTATGTTTTCCAGCAGGCCCTGTCCATGAATCCGCTCAGCCAGCCGTTTCAGGGTGGCGTTTCGTATGTCAAAATACCGGTAAAGCTGGCTCAGCATCAGAAATCTGCCTTCGTATCCCAATTCCAGGGCCTGTTCCTTAAGCTGGCCGGAACGCAGGGGGTCCGTCACTCCGGTAATGATATAATCAGGTTTCAGTGAAAGGGCTTTTTCTACCGGCAAAACCGGGACATTGGCTGGAAATCCTTTCTCTGTCCGCTCTGATTCGGTCAGCTGGTGCAGGACAGGGTTATTATCCCCAAACGCCAGAAGAGCCATGTTTTCCTGATTCAGCAGTCTGGCAGCTCCGCGGCCAAACTGGCCTGCTCCCAGTATGATGACAGTTTCCATATAATTCCAATCCTCCTATCATTTAATTACGTGATTCATTGTATCACGAAATGATTATCTGTGGAAAGTTACTGCTGCAATATATATGACACTTACATCACATGTGAAAATTTGATATAATGTAGCATAGGCTACTAGTTGTTAAAATACTAACAGTGTTATAATTTTGTTGAAGGAAACTGGCGTTTTTGGGGATTCATATGGTGAAAATCCATAAAAGAGAGGGTGGTTATATGGTAGGTCAGGAGTGTAATACCGCAGTACAGATGCCGCATGCTAATTTTGTATCACGTCTTCTATATCTGCCCAGGGGAATATCGCGTCTGGAAAAGCTGGGGCAGAGAAAGGTATTTCCAAAGAACCATATGCTGGTGCAGGCAGGTACAAAGCCCAACTACTGCTACATAGTCAAGACCGGGCGTGTGGCTGCGTTTGAGACAACGGTTACGGGCGAGGAGCGTATTTATAATTTCAATGAGAGCAATTCTGTTTTGTTGGAAGGAAACCTTCTCTTTGACCAGGAATCAGCTGTGAATTTCAAGACCGTTCAGCCGTCTGAATTAGTGTGTATCACCAAGGAGATGCTGTTAAAGGGCATTGCCCATGACCCGCAGCTCTCCATGGATATTATGGAGTCCCTATCCACCAAATTCCTGTCAGCCATGGAGCAGGTGCGCCATACCAATTTCCACAACGCCGGCTGGAAGATTTGCGATCTGCTGCTTATATTTGCAGAGCACTACGGGGTTCCCTATGACGGGAAAATACTTATCAAAGAAAAGATAAGCCAGCAGCTCCTGTCAAATCTGCTGGGAATTAACCGGGTAACGGCGGTCAGGGCCATCAAGGATTTAAAGGAGATGGCGCTGATAGAACAGATTAACGGATATTACTGCATCCGCAGCCTGGAGAAACTGAAACGGCACCAGGAGAGGATGTGCCAGTAGGAATAATGAAAGAAAAACACGGAACCGGAGTAAAATCTGCTTCCGTGTTTTTCTTTGTTGCACATGTATAGGGTGTATCCTGCACTACTGGAATCCCGCACTCCGGCCGGATATAATACCTGTAAGGCAGCCTTTTAAGACGGTCTTTTACAGGAAAGGGGCGGGAAGCATGAAGAAAACAGGAGCTGTCCTGGCAGCGGCAGGACTGTCCTCGCGCATGGGGGATTTTAAACCTCTGCTGCCGTTTGAGGACACCACCATAGCATTTCACGTCACGTCCATGCTCAGGCGGCTGGGGGCAGACCCGGTGATCGTGGTTACCGGTTACAGGGCGGAAGAACTGGAAGATCATTTAAAGGGCACAGGCGCCTGTTTTGTCAGAAACACCAGATACCGCCATACACAGATGTTTGATTCCGTAAAGCTGGGTATACAGGCGGCACTGGAAGGGTGTGAGCGGATCCTGGTCATGCCCATGGATCTTCCCGCCATAACGGATGATATCATTAAGCAGGTAATGGAAGCTCCAGGGCAGATTGTGCGGACGGTCCATGACGGCGAACCGGGGCATCCCATATGCATGGAAGGGGAGATTGCCAGACGCATCTGCACCTATACCGGGGACCAGGGACTTAAGGGGGCCATTGAAGCCTCAGGCGTGCCTGTAGAGGACCTGGAGGCCGGAAATGAGAGTATTTACCTGGATGTGGACACCAGGGAAGAGTACAGGGAACTGCTCAGGTGGGTCTGCAGGCAGGAAACAAGTCAAAGAAAATGTAAGATGCATTGAGGCGCTTTATATTTACAGCCATCCGCCATATGTGATATACTCAAGTCAACGTTGTTTATGAGATTAAATAACGATAATTGAAGAATATGGCCTTTCTGGCTGCCTTATATTGTAATTTAAATGCATCTGTGCTACACTGGAAACACAGAACTAGGTCGGACGACCTATTTAGTATCGGCGATGCATCGAAATGAGGTGGCATATGAGGACGATATACCTTATAAGGCACGGGGAACCGGAACGGACCGGGCATGTGAGCAGATGTCTTGGACATACGAATCTCGCACTGAGTATCAGAGGGAGGAAGGAGAGCATGGAACTGGCTTCCTGGTTTAAGAGCCGCTGTGTGGAAGCTGTTTATTCCAGTCCTCTGTCCAGGTGTATGGAAACCGCGGAGTATATTGCAGGAGAGCAGCAGAGGGTGCATGTGGAAGAGGGTCTGGTGGAGCTGGATGCAGGTGAATGGGAGAACATGGAATTCACTGAAATCCGCAGCCGGTATCCGCAGCTCTATGAAGAGAGGGGACGTTCCATCGGCACGGTCCCGCCTCCGGGAGGGGAATCCTTTGCCCGGGGCGCAGAGCGGCTTCAGGATGCCCTGAACCGCATTCTTGGGAATACCCGGGGGGATGTGGCGGTGGTGACCCACTGCGGCGTGAGCCGGGGGCTGATGTGCGGTATTCTTGAGTGGGATATCAACCGCGTACTGGAAGTTCCCCAGCCGTATGGAGGAATCAGCCGGATTCTGGCAGACGATGACGGCGTGTTCAGAGGATTCTATGAGCAGACCGGTGTAAAGCCCCTTCTCTATCCTGACCACGGCATCTGCCGCAGGCTGTCGGACCGCTATAGTGTCCCTGAGCATATACGGCTTCATGAGGCAGCAGTTGCAAGACTGGCACACCAGTGGGCTGTAAGGCTTAAACGTTTGGGGTATGACATAGATCCTGAGCTTTTGAGGACAGCCGGGCTGCTTCACGATATCGCGCGTCTGAAGCCGGACCACGCAAGGGCAGGGGCCAGAATCCTGCGGATGGAGGGATACCCGGTGATGGCAGGAATCATTCAGTGCCATCACCGGCTGGAAGGCGGGGAAGAGTCAGGACTGACGGAGAGAACCCTTTTGTTTCTGGCGGATAAGATGACGCTTGAGGACAGAATGGTGGATATTGATGAGCGTTTCCGTCAGAGCGCGCCCAAGTGCACCACCCCCCAGGCCAGGGAGAACCATAGACTTCAATATAATCAGGCTCAGGCAGTCAGGCATTGTCTGGAATCGGCCATGGGAAGCCTGGAGGCGGCAGATGCCTTCGGAACCAGTCCCCAGGCATCTGTGGACAGGAAGGCGCGGATACGGGAATGGGCTGCCGGCTGAGCATAAGGAGATGAAGTCACATGGAAGGAAATAATTCAACTAAGACAAAGCTGATAAAAGCCGGCATTAAGCTTTTCTCGCAGTACGGATATGCAGCCACATCCACCAGAATGATTGCTTCGGAGGCAGAGGTGAACCTGTCAGCCATTGCCTTTCATTATTCCAACAAGGAGAGGCTGTACGTAGCCTGCCTGGAATATATGCTGGAAAAGGTAAAGGGATATTATGCGGCCTCGTATATGGAGATTGAGGGGACCTTTAAACAGGATGCAATGACTCCGCAGAAGGCATATGAATTCCTTGAAAAGCTCATAGATCTTCAGATTGAGGTGGCCTTTGCCCCCCAGTATAAGACCACCCTTGCCCTGATATACTGGGAGAACAATGGCCCCGGGGATATGAGGCCTTTGTCAGCCGCTGCCTTTGACCGGCAGGAACGGGTGATGGCTGAGCTGATTCAGACCGTGGCCCCTGTTTCCCAGTCCCAGGCCATTATAGCCAGCAGACATATCAATGGCTCCATCATATCCTTTGGGGAACACCGGGGATTCATAGAGGATCTGATTCCAAAACCGCTGGAGGGGGAGTCTGTGCCCCTCTGGATACGGGAGGAGATAAAGGGAAATTGTCTGGCTATTGTCCAGCGGCTGATGAAGCCTGAGCTGTTTCCGCCTTATCCGGCCCTGTAATCGTATTTAGACGATATACACAAATGAGAATAACTCTTTGGAGTGCAAGCTGCACAAATCCAAAGGGTTATTTGTCGTTTAAAACTGTAAAAATATACGAATAAATAAATTGATATTTATATATCATTGACAAATGTATCACATTGTGATAAAAATAAATCAAACGACCGACCTAGATTAGCATAATCTTAACAAATATATCCCATTAACTTAATCCAGATAAGGAGGCAAGGAAACGTTATGAAGAAACAATATGTTACTCTGACGGTAAACGGGAGGGAATATCGTTTCTCAATCGGGGACGGATTCGGACAGGTTCCCCCCTCAGAGACACTATCCCAGACCCTGCGAAAGAGGCTCCAGCTCACAGGCTCCAAGGAGTCATGCAGTGAAGGAGCCTGCGGGTGCTGCACCGTGCTCATGGACGGAAAAGGGGTCACGTCCTGTATGCTGCTGACCGTGGATTGCGATGGAAAGGACATTGTTACCATAGAAGGGCTGGAGGACCCTGAGAAGGGGTTAGATCCCCTTCAGCAGGCTTTTATTGACGAGTATGCGTTTCAGTGCGGTTACTGTACCCCGGGAATCATCATGGCGGCCAAGGCGCTTCTGCTGGAAAATCCCCATCCCACGGGAGATGAGATTAAGGAAGCCATGTCGGGCAATTACTGCCGCTGCATCAGCCATTATACGGTGCTGCGGGCCATTAACAGGGTGGCGGGGAATGAGGAGGACCATCTGGCTGTGATGCACCGGGGTAATGATGATGTGGAAAATCCCATCCCGGTACGCCAGGAACTGTTCTTAAGTCCCTATGCAAATGGTACAAACAGCGACCATTCATTGGATTAGAAGGAGGGTTTGAAGAATGAGCAAGCTTGAATACCGCGATATCAAACAGCCCAATTACCGTCATGTGGGCAAGTACACACCCAGAAAAGACGCAAAGGACATTGTGACAGGAAAGGCAATTTTCCTGGACGATTTTTCAGTACCCCACATGCTGTACGGAAAGACCAAAAGAAGCCCTTATCCTCATGCCAGAATCCTTTCCATAGACACATCCAGGGCAGAAGCCCTGCCGGGCGTACGGGCTGTCATCACCCACAAGAACATGCCGGAGCAGTGGGGACTGGGCCTTCCTGTACACAGGCTTTTGATGGAAGACAAGGTTTACTATGTAGGGGATCTGGTGGCTCTGATTGCAGCCGATACAGTGGAGACTGCAGAGGAGGCCATAGACCTGATTGATGTGGAATATGAACAGCTGGAAGCCGTGTATACGGCTGAGGACGCCCTGAAGGAAGGGGCAGTGGAGATATATTCCAGGTTTAAGGGCAATCACGTTGACAACGGAATCAAGTATTTCCAGCCGGACGGTCCCTGGTGGCAGATTATCCGCGGGGATGTGGAGAAGGGATTTGAGGAAGCAGCCTATGTGGCGGAAGACAAGGTGGCCTTTGACAAAATGCCTTCGCCCCTGGCCCCGGAAACCCCGTCCTGCATCGCCAAATATGAGGGCGGCAATGAGTATACCATATGGGCATCGTCCCAGAGCTCCCATATTCTTAAGCTCATGGGCGAGGGAAGGATTCCCAATTCCAACCTGAGCGTAAAGACCTTTAACGTGGGAGGAAGCTACGGCAACAAGCAGTCCCTTATGACAACGGTGCTCTCCGCCGCCATGCTGTCCCTTGTCACAAAGCAGCCGGTAAAGATTGTGCTCACAAAGGCAGAGCAGCTTATGGCCTACGAGGTACGTCTGGGCAGCACCATCACCGCAAAGGTGGGAATGGACAAGGAAGGCTATGTAAAGGCTGTGGAAGGCGACTGGCTGGTGGACACGGGAGCCATTGCGGACTCCATACAGGGCCAGGTGGGCGTGGGACTGGGAGAGGCGCAGCTGGTATGCGCCAAATGTCCCAACTGGTATATGGACAGCCACATCGCAGTGACCAACAAACAGGCGGCAGGCATTGTACGCGGCTACGGCGGGCAGGAGCTTAACAGCTGTCTGGAGCGCCTGATGTGCGCCGTGATGAAGAAGGGCAATTTCGATCCTCTGGACGTGTTTAAGAAAAATTATATTGCTCCCGGCGACCGGTTTATCTGGCGCGACGGGCGGTGGTGGCAGAGCCGCTCTTCCCTGTTCTTCCCGGAAGCCATGCAGAACGCGGCGGACCGCTTTGGATGGGCCGGTAAATGGAAGGGCTGGAACGTGCCCACATGTGTAAACGGAACCAAGGCAAGGGGCGTGGGTATGGGTGTCATCGGAAATGCTGATATCAGCGAGGACAACACAGAGGCCATTGTAAGGATTGTTCCGGACTTGGTGGGCAGCCGCAGGGCGTCCACGGCCATCATTGAGTGTGACATCACGGAATCCGGCATGGGTACCAGAAGCAACGCGTGCAAGATTGTGGCCGAGGTCCTCAATGTGCCGGTGGAAAAGGTATCCATCACGGAGCCGGGCTCCAAGTTCAACCCGTCCAACTACGGTCTCTGCGGTTCCAGAGGCACCATTACCACAGGCAAGGCAGTATCCCTGGCAGCCATGGAGGCAAAGAAAAAAGCCCTGGAGCTGGGCGCCCTTTACTTTAAGCGCTCCGTTGACCAGCTGGACACAAAGGACTTTATGGTCTATGTGCGGGATAACCCGCAGCTGGTAGTGCCCATGTTCAAGCTGGCCCCCAAGGAACTGAGCATTGTGGGATATGGAAAGCACATGGAGATGTTTAATATCCCCAGCTGTATGGCCATATTCGTGGAGGCGGAGGTGGACCTGGAAACCGGCAATACCAAGCTGGTGAAGGTGGCCGGAGGCACGGACATCGGACAGATTATTGATTCCAAGGCAGTGGAGATGCAGCTGCACGGAGGATTTGGATCAGCCTGTATTGATACAGCCATATTTGAGGAGTGTATCCTGGATCCGTCCACAGGAAGGCTTTTAACCTCCAGCCTGATAGATTATAAGTGGAGAACGTTCAATGAATTCCCGCCATATGACGCCTATATCATGGAATCCCAGATAGATTCCTTCATGTTTAAGGCCCTGGGAATTGGCGAGATTTCCGGTGCGGCAGGAGCCAGCGCGGTGCTGATGGCCATTTCCAACGCAATCGGCGTGGACATCAAGGATTACCCGGCAACTCCGGCAGTTATACTTAAGGCGTTAGGCAAAGCATAAGAGGGGAGGATTCACTGTGAAATATTTCGAGCATGAGAGCGCTGCCACCTTTGATGAGGCAGTCTCCTTATTAAAAGAGTCCCCAAAAGGGAAAACAGTCGTAATGGCAGGGGGCTCCGACCTGATTGGAGTGTTAAAGGAACAGATTCTGGAGGATTATCCGGAAAAAGTGGTTGACCTTAAGACCGTCAGGGGCGGGGAATACATAAAGCAGGACGGGGACACCATAGAAATAGGCGCCCTGACAAAACTCTGCGACATCGTAAAGTCGGACCTGCTCAATGAAAAGGCTCCGGTTCTCTCTCAGGCGGCCCGCTCCGTGGCAACACCGTTAATCCGCAATGTGGCCACCATGGGAGGCAACATATGCCAGGATGTGCGCTGCTGGTTTTACCGCTATCCCCACGGCATCGGCGGCAGGATGGACTGTATGAGAAAGGGCGGAAAAGAGTGCTATGCCGTTATGGGAGACAACCGTTATCATTCCATATTCGGGGGCATGAAGGTACATACCACACCGTGTTCTGTCCAGTGTCCGGCCAATACGGACATACCGGCTTATATGGAACGGCTTCGGGAAGGTGATGTGGAGGGAGCGGCCCATATCCTTATGGAAGCCAACCCCATTCCCATGATTACATCCAGGGTCTGCGCACATACATGCCAGGAGCAGTGCAACCGCTGCGGTTCCGATGAGAGCGTGTCCATCCACGGCGTGGAGCGGTATGTGGGGGATTACATACTGGAGCACCCGGACACATTTTACAGGGCGCCGGAAACAGAGACAGGCCATAAGGTGGCTTTAGTGGGAGCCGGTCCGGCCGGCCTAAGCGCTGCCTATTATCTGAGGAAGGCGGGCCATGATGTGACGGTCTTTGATAAGATGGAGGAGCCGGGCGGCATGCTGACCTATGCCATTCCCAACTACAGGCTGCCCAAGTCCTATGTGAAGCAGGTGGCTGCCGCCTATGAAAAAATGGGAATCCGCTTCCGCCTGGGCTGCTGTCTGGGAGAGGATATACAGGCAGAGGATCTGGAGAAGGAGTATGACAATGTGTTCTATGCCACCGGCGCCTGGAAACGTCCTGTGCTGGGATTTGACGGCGAGGAGTTCACGGAGTTCGGCCTCCAGTTCCTGATGGAAGTCAACCAGTGGATGAACAAAAAGGACCGCCGCCATGTACTGGTGGTGGGAGGCGGAAATGTGGCAATGGACGTGGCCATAACCGCCAGGCGCCTGGGCGCAGAGAGCGTCACCCTGGCCTGCCTGGAGTCCGAGCCGGAGATGCCGGCCAGCAGGGAAGAGATTGCAAGGGCCAGGGAGGAGGGCATTGAAATCATGCCGTCCTACGGCGTATCAAAGGCAATCTATGAGGGCAGCCAGGTCACGGGAATGGAGCTTATGCGCTGTACCTCCGTCAAGGATGAGAACGGGCGTTTCAATCCCCGGTACGACCGGGAGGAGACTCTCAGGGTATCGGCGGACTCCATTCTGATGGCAGCGGGGCAGAAGGTGGATTTGAGTTTCCTGGGCGACAAATACGGCCTTGCCCTGGAACGGGGACTGATTCAGGTGGACAAGGACACACAGGCCACCAGCAAGTCCGGGATTTATGCCGGAGGCGACGCCACCACAGGACCGGCCACCGTGATCCAGGGCGTGCGCTCCGGGCGCAACGCGGCGGAGGCCATTAACAGGGGCTATGCAGTCATGCCTGAGCGGCGCAGGGAAGATAAGTTTATCCATTTTGACACCGCAGGCGTCAAGGAGGAGCACGCGGTAAAGGACAAAGAGCTGTCTGCCGCAGAGCGGGCCCTGGATAAGGAGGACAGCTTCACCCTGACCGGGGAGGAAGCGGCCAGGGAGGCCGGACGGTGCATGAACTGCGGCTGCTACTCCGTCAACGCCTCGGACATTTCACCGGTGCTCATCCTGTTAGACGCCCGGATTGTGACCACAAAGAAAACCGTAAGGGCGGCGGACTTCTTTACCACCCGCCTGAAAGCAGCTGACATGCTGGATACAGACGAGCTGGTGACGGCTGTCCGGTTCAGGGTACCGGAAGGATATACCACGGCCTATGACAAATTCAGGGTCCGTGAGGCAGTGGATTTTGCCATTGTCAGCCTGGCTTACGCATACAGGATGAAGGACGGCCTCATAGAGGATGCGCGGATCGTTCTGGGCGGCGTGGCCCCGGTGCCCATGGAGCGGAAAAAGGTGGAGGCGTTCTTAGCCGGCAGGAAGCCGGATGAGGCGCTGGCAGAGGCCGCTGCTGAACTGGCAGTGGAGGGGACCGCGGCCATGGCCAATAATTCATATAAGATACAGGAGGTAAGGGCTCTTATAAAGAAGATGATTCTGGATATGGGGGCGGTCCAGGCATAAAAGTACATGGATGACTGGGAGTTTATGGTTTCACCTTCCCGGAGCGGGTGTCAGACGTGCTCCGGCGGAGGTGGAACCGTAACTATATTTTTTAAATTAATGTTAAAAAAATAACAATTAACAGCAGGTCTTTAGGCGGACAAGGAAGAAGGTTATTTATGGATCTGATGAAAAAAAGGTGGGCGGTACTGGTTGCCAGTGTTATTGTTAATATATGTATCGGTACGGGGTTTGCATGGAGTGTTTACCAGACAGGACTTTTCAACGAGGGGGCAGTGATATTCGGAACAGAGGTGCAGAAGTCGCAGCTGGCCCTGGCATTTACAATCTGCAGCGGTGTGGCGCCCATTCCCATGATTGCGGGCAACGGACTTCAAAAGAAGCTTAAGGGGCCCAGAAATGTGGTGTGGCTGGGAGGAATCCTGTTCAGCGCGGGACTCATATGCACCAGCTTTATCCACAGCCTGACCATGCTCTATGTGACATACGGACTTCTCTGCGGTTTTGGAATTGCCTTTGCCTATGGCATTACCATCGGCAATACGGTGCGGTTTTTCCCGGACAAGCGGGGATTGATTGCAGGCATATCCACGGCTGCCTACGGGGCAGGCAGCATTATTTTCCCGCCTATTATGCAGTCCCTGATTGGTTCCGGCGGCGTCATGTTTACCTTCCGGGTGCTGGGAATTCTGTTTGGTGTTATGATAATCATAGCTGCCTGTTTCATAACCGAACCTCCTGAGGGATGGATGCCCACTGGCTGGACGCCTCCGGCAGTGAAGAACAGTTCGGGTGCTTCGGCAGAAGGAAAGAACTGGAAGCTGATGCTGGCCGACACAAGATTTTATCTGATGATCATTGCATTTACCATATTTGCCACAGGCGGCCTTATGGTGGTGAGCCAGGGATCTCCCATGGCCCAGGCCATAGGCGGGGTGGACGCGGCAGTGGCGGCAACCGCGGTCAGTATCATTGGTCTGGCCAATACGGGAGGCAGGGTGCTCTGGGGATGGGTTTCCGATAAAGTGGGGCGGTATCCGGCTCTGAGCATCATGGCGGTGATTGTAGCGGTAAGCGGCTTTGCCCTGTCCGCGTTTACGGAAAGCGGCTCACTGGTCCTGTTCCTGGTATTTGCCATGCTGATCGCCATGTGTTACGGCGGAAGCATGGGTGTTTATCCGGCTCTGACGGCAGATGCCTTTGGAATCAAATATAACGGGGTTAATTACGGCATTATGTTTATCGGATTTGCCCTTGGCGGTTACATAGGGCCGATTCTGGCCAACAGTCTCTACGACAACACAGGGTCATACAGCGTGCCGCTGATGGCAGTGGGTGCCATGGGCGTGGTGGCATTGATTATATTGTTTGTTCTGACAGCTATGAAAAAACGGGCTCAGAGATAGGGGAAGGTTGGATGGAAGACCTGATTGACGGAAAGAGAAGAATAGAAGCAGTGGTTTGCAGGGATGAGAACGGTCCCGGGGAAGCCTCCTTTCTCTTTGACAGGAACGGCTGCCTGCTGGATTTCAGGGGCGCTGTGCCCTGTTCAGAGGCCTTCGCGGATATGCTTTCAGGGATATGCAGGAACAAACCCCTGGTATCCGGCCGGGAGTACGTGGAGGCCATATGGGAGGGCAGGCCTTACCATGTCTGTCTCAACCGGTACATCCATCTGACCCTGGGTGAGCTGGCGGATATACAGGCACGGCGCTTTCCCGACAGGGAGGCTGTGGTTGACAGCCTGGCAGGTGTGCGCCTTACATACAGGGAGGTTAAGAGGCGCAGCGACGGTCTGGCAAAAGGGCTGATGCACATAGGTATCTTAAAAGGGGACCATGTGGCGGTTATCATGGATAATTGCTGGGAAAATGTGGTGACTAAAATAGCTATCGAGAAGACCGGGGCAGTGATAGTGAACCTGAACATCCACGAAAAGAAGGATATGCTGGAGTGCCTGCTCCACAGGGCGGATGTGAAGGCGGTCATCCTTAAGCAGGGAATCAAGAACAGGGAGCACATGGACATGTTTTACCAGATCAGCCCGGAACTTAAGGAGGCTGTTCCCGGAAGGATTTATGCGCCCCGTCTGCCTTTGCTGCGCCATGTGATTGTCACGGACCAGGAACGGCCCAGAAGCTGCGCCTGGCAGTTTGAGAAGCTGATGGAACTGGGAATGTCAATGGGTGACAGTCTGCTGAAGGAGAGGATGAAGGCGGTCCGTCCTTTTGACGACGCCACCATTATCCATACCTCCGGTACCAGCGGTGTGCCAAAGGGTGTGATGCTGAATCACTGCCAGATTCTGGAAAATGCTTGGATTCATGTACAGTACCTGGGGCTGGAGAAGGAGGACCGGCTGTGTATGACGCCGCCTATGTTCCACTCCTTTGGCTGTGTGGGATCCGTGCTGAGTTCCATGATGGCCGGAGCAGCCCTGGTCTGTTACGAGAAAACGGACAGAATCTGCCTTTTGGAAATGCTGAGGAAGGAGCGGTGCACGGTGCTGTGCAGCGTACCTACTGTCTATATCCGCCTTATCCGGGAGATGAGGGAAGGAAAGGCCGGCAGGGAGGATTTATGCCTGCGCCTGTGCGTCACGGCCGGAGCGCCCTGTCCGGAACATACCCTAAGGGACATGAAACGGGTTATGGGGGCAGAGGCGGCAGTTGTCATGTACGGAATGACAGAGGCGGGACCGGGAATCAGCAGCACCTCCATGGACGACAGTCTGGAAACAGCGGTCTCCACCGTGGGAAGGCTGTGGCCGGGGGTTACGGGCCGGATACAGGATTTAACCACAGGCCGTGTGCTGGGACCGGGCCGGGCCGGTGAACTGTGCATCAAAAGCTACGGAGTGATGAAGGGGTATTACAACAATCCGGAGGAGACGGAAAAGGCAGTGGACCGGGAGGGCTGGCTACACACCGGGGATATTGCCTCTCTGTCAGAGGACGGGCTTCTGACCCTGAAGGGAAGATGCAAGGATTTAATCATACGGGGCGGGGAGAATATAAGCCCCAGGGAAATAGAAGATTTTATACGCAATTATGAGCCGGTGGAGGATGTGGCCGTGGTGGGCGCGCCGGATGAACAGTACGGCGAGCTGGTATATGCCTTCATCCGCCCAAAGGAAGGCGCGGTGGTTACAAAAGAAGGCCTGAGGAACTGGTGCCGGGGAAAAATCGCCACCATCAAGATTCCCCAGGAGATAGAGCTGACAGACCATTTCCCCATATCAGCTACCGGGAAGATATCCAAGGGCCAGCTGCGAAGCCTTGCCAGGGAGCATCTGGAAGGAAGGGGGACGCGGCAGACGGAGCCGGAAACGGGAGAGGGAGGACTGCGGCAGACGGAAACGGAAGAACTGCGGCAGGCGGAAACGGGAACGGGAGAACTGCGGCAGGCGGAAACGGAATCAGGAGGACTGCGGCGGTCAGATAGGGAGACAGCTGTCTCTGGTCAGAGGGCCGGAGAGACAGGAAAGGACGGTAGGGATACATGGCAAAAATCATAACAGTGAAAGAGGCGGCAGAACTGGTGCAGGACGGAGCGGTCATCGGTTCGGCAGTCCAGGGAATGACAGGCTGGCCTGAGGAAATCGGGCTTGCAATTGAGAACAGATTTATGGAAACAGGACACCCATCGGGCATTACCCATATCCACGGCGCGGGCCAGGGGGATTTCGGCCGGATGTCTGAGGACGGAAAAACCTGCAGGGGGGAGTGTGCCCTGGCTCACGACGGACTGCTTTCATGCAGCATACACGGCCATGTGGGATGTTCCTTTAAGGTGACAAAACAAATCGTGGACAACAAGATTCTGGCATACAACATTCCCCTGGGAGTGGTGGGGCAGATTTGGCGGGAGATGGGACGGGGCTTTCCGGGGCTTCTGACAAAGGTGGGACTGGGCACGTTTATGGACCCGAGATACGACGGGGCCATGATCAATGAAAAGACAAAAAAGGAAGGGAAACAGATTGTCACCTACATTCCCGACTTCCTTGGAGAAGAGTATCTGTTTTATACACTGCCCAAGCTGACAGTGGCCCTTTTGCGGGCCACCACCGCGGATGAGGACGGAAATCTGACGTACGAGAAGGAATGCATGCCCTGCGAGCCGCTGGACCTGGCCATGGCTGCAAAGGCAGCGGGTGCTGTTGTCATTGCCCAGGTGGAGCGGGTGGCCGCCACAGGGACCCTGGACCCCAGGAATGTGAAGGTGCCGGGAATTCTGGTGGATTATATATGTGTTGCAGAGCATCCGGATCGCATGATGCAGACCCATATCACCCACTTTAATCCTGCCTTTACCGGAGAAATCCGCATCCCCATGAAGAACAGCGCAGCGCCCCTTCCGTTAGATGACAAGAAAGTATTCACAAGGCGCACTGCCATGGAAATACATGGGGGAGACAAGTGCAATCTGGGCATCGGGATGCCCGGACTGGTTCCCAATGTGCTCATGGAGGAGGGGGTTGACTCACAGGTGACCCTTATATCAGAGTCCGGCCTCATCGGAGGAATTCCTGCGCCGGGAGGAGACTTTGGCGCCCATTATAATCCGGTGGCCATGTATCCCCAGACAGACCACTTCAGCTTCTTTGACCAGGGCGGACTGGATGTGGCTGTATTCGGACTCAGCGAGGTGGACAGGGACGGCAATGTAAATACCACATTCCTCAACGGCAAGATAGCCGGGGTGGGCGGCTTCCCCAATATATCGGCCAACGCCAGACACTCCATTTTTGTGGGTTCATTTACGGCAGGAGGGCTGAAATGCCACATTGAAGACGGTAAGATGTGCATTGACCAGGAGGGACGTTTTGACAAGTTCGTGGAATCCTGCGCACAGCTTTCTTTTAACGCGCAGCAGTGCCTGGCAAAGGGAAACCGGGTTACATTCATCACGGAGCGGTGCGTGATTAAGAGGACAGCCCAGGGCATGGTGCTGGCCGAGGTGGCTCCGGGTATTGATATACAGACACAGATATTGGACCACATGGGCTTTAAGCCAATCATACCTGAGGGGGGACCGGCCCTCATGGACGCCGGCCTGTTCTCAGAGACCTGGGGACGCCTGGGAGACCATTTTTAGGGAAATGAGGAAACGTGTATGAGAAGGATGGAATCAGATAACTGCTTTGTCTGCGGAAGCCTGAATCCCATAGGGCTGCACCTGGACATTACAGAGGGAGAAGGCTGGGCCAGGGCCTTGTGGACCGTGGAAAAGCCGTATGTAGGATATGAAGGCATGCTTCACGGGGGCATCATGGCTTCCATTATGGATGACCTTATGGCACACGCCCTCTACTATACGGACCTGGATGTGGTGACAGCCCATCTGGAACTGGATTACAAGGTTCCGGTCCATGTGGGGGAACGGATTGAGTGTGAGGCGCAGGTGACAGAGTTTGGAACGGGACGTTCCATCCGGGCCCAGGGCACCATTAAGCGGGAAGGCGCTGTGGCTGCCCGGGCAAAGGGCGTCATGGTCATAGTGAAGGCGCCGGGACAGGAGGTTTAGCCAAAGTCCCGGGAAACACCGCCGTGACAAAAGCAGGAGGTATATTCAGGAGGTATATTATGGAAAGGACCGGAGCAGTGATACTGGCGGCAGGTTTGTCCTCCAGGATGCATGAATTCAAACCCCTTCTGGAGCTGGGAGACAGCACCATAATTGTAAGGGCCATTGAAAATCTTAAGACAGCAGGGGCATCTCCGGTCATCATAGTGGCGGGATATAAAGCGGACCAGCTGATGGATTATCTGTGGCCTCTGGATATCATGTTTGTCCGCAATGAAAATTATGCCTCCAGCCAGATGTTTGACTCGGTGAAATTGGGGATATCCAGGGCCGCCGGCCTGTGCAGCCGGATTCTCATTACGCCTGCGGACGTCCCGCTGATAGAGCAGGACACCTTTAAGCAGGTGATGGAATGTCCGGGTGCTCTGGTGCGTCCGGTCTGCGGCGGCCGTCCGGGCCATCCTGTCCGGGTGGATTCCCGGCTGGTACCGGATATCTGCGCCTATAAGGGCGCAGGAGGGCTTAAGGGGGCCATGGAGCACCTGGGAGTGCCGATTACAGAACCGGAGGTGGAGGATCCGGGAATATACCTGGACGCGGATACACCTCAGGATTATATGAATCTCAGATACTGGAATGATTACAGCCAGATACAGAAACAAGGTCCTAAAATGATACATTTCCGTATCTCAATAGGAATGACCTCATAGGGGTGTGGAAATGGTCAGGTGTGCCGCGCAGATGGAACACCCGGCCATTTTCTCTTATAAACTGATAAAAACATATATTAATTTCCATTTGTAGTGTATGTATCTTTACAAAATCGAACGCTGGTGCTATTCTATATGTAATGCGTTATTTGAAAATATAAATAACGGGCGGAGGTTAAATAGAATGAAACTGATTCAGACAGTGGATGCGGAAGGCACCGTACTGTGCCATGATATCACCCAGATTATTAAGGGCGTGACAAAGGATGCGGTATTCCGCAAGGGCCATGTGGTCACGAAGGAAGACATCCCGGTCCTCTTAAGTGTGGGAAAGGACCAGCTTTATGTGTGGGAGAAGGAAGATGGAATGCTTCATGAGAATGATGCGGCGGAGATTCTCTGCGACATGTGCAAAGGGCAGCATATGGAGCGTTCCCAGGCAAAGGAAGGAAAGATTGAGCTGACGGCAGCATGTGACGGCCTTTTAAAGGTGGATAACCGGGGGCTTAAGGCGGTAAACGGATTCGGACAGATGATGATAGCCACCCGTCACGGCAATTTTGCAGTGAAGAAGGGGGACAAGCTGGCAGGGACCAGGATTATCCCTCTTGTGATTGAGGAAGAAAAGATGGAGGCAGCAAAAAAGGCGGCCGCAGAGGCCACAGAAGGATGTCCCATCCTGGAGCTGAAACCATTTTTACATAAAAAGGTGGGTATCGTTACAACGGGAAACGAGGTGTTTTACGGCCGTATCAAGGATACCTTCACCCCTGTGATCCGGGGAAAGCTTTCAGAGTTTGACACAGAGGTTATTGACCATGTGACATGGAACGATGACGATACCAAGGTGACGGCCAGCATCCTGGATATGATACAAAAGGGCGCGGACGTGGTTGTCTGTACGGGAGGCATGAGTGTGGACCCGGACGACAAGACGCCGCTTGCCATCCGCAATACCGGGGCAGACATCGTATCCTACGGCGCGCCGGTGCTGCCGGGAGCCATGTTCCTGCTGGCCTATTACCAGGTTAAAGATGGGGAAAATCCCCGTACGGTTGCCATCATGGGACTTCCGGGCTGCGTCATGTATGCCAGGCGTACTATATTTGACCTGGTTCTGCCCAGAATCATGGCGGATGACCAGGTGACGGCAGATGATCTGGCCGCATTGGGCCAGGGCGGGCTTTGCCTTAACTGTCCGGAATGTACCTTCCCCAACTGCGGGTTCGGCAAGGGGATGTAACAAACCGTTGGAGAGGAAACCGTTGGAAAGGAAACAGACATGGAATTTACACATTTTGACGACCAGGGCAATGCCCTGATGGTGGATGTAGGGGATAAGGCTGAGACAAAGCGGGAGGCAGTGGCCAGAGGCAGTATTTTCATGAGCCCTGAGTGCCTGGAGAAGGTGGCCCGGGGAACCATGGCAAAGGGAGATGTGCTGGGGGTTGCCAGAGTGGCAGGCATTATGGGGGCCAAAAGGACCTCGGACCTGATTCCTCTGTGCCATATACTGAATCTTACGAAGCTCACCGTGGATTTCACCATAAAAAAAGAGAGCAATGAGATTGAGGCAGTCTGCACGGCCAGGACCACGGGAAAAACCGGGGTGGAGATGGAGGCGCTGACCGGGGTGTCCGTGGCGCTGCTGACAGTTTACGACATGTGCAAGGCCGTGGATAAGTCCATGGAGATCGGAGACATTTACCTGGAACATAAAAGCGGAGGCAAGAGCGGGGAATTCCATAACCCCAGATGTGCCCGGAACAGGGGATGAGCAATATGAAGGATGCATTGGGAAGAACCATTGACTATATGAGGATATCCATTACGGACAGGTGCAACCTGCGCTGTAAGTACTGCATGCCCTATGGGGTGGAGTGCGTGCCCAGATGGGATATCCTGTCTCTGGAGGAGATTCAGGCCGTGGGAATCTGCGCTGCCGGCCTGGGCATACGCCATATCAAGGTGACTGGGGGCGAACCACTGGTGCGCAGGGACTGCTGCCAGCTGGTGAAGCAGCTTAAGAGCACGCCGGGCATTGAGAAGGTAACCATAACCACCAACGGCGTGCTGCTGGAGCGGTATCTGGACGATTTGGCGGAGGCCGGGATAGACGGCATCAATATAAGCCTTGACACCCTGGACAGGGACCTGTACCAGAGGATAACGGGAACCGACGCCCTGGGCACTGTGATGGAAGCCGTCAGGCGGGCCTGCGCCATGCCTGTATCCGTAAAAATCAATGCGGTATCCATTGATTTCAGCCAGATGGACAAGGAACAGCGGGAAGCCGGACAGGATGGCTGGCGGCAGATGGTGGAGCTGGCAAGGGAATACCCGGTGGATGTGCGGTTTATTGAGATGATGCCCATTGGCTACGGAAAGAATTTTAAGACCATCAACCACCAGGAGCTGCTGGAGGAGATGATGAGGGCATACCCCGATATGGAGGAGGATGACCGGGTCCATGGCTTCGGACCGGCTGTCTACTACCGGATACCGGGATTTAAGGGCAGTATCGGACTGATCAGCGCGATCCACGGAAAATTCTGCAGCGACTGCAACCGGGTGCGCCTTACGTCCAAGGGGTATCTGAAACCCTGTCTGTGCTATGAGGACGGAGTGGATTTGAGGCGGATACTGAGAAAAGGACAGGAACGGCCTGAGGAGGAGGGGCATTACCGCTGGCCCTATGCCGGCTGCCCGTCTGACGAGGGGCTTCAGAGGGAACTGAGGAAGGCCATGGAACAGGCTGTATTATGCAAACCCGCGGCCCACTGCTTCGAGCGTCCGGGTCAGATAACAGAAGCACACAACATGATTGCTATTGGAGGATAAGGTATATGTCAGAGCAGATAAAACAGGGTGTCTGTCCCACCGGAGTGGTGAAGGCCATCTGTATCAGTGATAAACGGGGAATTGAGAAGAGGGCCATAGAAGAGGGGCATTTCCTGGTGGATTTCGGTATTGAGGGAGATGCCCACGCAGGCCACTGGCACCGTCAGGTAAGCCTTCTCTCCTATGATAAGGTGAGGGCGTTCAACGAGCGCGGAGCCAATGTCATAGACGGGGCCTTTGGCGAGAACCTGGTGGTGGAGGGCATTGATTTCAGAAGCCTTCCCGTGGGTACCAGACTGTACGCGGGGGATGTGCAGCTGGAGATGACCCAGATAGGAAAGGAATGCCACAGCCACTGCGCTATCTACAAGCGCATGGGCGAGTGCATCATGCCGAAGGAAGGCGTGTTTGCCAGAGTCATCCGTGAGGGAATTATCCGTCCCGGGGATGTGATGCGGGTGGAGCCGCCTGCAGAGGAACGGCCCTTTACGGCTGCCGTCATTACCCTCAGCGACAAGGGCGCCAGAGGAGAGCGGAAGGACGAGAGCGGTCCTGCGGCCAAGGAAATGCTGGAGGCAGCCGGGTATGAGGTGGTGGAGCTTCTGCTCCTGCCGGATGAGCCGGGCCAGTTAAAGACCCAGCTTATACGTCTGGCCGACAGCCGCCAGGTGGATCTGGTGCTGACCAGCGGAGGAACGGGATTTTCCCTCAGGGATCAGACGCCGGAGGCCACCATGGCTGTGGCTGAGCGCAATGCGCCCGGAATCGCTGAATTTATCCGCATGAAGTCCAGGGAGGTGACGGACCGGGCCATGCTCAGCAGAGGCGTGTCTGTTATCAGGGGAACGACCCTGATTGTGAACCTGCCGGGAAGCCCCAAAGCGGTTAAGGAGAGTCTTGGCTTCATTATGGGAAGCCTTGACCATGGCCTTAAGATACTCAGGGGAAGCGCCTCAGAGTGTGCCAGAAGATAACACGGCGCTGCGTAATGATCAGTGAATATAGCACCCGCTGCCTATGCCGGGTGCGCGCCTGAGAGCAGGTTCAGACATGCTTCGGAGAGCTCCATAACAAGAATATAGGAATACAGGTATTTGTCCGGTATAAATGCTCATCCTCTGCAGATGAGCATTTATGTGGGGGACGATATGGTCATGTGAGTATAACGAGTACCTGTATTTGTATATAAAAATAAGATTCAGAATTCGGGAGGATTTAATTATGAAGAAACAGGTTTGCATGATGATGGCGGCAGTGATGGCAGCGGTAGCTCTGACCGGATGCTCAGGCGGCACAAAGGAGACAGCAGCAGCTACCGAGGCAGAGACAACGCAGGCAACTGCCACCGCAGCAGAGACAGAAGCAGAGACTTCTGCCGTGGAGACCACCGCAGCCCGGGCAGGCGAATCCACAGAGATTCTGGTTGCGGCGGCGGCCAGCCTTAAGAACGCCTATGAGGATGAACTGATTCCCATGTTCCAGGAGCAGTATCCGGGCGTGACAGTGAAGGGTACCTATGACAGCTCAGGCAAGCTTCAGACACAGATTGAGGAAGGACTGGAGGCAGATGTGTTTATGTCGGCCGCGGCCAAGCAGATGACAGCCCTGGACGAGGAGGGCATGATTGAATCCGGCACCATCACCAGCCTGCTGGAGAACAAGATTGTGCTCATTGTTCCGGCAGGCAGCAGCGCGGGTATAGAGAAGTTTGAGGACATTGAGAAGGCAGAGACCATTGCTCTCGGGGATCCTGCCAGCGTGCCGGCCGGACAGTATGCAGAGGAAGCCCTTGCCAGCCTGGGAATTTGGGATAAGATACAGGACAAGGTAAGCTTTGGAACCAACGTGACAGAGGTGCTTAACCAGGTGGCCGCATCCAGCGCTGACGCGGGTATCGTATACGCCACCGATGCAGCCAGCATGGCGGATAAGGTGGAAGTGGTGGCAGAGGCTCCGGAGGGAAGCCTTGCAAAGAAGGTCATTTATCCTGTGGCGGTGGTGAAGAACACGGATCATCCGGAGGAAGCAAAGAACTTTGTGGAATTCCTTAAGACGGACGAAGCCATGAAGGTATTTGAAGAATACGGATTCACAAAAGGCGAGTAAGGAAAAGGGGAGGAACCATCCATGGACTGGTCACCGATACTGATATCTATGAAGACAGCCAGCCTGTCGATTTTCATTACGTTTTTTCTGGGAATCTTTGCGGCGTGGGCTGTGGTGAGCATGAAAAATGAAACATGGAAGCTGATTTGGGACGGCGTGCTTACGCTGCCCCTTGTCCTTCCCCCTACGGTGGCCGGTTTTTTCCTTCTCTATATGTTCGGGGTCAAACGGCCGGTAGGACAGTTTTTTATTGAATATTTCAGTGTTAAAATCGCATTTTCATGGACAGCCACAGTGATTGCAGCCGTGGTCATGTCCTTTCCTTTAATGTACCGCTCTGCCAGGGGCGCATTTGAACAGGTGGACCAGAACCTGGTGGCGGCAGCCAGGACCCTGGGCATGAGCGAGTGGAGCATTTTCTGGAAGGTGCTCATGACCGGAGGCATGCCGGGGGTTGTCAGCGGAGGCGTCCTGGCATTTGCAAGGGGACTGGGAGAATTTGGGGCCACTGCCATGATTGCGGGAAACATAGCAGGCAAAACAAGGACCCTTCCCATGGCGGTCTATTCAGAGGTGGCCGCGGGAAATATGGATACGGCGTACCGCTATGTGGCGGTTATTGTGGTCATCGCATTCCTGTCCATCATATTGATGAACTGGGCGGCATTAAGGCCCGTAAACCGGAAGGGATGAAAGGGGAACAGCCGTGAACTCAGAATACAATCTTCATTTGGAAGTTGATATAAGAAAGAAATTAAAGGATTTCAGCCTGGACATCAGCTTTGAGGCCGGACGGGGATGCCTGGGCATACTGGGGCCGTCGGGCTGCGGCAAAAGCATGACCTTAAAATCCATAGCCGGCATCATCCGTCCGGACCAGGGCAGGATTGCCCTGCGCTATGCCCAGGGAGAGGCGGCCGGGGGCCGTGTTCTCTATGACTCTGCCCTTAAGATCAATGAGAGGCCCCAGGTAAGGCGTGTGGGCTACCTGTTCCAGAACTATGCCCTGTTTCCGGGCATGACCGTGGAGCAGAACATCATGGTCGGATTAAAGGGGGGACGGGGAAACGCGGGGCTTAGAAGGCGCCGGCCCATGTCCGGGGAAGCCAGGCAGCAGAAGGTGTCCGAGATGGTGGAGCGGTTCCGGCTCCAGGGGTTGGAAAAGCGATTCCCGGGCCAGCTGTCGGGAGGACAGCAGCAGAGAGTGGCCCTGGCCAGGAGCCTGGCCTATGAGCCTGAGGCGCTGCTGTTGGACGAGCCGTTTTCAGCCATGGACACATACCTGAGGGAAGGGCTGCGCCTGGAGCTGGCGGACGCACTTAAGGATTATGACGGTGTGACCGTTATGGTGACCCATGACAGGGATGAGGCCTACCAGCTCTGCGACAATCTGCTGCTCATGGACCGGGGATGCGTGCTGGCAGCCGGAAGGACACGGGATATCTTCCAGAACCCGGTCACATGCCGGGCAGCCAGGCTTACGGGATGTAAGAATATATCCAGGATTGAACGGCTGGGGGAACGCAGGATACGGGCCGTGGACTGGGATGGGCTGGAGCTGGCCACGGACCGTCCCGTGGGCGATGACATAACAGGCGTGGGCATCAGGGCCCATGATTTTGAACCTCTGTCGGAGAGCAGTGCCAGGGCTTATATGGAGCGGGAAGACGCAAATCTTATAAAAGTATGCGCTCCATGTATTTCCGAAATGCCGTTTGAGTGGTATATTACTTTACAGAATGGTTTGTGGTGGAAGAAGGAGAAGGATATCCACACCCACGATACGGCGGGAGTGGTTCCCCGGTGGCTCAGGGTGGAGCCCTCCGCTCTTTTGCTCCTGACAGGAGAACTTTAGGGGCGCGTACCAGACTGTTAATATACCAGGAAAGGCGGAACAGACTTATGAAGACAGGGGCTGTCATTATCGCAGCAGGCCACAAGAGCACAATCAGCCGTTTTCAGCCCATGCTTCCCGTGGGGGACAGCACGGTTATACGAAGAATCATCATCACACTGAAACGGGCGGGAATCGATCCGGTGGTAGTGATTACAGGGCAGAAGGCGGACGAGGTGGAAAAGCATATTGCCGGACTGCGGGTCATCTGCCTGCGCAACCAGGATTATGAGCAGACTCAGATGTATTACAGCATCTGTATGGGGTTAAATTATATAGAGGATTTATGCGACAGGGTATTTATCCTGCCTGCCAAATTCCCCATGTTCCTTCCGGACACCATACAGCGGATGATGGGGTCCCGGGCCATGGCCGCCTGTCCTGTGTATAACGGGAAACGGGGCCATCCGGTTCTGGTGTCCAAGGCAGCCATTCCGTCTCTTTTGGTCTATCACGGCGAGAGAGGACTCAGAGGGGCCCTGCGGCAGCCGGAAATCAATGGGCAGCTGGAAGAAATTCCGGTGGAGGATGAGGGGATTATCATGGCCGTGGAATCGGACGAGGACTGTGCCCTGGGCAGCCTGGGCAGGGAAAAGCTGGCCGTATATCCCCAGGTACAGCTGACATTGGAGCGCAATGAAGGGTTTTTCGGACCTCAGGCAGCCCAGTTCCTGTCTCTGATCGACCACACAGGCTCCATGCAGACAGCCTGCAGGCAGATGCATATGTCCTATACCAAAGGATGGAAGATTTTAAAAGAGGCGGAGCGGCAGCTGGGCTACCCGCTGCTGATTACACAGTCAGGAGGGGTGGAGGGAGGATTTTCACAGCTTACGCCCAAGTCTAAGGTTTTTCTGGACCGCTACCTGCGGATGGAAAGGGAACTGCGCATGGAGGGGGAGCGGCTTTACAAAAAATATTTTACCGGGGAGGAAGAGACGGAGTCATGAAAACATTATTTACAGAGTTAAGACAATTATTGGAACAGGGGGAGGAAGCTGTCCTGGTGACTATCATTGCCAGTTCCGGCTCCACTCCCAGGGGAACCGGATCCCGGATGCTGGTAAGGAAGGACGGGTCCATAGAAGGAACCGTAGGCGGAGGCGCCGTGGAGTACCAGGCAATACAGGCAGCCCTTAAGGCCATGGAGGACAAGGCTTCCTTTGCCAAAGGCTTCACACTTACCAGGAACCAGGTGGCGGATATCGGAATGGTGTGCGGAGGAAATGTGGTGGTATATTTCCAGTACATCCGTCCCGGCGACCAGGTGCTGACCGGTTTCTGCGGCCAGGTCCTGGACGCCCTCTCAAAGGATGAGGACAGCTGGCTTATACTGGATATCACCGACGAGACATGCTGGCAGATGGGCCTTTACAGCCCCAGTCTGGGGCTGTCCGGTATTAAGGGGCTGGGACAGCTGTTAGAGGGGGAACTTTTCGGCAGCAATGCTCTCCAGAAGGAAGTGGATGGACGAAAGTTTTATATCGAGCCCCTGGTACAGGCCGGGACTGTCTATATATTTGGAGGCGGTCATGTGGCCCAGGAGCTGGTTCCGGTGCTGGCCCATGTGGGATTCCGCTGCGTGGTTATGGATGACAGGGAGGCGTTTGCCAATCCCCAGGTGTTTTTGCAGGCAGAGAGGACCGTGGTGGGGGATATGGAACATATCAGCGATTATGTGGATATCCGTTCCAGAGACTATGTGTGCGTCATGACCAGAGGGCACCAGTTTGATTATTACGTGCAGAAGCAGGCCATGGCTCTGCATCCTTATTACATCGGAATCATGGGAAGCAGGAACAAGATACGGGTGGTGACGGATAAGCTGCTGGCGGACGGCTTCTCCCTGGAGGAAATCCAAAAGTGCCATATGCCTATCGGCACGGACATAGGAGCAGAGACTCCGGCGGAAATTGCCATCAGCATAGCAGGGGAACTGATCGCCCGCAGAGCTGACAGGATGGGTAAAAAGAAATAAATACAAAAATTTTTAGGTAATCTAAAATATTTTGCATTCATGCACAAAAAACAAATGGGTGTTCACCAAAAGATTAGATATAATGCGGATTGCGCAACCGGTCTGCCTGACATATAATGAATCTATCACAGTGATGGAAAACATTTTGAAAGGAAGGAATCAGTTATGGCAGTCATCGGAGTTATATTAGTGTTTGGTATCCTGAGTTTTGATTTGTATGGTGTGATCAGAAATAACATCCAGAAATAAGGACAGGGTAAGGATGGAATAAGGCCCGGGTAAGGCCGGAGTAAGGCCGAAGTAAGGCCGGGCAGGATAAAATCCAGCAGAGATAGAACAGCAGGAATAGAATGCAGGAATAGAACAGCAGCCGGAAGCAGGGGATGCCCCTTGTTTCCGGCTGTTTTTGAATGATAATTTTTGGATGTAAGTTTTGAATGGAGTTTTGAATGGAAGGGAAAATCATCTTTCCCAATCCATTGTTTTATGATAAAATAGTCAAAGTATCAAAATAAGGGTTTGCATTAACTGTAAAAATGGAGAAATTGCCATGAGGGCTTATTTTTACCAGTGCGGCATATGGACCGGAACAGACAGCCTGTGGCATGGCCTGGGGCTTAATGGACGGATAAAGCAGGCACGGTCCGGGAAAGGAACGGGCCCTTTTGTGGTATCTCTTGCAGGAGCGGGCGGCAAGACATCCACTATCCGCAGACTGGCCTGGGAGGCCGTGGGACGGGGACTTAAGGTCCTGGTGGTTACCACGACCCATATGGCCCGCCCCGGTGCGTTCGGAGTATTTGACGGCAATGCAGAAGAAATCAGGAACGTTCTGGAACGTCGCGGCCTGGCGGTAGCCGGAAGGCCGGCAGAGAAGGGGAAAATTACATTTACAGGCTGGGAATTATATAAAGAAGCCTGTTCCCTGGCGGACTTGGTGCTGGTGGAGGCCGACGGCTCCAGGCGCCTGCCTTTGAAGGTGCCGAGAGCCGGAGAGCCGGTGATACCGGACAATACAGATATGATTTTATGTCTCAATGGCCTGACATCCCTTGGAAAGTGGGCTGAGGACTGCTGCCTGAGGCTTGAGGAGGCCGTGGATCTGATGAAACGCTATGGCCGGAAGATGTATGAGGATAGCCGGGAGCAGCGGGGCAGCGGGACAGATGCATTGGAGCTGAACGCAAAGCATAAGGCAGACTGGATCATACAAAAAGAAGATATGATGACACTGATGAAGCATGGATATCTGCTGCCTCTGCGGGCAGCCCATCCGGGAACCGAGGTCCTGCCTGTATTCAACCAGGCCGACACCCCGCAGGAAGCAGCGCTGGCCGGAGAAATGCTGGATTGCATGGGAGAGACATCGGGGATTGCATGCGGACATCTTGACAAGGACGGATCCGCCCGGTTATTTTAAAGGATGGTTAAGGGGAATGAGGATTTCATTTATCTATATGGCTTCCGGATTTGGAAGCCGTTTTGGCTCTAATAAGCTGCTGGTACCCTTTAAGGGAAAAGAGCTTTACCGCCATGGGCTTGACTGCATCTGCCAGGCGGCAGGGGAGCTGGAGAAAGAGGGACACCAGACAGAGGTTCTGGTGGTCAGCCAGTATGAGGCGATTTTAAATCAGGCTGAGAGCCGGGGACTTCTGGCAGTTCCCAACAGATTCAGCGGTGAGGGAATCACCGCCTCTCTCAGATTAGGGACTTCATCGGCCTCTCCTGAATCAGAGGCCCTTCTGTTTTCAGTGGCCGACCAGCCATATATGAGTACGTCCACCCTGAAGGAATTCATACATGGTTTCCGGCTGTCAGGGAAGGGCATGGGCTGTGTGTGCCATCAGGGAAGGCGGGGAAATCCCGCTGTTTTCAGCAGCTTTTACAGGAAAGAACTTATGGGACTTCGCGGCGACAGGGGAGGAAGCGTAATTATGAAGGCGCACCCCGGGGATGTGTGGACCATGGAGGTGCCGGAGGAAGAACTTAAGGACATTGACCGAACAGAGGATTTGGGCGCGGTATAGACATTGCCGGCAGCATTTTCCAGGTATATTTGGTGCGGCCGGGTCAAAACAGACAGAATGTATGGAAATGTGGTGGGAGTATGAAACAGTCGGATAATCAAACGGACAAACAATCGGACAATCAGAAGAAAAACGATTTTTCCAGGGGCAGTGTGGTGGGAAATATCATGAAGCTGGCGGTCCCCATGACCCTGGCGCAGCTCATCAATGTGCTGTATAATATTGTGGACCGCATTTATATAGGAATGATACCGGAGAATGCAACCCTCTCCCTCACCGGGCTGGGGCTCTGCCTGCCCATCATATCCATTGTGATTGCCTTTGCCAACCTTTTCGGCATGGGCGGAGCTCCTCTGTGCTCCATTGAAAGGGGAAGGGGGAACGAGAAAGAAGCGGAGGCCATCATGGGCAATTCCTTTGTGATGATGGTGGCAGTGGGAATCCTGCTGACGGTTCTGGGCCTGATGTTCAAGCGGCCCATGCTGTATCTCTTTGGCGCCAGCGACGCCACCATACCCTACGCAGACGCTTATGTGACGATCTATCTCATGGGCAATATTTTTGTTATGACAGGTCTGGGCATGAACAGCTTTATCAATTCCCAGGGCTTTGGGACCGTGGGTATGATGACCGTGCTTTTGGGGGCGGTCACCAATATTGTACTGGATCCTGTTTTTATCTTTGTTTTCCACATGGGGGTAAGGGGCGCTGCCCTGGCCACCATTCTTTCCCAGATGCTATCGGCCCTATGGATTCTGGCCTTCCTCACGGGCAGGCGGACCATACTGAAGCTTCGGCCTTCGGCCATGAAGCTGGACGCCGGCCGGCTGCTTCGCATCGTGGGCCTGGGAATGTCCGGATTTACCATGTCCATCACAAACAGTCTTGTACAGATTATGTATAATTCCATGCTCCAGAAATTCGGCGGCGACCTCTATGTGGGAATCATGACCGTAATCAACTCGGTCAGGGAGGTTATTTCCATGCCGGTAAACGGCCTGACCAACAGTGCCCAGCCTGTGCTGGGGTATAACTACGGAGCCAGGGAGTATAAAAGGGTACAGAAGGCCATTGTATTCATGTCCGTGGTCTGTATCCTGTATACAGTTGTGGCATGGGGATTCGTGGACTGGTTTCCGGCGTTCTTTATCCGCATCTTCAACCGGGAGGGCGACATGGTGGAGGCGGGAATTCCGGCTATACGCATGTATTTCTTTGGATTTTTCATGATGTCCCTTCAGTTTGCGGGCCAGTCCGTGTTTGTGGGCCTGGGAAAATCCAGAAACGCGGTATTTTTTTCCATTTTCCGCAAGGTTATCATTGTCATACCCCTTATCATCATACTGCCCACTGTATTCGGAATGGGAACCCAGGGCATACTGATGGCAGAGCCCATATCCAACTTTATCGGGGGCGCCGCCTGCTTCGGGACCATGCTGCTCACTGTGTGGCCTGAGCTGAAACGAGGCGGAGAAAAGAACCACAGCTAAAGGAGAAAGAACCAATGAAAAGACCATGTATGAAGGCCGCGGTTATACTGGGGGCGGCAGCGTTCCTGTTTACATCCGGGTTTGCCAGGGCAGAGGACCATGCTGCGGGGACAGCTGGTTACCTCAAATCAGCCACCTATTATTCCGATGACTGGGTCATCAATTTCTGGAACAGCGAGAGTGGCAATATGGACCAGGAGCTGGCCCGCATTGCCCAGGACGGCTTTAACAATATTATCCTGGTGGTGCCCTGGAGGGAATTCCAGCCCGGCATGACCCCCTGTACATACAACCAATATGCCTGGGACAAGCTGGACCGTGTTATGGATGCAGCTGCCGCCCAGGGACTGAGTGTGATGCTGAGGGTGGGATATACCTGGGATTACTGCGGGGGCGGCAATGTGATGGACCGGTACCAGGGGCTGATGCAGGAGGGGACAGAGCGGTCTGCCTGGCTGGAATATGTGGGCCGCCTGTACCAGGCGGCGTCCTCCCATGAGAATTTCTGCGGAGGGTTCCTGACATGGGAGGACTTCTGGAACTTTACGGATTCCAGCGCGTCCCTGGGAAACGGGGTAAAGGGGCGCAGCATGGCCAAAGCCTTCGGATATGTGGATTACGCCATGGAAAATTATGAGCTGGAGGAACTGGAGGAAATGTACGGCCATGAGCTGTCCGGTTATGACGACCTGTATTTTCCGGCTAAGGATTCCCAGGCCAGAAGTGTATTTTACGGGTTTTACGACCAGTTTTTAAATGAACTTCTGGCTGACAGCCAGACGGTGTTTCCCGGCCTGTCCATGGAAGTGCGCCTGGATGTGGACCCGGTGGATCACAAGGACGGAAGCCAGGAGGGCTTTATGCATTCCTCCACCTTTCCCAGCGGCAGCGCCGCCTATACCAGCGCAATGTACGGCATTCCCATGGGCTTTATGAATGAGCATGAGCGCGTGACGGCAGCGGAAGCACTGGAAAAGATTCCCGTATTCCTGAACCGGCTTCATGTGTACAGCGGAGGCAAGCCTGTGTATCTGGACCAGTTCCTGTTTACGGACAATACAGTTGGATACGAGCACAATGCCCAGCTGAGGGAAGATGAGAAATCATTGTATCTGGAAGGCGTTGCTCCCATTCTTAAAGATTCCACCATGGGGTACGGCATCTGGACCTATCGGGATTACGGGGACAATAAGCTGTTCAATGCCCAGTTTGCCCTTGGTATGGAAGGATGGCGTTTTTCCGGAGGAAGCTACATTGCGGAGGATGAGACCGGAAAATCCGCAATGATTCCGTCGGGCGGGAATATATACCAGAACCTGGGCGGCCGGATGACCGGGAACACAGGCAAGGATACCTATGTGAAGCTGAGGACAGGGGCAGAGGAAAAATGCAGGCTGACCATACGCATGGGATCCCAGACAAGGACCGTGGACGTGAAGGAGGAGCGGAAGGTAGAGCTTAAATTCAGCAACTGCCAGCCTTCTGATGTTACCATCAGCGTAAGCGGCGGCAAAGGCGCCTATGTGGACGACATCCAGGTATATACCTTTGTGACCAGGGGAGAGCTTTATAATATGGACGGCAGTGAAGGAAAATGCATTGAAGCCCTGCGGCTTATGAATCAAAAACTATAATCCGCACATACTATCCTTGTCATTGGTAAGAATGAAGACCAGGAGAAGGAGGTAAGGACGATGACCAAGCTGGAATGTAGTGTAAAGAACTGCCTGCACAACGCTGATAACTGCTGCTGCAAGGCAGCCATTGCAGTGGACGGCAACAAGGCCAAGACAGCAGAGCAGACCTGCTGTGCAAGCTTTGACGAGAACAAGGGAGGCAAGTTCACCAACCTGTTCAAGACCCCTGAGACAAGGCTGGAGATTGCCTGCGACGCAGTAAAATGTGTCTACAACGAAGAACACCGCTGCAGCGCTGAGCGCATTGACATAAGCGGTGACGGAGCCTGCGAGTGCACGGAGACCAGGTGCAGTACCTTTAAGGCCAGATAGATTCATAACCAGGACAGGCCGGGCGGGGACGTCTTACGGGGAACCGGAAGATGTCCCCGCCCTTTTGCGGAAGACTGGAGAAGGGGTTATGAAGGTTTAGAAGTAAAGCATTGTAAGAAATCATAAGAAAAGTTTTAAAATTAGAGTTGACAAATACGATCAAATGTAGTAAATTAATATAAGTTGTGAGAACGACTGACAGGAAAGCAGGTATCCGCCTCACCCTGGCACGAACAAGTGACCCGGGTTCATAGATGAAACGATGTGCTGTATTATTTCAGGGAGTTTCCGTGTGAGATAGGGCAGCAGATGGTTTTATATGAGGGAGTGGATAGCCAGGCTGTCCGCTTTATTTTTTGCCCTACAGGGAAAGAACGGGGCATGCCGATTCCAGAACAACATGACTTATTTGGAGGTGTACGACTATTAGCGAATTAATGATTAACGAGCAAATCAGAGACAAGGAAGTACGGCTGATTGGCGAGGACGGGGAGCAGTTAGGCATCGTGCCGGGAAAAGAGGCACTGAGGATGGCTCAGGAAGCAGAGCTTGACCTGGTGAAGATTGCGCCTACGGCAAAGCCGCCGGTATGTAAGATTATCGACTATGGCAAGTACCGTTATGAACTGGCACGCAAGGAAAAAGAAGCCAAGAAGAAACAGAAGGTAATCGAGATAAAGGAAGTTCGTTTGTCACCCAACATTGACACCAACGACCTGAACACCAAGGTGGGAGCTGCCAGAAAGTTTTTGGAGAAGGGCGACAAAGTGAAGGTGACACTTCGTTTCCGCGGTCGTGAGATGGCCCATATGTTCAAGTCCAAATACATCCTGGATGATTTCGCTGAGAGTTTAAAGGATATCGCAGTTATAGATAAACCCTCCAAAGTTGAAGGAAGAAGCATGGTTATGTTTTTAACTGCAAAACGTTAAAATAGAAAGTTTTAAGGAGGAAATTTACAATGCCAAAGTTAAAAACCAGCAGAGCAGCAGCAAAGCGCTTTAAAAAGACAGGAACCGGTAAGTTAGTCCGCAATAAAGCTTACAAGTCTCACATCTTAACTAAGAAATCCACTAAGAGGAAGAGAAATCTTAGAAAAGATATCGTTACCGATGCTACCAACTCAAAGGTAATGAAGAAGATTTTACCATATCTGTAAGTTTGAATTGTAGAAGGAGGAATTACCGATGGCAAGAATAAAAGGCGGTTTAAATGCAAAGAAGAAACACAATAGAGTCTTAAAGATGGCTAAGGGCTACAGAGGCGCCCGTTCCAAGCAGTACAGGATTGCAAAGCAGTCTGTAATGCGTGCCCTGACCAGCTCCTATGCAGGCAGAAAAGAGAGAAAGAGACAGTTCAGACAGCTGTGGATTGCACGTATCAATGCTGCAGCACGTATCAACGGCCTGTCCTACAGCAAGTTCATGTACGGCTTAAAGTTAGCTGAGGTTGACTTAAACCGTAAGGTTCTGTCTGAAATGGCTATCAATGACGCAGAGGGATTTGCAAAGTTAGCTGAACTGGCTAAGTCCAAAATTGCTTAACTTAGAATTGATATAGGATTACAAGAGGGTATTGCAGGACAAGCTGCAGTGCCCTCTTTTTTGAAACGGACTTTTCGCGGCTGTTTCAAAAAAGGGAGGAGAATGAGTTGAAGAAAGCGCTGATATACGGGATTCTGGCATCCTTTTTCTTTGCGTTTACCTTTATCCTGAACAGAAGCATGAATCTGGCCGGAGGATACTGGATGTGGGCGGCCAGCCTCAGGTATCTGTTTACATTTCCCATATTGCGTATCATGCTGGCTGGGAGCCCCTCGCCGGCCAGGGTGTGGAGCGCTGTAAAGGAGGCGCCTGTCTCATGGCTGGTATGGAGTACGGTGGGATTCGGGCTGTTTTACGCGCCTCTTACCTTTGGATCCGTGTTGGGGGAATCCTGGCTGGCCGCAGCGACCTGGCAGCTGACCATAGTGGCAGGCGTGCTTTTAACGCCGCTATTTGGAAAAAGAATACCAATACGGAATCTGGGATGGTCTGTTCTCGTTCTGGCAGGCGTATTTATGATGCAGGTGCCTCATCTGAAGCGGATGGAGGTGAGGACTGTGCTCTTTACGCTGGTGCCAATACTGGTGGCGGCATTTTCCTATCCCCTGGGGAACCGTAAAATGATGGCGCTTTGCCCGGCAGGCATGACGACTCTGGAACGGGTTTACGGCATGACACTGTGCAGCATGCCTTTTTGGATTTTTATGTCTGGCTGGGCCTGGGTAAAAGAAGGACCGGCAGACCGCGGACAGGTATTCCAGTCCCTGTGTGTGGCTCTGTTTTCAGGTGTTATTGCCACGGTCCTGTTCTTTAAGGCTACGGATCTGGTTAAGGAAAATCCGCGCCATCTGGCAGTGATAGAGGCTACCCAGTGCGGTGAGGTGGTATTTACCCTGTTGGGAGGAATCCTGCTGCTAAAGGACAGGGTTCCGGAGCCGGCGGGACTGGCCGGAATCGCAGTGATTGTGGCCGGTATGGTGGGAAACAGCCTGTCAGCAGGAGAATAATGCGGTGAAAGCCGGGTATACCCGGCGGTTTCGCGGCAGAAAATAAGGGAAAAAGCAGCCTCCAAGCGTTATAATAACCAAAGGAGGTTGTGGGCAATGATTAAGGATGCATATGTACAATACCAGTCGCGGAAAGCGGCAAAGGACCTGTTTGATGCAATGGAACTGCTGCCGGGGCGGGTGAAGATGGAGCGGGATGTCCACTATATTGACGACAAGACAGCAGCCATGAACCTGCATCTGGTCCTGATGATGGCGGCCCTGGAGGACGGGTTATGGCAGTGAGGCTGTTCACGAAAAGGCCCGCTGTGCAGACCGCAGGAAAGTAAGGGAGAAAAAGAGGGACAATGAAGAAGGCGGATAATAAAGATGAAAAACTGAATATGAATCTTTCATGGAAAATACTGGATGAGACAACTGTAATCAAGGATTCATGGATTGATATGCGCGCCAGCACCTGCCAGCTGCCGGGCGGCATGGTCATTGCCCCCTTTTACGTCAATCATCTGCCGGATTTTGCGGTGGTGGTGGCGGTAACGCCGGAGCACAGGGTGATAATGGTGCGCCAGTACCGCCACGGCGTGGAGAAGGTGCTTTTGGAGCTTCCGGCGGGATGCATCGAGGCAGGAGAGGATCCAAAGGACGGGGCTGCCAGAGAACTGCTGGAGGAAACCGGATACAAGGCAGGGAGTCTGGAATTCCTCTTCAAAATCGCCCCGAATGCCAGCAACTGCACCAGCTATGCCCAGTGCTACCTGGCCAGGAATGTATTCCCGGCCGCAGCCCAGAACCTGGACGAGACAGAGGCCCTGGAGGTAGTGGAGATGGAGGGGGAGGAAGTGAAGCGTTTGCTGAGGGAAGGCGGGGTAGAACAGGCCGTACATGTGGCGGCGCTGTACAGGGCGGCGGAGCTGGGGGCATTAGGTTAAATGGGATGAATGTGCCTTTAATGCTCTCCTGTTTTATAATCGTCTCTTGCCCAGTTGGGAGCATTGATAGGGCCTGCTTTGGCGTTTCCGTTTTTGGCAGCCCCCTGGATTTCGGGAACCTGGGCCTGCTCATTTTTGGGATGGTTCATTTTGTGGTGGTTCTCGGTTCCGTGATTATCAGCGTCGTAAGGGCTGGGTCTTCTCATTCCTGCTTTTGCCATGATGATACCTCCTTTCCATAATAGTTTTTGTATGATTGGCGGAAAATATTCGGGAGAAGGTACCTTTCCGTTTTTGCATTTGGTTTTTCTGCCAAATCCACATATTACCAGCTGTGAATTTGCCTGCGTACCCGATACAGAAACATTAAAAAAACAGTACTAAAACATTACAGATAACGTTGAAAACAACGAAAAAACGTTACTGTCATTATGGCATAGTTAAGGAATCGTTAATAATTATTATTTTGCATTCCCTCCCAATATATGGTACACTGAGTCCTGTATCATATATTGTTTTTACGGGAGTGATTGCGGCGATGCTGGAGATATCAGGAATTTATAAGTCCTATCACAGACAGAATATTTTAGCGGGAGCGGACCTGACAGTGGCTCCGGGAGAATGTGTGGGCATTGTGGGGTATAACGGCTGCGGCAAGACGACTCTTTTGTCCATTCTGGCAGGTGCCCAGAAAGCGGACCGGGGCAGCATCTTATATAACGGCAGGGAGGCGTCGGGCCATCCGCGGGTATTTGCGGAGGAGGCGGCTTATGTGCCCCAGGAGAATCCTCTTATGGAGGAACTGACAGTAAGGGACAACCTGCTATTGTGGTACAGGGGAAGCAGAAAGCAGATGGAATCGGATTTAAAGGACGGAGCAGCTTCCATGCTGGGTGTGGACCGCATGCTGGATCGTACAGCGGGAAAGCTTTCCGGCGGGATGAAGAAGCGGCTCAGCATAGCATGCGCCCTGTCCAACCATGCTCCTGTTCTTATTATGGATGAGCCGGGGGCTGCCCTGGATTTGGAGTGTAAGGAAATTATCCGGAATTATCTCAGGGAATATATGGCTTCGGGCGGGGCTGTTATACTGACGTCCCATGAGCTGGCGGAGCTGGCCTTGTGTACCAGGATGTGCATACTAAAAGGCGGAGTTTTAAGGGAAATCGAATGTGGACTGTCGGCAAAAGAGCTGATTAGCCAATTTCGATAGATTCATAACAAAAGGACAGCCGCAGCAGCATTTAAGGCAGCGGAAGGATCCTTTTACAAGGGAGGAGAGAGAAATATGAAATGTACCAAATGTGGAGCAGAGCAGGAAGCAGATGTGAAATTCTGTACCCAGTGCGGGGCTCCGATGGAACATGAGGATCAGACACCGGAAAACAACGGCCCGGAGCCGACAGACACGGAACCGGCGTCCGGCGCGGAGGCAGTAAAGTCGGAAGAACCGGCATCCGGTGCGGAGGCAGTAAAAGCAGAGGAACCTGCGGCCGAAGCGGAGACAGTAAAAGCAGAGGAACCGGCGGCCGAAGCAGAGAATGTAAAAGCAGAGGAAACGGCTCCGGCAGCAGTGACTGTGCCGGAAGAGCCCCAGCCAAATAAGAAGTTTATTAAGATATTGGCTGCGGTCGTCGCTATTGCCGCTGTCATTGCCGTTGCAGCGCTGGCCTATGTGAAGATGACCACAAAGGATCCTAAGCAGGTGGTCATTGACGCTTTTGAAAATGTATTCCCGGAAGGACAGGTTTACCCTTCTGAGGAGCTGTTCGGCCTGAAGGACTTTGCTGAGACAGTGAAGACAGCAGACAGCCAGGGCGGCCTGACACTTAAGATGGACAGCTGCTCGGATGCGACGGTCAATGCTTATGCAGGAAGCGGCCTGCGCTTTGAGGCAAAGGACGACAAGACCAACGGCAGGAGCTTCTTCAACATGGGAGTTATCTACAGCGGCATGGACCTTGCCAATCTGAACGCATATTATGGGGATGATACCCTGATGCTTGCGGTTCCGGAGCTGTCCGCCAAGGTGTTTACCGTGGACCTGGGAGAGGGACTGGCAGAGCGTATTAAGAATTCGCCTACCGTGGGACCACTGCTGGAGCAGAACGGCGTGGATGTGGAAGGCATGGCTGTTTATTTCACAGAGCTGATGGACGAGGCTGAAAAAGCACAGACAGAAGGCAGACAGCCCTTTGACGTGGAGGCGCTGATTAACCGTTATAAAGAAGGATGCAAGGCCCAGGAGAATTTCAAGGCTGCCCTGACAGTTGAAAAGGCCGCTAAGGGAACCTACACCATAGACGGCGCCCAGGTAAGCTGCAAGGGATATAATGTAACTGTCAGCAAGGATTCCATGATTGAATTCCTTCGTCAGTCCTCTGATTTCTTCCTTCAGGATGAGACCCTGAAAGCAGATTTTATGCGTCAGCTGGAGACTACCGTTAAGATGAGCGAGCTTATGGGCGGAACCATGTCAGGGACCGGAACCATGTCCGCGGAGGAGATGCAGCAGCAGTCCTACGAGGAGGCAAAGAAACTGGTGGATCAGATGATAGAATATCTGGACAAGGCGCTGACCGATGTAAACATGACGGTTTATGTGGATAAGAAGGGACGCCTGGCAGCAGTGGAAGGCTCCACCAATCTCTATGTGGAGAATACAGATGTTTCCGAAGAGGGATATATTGCAGTGACCTTTAGCTGCCAGCTTCAGGGCGGCGCCTATCTGACTCAGAATGCCCTGGCCAGCATTACGCTGGAGGATGCCACGGATACGGTGAGCATTGATATGGTGAAGCAGGGAACCTACGATAAAAGCGTGCTGACCAGCGACCTTTCCCTGGATTTGACTGTTCCCGGTGATGAGACATATAACTTTACATACACCAGTACATATGATTCCAAGGATGGAAGCTACCACCTGTCAGGCGAGGTAGGAGGAAATGGCTCACAGCTTGTGAAGATTTCCGCTACAGGCGCAGTGGACCAGCTGGAAAAGGGAAAATCCGTCCATGTGAACATTGATTCTCTGGAGACATCCATTATGGATGATTCCGTGAATGTGGTTCTCAGCGGTGAATACTACTATCAGCCGCTGGAAGGCGAAATCAGTCCTTTAGAGGGCGAGACCATGGATGTGCTGTCTGCCACGGAAGAGGATTGGACCAATGTAGGGATGGAAATGCTGTTTGGCGTCATGGGATTAGGCAGCCAGATGGGAGTATCCATGTATTAATAAGATAAAAGGAATGGGAAGATATGTCTGCACGTCTGGTTTATCTCAGGCTTGAGTTGAAACGAGCATGTAAAAAGCTTCCCCACATCTTTGCAGGGGCAATCGTGCTGTTACTTTTAGCGGGTACGATTGCCCTTTTGTCAGCCAGGATGCTGTATGGGGAAACATCGTCAGGGAGGATTACCGTAGGGGTAGTGCTTCCTGAAGGCGATGCTGTTGCGAAGAAGGCACTGGCCATGGTCAGTTCGCTGGAAAGCGTCAAGAGCATCTGCGATTTTGAATATATGAATAAAGAAGAATGCCTGGATAAGCTGAAAGCGGGAAAACTGTACGCAGTGATGGAGGTGCCGGAGGGATTTGTGCAGGATATTATGAATGGAACCAATACTCCGGTAAAAATTCTGCTGCCAAAGGGAGCGGGTCTGGAAAGCCGCATTTTCAAAGAACTGACTGATGCAGGTGCCTCTACTCTGGGAGCCAGCCAGGCGGGAATCTACGCGGGGGACGAACTGTTGTACCTTTACGGCATGGCGGATTCGGTGAGCAGCCTGGAGACGGACCTGAACCGGATTTATATGGGTTACAGCCTGCCGCGCATGGACTACTTTAAGAATGTAAGAGTCAGCGCCACAGGGGACGTGGATACGATTCACTTTTACGGCATCAGCACGGCTGTACTGTTTCTGCTTCTCTGCGCCATTCCCGTATCAGCCTATCTTGCCTCCGGATCTGCGTCCATGAAGGGTCAGCTGGCCCTTATAGGAGTGGGGAAGGGGACTCTGGTTGCAGCCAGGATTTTAGGGGTGGGGATGCTGTTTCTGTCGGTGGCCCTGTGTACGGCCCTGGGAGCGTCTTTTGCGGGGCTGATAGAATTCAGCCTGCCCGGGCTGGCAGCCCTGGTGATGGTCTGCCTGGGGGCCGCGTCCCTGGTGGTGTTCCTCTACCAGGCGGCCGGAAGCCTGATGGGCGGTGTCATGCTGCTGTTTCTGGCGGTGACTGCCATGCACTTTTTGTCCGGGGGATTTCTTCCCCTGGTATTCCTGCCCACCACCTTCCGGGCTGCAGCGCCGTTTCTGCCCACCTATGTGCTGATGGAGGGTATGAAGCTGGTGGTCACATCTTCTTTTAGCCTGGCAGTATTTATAAAGCTGGCAGTCCTGGCCATGGCCGGGTTTCTGCTCAGCGTGGGAGCGGAGGTGGTCAGGGAATGAAGCGGGTCGCTATGTGGTTTTTTCTGTCATGCAAACGATATATGAGAAAATGGTCCTTTCTTTTCATCCTCCTGCTCCTTCCCGCCGGGGTGCTGGCAGCCGGCCAGGCCCAGAAAAAGGGAAGCCAGGACATAAGCATAGCCATCAGTGTGGAAGAGAGCGGGGAGAACACGCTGGGTGATGCCCTGGCGGACAGCCTTGTGAACCGGCCGAGAGGAGAGGATGCGGGAATGTTCCGTTTCTATCTGTGCCGTGACGAGGAGGAGGTAAAGGCAGAAGTGGCGTCCCGGCGGGCGGAGTGCGGTTATGTGATATATGCCGGACTGGAGGAGAAGCTGGATACCAAATCCTATAAACGTTCCATCGGCGTATATTCGGCGCCGTCCACAGTGGCTGCGGCTCTCTCCACGGAGACTGTGTTTGCAGCCCTTATGAAGATATACGATGGGAAATTACTGGCGGATTATGTGGCTGAAAATGAACTGTTCGCCCCCCTGGTAGCACCAGGCGGCGAAGCCAGGGAGGAAGCAGCCGTACAGGCCCGGGAGCTGTATGAAAAATGGCTGGGCAATGGTTCCACCTTCCGGTTCCAGTACCAGTTCCAGGGCCAGGAAGGGGAGAACATGGATTTTGACGGCGGTCAGACAGATGTATTTCCGGTCAGAGGCCTGGTGGCTGTTTATGTGTTTATCACCGGGCTGTATGGGGCTGTGGTCATGTGTGGCGATGAGGAGAGGGGATTATTTCTTCCCCTTTCATACGGATACAGGATACCCTGCCGCGTGGCTTCCATGGCGGCTCCTGCTGTCATGGTCAGCATATCAGGGCTTCTGGCCTTGTGGGCGGGCGGCGTGATGACATCCTTTCCAAGAGAGGCTGCGGCCATGGCCGGTTACTGCTGTGTTGTCATAGCATCGGCCTGGATTCTGCGACTGGTGTGCCGCAGGCCCCAGGTTCTCTGCTGCATCATACCCTTCCTGGTTATCGGAAGCCTTGTGTTCTGTCCTGTTTTTGTGGATGCAGGGAGGTTCTTTCCGGGACTGGACCAGGTGGGCAGGCTGTTTCCTCCCTGGTATTATCTGCAGATGTTCAGGTGATTTGAGAATTGGATATAGTAACATTTTTACTGCGGTTCAAAACAAACCGGAGCTGAAATCCTCTAACACAGATTTCAGCTCCGGTTTTAATTCCTAGTATCAGTCTTTTGTAAAGTACATGGAGATTCCCTGCCCGCCGCCAATGCACATGCTTACCATGGCGTCCTTTTTGTCGGTCCGCTGCAGTTCATAAAGTACCTTCACGGCCAGGATAACACCGGTTGCTCCGATGGGATGGCCGATGGAGATTCCTCCGCCGTAAATATTTACTTTTTCGGGGTCCAGTCCCAGGTCGCGGCGTACGGCAAAGGCCTGGCTTGCAAAAGCCTCGTTGATTTCAAACATATCAATGGCCTTAAGGTCCAATCCCAGTTTCGCTGCCAGCTTTTCACTGGAGAGCTTAGGAGCGTATCCCATGACGGCTCCGTCGTTGCCGGCAACCGTGCAGCCCTTAATGGTAAGGAGAGGCTTGACACCCAGGGCGTCTGCCTTTTCCCTGGACATGACAACCACAGCGGCAGCGCCGTCGTTCAGACTGGAGGAATTACCCGCAGTCACGGTTCCGCCCTTCACAAAACATGGTTTTAAGCGCTCCAGCTTTTCTATGGTCTGGCTGGCTCTGGGGCCTTCGTCAGTGTCAAAGACAGTGATGTTTCCTTTTCTGTCCTTTAATTCCACCGGGAGGATTTCGTCTTTGAACTTACCTGCTTCGATGGCTGCCGCTGCCCTCAGGTGGCTTTCCAGGGCATACTGGTCCTGCTCCTGGCGGGTCACATTGTATTTTTCTGCTACATTTTCAGCTGTCACGCCATTGTGGTAGGGGCCTAAGGGCCAGGTCAATATATCAATGACGCCGTCCTCAAACACCTTGTGTCCCATCCTAGCACCCCAGCGGGCGTCCTTCACATAGTAGGGAAGCTGGGAAATGTTCTCGGTGCCCGCAGCAACCACCACGTCTGCAAACCCTGTCTGTATCTCCATCACTGCGTCGGCAATGGCCTGAAGGCCTGAGCCGCACTGGCGGTTGACGGAATAGGCGCATGTTGTTTCGGGAAGCCCGGCCTTCAGGCTGACGGCTCTGGCTACAAAACCGCATTCCGCAATCTGGCCCACCTGGCCCACAATGGTCTCATCTACATCAGAGGGCTCTATACCGGCACGCTTCACGGCCTCTTTTACAACCATGGCGCCCATATCAATGGCGGAAATATCCTTGAGGCTTCCGCCGAAAGAGCCGACGGGAAGCCGGACTCCGCTGACAATTACTACTTCTTTTAAATTCTCCATATCCGTATCCTCCTCATTTTATATCATTAAAGAATCATACCGCCGCCCACGTTGATTACTTCGCCTGTTATGTAGTTTGCCTCGTCAGAAGCCAGGAAAGCAACCATATTGGCTACGTCCGCAGGGCTGCCGGCCCTTCCCATAGGAATCTTGCTTATCATGGTATCCCATACCTTTTCAGGCACGCCGCGGGTCATGTCCGTGTCGATAAAACCGGGGCAGATGGCATTGCAGGTGACGCCCTTTCTTGCCAGCTCGCGGCATGCTGTCTTGGTGAGGCCCACCACACCGGCTTTGGAGGCGGCATAATTGGCCTGTCCGATATTCCCCAGCCAGCTGGCGGAGGAGATGTTGATGATGGCGCCGCTTCCCTTTTCCCTCATAATCTGGGCAGCATACTGGACGCAGTAGAATGTGCCGGTCAGGTTAACCGCAATGACCTGATCCCACTGCTCCACAGTCATCTTGTGCAGCATGGCGTCGCGGTTGATTCCGGCGTTGTTGACAATAACATCCAATGTGCCGAAAGACTCCACGGTAAAGTCCATCATTGCCTTTACCTCGTCCTGCTTGGCGATATTGACGGCAAAGGCCTTGGCTGTGCCGCCGGAAGCGTTGATTTCCTCAGCGGTTGCAGAGGCTGTTTCCATTGACATGTCGGCTACGATGACCTTGGCGCCTTCTGCTGCCAGTTTTAAGGCAATCCCTTTGCCGAGGCCGCGGCCGGCACCTGTTACAATTGCGGTTTTGTTTTCGAGTCTCATGATTAATCCTCCTTAATGTGAATATGTTATTGGAACTGTCCAGGACGGAGTCCCATTCTGACCGTCCCGAACTGCTGCGTATTAATTAGAAAATATATACTTTCTCAGTCCGAAGGGAGCCCCCTCCATGAAAATGGCTGTGTCCATCTCCTTCAGATCAGGGCTGATCAGGGGAGTGAATTCCATCAGGTCCAGGACCTGGGTCTGGATATCAATTCCGGGGGCGATTTCGGTCAGGGTCAGTCCCTCCGGACGGAGCTCAAATACGGCCCGTTCCGTTACATAGTGCATTTTCTGGCCCTTTTCTCTGGCGATTCTGCCGTTATAGGAAACCTGCTTAATCCGGCTGACAAATTTAATTAAAGAGCCCTCCTGGTTGATATGAAGCCTTCCTCCTTCAAAGGAGCAGTCCAGTCCTTTGGCGGTAAAAGAGGAGCAGAAGACCACGTGCTTGGCATTGGTGGTAATATCAATAAAACCGCCTGCTCCCGTGGGCTTTGGCCCTAAACGGGTGGCATTGACATTTCCCTCGGCGTCCACCTCGCCTGCACCCATGTAGGTGACATCCACACCGGGTCCGTTATAATAGTCAAACTGGTCGTCGTGCCGGACCAGGGCAAACTGGTTCCTGGCTATTCCAAAGTCGATACCGCCCATGGGAATGCCACCGTAGATACCGGATTCCACGGTTATGGTCACATCCTCCGACATACCCTCCTCTGTGATAATGGGGCCGACGACATCATTGGGAATCCCGGTTCCCACATTCAGCACATCATCGGGCGCCAGCTCCATCAATGCCCTGCGCCCGATAACCTTGCGCAGCGAGATGGGGAGGACGTCGTCGGATGATACAGGCGCCTTGGTATCTCCGCAGTAGGCAGGGTCCATATAGAAACTGTGGGTCTGCCTGTGGTCCTCTTCGGGATTGGGACAGATGACAACCGCATCAATGAATACCCCTGGCACAATCACGCGTTTGCAGTGGAGGGAACCGGCCTTGACTTTATACTTTGCCTGGGCCAGCACCTTTCCGCCGAATTTTTTGCATGCCATGACGGCGGAGAACACTTCCAGCTGCATGGCCTCCTCGTCTGTGGTCAGATTGCCGTATTCATCCACATAGGTTCCCCGGATGATGCAGTAATCCAGAGGGATGGGTTTATAGCGCATATATTCCTCGCCGCCGATGGTAACCACCTCATTGATATCGGGAGCGCTCATGGTGATTTCGTTCATTTTGCCTCCGTCAATCCTGGGGTCGATGAAGGTGCCCAGGCCCACCTTGGTAATTTTTCCGGGCTCTCCTCCGGCCATGCTGCGGTATAACTGGGCAAACTGGCCCTGGGGAATGCAGTAGGCCAGAATCTTGTTGTCCGCAATCAGCTGCATCATTCTGGGCTGCAGTCCCCAGTGGCCCCCGATGATTCTGGAGAGCATGGTCTCATGGGCAAAATGCTGGATACCCCGGTCGCGGTCGCTCTGCCCGCAGGAATGGACCAGAGTCAGCCCTCTGGGACTTCCTGTCTCTAAAAAGCGCTGTTCAATGGCTTTGAGAATGGTTTCGGCTGCCGACACCAGGGTCATACCAATGGTTGCCACCGTTGCGTTGTCGGCAATCATGGCAGCGGCTTCCTCGCCGGTGATAAAAACTGGTTTTCTCATTTTTGTGTAACCTCCTTACTGTTCTGGCTGCATGAAAAGTTTCCGTATGGCTGATTTATTTACTTTGTTATTGGGCGTGAGAGGGAGCTCGTTCAGGAAAAGGATGCGGGAAGGAATCATGTATTTGGCAATCCTGCATTTCAGCAAATCCTGTATCTGCTGTTCCGTCAGAATGCTTTCAGGAGACAGCTTCACCGCGGCCACAGGCACTTCGCCGTATATATCGTGGGGAATCCCCACCACAGCCGCCTCATCAATCCCGTCCAGCCTGTACAGCTCATTTTCAACATCAAAGCTCCATATTTTTTCTCCGCCCCGGTTTATCATGTCCTTTTTCCGGTCCACGATAAACAGATACCCCTCCCCGTTAAAATATCCCAGATCTCCGGTACGGAGCCAGCCGTCTCCGTCCAGCTCCCCGGTTCCCTTTTGATAATACCGGTCCAGGAGAACCGTCCCCCTGACTGCGATTTCCCCTACCTGGCCTGTCTGCATCTGTGAACCTGAGTCATCCAGTATACAAAAGCAGGTGCCGGGAATGGGAAGGCCTGAGGAACCAATGTAACTGCTGGTGGAAGCATCGCCCGGAAAGATGGTGGCAGGCGAACATGTCTCGGTCAGCCCGTATACAGTGTGAAATACGGCGCAGGGCAGCCAGCGGTGGATTTCTGTCAGCTTTTCCTTTGACATATTGCTGCTTCCGCAGGCCAAAAGCCTCAGACTGGGCAGGGAAGGAAAACTGTCCTTCTCCCTCAGCAGCAGGGAAAATACGGCCGGTGCGGCGTGGAGAAATGTGATTTCTTTGTCGTTTACATCCCTGAGAACCCTTTTGGCATCAAAGAACTTGTGCAGGTAAACGGTTCCGCCTGCATACAGGGTCAGTCCCAGAAGCGCCACCAGCCCGGTTACCAGGTAAATGGGAATGGGTATAAGGGTGGTGTCCCGGTCCGTTATCTGGAAAATTCTCTGGTAGGAGACAATGGCGTGCATGATGCTGTAATTCTTGATAATGACTCCCTTGCTCTGGGAGGTGGTGCCGGATGTGAACATGATGAGCGCGTCATCCTCCTCCCTGCCAAGGGAGGGAACGGGGCTGAGATAGGAAGCGCACAGGTGGGAAAAACCAAATCCGTCCTGACTCCGTCCGGGCTTCATCAGATGGACGCCGGAGGTTTCCAGCGGTACGAACCAGTCATAAAACTTTTCATCACACAGGATGTACTGGAGATCTGCCTTTGCTGTCAGCGAAAGCACTTCGTTCCGGCTGTATTTGCTGGGTAGGGGTATTACCACGGCTCCCAGTTTTGTAAGAGCCAGGAAGGTCACGCAGAATTCAACACTGTTGAACATCATGATGCCTGTCTTGGTTCCCGGCTTGATATCCGATATGTAATATAGGTAAGAAGAAAAATGGTCGGCCATGTCCCTTAGTTCTGTATAGGTATAAGCAGCGCCGCTGTCATCCACAACTGCTGTCTTGTCCGGATGGCGTGCGGCAGATAAGGATAGGGCGTCGTATAAATTGGCAGGAAGATTGGGATAGGTCAAATAAGTCTTACCGGAAAAGGTCTTTTCTATCATATCTGAAGTATAAGAGCGATTCCAAAGAGTTGTTCCGTTAATCATAATTAATACCCCCGTGTATTAGAGAAACCGATTTCGTTCTTTAAGGCTAATAGTAAACGAAAATGATTCAATAGTCAATAACAAAAATATGTTTGTTTTTGGTATTCTATTATAATAGAGGCAATGGAATATAAAAATACGTAAAAAATATTAGGCATATTGTACATTTGGTGAAGGGTCGGGCCAGATTTAAAAGGGGCAAAAACTGACCATATGCACAATAACATTGATAAAAAATAAACAATTTTTGAAAAATAGACAATATATATACTGAAAATTTGTCAAAATAGTAAAAAAGCATTAAAATAAGAGAAAAACAAGAATAAACTTATTGATTTTAACGAAACCGTGTGCTATGCTTGGAACAACGTAACGAAACTGTTTTCTAAAAAGAACGAAACATTACGAAACTGATTCGCTAATTACGGTTGGCGGACACAAACTGTATGATGCAAAAGGAGGGGATTGATTCGTTGAGATACAGGGAAAGAAAGGGGGAAGACGGAAGATAATGATACTTGATTTAGAAGGACGCCGGGCGGTTGTCACAGGAGGCAGCCGTGGACTGGGATATGGAATTGCCCAGGCGCTGCACAATTCAGGTGCAGAGGTAATCATAACCGGCAGGACCGGGAATGTGTGGGAAGCTGCCGCAGAAATAGGAAGCAGCGGACCTCCGGCTTATGGAGTGACAGGAGATTTAAGCAGGCAGCAGCAGCGGGAAACTGTCTGTGAGCAGATTTTGGAGATTTACAATGGACGTGTTGATATCCTGGTTAATGCGGCCGGAACATTAAACAGATGTGCCGCTTTTGAGGTGACGCAGGAGGATTGGAATGAAGTGTTGGAACTTAATCTGAACGCCGTGTTCTTCATGTCTCAGAGAATTGGAAGGTCTATGGCGGCCCGCCGTTACGGAAAGATTATCAACATAGCATCCATGGATTCCTTTTTTGGCAGTGTTCTGGTTCCGGCCTACAGTGCCAGCAAAGGCGGGGTTGCCCAGCTGACAAAAGCATTATCAAATGAGTGGGCGGCAGAAGGAATCAATGTCAATGCCATTGCCCCCGGATACATGGCCACGGCTCTGACAGATACCATGAAGGTAAAGAATCCTGCCCAATACGAGGAAACCACCCGCAGGATACCCATGGGAAGATGGGGGACTGCGGAGGATCTTAAGGGGCTGGCTGTGTTTTTGGCTTCCGATGCCTCTGCTTATATATCCGGGGCAGTTATACCGGTAGACGGAGGTTTTTTGGGAAGGTAGAAACGGGTGGAAACGTGTTCGTGAACACGGAGCTGTTATCAAATTAGTTGGGAGGTAGTAACATGAATATATTTTTGCAGGCGGCTGCCAATGGGATTATGGTGGGCGGAATTTATGCACTGATAGGTATGAGCCTGACTCTGATTTTCGGAGTTATGAAGATTATCAATTTTTGCCAGGGCGAGCTGCTGATGCTGGGGATGTACATATCCTTTGTTCTGTTTGACCAATGCGGACTTGACCCCTTTGTGGCAATCCCCATTGTGGCGGTGGTGATGTTCGCCTTTGGGGCGCTTTTGCAGTCAACGCTGATTACGCGGTCCCTGCACGGCAATGACGATACCAATGTGCTGTTTTTAACGGTTGGACTGGGAATTCTGTTCCAGAATGTAGCGCTTCTTTATTTTAAATCGGATTACAGAACGGCCCAGAGTATGTTTTCCGAGAAAATCGTGCAGCTGGGAGCCATAAACTTAAGCCTTCCCAAGGTGCTGAGCTTTGTGATTCTTCTGGCGGTAACCATCCTGCTGTTTGCTTTCTTAAAGTATACCAATATAGGAAAGCAGATTCGCGCCACTTCCCAGAACAGTACCGGAGCCCAGGTCTGCGGTATCAAAACAAAGCTGGTCTATGCCACTACATACGGTCTGGGAGCTGCCATTGCCGGAATCACCGGAGCCTGTCTGATGTCCTTTTATTATGTATTCCCTACGGTTGGCGCCGTGTATGGGACGAGGTCCTTCATTGTGGTAACCATGGGAGGACTGGGAAGTGTTATCGGAGCCTTTGTCAGCGGCATTGTATTGGGACTTATGGAAACCGTGGGAGCCGTGGTTGTGGGTTCCTCCTTTAAGGATACCATCGTGTTCCTGGCATTTATATTGATTCTGGTAGTGAAGCAGACAGTGAAAACAAGACGGGGGTAGATAGCAATGAAGAAAAAAATAGGTTCCAGACAGATTTTATTATTGATTTTACTTCTAATCGCAGCTGTGATACCCGTATTTGTCCGTACACCGTACCTGCTGTCGATTTGCGTGATGACATTTTACATGGCCAGCGCATCCCTGGCCTGGAGTATCCTGGGCGGGCTGACGGGCCAGATTTCCCTGGGACATGCCTCCTTTATGGGGCTGGGCGCATATATGTCCACTCTTTTACTGGTTAAGCTGAATGTATCGCCGTGGATCAGCATTCCTCTGGTGTTTCTCTTTGTGGGAGCGTTAACCGCATTGCTGCTGTCGCCCTGTTTCGTGCTGAGGGGGCCGTATTTTTCACTGGTTACCATTGCGTTTGGAGAGGCGTTCCGCAATCTGATGACCAACTGGGATTTTGCCGGCAAGGGGCAGGGGCTTTTACTTCCCTTTGGCGATAATTCCCTGGCTCTGTTGCGATTTAAGAGTAAAGTGCCCTATTTTTATCTGTCCCTTCTTATGGTAATAGCGGTATATCTGATTGTGCGCGCAATTGACCGTTCCAAGTTTGGATATGCCTTAAAGACAGTGAGGGAGGATGAGGACACGGCCAATGCAATCGGAATCAATCCTCTCAAATATAAGGTGCTGGCCACCTTTGTCAGCTGCGGCCTGATTGCTGTATGCGGTGTGTTCTATGCAAATTATATCCGTTTCATTAACCCGGATATCATGATTCAGGCACAGTCCGTGGAATTCGTTCTTCCGGCAGTAATCGGAGGAATCGGAAGCGTGACAGGCCCCCTGATTGGAGCTATTATTCTTACACCTTTAGCTCAGTATCTCAACTCTACCCTGAGCAGTATAGCGCCCGGAGCCAATCTGCTGGTTTACGCCATCATTCTGATTGTGGTTATCCTGTTCCAGCCAAGAGGTATTATGGGCTGGTATAACGGCAGCAAATTCAAGGTAAAGGTCAATGATATGTTTGACAGGATGGACGGTAAAAAGTAAATCAGGAGAGGAGGCGTTTTAAGTGGGCAATATATTGGAAATAAAGGATTTGAGTAAGAATTTCAAAGGACTGAAGGCTGTGGACAGCGTCAGCTTTGCTGTGGAGGAGGGCGGCATTACCGGGCTTATCGGTTCCAACGGAGCCGGAAAGACAACGGTATTCAATATGATAAGCGGCGTGTTCCCGCCTACGGCCGGCCATATTATCTATAAAAATAAAGAAATTACCGGAATGAAGCCATATCACTACACGTCCATGGGAATTGCCAGGACATTCCAGATCATGAAGCCTCTGGCTTCCATGTCTGTATTGGATAATGTTGCTTCAGGTGCTCTATATGGAAGAAAAAAATATAAATCAGTAAAAGAGGCAAAGGAATACGCAGAGGAAATTCTGCATTTTACCGGATTGTACGAGCGGAAGGACTGGCTGCCGGGAGAAATGGGCACTCCCTTTAAGAAGCGCCTGGAGCTGGCCAGGGCCCTGGCCACGGATCCTGATATGCTGCTATTGGATGAGGTTATGGCTGGCTTAAATCCCACGGAGACAGATGAGGCGGTGGAACTGATTCGCAAAATCAATGAGAACGGGACCACCATACTGCTGATTGAGCATGTAATGAGAGCAGTGGCCAATCTCTGCCAGAAAGTGGTTGTCATGCATCATGGTGAGAAAATAACAGAGGGAACGCCGGAGATGGTAATGAATGACCCCTATGTCATCGAGATTTATCTTGGTAAGGAGGAGCATTGATATGGCAGACAGATATTTTGAGGTAAATAAAATCAATGTCCGGTACGGGGACATTCAGGTGCTTTGGGATATTGAATTTACGGCGGATAAAGGGGAAATCGTAGCCCTGGTGGGAAGCAACGGGGCGGGCAAGAGCACCACGGTTAAGTCCTGCGCCGGCCTGATCAGGCCCTTTCAGGGAAATATCCGTTTGGACGGACATGATCTTACCGGAGCGGCTTGCAGAACCTTTATTGACCACGGGGTTATCCTGGTTCCGGAGGGCAGGCAGCTGTTTCCTTCCATGACAATCTATGAGAATCTGGAGATGGGAGCCAGCAGCAAGGCGGCGAAAGCGGCTAAGAAGGATACCATTGAACGGATCTATAACTGGTTTCCTAAGCTGAAGGACAGAAAGAACCAGCTGGCAGGCACCTTAAGCGGAGGCGAACAGCAGATGCTTGCCTTTTCCAGAGGCATGATGGGACTTCCGAAGCTTCTTATCATGGATGAACCCTCCCTGGGACTGGCCCCCAACATCGTGGACAACATATTTTCCATTGCCAAAGAGGTGGCGCAGGAATCCGGGCTTACCATTATCCTGGTGGAACAGGATGTGAGAAAGGCGCTGAGGATTGCCAACAGGGGATACGTGATTGAAAACGGCCAGATTACCGTATCGGGCACAGCCGAAGAGCTTTTGAACAACGATGAGGTGAAAAAGGCGTATCTGGGATTTTAGAGCGCGGTTGGCAGCTGCGTTCCTGCTGCTGCGGAAACAAACTAAGTATGAAAGATGGCCCTTATATGGGTTAATCAAATAAAAGGAGGAGAAATACATGAGGAAACAATTGGTGGCATTGACATTAAGCGCGGCTATGGCAGCGGGTATGCTGTCCGGATGCGGGGGATATGGTTCTGGTTCAGGAGGACAGAAGGATGCGGCAGAGGCAGCAGGAACGGCAGCGGCGGCGGCCTCAACCGCGGCTGCAGGCAGCGACGGGACGGCGGAGCCGGCAAAGGCGTCCACGGCAGATGGGGAGCCCATACTGATTGGCGCGCTTTATCCCATGACGGGAGCGCTGGCTGATTCGGGCCAGAACATGAAGGACGGCATTGACCTGGCAGTGGAGGAAATCAACGCGGCAGGAGGAATAAGCGGCCGGCCTATCCAGATTGTATACGGTGATACCCAGGGGGCCAATGCCACGGGCATGACTGAGATGGAACGTTTGATTACACAGGATAAGGTGATGGCGGTAATGGGCGCATATCAGAGCGGTGTTACCGAGGTGGTGTCCCAGGTGGCGGAAAATTACCAGGTGCCCATGATAACAGCCAATGCCACGTCGGATTCCCTTACATCTCACGGATATGAGTATTTCTTCCGCCTGGCTCCCACCAATATGATGTTTATACGTGATATGGAGCAGTATCTTCTGGATTTGTCGGCCAAGGATCCGGCGGATGATATCGACGTCAAGAGTGTTGCGGTCTGCGCGGACAATACTGAATTAGGACAGCAGACAGCCACCTGGGCAAAATACTTTGCAGAAGAGAACGGACTGGAATTTAAGGGAGAGGTTCTTTACTCCCAGGGCGCGGCGGATTTGACCAGCGAGGTGCTGCAGTTAAAGTCCCTGAATCCGGACGCCCTTATTGTTGACAATTATGTATCGGACGCGATTCTCCTTACAAAGACCATGAACGAGCAGGGGTACAAGCCCAATATCATGATTGCCAAGGCAAACGGTTATACGGAATCCTCTTATCTTCCGTCTGTGGGCGGCCTTGCAAACGGAATCCTTACAGCCACGGAATTCCTGCCCGGTGACAAGGGAACCAAGGTTTCGGACGCGTTTAAGGCAAAGTACGGCGTTGATATGAACGGGCATTCCGCGGAGGCGTACACGGTAGTCTGGATTTTCAGGACAGCTCTTCAGAATCTTGCAGACGCAGGCAAGGAGATTACCTCTGAAGCATTAAAGGATGAGCTGAGCACTCTGGAGATTAAAGATGCCTTCCCGGGAGGCGAGGAGATTATTCTTCCTTATGACACTATCAAGTTCTCCGAGTCTGAATTTAACGGTATTCCTTATAAGAACACCAATATGGACGGCAAGCTGACAATCGCTCAGTTCCAGGATGGCTCGCTTGTTACCGTATGGCCGTTTGACATTGCAAAACACGATACCATTTATCCGGCGCCGTTCAATTAAGGATGACGGGCGAAAGGGGGGAACAGCTGGGGGCTGCTCCTCCTTTTTCGTTTATCGCAATACCGATTGCATTACATTTTTACTTATATTATAATAATAGCAAGACGCTTATTGGGATAGGTGGATCACAGCCATGTTATTTCAAAGCAGATAAGGAAGTAAGAGAATGAGTATCCAGAAAAAAGATAAGTATACTATTTCCGACGTGGCCCAGATGCTGGGGGTATCGCGTTCCACTATTTCCAGAGCCATGAATAACTCGCCGGGAGTCGGGGAGGAGCTGCGCAAAAAGGTGCTGGATTTTGTGGAGGAGATAGGTTATCAGCCAAATACAATAGCCAGAAGTCTGAGCAAGGGCAGACAAAGCATCATTGCGCTGATTGTCAGCGACATCCGCAATCCGTTTTATGCGGATCTTACCTTTTACATCCAGAAGATTCTTCGCAACAATGGATATATGCTGATGGTCCTGAACAGTGAATATGATATCAGGCGGGAAAAAGAGTTCATACATATGGCTATCCAATTTAATTTTTCCGGTGTATTTTTGCTTACTGCCCAATCAGAGGAGATTGAAAAGGAATTAGAGAATATTGAGATTCCGGTTGTACTGGTAAACAGGATTCTGGGGTCCTATGAAGGGGATTCGGTGCTGTCGGACAATTTCAAGGCCGGTTATATTGCGGCCATGCATCTCATTGAGCTGGGGTATCCGGAGATTGCCTTTGTGAAGGGGCCGGATGTTTCGTCCGCATCGGAGCAGCGGTTCAGGGGATACAGGCAGGCGCTGGAGAATTACCGTCTCCCCTTTAAGGAACAAAATGTATTCAGGGGTGATTTGAAGCTGGACACGGGAAGTGAACTGGCAAAGATTTATATATCGGATTTGAAGAACCGTCCAAAGGGAATCGTGATTTCCAACGATATGATGGCCATTGGGTTTGTTGAGCATTGCCGGGAGTCCGGAGTCAAGGTTCCGGAACAGATTTCCGTGGTAAGTTTCGACAATATTGTTTTTTCATCACTCTATGACATCAGCTTGACAACGGTGAGCCAGCATGTCAGGGAGATGAGCGAGCATGCCGCCAGACTGATGTTAAAACAGCTGAAAAACCCACAGGAAAAGCCGGAACGGGTGATACTTGACCCCACATTGATTGTGCGCAGAACCACATGTCCCTATGTTCCTGAACGGGATGGGGAATAGGGGGAGGCAGCTGGGATTCGTAAAAGGAGGGGCGCAGCGGAAGGCGCGGGACGAAGATGGGGAACAGCGGCAGAAAAGGCGGCCGGCCGCTGGGCCGGAGAAGGACCGGATGTGCCGGCGGTGCCGGACTGTCTGGTGCCGAGCCGGTCTGCTGCAGAAAAATGAACATAAAAACAGGAATCTCCATACTGGAAATTCCTGTTTTCTGCCTGCAGAAGATGGGAGTCGAACCCACAAGGTATTACTACCACACGGACCTGAACCGTGCGCGTCTGCCAATTCCGCCACTTCTGCATTTTGTTTTGTTCTGCTGCTTTGTTCAAGCAACGAAGGTTATTATAAATGAGTAACAGCGATTTGTCAATATTATTTTTTAAATTTTTTATCGAATTTGATTTTTGAAAAAAATTAAAAAAATTTGTCAAAAATGGTTGCCAAGTCGAAAAATCTATGCTATACTACCATTCGTGTTGCGGGAGTGCTGGAATTGGCAGACAGGCAAGACTAAGGATCTTGTGGGTGTATGCTCGTGTGGGTTCAAGTCCCATCTCCCGCATTTTAGAAAAAAGGAATCCTTCCAGGCAGGGTTCCTTTTTTGTTTCTCATAAACTTCCGCTTGTTCCGCACTTGTTCTGTAATTTCCTCATATCGTTGCACAATTATCCTCAACCTGCTATAATTTATACAATATGTTATATTTTTTTCGTCATTTTCATTTGAGAACGGTTTCTGTGACCAGAACCGGAATGAGGGGGATTTTCATGGATTTAAATACAATACTTGAACTAAAGGGCGCGGGGGTGGACATAGAGGGCGCTTTAAGGCGTTTCAGCGGCAATTCCGTACTGTACGAGAAATTTCTGAAGAAGTTCCTGACAGACAGTACTTTTTCCCAGATTACAAAGGCCTTTGAGGGGGAGAACAGGGAGGATGCCCTGATGGCAACCCATACCCTTAAGGGAGTTACGGCCAATCTGGGTATGGATAGGCTGTTTAACATATCCTCTTTTATGGTGGACCATATCAGGGCGGACCGCTTTGATGAAGCTGCCGGAGCGTATCCGGAGCTGGAAAAGGCTTACAGGGAGATATGCAGAATACTTGCAAATGACTAGCGGCAACATGTGTCTTACGGCTGCGGAGAGGAAGTGACGATATGCGTCAGCGGGATACCATACTGATTGTAGATGATATGGAAATAAACCGCGTGATTCTGGATGGACTGTTCCAGGAGGAATACCATCTGCTGGAGGCTGAGAATGGGGAGCAGGCCCTGCTTCTGCTGCGGCAGTATCACGAGAATATAGCCATCATGCTGCTGGATGTGGTGATGCCTGTGATGGATGGATACAAGGTGCTGCAGGAGATGGGGGCCAACGGGCTTCTGGACGAGGTTCCTGTGGTGGTAATCACGGCTGATAACTCCCTGGAAGGGGAGCTGAGGGCCTTTGACCTGGGGGCGTCCGACATCATTGTCAAGCCCTTTGAGCCCCATGTGGTCAAGCGGCGGGTACATAATATCATAGAGCTTTATCTTCACAAACATAATCTGGAGGACATGGTAGAACAGCAGGCACAGAAGCTGAGGGAGTCCAACGATTTGCTGGTGGATGCCCTTTCATCTGTCATTGAATACAGGAGTCTGGAGTCAGGACAGCATATCAAGCGCATCCGTCTGCTGACCCAGGTGCTTTTGGAGGAGGTGTGCAGAAATTGTCCTGAATACGGGCTGGATAAGAAAAAGATTGAAGTCATTGCTTCGGCCTCGGCCCTTCACGATATCGGCAAGATTGCCATTGAAGATAAGATACTTAATAAACCGGGCCGCCTCACTGTAGAAGAGTTTGAAATCATGAAGACCCATACACTCAGGGGATGCCAGATTCTGGAGGGCCTGGAACGTATGAGCGATAAGGGGTATCTCGAGTACGCCTACAACATCTGCCGGTACCATCATGAGCGCTGGGACGGCAGGGGATATCCGGATGGGCTGTACGGAGATGCCATCCCTATCTGCGCCCAGGCCGTGTCCATTGTGGATGCATACGATGCCCTCACATCGGACCGCGTTTATAAGAAGGCGATTCCCCATGAACAGGCCTTCAACATGATTCTGAACGGTGAATGCGGATGCTTTTCCTCCAGGCTGCTGGACTGCTTTAAGAATGTGGAGCCGCAGCTGGCTGACCTGTGCAAACGGTACCGGGACGGCAATGTCCCCGCGCCTGCAAAGCTTTCCCATCACGGCAGTGTCCTGGGGGTGGGGGACGGCAGCCTGAGCGCCCTGCAGCTGGAACAGATGAAGTATTTTGCCATGCTGCGGTATGTGGATACCACGGTGGCTGAGGTGGACTTTTCCACGGGCAGCTATCATGTGGTATACGCGCCGGACGAGCGGATTAAGAAGCTGTTCCAGGGAGAATGCCTGGAAGCTGTGGCGGAATGCTACATAAATGATTTGGTGGTGCCGGAGGAACAGGACAATGTGCGGCGGATATGGAAAACAGAGATACCGCGTTTCTTTGAAGAGGGAATGCTGAAACAGAGCTGGAAGTACCGGCTGAAGGATGAGCACAGGTCTGAGGAGTGGTATGAGCTGACCCTTCTGCGGGTGGACATCGAACATCCCCGCCGCCGCAAGGCATTGCTGCTGTGGCGGCATATGGAACCCTTGCAGCCGGAGGCGGATTCAGACGAAAACAGGCTCCGTGAGGACCGCCGGGTTCTTCATAACATATTGAAGGGAATCCTGCGCTGCCGCAATGACAGGTGGTTCACCATGATAGACGTTGACGAGGGGTTCCTCGGATATACCAGGCAGGAGATAAAACAACGGTTCAACGACTGCTACATTGAAATGATACGCCCGGATGACAGGGAGCGGATGCGCAGGGAGCTGACGGAACAGATCAACCGGGGCGGGGAATATGAAGTGGAATACCGGGTGGAGGACCGCAGCGGCCGCAGTATCTGGATGCTGGACAAGGGGCGTCTGATGTATGATAACGAGGGCAGGGAATACTTTTACAGCGTAATCATAGACATTGACCAGACCAAACATGCCCAGGAGGAGCTGCGCCTGGGACTGGAACGGTATAAAATCGTTATGGAACAGACCAATGATATTTTCTTTGAATGGGACATCGGTTCTGACACAGTGGTATACTCCACCAACTGGAAGGCCAAGTTCGGATATGACCCCATCTCGGAGCAGGCATCGGTACGGATACCTAAGATATCCCATCTGTATCCGGAGGATATGGCGCCGTTCGGACATCTTATCGAAGAGATACGGGACGGAAGGCGGTATGGCGAGCTGGAGTTCAGGGTGTCTGATTCCAAGGGCCGCTATCAGTGGTGCAAGCTGAGGGCCACCACCCAGTTTGACGACCAGGGACAGCCCTGCAAGGCAGTGGGAATCGTTATTGACATAAATGATGAAAAGCTTGCCGCCCAGGAGTTAAAGGCACGGGCGGAGCGTGATACCCTGACCAGGCTGTACAACAAGGAATCTGCCAGACAGAGAATCGAACATCTGCTGGTGAACCGGGAGGAAGGGGAAGGGGCTGCGCTGTTCGTCATTGATATTGACAATTTTAAGATGGTCAATGACCAGTACGGGCATATGTTTGGGGATGCGGTGCTCACAAAGATTGCAGGACAGCTTTCCCGGCTGTTTCGCAGCAGCGACATTGTCTCCAGGATTGGAGGGGACGAGTTTATGGCCCTTTTGCAGGGAGTGGTCAATGAACAGCGGGTAAAGTCTGTGGCCGGCCGGCTCATCGAGTGCTTTGAGCGTGTGCTGGAGGAGCTGCCCAAGGAATGCTGTATTACATGCAGCATCGGAATTGCCGTATGCCCAAGGGATGGGGAGAACTTCCAGACTTTGTTCCGGCGGGCTGACGTGGCGCTGTACCAGGCCAAGGCCTGCGGAAAAAAGCAGTACCAGATCTACGACCAGTCCATGGAGGACAAGGCGTTCGGCCAGGGAGCGGGGCGCAAGGCAACTGTGAATACCACCATTGAGTCGGAACAGAATGGGGACATGGTGTTAAATGACCTGCTTCCAAGAGCCTTTAACATCCTGTCCAAGTCAGAGCAGATGGACAAGGCCGTTGAAAGCGTGCTGGAGCTTTTGGGGGAGCGTCTGCAGGTGAGCCGCGCCTATGTATTTGAGAATTCCGAGGATGGGACCTGCTACAGCAACACCTTTGAGTGGTGCGCCCGGGGAATCCGGTCCCAGAAGGATATGCTGCAGGGATGTTCCTATGCGGAGTTCAGTACAGATTACCAGAGCTGCTTTAATGAGAGCGGGATTCTTTACTGCGATGATATAGGCCAGCTTCCCGGAGACATCCAAAAACGGCTGAAGCAAAGGGGTGTCAAGTCCATGCTCCAGTGCGCCATCAGGGATAACGGCGTGTTCAAGGGATGGGTGGGATTTGATGACTGTACCTCCCACTGCTTGTGGACCATAAGCCAGATAGAGGTTCTCTCCTTTGTGTCCGAGCTGCTGTCCCTGTTCCTCCTTAAGCAGAGGGCACAGGACAGCGCCGTGGATTTGGCCGAGGACTTAAGGACTATTCTGGACCACCAGAACTCATGGATTTATGTGGTGGACATGGAAAGTCATGAACTGCTGTTTATTAACGATAAGACATACAGGCTTGCGCCGGATTCAAGGCTGGGCATGAGCTGTCATGAAGCGTTTTTCAAAAATGATAAGCCCTGCCAACGGTGTCCCATGAAGCAGGTGGAGGATAAGATTAACTACACCATGGAGGTCTATAATCCTGTCCTTAAGGTCTGGTCATCGGCTGACGCCTCCCGTATACACTGGGGCGGCAAGGATGCCTGCCTGCTGTGCTGCCATGATATTACATGCTATAAGAAGGCGGAAGAAAATAGCGCAAATCAATAAAACAGGTGAGCAGAATGTGGAATCTGGAATATTCTGACAGTAGAGACTTTTGTCAAGAAGGAGTTCCATATGAAACGTTGTGTACCGTTAGAGCCGGCGGCAGAGGAGGTCTGTCAGGCAAATTCCAAACCGCCCCTTATATTTGAGCTGCCCCCTGCAGAGGGAAGGATGGTTCTGGAAAAGGCCCAGGATACGCCTGTGTACAAATATCCCGCCCGGGTCGGCAAGGTGCGGGTCAATACAGGAAGATGGGGGACCATTCCGGTTTGGCTGGTGGATCCGGGGGTTTCCTGCCAGCCTGCCAATGTGATCTTTTATATCCACGGCGCAGGCTGGGTGTTCGGAAGCTTCCACACCCATGAAAAGCTGGTGAGGGAGCTGGCTGCCAGGACTGGCTGCCTTTTGATATTCCCTGAGTACTCCCGTTCGCCAGAGGTGCGCTGCCCCACCGCCATTGAGCAGTGCTACAGCGTCATGTGTACGGCTCCCGACCTTGTGAAATCCATGGGATATGCCATGAATCCCGGAACCTTCACTGTGGCGGGGGACAGCGCAGGAGGCAATATGGCCGCGGCCATGACCCTTATGTCAAAGTACAGGAAGGGGCCCTTCATCCAGAAACAGCTGCTGTATTATCCGGTCACCAATGCCTGTTTTGATACCTGCTCCTACAATGAATTCGCAGCGGGATACTACCTGTACCGGGCAGGCATGCAGTGGTTCTGGAACCAGTATGCTCCCTGCCAGAAAGACAGGGCTCAGATTACGGTTTCGCCCCTCAGGGCGTCTGCGGAGCAGCTGAGGGGTCTGCCGGATGCCATGATACTGAACGGCGAGGCAGATGTGCTTAGGGATGAGGGGGAGGCCTATGCCGGTAAGCTGCGCGAAGCAGGGGTGGATGTGACGGCCCTGCGGTTCCAGGCCATAATCCATGATTTTGTTATGCTGAATTCCCTGGACCAGACAAGGGCCTGCCGGGCCGCCATGGATGTGTCAACGGAATGGATTAACCGGAAGAACCGGGAAACAGTAAGCCGGTAAAACGAAACAAAGGCGGAGACAGCGCACAGGTCTCTGCTTTTTCTTTTTTAGGAAGAATCTTGAAAATGAATGTGTTATATTTTATACTGTAAGACAGCAAATGGATGGTATGGAAAAAAATACATAAGAGGGGGGAACTGGATTATGATAAAGGTATTTCTTGTGGAGGATGAAATTGTCATGCGAAATGGCATCAAGAACAACATTCCATGGGAGAAGGAAGGGCTGGAATTCGCAGGGGAAGCCAGCGACGGAGAACTGGCATATCCGCTTATCAGGAAGGTGCAGCCGGACATCCTCATAACAGATATCCGCATGCCCTTCATGGACGGACTGGAACTCTCTGAACTGGTGAAGAAGGAATTTCCCAGAATCAAAATCATTATCCTCAGCGGGTATAATGAATTTGACTATGCCAAGCAGGCCATCCACATCGGAGTGACGGACTATCTTCTAAAGCCCATCACGGCTGCCAAGCTTCTGGAGGCGGTGAAGAAGGTGGCGGATGTGATTGAGAAGGAGCGGGAGGACGCCAGGCTTATGGATAAGTACCGCCTGGAGATGGCTGAGAACACGGTGCTGGAACGCCAGCGCCTTCTGCGGGACCTGGTGACGGGCCGGGTGAATTTTAAGGAAGCTCTGGAGAGGGGAGAACAGGTGGGGATGGATTTGTCCGCTTCCTTTTACCAGCTCATGCTGTTTAAGCTCATGCCTATGGGATCTGCCGTTGCCTATTCCGACCGGGTGGTATCCTGCCAGGAGGCGATTGAGGAACGGATGGAGGGCCGGCAGCACATCCTGGTTTTTGACCGCGGGGACGAGGGGTGGGCCTTCGTTCTCACGGGGGAGTCTGAGCAGGAGGTGGAGCGCAGGATGAGCGAGTGTGCCGCCAGCCTGGGAAAGATGGCCGGGGCCTGTAAGGACATACAGTATTTCGGCGGAATCGGAAGCTGCGTGAACCGTCTGGGCGATTTGCAGACCTCCTATCTGCAGGCGGGGAGGGCGTTTGCCGCCAGATTCTTTACGGAGATGAACCGGATTATAAGCTACAGCCAGATGGACGGCATGGTCCACGGAACAGGGGAAACCATTGATATTAATTCAGTGGATGCGTCCAAGGTGAACAGAAAGACCCTGGAAAATTTTCTGAAACAGGGGACCGTGGGAGAGGCCTCCGGGTTTGTGGAGGAGTATTTCCAGAATGTGGGGGAAAAGAACTGCCAGTCTTTTATGTTCCGCCAGTACATTGTCATGGACTGCTATCTCTGTGTCAGCACCTTTCTGGAACAGCTGGGACTTGACATGGGACGTCTCCCCCGGGAACTGTCGGATATGGAAAAGGTACTTAAGGACGGTTGTACCCTGGACATGCTGAAGGAGAAGCTGGTGAGGCTTTTTGAGGAGGTAATGACCCTGAGGGACAGCCAGACAGCCAGCAAGTACAGTCAGGTTCTGGATGAGGCCAAGGCGTTTATCTATGATAATTACGCCAAGGAGGAGATTTCCCTGAACACGGTGGCTGCCAGGGTCAATATCAGCCCCAGCTATTTCAGCTCCATCTTCAGCCAGGAGATGGGAGTGACCTTTGTGGAGTTTCTGACAGGAGTGCGCATGGAAAAGGCAAAGGAGCTGCTGATGTGCTCTAATCTTAAGACCTCTGAAATCGGGTACGAGGTGGGATATAAGGATTCCCATTACTTCGGCTATCTGTTTAAGAAAACCGTTGGATGTACGCCTAAGGAGTACAGGGCGGGAAGCAGGGAGGGGTCATGACGGGAAAATGGAGGACCGGGTCCGGCAAAAAAGGGCAGGACGGAGCAAATGAGAAGGATCAGGGCATTGGGAAGGATTGGGACACGAACCATATCCTGGATCGCCTGCCCCTGGAAAAGCGTCTGAACCTGATGACGTTTATCATCATCATTCCCCTGGCGGTGCTGGTTATCTATCTCATGGCCACGGTGGCCAAGTTCTGTAATGCCTATACCCAGAGTATCACCAACATCACCCAGGCCAACAGTGTCACGGCCAACCTGCGGGAGGATGTGGACTACAGCATGTACCGCATTGTCATAGGAATGCGGACCTACCAGTCCATCCATGAGCTGATGGAGGAGGACCGGCCCTACGGATGGGAACAGATTAAGGACCCGCATCAGACCATAAGCGATGCCAGAAAGACCTACCGCCAGCTGTTAAAGCGGACGCCGGAGGGGGCCAACCGGACCAGGATTAACTGGCTGCTCCACTGCCTGGACCAGCTGGAGCAGAGGGTGGACGAGATAGAGGACAACCTGCCCCACGGCATGTATGATAAAAACATGGAAATACTGGATTACGGCGTCCGTGTCCTGACCGCTGATATTGAAAAGCAGGGCAGGGAGTATGTATACTATGAGACGCTCCATGTCCAGGAGATACAGAAGGAGCTGGAGAGCCAGGAGCACACAGCCATTGTGGTCAGCCTGACTTTGCTGGTATCCATCCTGATTATCAGCCTTCTGCTCAGCCGCAGGATAACCAAGAGCGTCACCGTGCCCATACAGAAGCTCTGTAATGAGACGGAGAGGGTTGCAAAGGGGGACTTTACCTCCGGCCCCAAGATTGAGGCAGGGGATGAGCTGGCAATTCTTACGGGAAGCTTTGACCACATGAAGGAGGAAATCGGACGGCTGATTGAGGATATACGGCAGGAGCAGAATCAGCGCCGCGTCATGGAGCTGCAGCTGCTCCAGGAGCAGATTAATCCTCATTTCCTCTATAACACCCTGGATACCATTGTGTGGCTGGCAGAGGGGGGACAGAACCGGGCTGTGGTGGACATGGTTACCTCCCTGTCCGAATTTTTCCGCACAACCCTCAGCGGCGGAAAGGATTTTATTACCATGCGGGAGGAAATCGGCCATATCAAAAGCTATCTCCAGATCCAAAAGATCCGATACCAGGATATCATGGATTATGAGGTCACCCTTGAAAAATCCCTGGAGGAACGAAGAATCCTGAAGCTTACCCTCCAGCCCCTGGTGGAGAACGCCCTTTACCACGGAATCAAGAATAAAAGGGGCAGGGGACGCATATGGGTCCGGGGATACGCAAAGGAGGACATGGCTGTGCTGGAGGTGGAGGATGACGGAGCCGGCATGACGGAAGAGGAGATGGAGGCCGTCAGGCGGAAGCTGAGAGGGGAAAAAGACCCGGCTTTCCGGGAAGGTCCCGCGCCCAAGGGCGGTTTCGGGCTTTTTAATGTGGCGGAGCGCCTGCGCCTGAACTACGGTTCCAGGTGCAGCCTTGAATTTAAGAGTGTCCTGGGACTGGGCACAAGGGCTGTGGTGAATATTCCGCTGGAGTCCGGATATGACAGGGAAGGGGAGGATTGAAAAATATCCAACCATAATCGTAAAAAAACACCCAAATGTATGAACAAACTGTGAAAATTCTAAAAATCGTGTACAAAACAACGGAGAAATTCCGTTGTTTTTGTTATTAACAACTGATATGATTATACCAACAAGGGGAAACAAAATACAAATCAAGGAGGTTTACGTATTATGAGGAAAAAAGGATTAAGCGTTATGTTATGTGCAGCAATGGCAGCATCCCTGCTGGCAGGGTGCGGCGGCGGAAATAAGCCTGCAGAGACAACAGCAGCTCCCGCAGCAGCTGAGACAACGGCGGCAGCAGCCGACACCACGGCGGCTCCTGAGAAGTCAGAGGCTGAGACAGAGGCAGAGGCAAAGGATGACGCTGCATCCGGTGATTTGATTGTGGTTGGTTATGCCCAGGTTGGCGCTGAGTCTGACTGGAGAACAGCTAATACAGAGTCCTTCAAGTCCACCTTTACAGAGGAAAACGGCTACAAGCTGATTTTTGACGACGCACAGCAGAAACAGGAGAACCAGATTAAGGCCATCAGAAGCTTTATCCAGCAGGATGTTGACTACATCGTAGTGGCTCCCGTTGTTGAGACAGGTTGGGAAGCAGTTCTCCAGGAAGCACAGGAAGCAGGCATTCCGGTTATCCTGTCCGACCGTCAGATGGACGTGGATGAAAGCCTGTATGAGTGCTGGGTAGGCGGCAACTTCATCAAGGAAGGCGAGACAGCAGGAAACTGGCTGGCTGATTACTTAAAGGCACAGGGAAGAGACGGCGAGGACATCAACATCGTTACTCTTCAGGGAACCATCGGAGCATCCGCTCAGGTTGGCCGTACAGAAGGTTTCGGAAACATCTTAAAACAGCATGACAACTGGAAAATGTTAGATATGCAGACAGGTGAATTCACACAGGCTAAGGGCCAGGAAGTTATGGAATCCTTCCTTAAGTCCTATGACGATATTGATGTGGTAGTAGCTGAGAACGACAACATGGCATTCGGCGCTATCGACGCAATCAAGGCAGCCGGCAAGACCTGCGGACCTGACGGCGACATCATCATCTTCTCCTTCGACGCAGTTAAGGCAGCATTTGACGCCATGATAGCCGGCGACTTAAACGCAGCATTTGAGTGCAACCCATTACACGGACCGCGTGTAGATGAGATCATCAAGAAGCTGGAGAAGGGCGAGACCGTTGAGAAGATTCAGTATGTAGACGAAGCTTACTTCGATACATCCATGGATTTAGAGTCTATCAAGGCTGAGCGTGCTTATTAATCAACATTTTCGTAACAGTTCAGGAAAGGCGGTGGGGAGAGTCGTTGCACGGCTCTCCCCCTTTTCAAGCCTGAGGCTGGGTGTGTTCTAGTAACTGAGCCCTGGAAATGGGGCGTATAACGGTAGAAAGGCGGAAATCGCATGGAGCAGAACGTTGTTTTGGAAATGCGGGGAATCAACAAGAATTTCCCCGGTGTAAAGGCGCTGCAGGATGTGGATTTTACTTTGAGAAAAGGCGAAATCCATGCCCTTATGGGCGAGAATGGTGCCGGGAAGTCTACACTGATCAAGGTGCTGACCGGCGTGGAGGAGTTTGAGACCGGTACAATCCGAATGGAAGGTTCATCCAATACCATCATCAACCGGTCGCCCCAGGAAGCACAGGAAAATGGCATCAGCACAGTTTACCAGGAGGTGAACCTGTGTCCCAATCTGTCAGTGGCAGAGAACCTTTATATTGGCAGAGAACCGAAAAAAGGTCCCATGATTGACTGGAGGACCATGAAGGAGGATGCCAGGAAGCTGTTGGAGGGACTGGATGTCCACATTGATGTGACCATGGCTGTGGAGAACTATTCCATTGCCATCCAGCAGATGATTGCCATTGCCAGGGCAGTGGATATGTCGGCCAAGGTGCTGATTCTGGATGAACCCACATCCTCCCTGGACGACGGTGAGGTGGAGAAGCTGTTTGTGCTGATGAGACAGCTTAAGGACAAGGGAATCGGAATCATCTTTGTCACCCATTTCCTGGAACAGGTATATGCTGTCTGCGACAGGATTACGGTTCTTAGAAACGGAACCCTGGTGGGAGAATTCAAGGTGGAGGAGCTGCCGAGGGTACAGCTGGTGGCCAAGATGATGGGTAAGGATTTTGACGATCTGGCAGCCATCAAGAAGGAGGGCGTGTCCACGGTCAAGGAAGAAGTAATCATAAGCGCCAGGGGGCTGGGCCACAAGGGAACCATCAAACCCTTCAGCCTGGATATACATAAAGGCGAGGTCATCGGCCTTACAGGACTTCTGGGATCCGGCCGTTCCGAGCTGGTCCGCGCCATATACGGCGCCGATAAGCCGGACAGCGGCGAGCTGGCCGTAAAGGGGAAGAAGTTAAAGGTCAACGCTCCCATTGACGCCATGATGGAAGGCATGGCCTATCTGCCTGAGAACCGCAAGGAGGAGGGAATCATCGCGGATTTGTCTGTGCGCGAGAATATCATCATTGCCCTCCAGGCCAAGAAAGGCATGTTCAGGCTCATGAGCAGGAAGGAACAGGAGGAATTCACGGATAAATACATTGATATTCTTCAAATCAAGACAGCCGACAGGGAGACTCCTATCAAACAGCTCTCCGGCGGCAACCAGCAGAAGGTAATTCTGGGACGCTGGCTCCTGACCAATCCTGATTTTCTGATTCTGGATGAGCCTACAAGAGGAATTGATATCGGTACCAAGACAGAGATCCAGAAGCTGGTGCTGAAGCTTGCGGAGGACGGCATGTCCGTGGTGTTTATATCCTCTGAAATCGAGGAGATGCTCCGCACCTGCAGCCGTATGGCGGTCATGCGCGACGGCGGGAAGGTGGGAGAGCTTAAGGAAGACGAGCTGAGCCAGGATTCCATCATGAAAGCAATTGCAGGAGGAGGGGAAGAATGATGGGGAAACTTAAAAAGTTGACAGGTTACAGGCTGTTTCTTCCGTTATCCTGTCTTATCATAGTACTGTTAATCAATCTGATTACCACGCCCACGTTTTTTAGGATTACGATTAATAACGGCGTCCTCTACGGATATATCATTGACGTAATCAACCGTGCCAGCGAGCTGGTGGTGCTGGCTGTGGGCATGACCCTGGTGGTATCTGCCTCCGCCGGAACCGATATTTCCGTGGGCGCTGTCATGGCAGTGGCTGCGGCTGTGTGTACCAGGGTCCTGGCAGGCGGTGAGGTGTCGGTCAATGAGTATGCCAATCCCTACGTCCTGGCTGTGCTGGCAGCTCTGGCAGCGGCCGTGGTGTGCGGCGGCTTTAACGGATTTCTGGTTGCAAAGCTTAAGATACAGCCCATGGTGGCGACCTTGATTCTGTTTACCGCGGGCAGGGGTATTTCCCAGCTGGTGACAAACGGACAGATCACATACATCCGCGTGGACGGATATAAGCTGCTGGGCAACAACATACCGGGAATTCCCATTCCCACCCCTATTTTTGTAGCTGTAATCGTGGTGGTGCTCACCTATATTCTGCTGAAGAAAACAGCCATGGGAATGTACATCCAGTCCGTGGGCATCAATGAGAGGGCATCCCGGCTGGTAGGTCTTAAATCCGTGAAAATCATTTGGATGGCCTATGCGTTCTGCGGACTGTGCGCAGGTATCGCAGGACTGGTGGCATCCTCCCGTATCTATTCCGCAGACGCCAACAACATCGGTCTCAACATGGAGCTTGACGCCATCGCGGCGGTGGCCCTGGGCGGCAACTCCCTGGGTGGCGGACGGTTCTCCCTGCTGGGTTCCGTAATCGGCGCATATACCATCCAGGCCCTGACCACCACCCTCTATGCCATGAGCGTGCCTGCGGACCAGATTCCTGTATATAAGGCCATTGTGGTTATACTGATTGTGGCTGTGCAGTCAGAGGAGCTTAAGAAATTCAGGAAACGTCTGGCATCCAGACATTCATCCAAGAACGTGGAAGGAGGAGTGGCATAATGAAAAACAGAAGTGAAAAGAAAAGACTGGACGGCAACTCCTTCCTGCTGGCTGTGACCATCATATTATTTTTTGTGATGTACATAGTAGGCATCATCATGTTTGGCGGCAGAGGATTTGCAAAGGTACAGAACTTCCTCAACCTGTTCATATCCAACGCGGGCCTGATTGTGGTGGCAACCGGCATGACCATTGTCATGATTACAGGCGGTATCGACATTTCCGTTGGTTCTGTGGTGGCCATGGTGTGTATGATGCTGGCCTGGATGATGGAGAGGGGAAATATCGGTGCGTTTCCGGCCATCCTTATCGTCCTGGCAACGGGATGCATATTCGGCCTGGTACAGGGCTTTTTGGTGGCCTACCTTAAGATACAGCCCTTTATCGTGACCCTGGCGGGCATGTTCTTTGCAAGAGGCATGACCTCCATTATCAGCCAGGAGATGATCAGTATCACAAATAAGACATTTACCGGCATTGCCACATTCAAGATGTACCTGCCCTTTGGCGGTTACCTGAATAAAAAGGGAGTCATGATTTATCCTTACGTATACCCCAGTGTTATCATTGCCCTGGTGGTTCTGGCCATTGTGTTTGTAGTGCTTAAGTATACCAAGTTCGGCCGTTCTATTTACGCCATTGGCGGAAATGAGCAGTCTGCCCTGCTGCTGGGTCTGAATGTGAGAAGAATCAAGCTCCAGGCTTATGTGCTGGATGGATTCCTGGCTGGACTGGGCGGCCTTCTGTTCTGCATGAACACATGCTCCGGTTTCGTGGAGCAGGCAAAGGGATTTGAGATGGATGCCATTGCGTCCTCGGTTATCGGCGGAACCCTTCTGACCGGCGGCGTGGGAAATGTGATTGGAAGCCTTTTCGGAGTTTTGATTAAAGGAACCATCGAGTCCTTCATTACCTTCCAGGGAACGCTTTCCTCCTGGTGGGTGAGAATTACCATTGCGGCCCTTCTGTGCTTCTTCATCGTGCTTCAGAGTCTGATTGCAGCCCTGAAGAGAAAGAACAAGTAGCGGGAATCACCGAAACACCGCCATCAGGCAAAAGTGAACAAAAAAGAGTTAAAAATTTAACAGAACATTGTGCCAGCAAGCCCGTCGTCGGCTTGCTGGCATTTTTTGCGTCCGGGGAATGGGATTCAGAACTATTTACAGGATGAAACGGGTCGTTTTTAGACGAAAATAGAAAAAATGACGTTAAAGTTGTACGTACAACAATAAAAAATATAAAAAAGTTCTAAATACCTATTGACAAACCTGCATCAAAAATGTATAGTGTATTTAAAGAAAAACGTAAGAAATATTGACGAAACGCACAATACATACAGAGTAAATTCTACAAAAGTGCAAAATAGTCCAAATGAATCAGATGGTATGACACAAGGGTTAGCTGAATTAACGAAAGTACAAGCTTGTGAACATGTACACAAGTTGTATGTATAAATTAAACCATGGGAGGTAACATATGAAACGAAAAATTTTAAGCATGATACTGGGGACGGCAATCGCAGCTTCACTGTTAACAGGATGCGGCGGCTCACAGGAGGCAGCAGCTACCACAGCGGCAGCGGCAGCAGACACAACCGCAGCAGCGGCTGATTCCACCGCAGCGGCAGACGCAGCTACCGAGGCAGCCAAGGCAGCAACCGGGGAAGGCAAGAAGGTAGGCGTGGCCATGCCTACACAGTCATCCGAGCGCTGGATTAACGACGGTGCCAACATGAAGAAGCAGCTGGAAGCACTTGGATATGAAGTAGACCTTCAGTATGCAGAGGATGATGTGCAGATGCAGGTTTCACAGATTGAGAACATGATTGCATCCGGTGTTAACTGTCTGGTAATCGCATCCATCGACTCCTCCGCACTTGTAAACGTAGAGGAGCAGGCTAAGAACGCAGGCATCCCCATCATCGCTTATGACCGTCTTCTGATGGATACCGACGCAGTTTCCTACTATGCAACCTTTGACAACAAGGGAGTTGGTACTGCAATCGGCAACTACATAAAGGAAGCAAAGGACCTGGACGCAGCCAAGGCAGCCGGCGAGTCCTACACCATCGAGTTCTTCATGGGCTCACCTGATGACAACAACGCACTGTTCCTGTACAACGGACTGATGGAAGTTCTTCAGCCATACCTGGATGACGGAACACTGGTCTGCAAGTCCGGACGTACCTCCTTTGAGGATACATGTATCCTGAGATGGTCCCAGGAAACAGCACAGCAGAACTGCGAGAACTATCTGACCGGTTTCTATGCTGACGAGAAGTTAGACATCTGCGCAAGCGCATTTGACGGTTTTGCATACGGCTGTAAGGCTGCTCTGGAAGGCGCCGGCTACAAGGTTGGCGAGGACTGGCCGCTGATTACAGGACAGGATGCTGAGCTGATGGCAGTTAAGAACATCATCTCCGGTTACCAGACAGCAACCATTTACAAAGATACACGTCTTCTGGCTGAGAAGTGCGTAACCATGGTACAGGCTGTTCTGGAAGGCGCAGAGCCGGAAATCAACGACACCGAACAGTACAATAACGGCAAGGTTGTGGTTCCTGCTTACCTGTGCACACCGGTAGCAGTAGACAAGGACAACTATAAGGAAATTATCGTAGACGGCGGCTACTATACAGAGGAGCAGCTGGCACAGTAAAGATGATTCGGGCGGCGGCATAGGTTCCGCCGCCCGATTGCGCTTTTTACAGAGTATCTTTCAAGAAAAGGAGTTGAAAAGATGTCCGATTATATTTTGGAGATGAACCACATCACGAAGGAATTCTCGGGCGTGAAAGCCTTGGACGATGTCAATATCAAGGTGAAACGCGGAGAAATCCATGCGCTGTGCGGTGAGAACGGGGCTGGAAAGTCCACCCTGATGAATGTGCTGTCCGGCGTTTATCCCTTTGGTTCATACAGCGGGGATATCGTGTATAACGGCAATGTGTGTCAGTTCCACAGCATCAAGCAGTCTGAGGCCAAGGGCATTGTTATCATCCACCAGGAGCTGGCCCTGAGTCCGTACATGTCGGTGGCTGAGAACGTGTTTCTGGGAAATGAGCAGAAAGCAGCCAAAGGTATCATTGACTGGACACTTACCCATAAGAAGGCCCAGGAAATGCTTGAAAAGGTTGGACTGGGAGGCGAAAACCTGAACGCGCCCATCAGCAGCCTGGGCGTGGGAAAACAGCAGCTGATAGAGATAGCCAAGGCCATGGCCAAGAAGGTGGAGCTGCTGATTCTGGATGAGCCCACAGCCGCACTCAACGACGAAGAGAGCCGACGGCTTCTGGACATCATGCTGGACCTTAAATCCCATGGAATCACCAGCATTATTATCTCCCATAAGTTGAACGAAATCAGTTATGTGGCTGATTCCATTACCGTTATCCGTGATGGAAAGACCATTGAGACCCTGGAGAAGGGCAGAGATGAATTTACGGAAGACCGCATCATCAAAGGCATGGTGGGCCGCGAGCTGACCAACCGTTACCCGGAACGGCACTGTGAAATTGGTGATACGATTTTCGAGATAAAGGACTGGAATGTGTACCATCCCGACGACGCCCAGAGGCAGGTCATCAAGGACGTTTCCCTTCATGTGCGCAAAGGCGAGGTTGTGGGCCTGGCAGGACTTATGGGCGCGGGCAGGACCGAGCTGGCCATGAGCATATTCGGCAGGTCCTATGGACAGAAAATAAGCGGTACCATTAAGATAAACGGCAGGGAAGTACATATAAAGGACGTTAAGGACGCCATCAACAACAAACTGGCATACGTGTCCGAGGACAGGAAGAATTATGGACTTGTGCTGATTAAGGATATCAAGTGGAATATGACCCTGTCCGCCATGAGGAATTTCTTTTCCAAGAACGGCGTTCTCAATGAAAATGATGAGATTCTGGCTGCGGAGGATTACAAGAAGAAAATTAACATCAAGTCTAATTCCATTAACCAGACCGTGGGCTCCCTATCGGGCGGCAACCAGCAGAAGGTGGTTCTTGCCAAGTGGATGCTGACACAGCCGGATGTGCTGATTCTGGATGAGCCTACCAGGGGTATTGACGTAGGCGCCAAGTATGAGATTTACTGCGTCATCAATGAACTGGCCAAGTCAGGCAAGGCGGTAATCGTCATCTCCTCTGAGATGCAGGAGGTAATCGGTACCTGTGACCGTGTATACGTCATCAACGAAGGACGGATTGCAGGAGAGCTGACCAAGGAAGAGGTAACCCAGGAACGAATCATGAAATGTATTATGGCGGATAATGGAAAGGAAGCGTAGAGATGGATAAGAAGAAAACAGTTAATATTGATATGAAGCAGTATGGCATGGTACTTGCTTTAATCGCGGTGTTCTTGATTTTCGCAGTCATGACCGGCGGAAAGAATATGTCGCCGGCCAACATCAACAACCTGATCATGCAGAACGGATATGTGGTTATCCTGGCAGTTGGTATGCTGTTATGCTGTCTGACAGGAAACATTGACCTGGGCGTCGGCTCTATCGTGGCCCTGTGCGGCGCAACCGTAGGTATCCTGATGATTGACTACCACACCAATATGTGGGTCGCCATCCTGGCTGCCCTGGCAGTGGGCGCCCTGGCCGGTATGTTCGTGGGTCTGTTTGTATCCAAGCTCAGCATCCCGCCGTTCATTGTAACCCTGGCAACCATGCTTATGGGCCGCGGACTTACATATACCCTGTTAAAGGCCCAGACAAAGGGACCCCTTCCCACCAGTTATACTTACATCGGCGCAGGCTTTCTGCCGACTGTGAAGATTCCCTTTGGAAACGGCACCCTGGACCTGGTTTCCATTATTGTGGCAGGCATTGCCACGGTACTGGTGATTATGGCAGAGCTTAAGAGTATCAATACAAAGAAAAAATATGGTTTCTCAACCAACCCCATGTGGCAGGTTATTATAAAGGAAGCCGTCATACTGATGATCGTATGGTTCTTCTTCTACAAGCTGTCACGCTATAACGGCATCCCGTTTGTGCTGGTCATCATGGGCGTACTGGTGGGCCTGTATCATTTCATCACCAGCAAGACCGTTGCCGGACGCCAGATATACGCCCTGGGCGGCAATGCCAAGGCGGCAAAGCTTTCCGGTATCAATACTGAGAAAGTGTTCTTCTGGGTATACACCAACATGGGTATTTTAAGTGCCATTGCAGGTATCGTGCTTTCCGCACGTAACGCCTCCGCAACCCCCAAGGCCGGCGACGGTTTTGAGATGGATGCCATTGCCTCCTGTTACATCGGCGGCGCGGCTACCAGCGGCGGTATCGGAACCATCATAGGAGCTGTAGTAGGTGCTTTTATCATGGGTATCCTGAACAATGGTATGTCCCTCTACGGATGGTCCACCGACATCCAGAAAATAGTAAAAGGCGCTGTACTTTTAGGTGCGGTTACGGTAGACTTGTTATCAAAGAGGAAAAAAGGATAGGTTTTGATTATGGGTACACAGGAGCTGAAATATAAAGCAGTCTATAACTGGGTGTTGGAAAACATTAACAGCGGGGCTTTGAAGGTGGGCGAAAAGCTGCCTTCGGAGAATGAACTCAGCGAGCGTTTCGGGCTGAGCCGCCAGACGGTGCGCCATGCCGTGGATATCCTGGAGCAGCAGAAGCTGGTCTTACGGGTGCGGGGAAGCGGTACGTATGTGGGCGGCAACGGCAAGGCGGAGCGCCAGGAGCGGTACATGAACATCGCTGTAATCAGTACTTATGTGGACAGCTATATTTTCCCTCCTGTGGTGCGGGGAATCGAGAGGGTTCTCTCCAAAAAAGGTTACACCACCCAGATTGCCTTTACCGGCAACCGGGTCAGCAGGGAACAGGACATATTGAATAACCTGATCGACAAAGACATTATAGACGGACTGATTGTGGAGCCGGCCAAAAGCGCCCTCCCCAATCCAAATCTGCATTACTACCAGGAGCTTAAGGAACGGGGAATCCCGATCCTGTTCTTCAACAGCCGGTATCCGGATCTGGAGCTGCCCTGCGTGTCCATGAACGACGAGCAGGTGGGCAAGAAGGCCGTGGAGTATCTGATTAAGAACGGCCACCGGAATATCGGAGGCGTGTTCAAAAGCGATGACGGACAGGGGCATTTGAGGTATAAGGGGTTCCTGTCAGGCATGCTGGGGGCAGGAATCAAGGTAAAGGATGCCAATGTGGTATGGCTGGACACGGAAGATTTTCTGGATCTGGACCAGTGGGCGGATTATCTGTTTCGCAGACTGGAAAGCTGTACGGGAGTGGTATGCTACAACGATGAGGTGGCCTATGTGCTGTCAGGACTCTGCGAGAAGCGGGGTATTGCCATCCCGGACCAGCTGTCTGTTGTCAGCATTGACAACTCGGACCTGGCAACCCTGGCCGGTGTAAAGCTTACCTCCTTCCCGCACCCCATGGAGGCGCTGGGCAGGAAAGCAGCAGAGAACATGATAAGTATGATTGAAAATCCCTATTTTGACGGTAATTATCTGTTTGATTCGGATATCATTGAGCGGGATTCGGTAAAGGTCCTGAAACAGCCGCATAAGGAGGAAATGTAATGGGTGCAAAAAACGGTGCAAAGAAAGAAGAAAAAGCCGCGAAACCAACTCAGATAACCGTAATACTGCGTCTGGCGGCAGGAGGCTATCTTGTATACCTGGCTTTCGGCCTGCTGCAGGAGTTTTTAAAACCTGCGGGCGGAGGCAAGATGGTACAGCTTGGCTGTGCAGTTCTTTTTGGCGCCATAGGTGCATTTCTGGCCGGCTGGTCCCTTAAGAAATTCATAAAAGGCGAATATATTAAGTATGGCGAGATTCCGGATGATGAGGAAGAAGAACAGACAGAAGATTGACAGACAGCGATGCGCCAACCGGCCGACAGCGGCCTGAGGGGCTGACAATTAAGGAGGATGAGAGATATGATAGCAGTAAAGAATTATAAGTTCTGGTTCTGTACAGGTTCACAGGATCTCTATGGAGATGAGTGCCTGGCACATGTGGCGGAGCATTCGGGAATCATTGTGGACAGTCTTAATAAATCAGGCATCCTGCCCTATGAGGTGGTGTGGAAACCCACACTGATTACCAATGAGCTGATCCGCAGGACGTTTAACGAGGCAAATGCGGATGAGGAGTGTGCAGGCGTCATCACCTGGATGCATACATTTTCACCGGCCAAGTCCTGGATTTTGGGATTGCAGGAATACAGAAAGCCCCTGATGCATTTTCATACACAGTTTAACCAGGAGATTCCCTACGATACCATTGACATGGATTTCATGAATGAGAACCAGTCCGCTCACGGAGACAGGGAATACGGCCACATGGTGACACGCATGGGCATAGAGAGAAAGGTTATTGTGGGCCACTGGAGCGATGAGAAGGTGGTGGGCCGCATAGCCGCATGGATGCGCACTGCTGTGGGCATCATGGAGAGCAGCCATGTCAGGGTGGCAAGGTTTGCGGACAACATGAGGAATGTGGCTGTCACCGAAGGCGACAAGGTGGAGGCCCAGATGAAGTTTGGCTGGGAAGTGGACGCTTACCCGGTCAATGAGCTGGCCGAGTATGTAAAGGCTGTGCCAAAGGGAGATATCACAGCCCTGGTGGACGAGTATTACAGCAAGTACACCATCCTGCCGGAAGGCAGGGATCCGGAGGAATTTAAGCGCCATGTGGCGGTACAGGCCCAGATTGAGGCCGGCCTTGAGAAGTTCCTTTTAGAGAAGGATTACCACGCCATCGTCACCCACTTTGGGGATTTGGGCGAGCTGCAGCAGCTTCCCGGACTGGCTATCCAGCGTCTCATGGAAAAGGGATACGGATTCGGCGCAGAGGGCGACTGGAAGACGGCTGCCATGGTCAGGCTGATGAAGATTATGACCCAGGGTATGAAGGACGCCAAGGGAACCTCTTTCATGGAAGATTATACATACAACTTAGTGCCCGGCAAGGAGGGAATCCTGGAAGCCCACATGCTGGAGGTATGCCCCACCATTGCAGATGGGGAAATCAGCATCAAGGCCTGCCCGCTGTCCATGGGTGACAGGGAGGACCCGGCCAGACTTGTATTCACATCCAAGACAGGCCACGGTATCGCCACATCCTTAGTGGATCTGGGTACAAGGTTCCGCCTGATTATCAACGATGTGGAGTGCAAAAAAACAGAAAAGCCAATGCCTAAGCTTCCTGTGGCAACCGCGTTCTGGACGCCGGAGCCAAACCTGGCAACCGGGGCAGAAAGCTGGATTCTGGCAGGCGGCGCCCACCATACAGCGTTCTCCTATGACCTGACGGCCGAGCAGATGGGAGACTGGGCTGATGCCATGGGTATTGAGACAGTCTATATTGACAAGGACACAAGCATCCGCGCTCTTAAGAACGAGCTTCGCTGGAATGCGGCAGCTTACAGGTAGGCATCAGGCAGAATGATTTGCGTCCGGAAGCTGCGGCGGTTTGAGGCGGCCTGCGGATTAGGAACAGGATATATGGGGCGGACCCTGGGAGCATATTTTTACTGTGTTCTCAGGCCCGCTCCTTAATGAGCAAGTGGAGGGGCAATTCATGAGTTTAGATATAAATAAGATAAAAGAACAGATTGAGCATGGAAATACTTCCCTGGGCATAGAGCTGGGCTCCACCAGGATTAAGGCGGTCCTTATCGGTGAGGACCACACACCCATTGCCTCCGGCAGTCATGATTGGGAAAACAGGTATGTGGATCACATCTGGACCTATACCCTGGAGGATATCTGGACCGGCATCCGGGACTGCTACGGCAAAATGGCTGAGGATGTGAAGGAAACCTACGGCATCACCCTGACCACCATTGGTTCCATTGGTTTTTCAGCCATGATGCACGGTTATATGGCATTTGATAAAGAGGGCGAGCTTCTGGTGCCCTTCCGCACCTGGAGGAACACCATTACAGGTCCTGCCGCCGGGAAGCTGACAGAGGTATTCCGGTACAATATTCCTCAGAGATGGAGCATTGCCCATCTCTACCAGGCCATCCTCAATAAAGAAGAGCATGTGAAGGATATCGACTACCTCATTACGCTGGAGGGATATGTGCACTGGAAGCTGACAGGCAGACGTGTTCTGGGCATTGGTGATGTGGCAGGCATGTTCCCGGTGGACATCCATGCCAGGGATTTTGACCAGAAGCGCGTGGAGCAGTTTGACCAACTGGTGGCAGGAGAGAATTTCCCATGGAAGTTGCGTGATATCCTGCCCAAGGCTCTGGTGGCGGGAGAGGACGCAGGTGTCCTGACAGAAGAAGGGGCAAAGCTTCTTGATGCATCCGGAAACCTGAAAGCCGGCATTCCCATGTGTCCGCCGGAGGGCGACGCAGGCACCGGCATGGCGGCCACCAACAGCGTGGCTGTGCGCACCGGAAACGTGTCTGCCGGTACCAGCGTGTTTGCCATGGTGGTATTGGAAAAGGAACTGGAGCACGTATATCCTGAGATTGATCTGGTGACCACGCCGGCCGGCGATATGGTAGCCATGGTGCACTGCAACAACTGCACGTCGGATTTGAATGCATGGGTGAACCTGTTTAAGGAGTTCTCAGAGGCCATGGGTATGAAAGCAGATATGAACCAGCTCTTTGGAACCCTTTACAACAAGGCCCTGGAGGGAGATTCCGACTGCGGCGGACTGCTGGCCTACAATTATTTCTCAGGAGAGCACATCACCCACTTTGAGGAAGGCCGTCCCCTGTTTGTGCGCATGCCGGACAGCCGGTTTAACCTGGCAAATTTCATGAGAGTACACCTGTATACATCCCTGGGCGCCCTTAAGACCGGCATGGATATCCTGCTTAAGAAGGAGCATGTAAAGGTGGACAGCATTCTGGGCCACGGCGGTCTTTTTAAGACAAAGGGCGTGGGACAGAGAATCCTGGCAGGAGCCATGAACGCGCCGGTGTCTGTCATGGAGACAGCCGGTGAAGGAGGTGCCTGGGGCATTGCGCTGCTGGCCTCCTACATGCGGTGCAGGCAGGAGGGCGAGACCCTGGACGCCTACCTGGCCAACAAGGTTTTTGCCGGGGACAAGGGAACCAGAATGGAGCCTGTGAAAGAGGATGTGGAAGGATTCGAGGCATTCATGAAGCGGTATGCAGAGGGGCTTGCCATTGAGAAGGCTGCTGTGGAGCATATGAAGGATTAAGCTGTGAGCAAGAAGGACTAAGCTGTGGAGCACAGAAGGATTAACAGGAACGGGAGCGGATACAGATTATGTTAGAAGAACTGAAACAAAAGGTATATGAAGCCAATATGGAGCTGCCCCGCAGGGGCCTTATCACCTACACCTGGGGAAATGTCAGCGGAATTGACCGGGAAAAGGGACTGTTTGTCATAAAGCCCAGCGGGGTGGATTACGACGTGTTAAAGCCATCTGATATGGTGGTCATGGACTTGAAGGGCAATAAGGTGGAGGGGGAGATGAACCCGTCCTCCGACACAGCCACCCATGTGGAGCTGTACAATGCGTTTAAGGAGATTGGCGGTATTGTCCATACCCATTCCCCTCATGCAACGGCCTGGGCACAGGCGGGCAGGGCCCTTCCCTGCTACGGCACCACCCATGCGGACTATTTTTACGGTGAGATTCCCTGCGCCAGAAACCTGACGGCAGAGGAAATCGAGGAAGGCTACGAGATGAATACTGGAAGGGTCATCATTGAGACCTTCCAGGGCAAGAACCCGGTTTACATTCCGGCTGTGCTTTGTAAAAACCATGGCCCCTTTACATGGGGGAAGGACGCGGCTGAGGCTGTGCACAATGCCGTTGTGCTGGAGGAGATTGCCAGGATGAATTTCATGACGGAACTCATCAATCCCCAGGCAGGACCAGCTCCCCAGTGTATGCAGGATAAGCATTTCATGCGCAAGCATGGGCCCAATGCTTATTATGGACAGGGGAAATAAATGTATCAGAAGTATATGAAATAGTAAGAAGGCCTTCAGGGCAGTCCTGTGTTTTTGGATTTGCCCTGGGGGCTTTTTTGGTTTTGTATTTTGTCTGTTTAAATGGTATGCTTCATGATACAATATATATATACTTTTTGTGAGCAGGATTCAGATATATAGAAATGGATTCCGAAAAAGTAAGTGAGATAAATGGGAATGGCTGCTGCCGGAGGAAAAGGAAGATGGATTTTTATAAACGGGTGGGAATTACGGTGAGGACAGTGCCGGAAGGAAGGGTAGCTACCTATGGTCAAATCGCCCTGCTCTGCGGAAAACCGAAAAACGCAAGGCAGGTGGGTTATGCGCTGAACCGCGGTCTGGCCGGAGAAGTTCCGGCCCACCGCGTGGTCAACAGCCAGGGATATCTGACCGGCGCAGCGTCATTTGAACATCCGGACCTGCAGAGAATGCTTTTGGAGGAGGAAGAGGTCCTGGTATCGGCGGAGGGACGCGTGGACATGAAACGGGATGGCTGGAAGAATACGCTGGAGGACGCCCTCAGGCTGAAGGAGATATTTGAGCGGGAGGGGATATGAATTCCGGAGGATGGATGATATATGGCGGAGAGAAAATATGCGTCGGAGAGAAACCATGAGACGGAGAAAAACCATGTGACGGAGAGAAAACATGTGACAGCGTAACGTTGACAATGAAAGAGCAGCAGAGGAGGCAGCGGAAAAAACCATGGAACAGCAGTTTGCAGGATGGAGAAAGAAGTTTTTTGTAATTTGGACCGGCCAGGGCATATCGACCCTGACCAGCTCCATTGTACAAATGGCAATCATATGGTATATAACCGGAAAGACAAAGTCAGCGGCCGTTCTTTCCTTTGCGACGCTGGCCGGATTCCTGCCCCAGGCTGTACTGGGAATGTTCATCGGCGTGCTGATTGACCAGCATGACAGGAAGAAAATCATGATTTGCTCGGATCTGGTGATGTCCTCAGCCTGTGTGGCACTGGCTGTTTCAGGTATCTGGGGGGACATTCCGATCTGGCTGATTTTTATTGTATTATTCGTCCGAAGCATTGGCAATGCGTTTTATGCCCCGTCCCTTCAGGCTATTATGCCGTCCATCTTACCAAAGGACCAGCTGACAAAATACGCCGGTTATTCACAGAGCTTTGAATCTGCGTCCATGATAGCCAGTCCTGCCATTGCGGCTGTATTGTACAGTATGTTTCCGCTGAAAGCCATTCTGATGCTGGATGTGTTGGGAGCGTTTTTTGCAGTGGGTACCCTGGCGGCAGTGGATATACCGGGAATTTTCAGGGAAGATAAGGAAAAAACGAATCTTCTGGCAGAGGTCAAGGAGGGGTACAACGTTATGCGCAGGGTACCCGGAATGCAGGAGCTGCTGGTGATTGGCGCATTATATGCAGTCATATATTTTCCCATAGGGACCCTATATCCTCTGATTACCATGTCTTATTTTAACGGCAGTGTCAGTGAATCGGGGCTGGTGGAGACTGTTTTTGCAGCTGGTACCCTGGTTGGCTCTGTTTCCCTGGGTATATGGGGCGGACGGATAGACAAGATAAAGGCAATCGCCGGGTCCATAGGTATATATGGAGCCGGTACCCTGATAACCGGCCTGCTGCCTCCACAAGGATTTTATATCTTTGCCTTCCTGTCTTTTTTCATGGGAATTTCTGTCCCCTTTTATTTTGGGGTACAGACATCCATTTATCAGATCAAAATTCAGGGGGAATACCTGGGCAGGGCGCTGTCATTGTCCGGCAGTATCAGCATGGCGGCAATGCCGCTGGGGCTTGTTCTGTCAGGAGCCCTGGCCGGTCCGCTGGGAATCGAGAACTGGTTTCTGATATCCGGCGGGGCAACACTGGGGATAGCGGTGTTTGCCTTAACTCTCCCTGCTTTGCGGCACTGCATGGACGGATGATTCCGGCAAAGTATGTCTCAGGGAGGCAATCCATGATTCAATTGCCTGGGCCAGGATGAACTGCTGCTGCAGCACTGCCATACCTGTCTCAGGAATCTCCGGCAAATGTTCTTTCAGCGAGATATTTTTTTCCAGGTATGTTTTTAAAATGTTCACGTTCTGTTCAATCCTGTCCAGACAATCTGCCTGATTGTCCGGGGACAGGCTTGGCAGATTTACAATGACGGAGTTAAAATCCAGAAAGATATGGATTGGTTTGGACGCAATTTCCAACATCAGGCTTTCAAATGCCTGTTCACCGGCTTCGGTCAGGGAATAGACTGCCTTTTCCGGCATTTTCCCTTCTTTTATCATATTGCTCTTAATATATCCCCTTTCTTCCAGCTGGATTACTTTTTTGTAGATGGATGGGGTGCTGATTTTCACCCACTTTGAAATGTTCCGGTATTCTACCAGCTTCTGGATATCATAGGCGCTCAGGGATTCCTTTTTTAAAATACCCAGTACAATTAAATCTATGGTTGCCATGGCGACCTCCTTTTTTCTCTTGACAAGTACTATAAATTATAGTATCATGTGCCCTATGGCCATTTTGCTATAATTTATAGTACTATATTTTACAAGTTGTGTCAAGTGAAAGGAGAGTACAAGATGGAAGGACGTAATAAGAAAATGGAGCTGCTGGGAAACGCGCCCATACCAAAGGCACTGTTAGCCATGGGGCTGCCCACCATGATTGGAATGATGATTAATGCGCTGTATAACCTGGTGGATGCTTATTTTGTGGGAGGTCTGGGGACAAGTCAGATGGGGGCGATTTCCGTTGCGTTTCCCCTGGGGCAGGTCGTGGTAGGATTGGGCTTACTCTTTGGAAACGGCGGGGCATCCTATATATCCAGACTGTTAGGCCGCGGTGACAGGGAGACTGCGGACAGGGCGGCAAGCACGGCCCTGTATAGCAGTATTTTTGTGGGAGCGGCGGTCATCCTTTGCGCGGTCATTTTTTTGAAGCCCCTGTTAAAGTGTCTGGGAGCAACGGACAGTATACTTCCCTATGCTGTTACATATGCGGGTATTTATGTGGTGTCATCCATATTCAATGTGTTTAACGTCACCATGAATAATATTGTGACCAGCGAGGGCGCAGCCAGGACCACCATGTGCGTTCTGCTGACAGGCGCTGCGCTTAATATGGTCCTGGATCCTGTTTTTATCTATGTCCTGAAGCTGGGAGTGGCCGGAGCAGCCATTGCCACAGCTATTTCACAGGCAGTTTCCACCCTGGTCTATCTGTATTATGTTATCAGCGGAAGGAGCATGTTCTGCTTTCGTTTCAGGAACTGCTGTTTTTCCAATGAAATTATGTCTGAGATACTGAAAATAGGGATTCCCACTCTGGCCTTCCAGCTGCTGACCAGTCTCTCCATCACCATGATTAATATGCAGGCAAAGCCGTATGGGGACTCTGTGATTGCCGGGATGGGAGCTGTCACAAGAATGATTTCCCTGGGAAGCCTGATGGTATTTGGATTCATTAAAGGATTTCAGCCCATTGCCGGTTATAATTACGGGGCAGGGAACTATGAGCGCCTTCATGAGGCAATCAGGATATCCGTGGTGTGGTCCACCCTGTTCTGCGCGGTATTCGGGCTTACTATGGCAGTTTTCTCCGGCCCTGTCATTTCACGGTTTACAAAGGACGACATGGAAATGATACGCATAGGACAAAAGGCTCTTAAGGCCAATGGATTATCCTTCCTGTTATTTGGATTCTACACCGTGTATTCCTCTCTGTTCCTGGCTCTTGGAAAGGCAGGGGAGGGGTTTGTTCTTGGGGCATGCAGACAGGGAATTTGTTTTGTTCCCATTATCCTGGTTTTCCCGGCGCTGTGGGGATTAAACGGCATCCTGTATGCGCAGCCGGCAGCAGATGTTCTCTCCGCCGTGACAGCTTTATTCATGGCTGTTCATTTGAATAGGGATATAGGAAAGAAGGGAAAGGGGATTTTGGGATGAACTTGGTATAAGATGAACAGTGGTATAAGACGGTGAGTACGGGAGGATAGGATTATGTATCCCTGAAAAGGAGAGGAGCCGGCACAATGGGGGTCGTGCCGGCTGGGTATGAAAAAGCTGTATATTGTATTAATTAGGATGTTTTATCTATCTATGACTAAAGTATACAGTTCAGATATGTCAAAAGTTTGAGCAGCCTCTTAATAAAATATGAAAATATTTAATAATTACTTATGGGAATCTTATTTTTGACAGAGGTATTCATAAAAGCGGCTCAATGGGCCTGACTGCTTAAGTTGGTAATTTTGATAATTCACTCATGGTTTATAAGAAATCCCTGCGGTTCGGCGTATTAAGATGCCCTTCATACATGAGGTATCGTTGTGGGCTTTGTATATCAGCTTCTTTTCTTCCTCCGTACAATCCAGGAGAATTTTGATTTCAGAATCCCGTTTCAACAAATCAACCGTACACAGGATGGCGTCAATCCCGGCCGTAGGGTCACTGCCTGCCCAGATGTCTATGCCCTCCCTGTCCATGGACGATGTATTTCTCAGAAATCCATAATCCACCTGATAGATAAAGTCCGGATGTACGGGATGAACCGACCCCTTTGGACGGTCTATGATAATCTCTGACTGTTCCACTAATTTGTCCAGTGCGGTCCAAAATGTATGTTCCAATATTGTGCTCCTTTCCTGAAAACGGACTCCATTCCGGAATTAGACCTCCTTCCGGAATGGAGTTTCTTTTTGTATTGGGCTTTTTTCCAATGGGCAGAGGATTTTGGAGCAGGGCCCTATCTGTGCTGCGAAAGCCAGCGCTCCAGTTCATCCGACTCATCAAAGATTCCCTTTTGCCCATTGTACAGAGATAAATCCCTGCTAAGGGGAAAACCATCCATGAAATCCGACACGATCCTGTGATTCCGGCTTATGACAAGGGTGCAGGAACTGTCCCATGGAACGATTTCCACCTGGGCCAGGGGGTGCTGGATGGAGACAGGATTGGTCCAGAATCCGGTGTACATGTCAGCATAGGGCAGGTCGTATTCCAGTACCTGGTCCAGGGAGATATGCCGGGGGAAGCCGGAGAGAACAGCCCAAATCCACTGGAAATCCTCTGTCTCAACCATGCGGGTCAGCTCCTCTCCGGAGAGCCAGCCATATCGGTCATACTGGAATATTCTCTGATAAAAGGCTTCGCTTTGGGTACAGCACTGACAGTCTGTGATGAGCCAGTTAAAGTCCTTCTGGGCGTGGCGGATTGAAAGGAACAGTTTTTTTAGATAGGTATAACCTGTTTCACCTTTTTCGAGAATCGCGCCTTTCATTTCCTCTCCTCCTTTTTCCGGCAGTTTTTTTCCGGCAGTTATCCGTTCATATGGAACCATTATAGCAAAAGGTCATCCCAAAATACAGACATGTGTGAAATTAAGATTTCTTAAGATTTATATGAGGTATTTTCCAGGGGATTATTTTCTATCATAGACCCATGAAAAGAGGAGTGACAAGATAATGGACCATGAAAAACCAATCATATATGTTAAAAATGTGCGCAAGGTTTACCGGATGGGGGACGAGGAAGTGGTGGCCCTTAAAAGGATTAATCTGAGGATTTATAAAGGCGAGGTCTGCTGTATTTTCGGAACGTCGGGGTCAGGAAAGAGTACGCTTTTGAATCAACTGGCCGGAATGGAGAAACCCACAAAAGGACAGGTGTTTATCCGCGGGAAAAATATATCGGATATGAATGAGGAGGAACTGGCCGCTTTCCGGCAGGAACATATGAGCTTTATCTTTCAGTCATATAATCTGCTGCCGTCCATGACAGCGGTTGAAAATGTGGCTATGCCCCTGATGTTTAAGGGAATGGACCGGAAGAAACGGGAGGCCATGGCAGAAGAAATGCTGAAACGTGTGGGGCTTTCACACCGGCTTCATCATTATCCCTCCCAGATGTCCGGGGGCCAGCAGCAGAGAGCGGGAATAGCCAGGGCATTTGTGTCCAGACCTGAGGTAGTGTTTGCAGATGAACCTACCGGAAATCTGGATACAAAAACAACAGCGGAAATCATGGACATGGTCATGGGCTTTGCCAGAAGATTTAACCAGACCATCATACTGGTGACCCATGACCCGGGCATGTCCAGGTATGCAGACCGAATCGTGACCCTGGTGGACGGAATCATAACGGGTGATGAAAGGAAAGGACAGTGAGGATGGAGATAACAGGAAGGCTCAAACGGGCAGCGGCAGTGATGATTTCAGCCGCTATGATAATAGGAATGTGCGGAAATGCTTTGGCAGAGGAGACAGACAGTTCCAGGGGGCGGGAAACGATTGCCGCAGAAGGGATTAATGAGAGAAACGAAGGCGGAATGGCTGGAGAGGGGACTGGAGGAATGGAAGCCGGAGCAGCAGGAGACAACGGAGCAGGAGACAGCACAACGGAAAGTGCCGGAACGGAAACCGGTGTAGCGGGAACATCCCAGCCGGGCAGTGAGACGGGCCGTTCAGGAGCTGATTCCGTCAGCGGGGCTCAGGAGGGCGGCAGCCAGGAGGGCAGCGGAGGCCGGGGCAGAGGAAAGGAGGATTCCAATAATCCGGACGATGGTGCCCCGGGAAGTGGAAGCCTGTGGGTGGGCGAGTATGAGATTTTAGCGCCGGGCGGTTCAAAGGACACCCTGGATGTGCTGCGCAAAGGGCGCCAGGCAAAAGTGGTGATCAATGTAAGAAGCAATGGAATCAAGACAAGTGAGGTGGGAAAACGGGGAGTAACGGTAACAAAACTCAGTGACAGCTTCCGCAATGGAGAAAATCCAAAGGTAAAGATCACATCGGACAAGGAGGACGACCTGGAGTTTACAGTGACATTTACCAGGCTTACTTATACGGGAAAGGGGGATGTTCTGAGGCTGAAGGTGGGATTTAAGAGTTCCGGAATTCCCTCTGAACAGCTGGAAGTGAATATTTCGGAATGCGAGGAGTCGGCGCCCAGGGAAAATGGGGATACAGGAAGCACCACAGGGCAGCCAATCATAAGAGTCAGGAGAATCTCGCCGCAAAATCCTGTTGGCCCCGGTGACCACTTCACGCTGGAAGTGGAGCTTGAGAACACCAGTAAAGATGCGGATATCGAGGATATGGTGGTAAATGTATCGCCGGGAAGTTCCCTGTTCATAGGCGGGGACACTAACACAAGGATCGTTAGCCGCCTGGATACCGGGAGAACCGAGCTGGTTCAATTCAATCTGATAGCGGGACAGGATATATCCGGTCCCAGTCAGCTCATTGATTTGGAGTTAAAATACAACTACTATTCAGGAGGACAGCTTACATCGGCTGCCTCTGTGCAAAAGGTGCTTCTGCCTGTAAAAGGAGGCACGGCCACAGGACAGCCCGTGCTGCTCATAGACAGGGGACCTATGGGACCAGTGAGTTCCGGCCAGCCATTTCAGATTACTTTAAAACTGGAGAATACCGACACAGTCAAAGAAATACGGAATCTTACAGCCACCTTTGAGCCAAATGACCAGATATCTCTTCTGGAGGCAACCGATACACGGCAGATTGGGGATATAGGGCCGGGACAGTCCGTGGACGTGCCTGTGAACCTTAAGGCGGGCTCCGAATTGTCGTCAGCTGCATCCCAGCTTTTGGGTATCACCTTGAAATTTGATTATGATACAGATAAGGGAACGGTCCAGGGTACGTATTCCCAACGAATCGTGGTGCCTACCAATGGCAAGACAGCCACTCCGGGAGCCCCCACGCCAAATATCATACTGACTAATTATACATATGGAGATAAAGTCTCAGCAGGACAGGTGTTTCGTCTGAACATGGAGTTTATGAATACCAGTCAGGTGTCCCCCATAGAAAACGTGGTCATTTCGCTGGAAACAGGAGAAGGTTTATCTATCAACTCGTCCTCCAACACATTTTATGTTCCAAAGATGGGACCGGGTGAGAAAAAAGCACAGCAGGTGGATGTCCAGGCATTGTTCCAGACAAAGGATTCCAAGGTACAGTCCCCTAAGATAACCATATCGTGCAAATATGAGTACATTGATAAAACAGAGAGAAAACAGTCTACTGCCGCAGAAACCATTGCAGTGCCGGTTTACCAGCCAGACCGGTTCCAGGTGAGCCCGCCCTCTTTTGTGGAGGAAATCCGTCAGAATGAGGAGACCACCATCTCGCTTCCCTATGTAAACAAGGGAAGAGGACAGGTGTACAATGTGGAAGCCAGTTTGGAAGGGGACATACAGGTAATTGACAGAAGCCTGAATCTGGGGAATTTTGATGCAGGAAAAAGCGGGACCATTGATTTTATAGCAACCCCGAAAAAGGCAGGGACCTTTGAGGGCAGGGTAAAAGTGACATATGAGGACGAGTCCATGGAGATAAGGACAATGGAGATTCCTGTGACATTCGAGGTGAAAGAAGGAGCTGCTGAAGAAACGGACGACGCAGATATGATGGACGGAGAAATGGATGGGGGAAGGAAAATGAACTGGAAAATGATGGCCGGTATTCTAACTGCAGCACTGGTGTCAGGAATTCTGTGGATTAAGAGAAAAAAAGCCAAAGGATTGAAGGACCGCAACCGGTGCCAGGAGCAGAATGGCTGGGATGAACTGGAGGACGGTCAGGATTTGGAAGGCTGGGATGAACTGGAGGACAGCCGTGATCAGCCATCGGAAAATGAGGAAGATAAAACATGAAAACAAAGGACTTACTCACCATATGTCTCCAGAATCTGACCCGCCATAAAAGCAGGACCTTTCTCACTGTATTGGGAGTCATTATAGGCTGCTGCTCCGTGGTCATCATGATATCCATTGGAATCGGAATGAAGGAGGCACAGAAGAACATGCTGGCCCAGATGGGAGACCTGACCATCATTAATGTATATTCGGCCGGCAAAGGGAGCCGCTCGGCAAAGCTGAATAATCAGGCAATCCGGCGTTTAAAGGAAATGAAATCAGTGGAGGCAGTCACACCAAAACTTACGGCTGAAAACATCCCCATCACCCTGTATGCCGGAAGAAACCGGCGTTACAAGTCCGCTTACACCACCATTGTGGGCATTGACGTAAAGGCAGCCGAAGCCATGGGATACAAGCTGACGGACGGGACCTGGGACAAGGGGGGAAGGGATGGTGTCTTTGTGGGGGAGAATTTTGCCTATATGTTTGAGGACACCAAGAGGCCTTCCGGCAGAAACACGGTTGATATGTACAGCGGATATGATAACCTGGATGAAAGGGGAATGCCTGTGAAGCCCCAGCCGTATTTTGACTCCATGAAAACCTACTATACACTGGACATCAGCAGCGATAAGGAGGATGACAAGAAAATCACGCGCCAGCTGGAAGCCGCGGGAAGAATGAAGGAGGATTACGGAAAAGGAGAGGAGACATCCATGGGGCTGGTCATGGACCTGGAAACGCTTAAGACCTTATTGGACCAGCAGGCTAAGCTGAGCGGCAGGAAGCCGGAGTGGAAAAAGGGATATTCAGGAGCCATGGTAAAGGTAAAGGATATGAACCAGGTGGCGGAGGTGGAGACGGAAATAAAACGTATGGGCTTTCGGACCAGCTCCATGGAGATCATCCGAAAGCCTATGGAGCGGGAGGCCAGACAGAAACAGATGATGTTAGGCGGCCTGGGAGCTATTTCCCTGTTTGTGGCAGCCCTGGGAATTACCAACACCATGATTATGTCCATATCTGAGCGGACCAGGGAAATAGGAGTTATGAAGTCGCTGGGGTGTTTTGTCAGGGACATAAGAAGGATATTCCTTCTGGAAGCAGGCTGCATCGGGCTGTTAGGAGGAGTGACAGGAACTGTATTCAGTTATGCCGTATCCTTTGTCATGAATATGACCTCCGAAGGAATGTCGTCCTCATCCATGGCCGGAGCCATGGAAGCGGACATGGCGGGGCTTCCTTCCAGGCTGTCCGTGATACCGTGGTGGCTGTCCCTGTTTGCGGTCCTGTTTTCCATTGCAGTGGGCGTGGGGGCAGGTTATTATCCGGCCGGCAAAGCAGTAAAGATTTCAGCGCTGGAGGCAATCAAGCATGACTGACGGGAAAGAACAGCTGGAAGAAGGGACAAAAACAGTTGAATCAATAGGACTATTTGGTGGAAGTAAGAGAATATCTGAGATATAATGAAGATAGTTTGGCCATCCCGGAACATCCATACCCGGATGGTTAAAAATGAAACACGCCATTATAAAGAGAGGTGTCAGGTTGGACAAGCGGAAGATTTTATTTGCAGATGACGATCCGGAGATAAGGGAGGTAGTGAGAATCCTGCTGGAAAGTGAGGGATACCAGGTTGTGGAAGCAGAGAACGGGGAGCAGGCTGCGTCTGCGGCAGACGATACATTTGACCTGATTATACTGGATGTAATGATGCCGGGACGTAATGGATTTTCTGCCTGCGCAGAGATACGAAGGAAGTTAAATACGCCCATTTTGTTCCTCACGGCCCGCACCCAGGACTCCGACAAGACCATGGGATTTGGGGCAGGAGGTGACGACTATCTGGCAAAACCATTTTCCTATGCGGAGCTGGCGGCCAGGGTAAAGGCCATGATACGGCGATACCATGTGTATAAAGGTAAGGAGGAGGAAGGGGAGGAATCCATAACTGTTAAGGATCTGGTCATTCAGAAATCATTTAATGAGGTCATGAAAAACAGCCGGGAAATTCTTCTTACGGATTTGGAATACCGTATCCTTTTACTGCTGGCGTCCAACCGGGGAAAATTGTTTACCATTGAGAATATTTATGAGAGCGTGTGGGGGGAAGCCTATTTTTACAGCGCCAATAACACGGTGATGGTACATATCAGGAATCTCCGCAGGAAGCTGGAGGCGGACCCAAAGAATCCAAAGTATATTGTCAATGTATGGGGAAAGGGGTATCGGATTGAGTAAGAGCAGGAGAATCAGCAGGCTGGGGACAGAGCTTACCCTGGCGGCAGTGGCGTCGGCCCTTGTTTCACTGGCTCTCTACATGGCCCTTAATACACTGCTTTTTGGTATCCTGGACCGTGTGCTTTTCAGTGAGGACAGAATGATTCTGAGGGAACAGGCCTGCGTGGAGCGGCTTCAGGCGTATGTGACAGAGAACGGACTGTCCACGAATGACGGTAAAATGCTGGACAAGTGGGCGTCGGGAGAAAAGAACCTTCTCATAACCATCTATAAAGACGGCAGGTTTCGGTACAGCAATGACGCCAAGGTGATGGTGATGGTTCCGGAAATGAATGAGTGGGAAGATACCTCATGGCTTTATGAGGTGAAATTTGCGGACGGGACTGCCCAGGCAGGAGTCAGCTATTATGCGGAGTATGGATATTATGCTGCCGCCAGCGTGCTGGGAGGCGTGATTTCCATGGCAGTGTTTGCGCTGATGCTGGTCATGCTGATTCGCGGAAAAATCAGGTACATAGATTTGATGGAACAGGAGATACAGATATTAAAAGGCGGGGACCTGGATTACCGGATTACGGTAAAGGGGAAGGATGAGCTTGCCTCCCTGGCAGCGGAAATTGATGCCATGCGCTGTGCCATCAAGGAACGGCAGCAGAAAGAGGAGGAAGCGGGAAAGGCCAACCGTGAACTGGTCACTGCCATGTCACATGATCTGCGCACTCCTCTGACGTCCCTGTTAGGTTATGTGGACATACTTCAGATGGAGAAAGGGGAAGACCGGGGGCAGCAGAGAAAGTATCTGAATTCCATTCGGGATAAGGCATACCAGATAAAGGAACTTTCAGATAAATTGTTTGAATATTTCATTGTTTATGGAAGAAAAAGGGAAGAGCTTGAGGCAGAGGAGGTTAATGGGGCTGAATTCCTGGGCCAAATCGTGGAGGAGAGCCTCTTTGACATGGAGAGCGAGGGCTTTGACATCAGGCGCAGTTCCGATGAAATCAATTGCAGGCTTTTGGCGGACATTAATCTGTGCCGCCGGGTATTCGGAAATATATTTTCCAATCTGCTCAAATACGCAGACAGGAACCGCCCGGTAACCGTATCCTATCAGCAGCGGGCGGATTGTCTTATCATCTGTTTTGGCAATTATGTGGCAGAGGACGCGCAGGAAAAGGAGAGCACCGGAATCGGCCTTAAGACCTGCGCTAAAATCATTGGGGACCATGGCGGAAGTTTTTACAGCGGCAGGGAAGCCGGTTTTTTCCTGACAAAGATAAGCCTTCCCCTAATCGTTTCCTGAAAGCCAGCATACAGCCACCACAGCCAGAATACCGATTCCCGATACCAAAAACCACATATTTACCCCGAAAATCTGGGCTACAGGGCTGGATATGAGGAGCCCCACAGGCATGGCTAAGGACATGAGGCTTCCCAAAAGAGAGAAGGCCCGCCCCTGGGCCTCTGCAGGTATATTCTCCTGCAGATAGGCCACAAACGGAATGTTGTAGGCGCTGCCGGCCCCGCCCATGAACATGCAGGTCGCTGCAAAGACATACCAGGCCCACATATCAGAGGGCAGAATGCCGCAGATAAAGCAGGTGATGCCGCTTCCGGCCAGCCCCAGGTAGGATGCCTTCAGTTTATTGTTTACCTTGCCCAGGCTGCCGAATATGATGGCGGATACCATCATGCCAAGGGCATAGAGGAATTCCACCGCGCTTCCATGCCATGCACTGGCCTTAAAATAAGTGCTGGACATCAGCGGATAATAGGAGGCCAGGGGCAGATAAAATACCATGGTAACGGCTGCGGCCGCAGTCAGCTTCATCAGCCTGCGGTCGCTCATGCAGATGCTAAGCCCCTCCTTCATTTCCCGGATTAAATGAGGGGCCTCCTGATGGCTGTGTTCCGGTTCAGGGATGGTTACCACCGCCATTGTAAGGCTGGCAGCACATGCGCCTATAAAATCAGTCAGCAGGATGACCGGAAGCGGCAGAGCGGCATACATGGCAGCTCCTATGACAGGTCCCAGCATAAAGGCGCCGGACTGCATGAACTGGTTCCAGCCATTGGCCCGGACCAGCTTGTCCGGCGGTACCAGCTGCGGCACGATGGACTGGATGGCAGGTGTATGGAATACACTTCCCAGGGCCCGAATGCCCAGAACCGCGCAGGCAGACCAGTAGGGAGGATGGCCCACCCACAGGAGGACAGCAAAGACCACGGCTATCAGGCCGATGAACATATCCGCTGCAATGGCCACATGTTTCCGTTTCAGGCGGTCAATCCACACCCCGGCAAAGGGACCCAGGAAGATTTGGGGCAGAAATGCCACCAGGCCGGATAACGCCATCATCATGGGAGAGCCGGTTTCGCTGGCCAGCCACCAAATCAGCGAGAACTGGACAGCAGAGCTTCCGATAAGGGAGACAGTCTGGCCTGCTGCAATGGTCAGAAATTTCTGTTTCCATCTTGAATAATCATTCATATTAAAAAATCCTTTCCATATTCTGTATCAGACCTGACATGGCGTCCTGTTTTTTTGTTTGTCCCAAAGCATGTTTTGGCTGTATAGAGCATACATACAGCATAAATACAATATAAATACAACATGAAAAGGCAGATAAAGCCATTACGGTTCTATCTGCCTTGCCTGTATGTAGAAAACAAACTGTCCCCCCGGATCAGCGGCGGGCAATTCACATATTACATAAAAATATATCAGGCGTATCTGCATCTCATCCGTAAAACAGGCACAACAAAAAAACCATATCAGGTTTTATTTAATTGCTGCTTATCTTAAACGAATGGAAAAATACATCAAACGCCCTCCTTGTTATGAACACTTGGCGCCTGTCTTTCAGACGCTTCCATGCGATACATGTCACCGGCACTTAGCGGGTTCTTTCCGGGCTTCGTGCAGTGGCTTTTGTAAAGTAAAGTCATCATATCAGAAAATGTGCGGTATGTCAAAGAAAATTTACCGGGGAAACTCATGGCAGAATTCATGGCGAAATACACGCCGGAGAAATTCACATAGAACATCACCGGAAAAATTCACAGAAACTTACAGAACGGAAGAGGGCGGGATAATAGGAAGGTTCACCGTAAAGGTGGTACCGATACCGGCCTCGCTGACGACGCTGATCTGACCTTTGTGGAGGTGTACGATTTTTTCCACCACCGTGAGGCCAATGCCGTTACCCTCCGCAGTATGGGAGCTGTCTCCCTGGTAGAAACGGTCAAATATGTGGTTCTTTGTCTCCTCATCCATGCCGCATCCATTGTCCAGAATCTGGAAAACCACCTGGTCTTTCTTCCTGTGCAGCTTCAGTTTTATCTTTCCGTTCTGAGGGGAAAATTTGATGGCGTTGTCAATCAGGTTAATCCATACCTGGTTTAGGAGCGCCTTATTTCCGTGGTATTCCAGTTCATCCATATCAATAAACAGTTCCAGGTTCTTTTTCTGCCATTTTGATTCCAGCAGCAGGACAGACTGGCGCACTTCTTCCGACAGGTCAAAGGATTCCATATCGGACAGGATGCTCATTTTTTCTATCTTGGACAGATTCAGCACATTGGTGGAGAGCTGGGACAGGCGGTTGGATTCACTTATGATGATATCCAGATATTCGTCCCGTTCCTCCTTTGTGAGGCTGTCATTTTTCAGTATCTTGGCAAAGCCTCTCAGGGATACGATGGGAGTCTTGAATTCATGGGAAAAATTATTGATGAAGTCAGAGCGCAGCAGCTCCGTGTTCTCCAGTTCCTGGGCCATGCGGTTAAAACTTTCGGAGAGGCGTTCAAATTCACGGTTCAGGTCCAGGTGGATGCGCACCTTGAAGTTGCCGTCCGCCAGCTGGTTGATGGCCTCAATCAGGTCGCGGATGGGTTTGAGGGGGATGCGGCTTAAGAGCAGGGTGAGGCCGGCGCCAACCACGGCGCTGAGCACGGCCAGCAGGGGAATGGGGCGCCAGAACTGGGGGATGGGAATATCAGCCTGGTAGAAAATCCTCCAGTACAGGTACATCAAAAATCCCTGCAGGGTCATGACAGTGAGCATGATTAAGAAGATACCCGCGGTCAGTATGAGGGTCATGGTACCCAGTGGTTTACGGTTTCTCCTGTGTCTCATAGATGTTTCACCGCCTTGTAGCCCAGGCCGCGTATGGTTTCAATGGTAAACTCGGGATAATCCTCAAAACGCTTGCGAAGCCGGTTAATGTGTACATTGATGGTATTGTCGTCCGACTGGGATTCCATGCCCCATATCTCATCCATGAGCTGGATACGGGTGAATATCTTGCCGGGATAGGACAGGAGCTTGTAAAGAAGATAGAATTCCTTGCGGGGCAGCGTCTGGCTTTCATCCCCTCGGCTTACGGTCAGGGAGTCGTAATCCAGGCACACATCTGCGATGGTGATGCGCCGCTCGTTCACAATCTGGGCCCTGCGCAGAAGGGCCCGGATGCGCAGAATCATCTCCTCCTCATCCACGGGCTTTGTCATATAATCATCTGTTCCAACAATGAATCCCTTCCGTTTGTCCTCCGGCAGCTGCTTGGCGGTGACCATGAGAATGGGCAGGGTGTAATCCGTAGCCCTCAGCTGTCTGGTGAACTCATAGCCGTCCATGCCGGGCATCATGATGTCCAGTATAACCAGGTCCACATGGTGAGTATCTAATAATTTCAAGGCCTCCAGGCCGTCGCATGCCAGGATGGGATGGTAGCCGTGTTCCTTCAGTACAGCTTCCATCAGCCGCCGGGTATTCTTGTCATCTTCCGCAACCAGTATCTGAAACATGTTCCATTACCTCCCTCTGCTACATTTCATTATACATATATAACACCTTTTTATAAAGTAAACATAAACGAATCATCAGAAAATGAAAGAATATTTATTTTTTTATTTAGGATGTTATATGCTTTACAGTCGCGATACCAGACGCAGAGAGGCCGGTTACCGCTCCCCGCCGCAGGAAACCGAATCACATAAATGGATAAACAGCTGCATGAGCGGACTGACCCACTTGTTTTTATGGTGCGCGCAGACGGCAGTGATTTTTGTGCCTGAAATATCAGTTGGAATTTTCACCAATTCACCACGGTTTAATTCCTCTGTGACTGTAAATTCGGGGAGAAAGGAAATGCCCACATTGTTTTTGACAAGATTTTTGATTGTGGGAATGCTCCACAGCTCAATGGTATGGTCGAGAATAATTGATTTATCACGAAGATATTGTTCAAAAATCTGCCGGAAAATGCAGTTCGGTTCATTGATGATGAGTGGGAGCGGAATGGTTCTGTCCGGTGTCACAAAATCCGGGTATCTGTTTTGTATTTCGGGGGACGCCACCAAAACCACGGGATAATTACCAAAAGGCTTAACCGCAAGATTCGAGCCAAAGCCTCCCACATCCTCATAAAATACGCCTAAATCCAATCCCCCGCTGAAAAGCTCATCCCGAATATCATAACAGTTCATAGAGCGCAGGAACAAACGGGCTTTCGGAGCCTGCCTGTGAAATTCCTTTAAAATAGCGGGGAGCTTGTAGCATAGCAGACTTTCGCCAACACCGATCTGGATATCTCCCTGGCATTCTGATAAATGTTCGCCTAAAAAAGATAACTTGTCCACGGACTGGAGAATGTCATCCACATAAGGAATCAGATGCTCTCCTGCTTTTGTCAAAACCATTTTTCTGCCGATTTTTTCAAATAAAGTTGTGGATAAGTCGCGTTCAAGCTGATTCATTTGAAACGTAATGGTAGACTGTGTATAATTCAGCTTTTTGGCAGCTTTGGAAAAACCGCCTTCATCAATAATTGTGCGGAATGTTCTTAAACATTTAAGCTCCATGGGCTTTCCTCCAATACTTCAAAAAAATTGAACTATATATATAAATACTTTGATTTGTTCGCTGCATTGTTTTGTGTTATTATAACAGACAAGAGGAAAGAGGGCAAGTGCGATTTGTCAAAGCTGGTTTCCTTGCCACATGGTTTTGCGGAACGAAAATTCAGGAGATTCAAAAACAAAAAGACGGAGGGACAACATATGGAACGATTTATTTTACAGCCAGCAGATAGGAAAGAAGCAGAGAAAGCAATGGCGTTGATCGATGAAGCCAAAGAGTTTTTAAAATCGCAGGGCATTGACCAGTGGCAGACCGGATACCCGGATATGGAAACCATCATCGGAGACCTGGCGCATGGGCGGGGATATTTTATCGGGGAGGGTTCTAGCGCTGCGGCTTACCTTTGCATTGATTTTGCGGGCGAGGCGTCCTATGAAACGCTGCAGGGCAGCTGGAAAAGCGATCTTCCCTATGCGGTAGTCCACCGTATGGCAATATCCGGGGCTTACCGGGGGCATGGTATAGCAAGTATTGCGTTTCAGCTCATTGAAGAGCTGTGTATTCAAAAAGGAATTTACAGCGTTCGGGTTGACACCGATGAGAAAAATGCTATTATGAGGCATGTCTTGGAAAAGAACGGTTTTGACTACTGCGGAACCATATGGTTTGATAACAGTGTCAAATATGCTTATGAAAAAATGCTTAAGAGGGATGCCGGCGTCAATGGAGCAGTTTAATTTACATTGGCTGTCATCGCCTCCATCGCAAGTCCAAACAGAACTAAAAGACAGGCAGGTACCGGATGTGTGTACCTGCCTGTCTTTTAGTTCTGTTTTCGGACAGCTTATGCTGTTGCATCAGACATCAGGTAAAGTCACAAAAAATTCACAGAATCACGTGAAATAAATGACATTCATACCTGTTTTGTTAATGTTGAATTAATCTTCAACCTTTAATATTAGGAATCAGTTGAGTAAACCAGCAAAGGAGATTGGATATGAGCAAGAGCAGGAAAATAAAGATAGGCATTGCAGCCGGAATCATTGTCATACTGGCTGTGGCTATGATTGTAATGAAGGGAGGAAAAAAAGCAAGGGGCGGCATGCCTATGGGACAGGAGGTTTCTGTCACAGTGGTGAGGGCAGAACAGCCGTCCTCCGGCGATATTATCCTTACCACAGGGCTTACCGGTACTGTGGAGCCTTCTGATGTGGTTCATATCTATGCAAAGGCAGCAGGTGATGTCACGGCGGTATATGTGAAGGCAGGGGACATGGTGACACAGGGCCAGGTCCTGTTTGAGATTGATACAGAGCAGGTGGAGACGGCAAAGAACTCCATGGATGCTGCATCCGTATCCCTTTCAGAGGCCCAGAGCAACCTGAGAAGAATGCAGATTCTTTACAGCGGCGGCGATTTGTCCGAGCAGGAATACGAGCAGTATGTCAATGCGGTGAAATCCGCGCAGCTCCAGTATGAGTCCGCTAAACTGGCTTACGAAAGACAGGTACAGTACAGTTCCGTCACCGCTCCTATCAATGGAAAGATTGAAAGCTTTGACGTGGAGGTGTACGACAGGGTGAGCCAGTCCCAGGATTTATGTGTGATTGCCGGCGAGGGTGAGAACATAGTCTCCTTCTATGTGACCCAGCGCATGATGCAGAACGCCAATGTGGGAGACGAGCTGGAAATCCAGAAGAACGGAACTACATACAAGGCATATATCAGTGAAATCAACTCCATGGTTGACAGGGATACGGGGCTGTTTAAGGTAAAGGCCCAGATTGAAAGCACACAGGAGATTGCAGCCGGAAGTACGGTGAAATTAAACCTTGTGACGGAACGGGCACTGGATACAATGGTGGTTCCTATTGATGCCATTTATTACAGCGGAGGCAATGCCTATGTTTATCTGTACCAGGACGGCACCGCATCCATGGCCCAGGTGGAAGTGGGACTGGAGGATGAGGAACATGCCCAGATTCTTTCCGGCCTGTCAGCCGATGACATGGTGGTGAGCACATGGAGCTCCAACCTGTATGAGGGGGCGAAAATACGGTTGAGGGATGAGGTGCAGCCAGGAGAAGAGGCACCGTTTAGAGAAGAAACACAGGCCGGAGAGAAAAACCAGTCCGGAGAAGAGTTTCAGTCCGGAGAAGGGAACCAGTCCGAGGAAGAAACACAGGCCGGAGAAACAGCAGCACCCGGCGGGGAAGACAGCAAACATGCAGCATCACAGGCGGAACAGGAGGCATAACCCATGGGATTGACAAGGTTTGTTTTAAAACGTCCGGTGGCCACGGTTATGGCATTGCTTTGCCTTCTGGTATTCGGTATTTCTTCTGTATTTAATGCCACGCTGGAACAGATGCCGGACACGGATCAGCCCATGCTGATTATCATAGCGTCTTATTCCGGGGCTGGTCCTGAGGATATAGATGAACTTGTGACCCAGCCCATAGAGGACCAGGTGGGGACCATAGAGGGCGTGAAAAGCATGAGCTCCACTTCCAGCGAAAACAGGGCCATGATTATGCTGGAATATGATTACGGCACCGATATGGATGACGCATATAATGATTTATCCCAGAGTCTGGATGCATTGAGCCGCCAGCTCCCTGACGACGCGGAGACCTCTGTCATGGAGATGAATAACAATGCGGGAACCACCATGATGCTTTCCATATCAAATCCTTCCCAGGAGGATTTGTACGATTATGTGGACCAGACCGTGGTGCCTTTGCTGGAACAGATTTCCTCTGTGGCAGAGGTGGAGGCCATGGGCGGTAAGTCGGAATATTATAAAATTGAACTTCAATCCGACGAGATGGCCCAGTATCAGGTGACCATGAGCGACGTGTCCACTGCTATGAGCACGGCAAATCTTTCCTACCCATCCGGCGATGCTGTATCCGGAAAACTGGAGCTTTCTGTGTCAACGTCCCTGGAGCATGAGACCATAGAAGCTCTGAAGGAAGTCCCCATCACCACCTCCAGCGGAAAAATTGTGTATCTGGAGGACATTGCCAGGGTTTATGAGGCAGAGGAGAGCCGGGGAGGTATCTCTCGCTACAACGGCCAGGACACTATTTCCATTTCCATTACCAAGCAGCAGAGCAGCACGGCCATGGATGTGTCATCCGAGGTCCAGGAGGTTATCGAAAGCCTGGAGGCGGACGACGAGAACCTGAATATCAGGATTGTCAGGGACAGCGCGGACAGCATTCTCAGCTCCCTTAAGGATGTGGCCCTTACCCTGGTGCTGGCAGCCGTGATTTCCATGATTATCATATTCATTTTCTTTGGGGACTATAAGGCGTCCCTGATTGTAGGAAGCTCCATACCTACCTCTATCCTGGTGTCCCTGATTCTGATGACCAGCGCCGGTTTTTCCCTGAACATCATTACCATGAGCGGTCTGGTGCTGGGCGTGGGCATGATGGTGGATAACTCCATCGTGGTGCTGGAGAGCTGTTTCAGGGCCATCGAGACAGAGGAGGACAAGGGACTTCTGGGATATGCCAGGGCTTCCCTGTCAGGTACAAACATTGTGCTGCAGTCCATTTTGGGCTCCACGGTGACTACCTGCGTGGTTTTCCTGCCCCTGGTATTTCTGCAGGGTATGTCGGGACAGATGTTCGGCTCCATGGGATACGTTATCGTGTTCTGTATGCTCGCCTCCTTTTTGTCGGCTATTACCATTGTTCCCCTTACATATATGGCGTATAAGCCCCAGGAGAGGATGCAGGCGCCGATGTCGCGGCCCATGGAGCGGATACAGAACGGATACCGCCGCATTATGCCCGGACTTTTAAACCACAAGGCCATTATCATGATTGCATCTGTAATCCTGGTGATTGCAGCCTATTTTCTGGCCAGCGGGATGGAAACCGAGCTTATGACCGCGGACGATACGGGAACGGTCAGCGTTTCCATCGAAACAAGGCCGGGGCTGCTGTCGGAAAATGCCGACGCCATGCTGCTGCAGGCAGAGGAGATTGTCCAGGGGCATCCGGATGTGGAATCCTACATGCTGCGCTATAACAATGACAGCGGTACCATAACAGCCTATTTGAGGGATAACAGGGATATGAGCACCGACGAGGTAGTGGAGCAGTGGGAGACAGAGATGGCGGATCTGGATAACTGTACGGTGACAGTGGAGGCATCCTCGTCCATGAGCTTCATGAGCAGGAACCGGGGATATGAAGTCATCCTTAACGGAACAGATTACGACGAGCTCCAGGAAGTCAGCAACAAGATTGTTGCCGAGATGACGGCCAGGGACGATGTGATGAACGTCCATTCCAGTATAGAAAATACAGCGCCTGTGGTTACTGTGAAGGTGGACCCGGTACTGGCGGCAGCGGAGGGGCTTACTGCATCCCAGATTGGTTCCCAGGTAAAGCAGATGATGGACGGCGAAGAGGTGACCACCCTGGATGTGGACGGCAGGGAGGTCAGCGTGATGGCTGAGTACCCGGAGGATGAGTACCGCACGGTCAGCCAGATGAAGGATATTATACTCTCCAAGCCTTCCGGAGGCTATGTGGCTCTGACAGATGTGGCGGAAATCTATTATAAGGACAGCCCGGCTTCCATTTCCAAGACAGATAAGGCATATGAGATAACCATTACAGCAGATTATACAGGGGGAAATGTCCAGTCCGCCATAGACAGCGAGGTCATAAACCCCAACTTAAGCGGCACCATCAAAAGGGGCGTCAACTCCATGAACCGAATGATGCAGGAGGAGTTTGCAGCTTTGTACCAGGCGATTGCCGTTGCTGTATTCCTGGTATTTGTGGTACTGTCAGCGCAGTTTGAGTCACCGAAGTTTTCCTTCATGGTAATGACTACCATACCATTCAGCCTCATTGGCTCCTTCGGCCTTTTGCAGATTACGGGGGTCAGCATCAGTATGACGTCTATCCTGGGCTTCCTGATTCTGGTCGGCACTGTTGTTAACAATGGTATCCTCTATGTGGATACAGTGAACCAATACCGCATGACCATGGATTTAAAGACAGCCCTCATTGAGGCCGGCGCCACACGTTTAAGGCCCATTATGATGACCAGCCTTACCACCATCCTTTCTATGATTCCCATGGCCCTGGCCATAGGGGACAGCGGTTCCACCACCCAGGGTCTGGCCATTGTTAACATCGGCGGACTCAGCGTGGGCGTGGCGGTGGCCCTGTTCATACTGCCAATCTACTATGCGCTTATGAACGGTGATAAGAAACGGGTTGTATTGGATATTTAAGAAAGAGGTGTCAATCATATGAAATATGGAAAGATAGGGGCAGGATGCCTGGCAGTGGTATTGTGCCTTGGCACCATGCCGGTGACGGCATGGGCCGGCACCCCGGAGTTTGCCTATACCGCAGAACAGTGGGCTTCCCTCAGGGATAATCAGCTGGAATTCACTGAGATAGCGGATTTGATTCATGTATACAATAACACGGTGATTCAGAACCAGCTGGAGTATGAGGATTTCCGGGGCGAGGACGCGGACGATATCGCGGATGATTACTATGATGCCGCCGATGATATATACGGAAGCCTGGAATATCCTGATTCGTCGGATTCAGATTATGCCAGCCGCCTTTCCTCCTATTTGAGCAGTCAGATTCAGGCAGATAATCTGCGGGAGCAGGGAGACGACAATGTGGAGGACGGGGACGTCAAAAAGCTGGAATATGACAAGACAGAGGCAGGTCTGGTGAAGGAGGCCCAGGAGCTGATGATAAGCTACTGGAGCCAGACATACAGTCTGGAGAGCCTGGAACAGAATAAGATACAGGCCCAGTCCTCCTATGACCAGACGCTTAACCGCCTGAGTGCGGGTATGTCCACCCAGGCCCAGGTGCTGTCGGCCCGGGAGGCCGTCACATCGGCAGATGCATCCCTGCTGTCGGCCCAGAGCAGTCTGGGGCAGACAAAAGAAACTCTCTGCCTTATGCTGGGATGGACCTACGGGGCGCAGGTGGATATAGGAGATGTGCCGGAGCCGGACCTGGAGGGGATGGCAGCCATTAACCTGGATGAGGATGTATCCAGGGGAGTGGAAAATAACTACAGCCTTAAAATACTTGAAAAGAAAATAGCCAATGCAAAAAGCGGCACCAACAAAACCAGTTTGGAACAGAGCTTAAAGAGCCAGAAGGAGACAGCCGCTTCCAGCATAAAAAATGCATACGAGAGCATGATGATATCTAAATCCGATTACGAGCAGGCCCTCAATGAGTATGAAATTGAGGCGGCAGCCATGGAGACGGCGGAGCGGAAAATGGCAGCCGGGACCATGACAAGGAATGATTATGTAACGCAGCAGACCGCCTTTGCCGCGGCCCAGGTCAATGTGCGCACACAGAAGCTGGCCCTGCTTAAGGCCCAGTTGGAATACCGTTGGTCGGTGGACGGACTGGCGTCCGTGTCATAGGATGTGAGAAGATGGGAGACGGAAAAGAACCGTGTAAAGCACAGGAAATGGCAGAACGAAACGAGGTGGGACAGAAATGAGAAACCGCAGTGATATAAAGGAGAGCGGCAGGAACCGGGGGAACATAATAACGGGAAATTCAGAAACGGGAAACACAGAAACGGGAAACACGCTAACAGGAAACACCCAAAAGGCTAAAATAGTTCTTCTGGCAATGGTACTGTGCCTGTGGGGAGCCGGGGGCCGGACTTCCTATGCAGCTCAGGACACAGCTCAGGACACATCTCAGGATATATCCCAGGCCGAAGCCGCCAGCACCACCCCGGAAACCGCAGGGAATACAGCGGGTGCCATAATCATTGAATACGGCAATCTGAGGGAACTGCTGAAACAGGGGAACCTGTCTTTGAAAGAGAGCATAGAGGATTACGAGGACAATGTAAACGCCTACCAGGAAATATGGGACACCCTTAAGCGGGAGCAGGACAATATGGAGGATAAGGCGGAGGACATGGACGATGAGGACAGTCAGACAGCCATAATCTATTCCTCCAATGCCGCCATGTTAAAATCCTCGGCCAGCCGTATATACAGCCAGCTGGATACCATGACCAGTGAAAAGAGCACCCGCAGCCTGGAAAAATCCGCGGATACCTTTACCATGACAGCCCAGACGCTGATGAATTCCTACAACCAGATGGTGCAGAACGTGGAATACCAGGAAAAGCGGGTTGAGTCCTTGGAGGCCGCCTTTGAGGCCATGGGGAGAAAGCAGGCAGCCGGTTCCGCCACCCAGGCCCAGCTGAAGGAAGCGCAAAAAAACCTGGACACTGCCAAAAATTCGCTGGAATCCCTCAGGCTCCAGGCCAGTCAGCTGCGGCAGCAGCTTCTTACCATGCTGGGGATTGAGGACAGCAGCCAGGTGGTCATAGGAACCGTACCGGAGCCGGATATGGCCGCCATTGAAGCCGTGGACTATGAGAGCGATAAGATCAGGGCCATGGGAAATGACAAGAGTGTGCAGAATGCCCGCCATACCTCAGCCAGCAGTACCACTGAAATTAATATCAGATTCAGTCTGGTGGATGAGGCTGAGGGAACAAAGGAGGCAGCGTTTTTGGCTTCCTACCAGAACCTCCAGGCCAGTAAGACAGCCTTTGAGGCGGCTCTCACTGCCTTTCAGAGCGCTCAGCTGGCCTACGAAGGACTCCAGAGAAAGCAGCAGGCCGGACTGCTGACAGGCACACAGTACCTGGAGGGCCAGGCATCCTATCTGGAGAAAAAGGCGGCAAAAGAGACCGCTGCCATGAACCTGACAGCGGCCTATGAATCATATTGCTGGGATGTAAAAGGCATCAGTCAGACGTGATATGTCTGGCAGGGAGCCGAACGGTAACCTCCGTGCCTTTGCCCAGGGTGCTGGTGATGGACAGGCCGTAGGATTCGCCGTACAGGCTCTTCAGCCTTAAGTTGGTATTGTAGATGCCGATATGGCCGGAAAAAGCAGTGTGCCTGGGGCTGGCGGAGGAGCCGGTACCGGCAATCACATCATCCTTTAAAGTATCAAGTGTTTCAGGCGGTATGCCTGCCCCGTCGTCAGAGATGATGAATACAATATCATCCCCCTCTGGCCAGCCGGTTAGCAGGATACTGCCTTTTTTTTCTTCCTTCATCATGATTCCGTGGAGAAAGGCATTTTCCACAATGGGCTGGAACGTCAGCTTGGGGATTGTGTACTCGCATAGTTCCTCCGGTACATCCACCACAAAGACCACGCAATTGTCATACCGCATGTTCTGGAGACGCACATAAAGGCTTACATGCTCCAGCTCCTTCTCAATGGAGTTCATCAGCTCCCTGCGGCTCAGAGTCAGTTTATAAAAACGGGACAGGATCTGGACTGCTTCCGTTACTTTCTCGCTCTGCCCGGTCTGGGACAGCCAGTTAATCATATCCAGGGTATTATAGAGAAAATGCGGATTAATCTGGGCCTGAAGGGCGCGGAATTCTGCCATCCGAAGCTCATCCGAAGCCTTTTTCTGGCTGTCCATCAGGCTGATGATTTCTTCTGTCATGTAGTTGTAGGTATCGGATAGCACGCCAATCTCGTCGCAGCCCGTGTCAGCCACATCCATGGGCTGGGGCGGCCCTGTGCGCACGGTTTCCATCTGCAGGGCCACACTTATGATGCGGTCCGCAATGGAGCCCGACAAACGGAAGGCAGTGTACAGGGCCAGGGCAGTGAACAGCAGGTAAATCAGGGCAAAATGCATCATCAGCGCCCTGCCTGCATCTGCGATATGGAGGGCAGGAATAATGGACATCATATACCAGTCCGTGTCCGCTATGGGAAAATAGGCAACATAAGCGGAACCGTCCAGATAGGAGACAAGGGAAAACGTCTTTTCCTTCCCTATCCGCTGCTCCAGATCCGAGCGGGGAATGAAGTATTTTCCGGCCAGGCCCATATCTGAGGCGGACACGATCACATCCCGCTCATTTACCAGAAAGGCGGCCTCGTCCGTGACCGTGGCGTCATTGCGCAGCACCATGTCAAAGGCAGGCCTGGACAGATACAGGGCCACATAGGCGGAGGCGTTTTCAGCGTCTGGCACAGTGCCGCTGTCACGGATATAAGGGATTCGGGTAATGTAGGCCAGCTTTCCGTTCTTCCCTGTCTCATCCGGCGTCAGGTACAGTTCCGGGCACAGCAGGCGTGTCTGCTCCGAAGTGCTGAAGATTCCGTACCAGTAGCTGCTGCTGATGGAAGAAACCGGGTTAAACAGGGCATTCCCTATCTTGTTGTACTGCATCAGATCCCCATACACGCTGTCATCATAATAAATTTTCACATCCATAATCATGGAATGGTCCGTAATGCTCTGCACCAGGTGGAACAGGCTGTTCATCCGGGAGGTGGAGATATCCAGGGTATTGGCCTCTGACCTGGGGACCTGGAACAGGTCCTGTACCATCATGGCGCCGGTGATGGTGTCAGAGGCGTGTCCTACATGGGAGACAAGGTTCTCAATGGAGGTCACGGTCTGGGCGGACAGAGCCTGCTCCGAGCGTATGCTGTCATCCATGACAATGCCGTAAATGCGCAGGTAGAGAAAGCCTGACAGTACGGCGGTGGGCAGCAGAACCAGGATGATGTGTGATATGACAAGCTTTGTCTTAAGGCGCATGTCATAGGTATAATGGTGAATCAGCTTTGTGAATGGGTTTTTCATGCAAGCATTTTCTCCCTGTATTCAGAAGGGGACAGGCCCACGATTTTCTTAAAGGTCTTGCTGTAGTAATTGCCGTCGCTGTATCCTACCTTGGAGGAAATATCGGCAATCTTGTATCTGGGGTCGCTTAAAAACTGCTTGGACATCTTGATGCGGTAATCCGTCAGATACTGGTTTAAGGTCTGGCCTGTCTCATTCTTGAAAATAGTACATACGTAGCTGGATGAAAGGCGGACGTATTCACTGACATCGGGCACGGAAAGGGACGGGACCGCATAGTTCTTATGGATGTATTCCTTTATCTGGAATACCACCGGATTTCCCACGCTGTTTCCCCGCAGGCGCTCAAAGAACAGGCGCACCTTTGCCGCCAGAAGGTCATTGAGCTCCCTGAGGATGGTACAGTTCATGACCCCCTCCCAGATGGATTCAGACTCCAGTCCTTCCTTCTGCCACAGGGATATATAGCTTCCCAGACCGTGTTCGTCCAGCTTGCTGAAATACTTGTAATAGATATCCTTTACCTGGCTGGGGCCAATCATGTCGTTTGGCACAAAGGATTCATACAGCCGCCTGACGATGTCCAGGGCTTCCTCCTCCTGCTTTTCGGACAGGGCCATGGAAAATTCCAGAAGGAGATCTGCCGGCGGCCGGAAAACAGCTGTTTCCATATTGCGGGTCAGTATGAATCCGTAGTCGTGGAAAAATGCCTCCTTCAGATGTTCGCTGGCTTCCTGGTAAGATATGTGTGCGCGGTCCATTCCGCTTACAACCGGGCCAAGGGAAATGAAAAATGGGCATACCTTAATAAGCTTTTGGGCCAGAAGCCCGGCGCAGTCGTACAGTGTCTTGTCCGCGGGACGCTCCGGGGAGTGGAGGAAAACAATAATACGGTGGTCCCCCCTCAGCACATAGGCCTGGGATATGTCCATGGATGTGAGATACTCCATAAAATAATCCCTGATGCCGTCCATCTGATCCTCCGGCAGTGCGGATAAGGGAGTGACACAGTCAATGATAATGCAGCAGAAGCAGGTGGAATGGGTGATGGGAAGCCCCAGGTCCGCTGCCAGCTGTCCTGCCTTCATAAGACTTTCCTCCCCGGGCTGGGACAGCAGGAGACTCAGATGGCCCAGCTGTTCCTTTTCCTGAAGCCTTGCTGCTGCCTGGCTTATTTTCTCGTTCCTGCTGCTGTCCACGGCCTCCTTTACGGCTGAGGCCAGTTCCTCCATGTCAAGGGGTTTTTCCACATATCCCAAAGCCTTCAGTTTGATAGCGGCTTTCAGGTATTCCTTGTCGGAATAAGCGCTCATAAAAATGATACTGGTCCCGGGCAGCTCCTTTAAAATCCGTTCCGCCATCTGGACCCCATTCATCCTGGGCATCCGGACGTCTGTGAGCACAATATCCGGGCGCTCCTCAAGGGCGGTTTTAAGGCCGTGTATGCCGTCGTCCTCCAACAGTACCTGGCTGATGCCAAGGCTTTCCAGGCCCAGGCTGTCCCGGATTCCCTCACGGGTCAGTTTTTCATCATCAACAATCAGAAGTTTCATCTATCATCATCCATCCTTTTCTAAAAGGCAGTGATTTGTATACAATAATCAATACCGATACAACTATTGTATCAAGAAATCATAAATTTGCAACGGAAATGGACAAAATACGACATTAGGTATATACTGGGAAAAAACAGCAGGAAGGCGGGAACGGCAGGGTGAAAGGAAAAAATTGGGCTTGGATAGCGGGGGCGGTCATGATGGCAGGCATGTTGTTCCTGTTTTCCTGCCAGAACAGCCAGTTTAACAGGGGAAAATACGCCATTATCATGAAATCCAGGAACAACTGGTACAATGAGCTGGCCAGCGAGGGTTTTAAACAGGCGGTGGAGGATGCCGGCAAGAACTGTATTGTGCTGTACCCCGACCATCCCTCTGCCCAGGAGCAGATACATCTGATACAGAACCTTATCGACGAGAAGGTGGAGGCCATTGCCGTGGCTGCCAACGATGAATATGCCCTGACTCCGGTCCTGACCCAGGCCAGGGAAAAGGGAATCTCCGTCATCACCCTGGATGCGGATGTGGAGGCGGGAAGCCGCAGTATTTACATAAGCCCGGTGGATGCCAGGGAGCTGGGCAAGGAACTGGTCAGGGAGGTGGACCGTATATGCGGTCACAGCGGCCAGTGGGGTATCCTGTCGGCGGGAAGCCGTTCCGCCAATCAAAACGAGTGGATATACATGATGAAGCAGGAGCTGCAGAACCTGGAGTACCGTGACCTGCGTCTGGTGGACATTGCCTACGGGGAAGGGGAATATGAAAAGGCGGCTGAGAAGGCAAATCTGATGCTGGAGACTTATCCTGACCTGAAGGTAATGTGCTGCCTGTCCACGGAAGGAATCAAGGCAGCGGCTGATGTGGTGAAGGCGCGGGGCCAGGCCTCAAAGGTAAAGGTCATCGGCCTGGGACTTCCGGACCAGATGGAGGAGTATGTGGGCAGCGATCCTGAGGATATCTGCCCGGTACTTTACATATGGAACCCCATGGACCTGGGAAGGGTGGCAGGGTATGTGTGCCTGGAGCTGTCTGAGGGCCGTATTGAGGAGAGGGGGGACCAGGAGCTGCTTCTGGGAGGCAGGACATACCCCATGGATTACGGTCATGACGGGGGGCTGGAGGTCATAGCCGGGGAGCCCATAAAGGTGGATTCGGAAAATATTGGTTACTGGAAGGACCAGATTTAGATGACATAAGGATAATATTTGAAAATATTCCATGAGATAGAAAAATATTACCATGGAAATCCAGCACCTGAACGTGGTATTATAAATATGTCGGAAGACAAACAAAAGATAACGTTAGCAGGCATTGTCAGATGCGGACTTACCAGTAAGTACCATCCCCCAAGTATCTGACAGTGAAACTAAATAAAATACCATACGGAGGTGAACAACATGAAACGTATCCTTGTTAAGTTTGACCAGGCAGACCAGATTATCAATTTTGTAAGAATCATGAACCGTTTTGAGTGCGATGCAGATGTGAAATGCGGCAGCCGTATGGTTGATGCAAAGTCTATTGTAGGTGTATTATCACTGGCAAAGTCCAAAACCGTAGAACTGATTCTTCACACAGATGACTGTGACCAGCTGATGGAGGAAATCGCTCCATTTGCAGCATAGTCAGATATCAGATACACTTTCCTTGATTTTTACATATAAAGAACCGGGTCCGCAGCAGATGCTGCGGCCCGGTTTTTTGTGCGCCGGAGGGCGTACGTTTTCTTTTTCTTACTCGTTTTCCTTTAAGGAGAAGCTGTCAATGATATTGTTCATGCTTCGTTCAATGTGGTGCTCCATTTCCTTTCGCACCAGATAGGGGTTGCAGGACTGGATGTATTCCAGGATGTTCCTGTGTTCCCTGATGGAGAGAATCTGATGGTCCTTGGCTGAAACGGTTTTTCCAAAGGAACTTCCATTCCACAGTGAGGAGAGGGTGGAATACATCTTACTGTTGTCGGCAGCCTTCCATATGGAAGTATGGAGATTCTGGTTATAGGACTGATACTCGTCATCTGTGAAATCTTCTCCCAGGTTTTCGATGTGGACCTGGGATTCCATCAGTTCCGATACGTCAAAATGTCTCAGGGTGGCCCTGACAGCGGCCTCCCCTTCTAATAATGATCTCATCTCAAAATGCTCACGGATTGTTTTGGTGGTGATTCCTTTTACAATCGCCCCTTTATTCATTCTCAGCAGAATCAGATTTTCGGAGGAGAGAATCTGAAATGCTTCACGGACCGGCGTCCTGCTGACACCCAGGTTATTGGCTATGTCTGTAAGGGACAATTCTTCCCCTTCTTTAAACTCGCCTGACAGAATCGCCTTGCGAAGAATGGAAGCGATTCGGATGCGCGTGGGCATTATTTCCAGCGAATCCAGCTTTTTCATTTGTTTCACCCGCTTTTCTTAGAATAAAGCTATTTTAGCATACAAACCCAAAAGAGTCAAAACTTAGTTGCGCTGATAAATGAAAAAGTGCACATAAAAATTAGTGATATTAGCCAAAAAGTAAAAATAATATACAAAAGTAATTGAAATTTCATCGGAAGTATGATAAAACTACAGTAAATCGTATACGATATACGATATTCAGAGTGGGCGGCATGTATCGCACGTAAGCGTCTGAAAGACAGACGCCAAGTGCTCATAACGAACCGCTCCTCTAGGTTCGTGAGGGACCTCACCAAGAGGAGGCGGCATGTATCGCACGTAAGCGTCTGGAAGACAGACGCCAAGTGCTCATAACGAGGAGGATATGGGAATGAAGTGGAACAATCATCATGTATCAGACATCAAGATGGCTTACATAGGAGGGGGCTCCAAGGCATGGGCGTGGAAGCTGATGGCGGATTTGGCCCTGGAGCCTGCGCTGGACGGGACGGTCTGGCTCTATGATATAGATGCCAGGGCGGCTGAGGAGAACCAGATCATCGGCAGCCAGCTTAAGGAGAGAAAGGAGGCCGCAGGCCGGTGGGATTATAAGGTGGCATATTCCTTAAAGGAGGCGTTAAAGGGCGCTGACTTTGTGGTAATCTCCATACTGCCGGGCACCTTTGAGGAAATGCGTTCCGATGTACACCTGCCGGAACGGCTGGGCATCTACCAGTCGGTGGGGGATACGGCGGGTCCGGGCGGTATGGTCCGCGCCCTTCGCACCCTGCCCATGTATGAGGAGATTGCGCTGGCTATCAGAGAGTTTTGTCCCCTTGCATGGGTCATCAGCTATACCAACCCCATGAGCCTGTGCGTGGCCAGTCTCTATAAGACATTTCCTGAAATCAAGGCCTTTGGCTGCTGCCATGAGGTGTTCGGCACACAGAAGGTGCTGGCCGCCATTGCTTCGCAGGAGCTGGGGACAGGCCCCATTGACCGTAAGGATATCCATGTAAATGTATTGGGAATCAACCATTTTACCTGGTTTGACGCTGCTTCCTATGAAGGCGCGGACCTGTTCCCCGTCTATAAGAAGTACATTGGGACACATTTTGAGGAGGGCTATGACGACCCTGACCGTCCATGGGAAAAATCCACCTTTAACTGCCGGCACAGGGTGAAATTTGATTTGTTTAACCGTTATGGACTGATAGCCGCCGCAGGAGACCGGCATCTGGCAGAGTTCATGCCGGGAAACACCTATCTCAATGACCCGGAGACAGTCAGGTCATGGAAGTTCGGGCTGACCACAGTAGACTTTAGAATCAGTCAGATGGAGGAACGCCTGGCCAGGAGAAAGCGCCTTATTCAAGGAGAGGAGCAGATGGAGATTGTTCCGTCCGGTGAGGAGGGGGTACAGCAGATAAAGGCTCTGGTGGGTCTGGACCGGATGGTGAGCAATGTCAATATGCCAAACAGCTTCCTGCAGATTCCCAATCTTCCAAAGGAGGCTGTGGTGGAGACAAATGCAGTATTCTCCCGTGACAGCATCAGGGCAGTGGCAGCCGGTCCCCTGCCGGAACCAATCAGGGAATTGATACTTCCGCATGTACAGAATCACGGATACATACTGGAGGCAGCAGATACATATGACCGGAATCTGGTGGTGAAGGCATTTATGAATGATCCGCTGGTGAAGCACAAATGCCGGGATGAGAGGGAGATAAGGAAACTGGCAGATGACATGATTCACAATACAGAACGTTACCTTCCGGCCGGATGGAAATAAACGTATGGGGGATAAGAATGAAAAAAAAGAAGAAGGGATTCTGGAAACGCAATATAGGACTGGCCTTTGTCATGCCCTGGCTGATTGGACTGCTGGTATTTAAGCTGTATCCCTTTGCGGGCTCCTTTATTTACAGCTTCCATTCCTACAATTTGTTCAAGACAGCCTCCTTTACCGGGCTGGAAAATTACAAGTACATCCTTGGGGATAAGCTGATTATCAAGGCATTTATACAGACCTTTAAGTACGCGTTTTTAACGGTGCCGCTGGAGCTTATGTTCGCCCTGTTTATTGCCTACATACTCAACAATAAGATACGGGGACTCAATTTTTTCAGGACCATTTATTACATTCCCTCCATACTGGGAGGGTCTGTGTCCATTGCGGTCCTGTGGAAGTTTTTGTTCAAGACAGAGGGCCTTGTAAACATCATGCTCGGGGCGCTGGGGATTCCTGCCTTTAACTGGCTGGGTAATCCCGATGGGGCATTTTTTGTAATCGTGCTTCTGAGGGTGTGGCAGTTTGGTTCTCCCATGGTCATCTTTTTGGCGGCCCTGAAAGGGGTGCAGGGAGATCTTTACGAGGCAGCGGCCATTGACGGAGCGGGAAAATGGAAGCAGTTCTTCCAAATCACGGTTCCGTTAATCACTCCTGTTATTTTTTATAACTTTGTGACCCAGCTGTGCCATAAATTCCAGGAATTTAACGGTCCCTTCATCGTGACCCAGGGAGGTCCGCTGCGCTCCACCACCCTGGTGTCGCTGCTGGTCTATAACGAAGCTTTTAAACGGAATGAGATGGGGCTGGCCAGCGCCATTGCATGGCTGCTTTTCCTGGTAATCATGACCTTTACGGCGGTGGCGTTCATCAGCCAGAAGTATTGGGTTTACTATGCGGACGAGGATGGGAGGTAGGGCATATGAACAGAAAAGAAAAAGCACGTCTCAACCTGTTTTTGCGGTATCTCCTGCTGATTGGCCTGGGAATCGTGATGATATATCCCCTGTGCTGGATGATCGGAGCGTCCTTTAAGACAAATTCAGAGCTGTTTTCCAGTGCGGGGATTATTCCCATGGCCCCTACTCTGGACGGGTACAGAAACGGGTTTAAGGGTTACGAGGGCATGAACCTGCTGCATTTTATGGGGAATACATACAAGTTTGTACTGCCGAAAGTGGTGTTCACCGTGATCTCTGCGGTCATCACATCCTATGGCTTTGCCAGGTTCCGGTTTGTGGGCAAAAATCTGCTGTTTATGCTGCTGCTCTCCACATTGTTTCTGCCACAGGTGGTCTTAAATGTGCCTCAGTACATCCTGTTTAACGAAGTGGGTTGGCTGAATTCCTATCTGCCGATTGTGATTCCTTCCATGCTGGCAGGGGATACGTTCTTTGTATATATGCTGATACAGTTTTTAAGGGGGATTCCCAGGGAACTGGAAGAAGCTGCGGAGATTGACGGATGTAATGTGGTTGAGAGGCTGTGGTACGTGATTGTTCCCATGCTGAAGCCGTCCATCGTTTCATGCGCCCTGTTCCAGTTTATGTGGGCCTCCAACGATTTCATGGGGCCGTTGATATATATTAATTCAGTGCGCAAATATCCGGTATCCATATTTTTGAGAATGTCCATGGATACAGAGACGGGATTTGACTGGAACCGGATACTGGCAATGTCGCTGCTGGCAATTATCCCGTCCCTGGCCGTATTTTTTATGGCGCAGGATTCGTTTGTAGACGGAATTGCGGCAGGCGGAGTAAAGGGGTAAAGAAAAATAAATAAAATTATAATGGGAGGTTACACATGAGAAAACGAGGAAAACAACTGGTTAGTCTGATTCTGGCGGGTGCCCTGGCAGGGTCCCTGGTGGGATGTATGCCCACACAGTCAAAGGAGACCGCAGCCGCTCCGGCTAAGACCCAGGATACAAAGGCGGCGGAAAACGCAGCAGGAGCAGACCCGGAAGCAGCCGGGGCAGACACAGAGGCGGCAGCTTCTGCTGACATGGAGGTAAACACCACAGACCCAATCACCCTGCGTTTTAACTGGTGGGGAGGGGATTCCCGCCATGAAAAGACACTTAAGGCCATCGAGGCATTTGAGGCCAAATATCCCAACATAACCGTGGAGGCGGAGTACGAGGCTTTTAACGGCCATGAGGAGAAGATATCCCTGGCCCTTAATGCGGGATCCGCGGCAGATGTGGTGCAGCTGAACATGGACTGGGTTTTTGCCTACTCACCCAACGGAGATACCTTTTATGATCTGAACAAGGTTTCCAATATCATTGACTTGTCTAATTATGATGATTCCGACAAGGCCTTTTATACGGTGAACGGAGCCCTGCAGGCCCTCCCCATCGCCAATACGGGCCGCGGTTTTATATGGAACAAGACAACCTATGATAAGGTAGGGGCAAAGATACCCACTACCCTGGACGAGCTGTATGAGGCGGGGGAGAAATTCGCAGCTTATGAGGATGGCTCCTACTATCCCTTTGCCTGTGCGGATTATGTAAAGGTGCATCTCATGATTTATTATCTCCAGTGTAAATACGGCAGGGATTGGATTAAGGACAATGCGCTTCAGTACTCCAAGGAAGAAATCACAGAAGGACTGAACTTCATCAAGGAGCTGGAAGACAGGCACATCATCCCTGATTCCGAAAAACTGGCAGGGGAAGGCACCTCTGAACTTTTGGAGACAAGCGAGAGCTGGATTAACGGTCATTACGGCGGCGCCATGTGCTGGGATACCAATATTGCCAAGTATGTGGATGCGGTCACTGACGGCGAAATTGTGGTAGGCGATATGATTAATATGGGCGAATACCATGGCGGTCCCATCAAGGCATCACAGGTCATTGCAATCACTTCCACTTCTGAGCATCCGGTGGAAGCAGCTGCCCTGATACAGTTCCTGTTTGGGGACGAAGAAGGGGCTGTTATCCTTGGGGACAGCCGCGGCATCCCGTGCAACAAGAATGCGGTTAAATATGTTGAGACTGAGGGAAGCCTGGTGGCTGAAATGAATGAGAAACTGATGGCATGGTCTGCTTTCAAGCTGGATATATTCACAGAGCGGGCTGCATTAAAGGCGCCTGACGGTGTGTATACCCTGGCAATCCAGTCTTTGAGCTATGGGGAAGAGGACGCTGCTGCCTGTGCGGATATGCTGATTGACGGAATTAACCGGGAAATAGAGACAGCAACTGCCCGGTAAGGGCAGGAAGGAACAGGAGGAGAATGCCGCAGAATGGGGAGATGCATTTTGCGGCATTCCCTTTTGTAAAGGACATCATATGAAGATAACAGATGTAAGACAGGAATATTTCAGATGGGAGAAAAGCCGTCCCATCACCAACGGAATGCATACCTACACCCACTGCGGCCTGGCGGTTATCATAGTGGAGACAGACCAGGAAATTACAGGATACGGCCTTTCCGGTCCGGTACTGGGCATAAATCCGTTCATGATGGTGGATGAGCTGAAAGACCGGTTGATTGGACAGGATCCCATGCGGACGGAGTGGCTCTGGGACAGGCTCTATGTGCCTAAGCTAACAGGGCGCAAGGGAATCAGCACCAGAACAATCAGCGGTATTGACATGGCCCTTTGGGATATCAAGGCCAAGTCCCTGGGACTGCCGCTGTACCGGCTCTTGGGGGAATACAGAAGGAGCGTGCCTGTTTATATTGCCGGCGGATATTATGAACCTGGAAAAGGAATAGCGGATCTCCAGAGAGAGATGGAGGGTTATATGGAACAGGGGGTCTCAGGCGTCAAGATGAAGGTGGGTGCCCTGAGTATCCGTGAAGACGCTGCCAGGGTAAAGGCTGTGCGGGAAGCCATAGGCCCCCGGGCCCTGCTCATGCTGGATGCCAATTGTGCGTATTCCAGCCACAGGGCAGTCCAGTTTGCCAGGCTGGTGGAGGAATACGATATCTACTGTCTGGAGGAACCGGTGGCGCCTCATGATTACGGCGGGATGAAAAGGCTGGCGGACAAGACAGTGATTCCCCTGGCGGCCGGCGAGAATGAGTACACCAAATGGGGCTTTAAGGAGCTGATCGATACCGGAGCTGTTCCAATCTTAAACCCGGCGCCTTTCCTCATGGGCGGCGTTACGGAGTTCTTAAAGACAGCAGCCCTGTCCCAGGCCCACTGTCTGGAGCTGGCGCCCCATGGGGACCAGACCATCAATGTTTCCCTGGGAGCGGCAGTGGGCAATGTGTCCTATATTGAGTATTATCCTCCGGCATACGATGAGGTGTGGCAAAATGCGTTCAATGACTCCCTGGAGATTGACAGGGAGGGGAGGCTGCCGGCCCCGGAACGTCCGGGAATCGGCTTTGAGCCGGACTACAGTGTGTTGGACAGATTCAGAATCATATAAGCAGGACAGGAGAAAAAAGCAGGACAGGAGAAAAGGATATGCATGCGATAGAGAAGATATTGGCAAAGCACAGCGGCCGTGACCGGGTGGTCAGCGGGGAAATCATAACGGCCGATATTGATTTTGCGGAGATTAACGACCTGTATCTCCAGACCATCTATTCCTTCCGGGAGATGGGAGGCGAGAAGGTATGGGACAGGGACAAGGCGGCCTTTGTGTTTGACCACTATGCGCCCTCCCCCACCATTGAGGCGTCCCGCAACCACAGGGAGATGCGCCTGTTCAGGCAGGAGCAGGGACTTACCCATCATTTTGACATCAATGCGGGTATCTGCCATCAGGTTATGCCTGAGGCGGGCCTGGTGTATCCCGGCATGATTCTGGTGGCAACCGATTCCCATACCACCACCCACGGCGCGTTCGGATGCCTGGGAACAGGCATTGGGGCCACAGATATGGCCACGGTCCTGATAACCGGAAAACTCTGGTTCAGGGTGCCGGAAATTATACGGATACACCTGGAAGGCATGCCGGGAAGCCATGTGCTTCCAAAGGACGTGATTTTGTATATCATAGGGAAAATGAAGGCGGACGGGGCAGTGTATAAGGCTATCGAGTTCACCGGCCCCTATGTGGAACAGCTGGATGTGGCTGGGCGCATGGTGCTCTGCAACATGGCGGTTGAAATGGGGGCAAAGACAGCTTACATGGAGCCCAACCAGGCGGTTTTAGACTATGTGGCAGGCCGGACCAGCCGCCCGTTTACGGTGGAGCAGACGGACAGTGATTTTGAATATCAGGAAACCTATGTCTTTGATATAAGCGGACTGAAGCCCCAGGTTTCCATGCCCTCCAGCGTGGATAATGTGGGTGCGGTGGCCCGGGCGGGCAGGGTCCGCATTGACCAGGCATTTGTGGGAGCATGTACCGGTGGACGTGTGGAGGATATAGGAGAGGCTGCCCGCATACTGAAGGGGCGCACAATTGCCCCCCATGTCCGTATGGTTGTGATTCCGGCATCCGCTGAAGTACTTAAAGAATGTATTGCAAAGGGCTTCCTGGACACCCTCATAGACGCGGGAGCCACCATATCCGCGCCTGGATGCGGTCCCTGTCTCAGCGCCCACCAGGGAGTCCTGGCCGCGGGAGAGGTGTGCGTTACCACCTCCAACCGGAATTTTCCGGGCAGGATGGGGAGCAGGGATTCCGCCGTATATCTGGCATCGCCGGCTACTGTGGCCATGTCTGCGCTGACCGGATATCTGACCGATCCGTCCTGCGAAAATCAGGGGCAGGCAGAGAGACAGGAAACAGAAGCAACCGGGAAAGGGGAGTGAGATAATGAAGGAAAAATTTGCAGGCCAGGCCCTGGCCCTGGGAAATAACATTGACACGGACCAGATTTATCCGGGCCGTTACCTGGCCCTTACCAATCCGGAGGAAATCGGCAGCCACTGCCTGGAAGGCGTGGATGAGGGGATTGCCCGAAAATTTCCAAAGGGAGGAATCATTGTGGCGGGCACTAATTTCGGGTGCGGATCCAGCAGGGAGCATGCAGCCATTGCCCTGCTTAACATGGGAGCAGGGGCAGTGGTGGCCGAATCCTTTGCAAGGATTTTTTACCGCAACGCCATTAATCTGGGCCTTCCTCTGCTGGTGTGCAAGGGTATCGGAGGAAAGGTGGAGAGCGGTCAGAACCTGGAAATCAATATGACGGCAGGGGTACTTAAGAATCTGGATACAGGGGAACAGCACCAGTGTGAAACAATCGGGGAATACGCCATGTCCATTCTGGAAGCAGGAGGCATCAAGCCATTGTTTATCAAGCGGATAAAAGAGGAGGGCCATGACAGCTGAACGGTATATCAGACAGTATGCACAAGAGTTCATGAAACTGGACAGGAAGTTCTGGAACTATGAGGACGGCTGTGTCCTCACCGGCCTGGAGGCCATGTATAAGGCCACGGGCAGGAAATGCTATGCAGAGGCGGTAAGGGTGTTTCTGGACCGGTACATATGCCCTGACGGCAGGATAAGGTGGTATGACCGGGAGGAGTACAGTCTGGACAAGATTCCGTCCGGCCGCGGCCTGCTCTTTCTGTATCGTGAGACAGGGCAGGAGAAGTACCGGCTGGCAGCAAAGCAGCTTATGGAGCAATTGCGGCGTCAGCCCAGGACAGAATCCGGAAGTTTCTGGCATAAGAAGATATATCCCCGCCAGATATGGCTGGACGGCCTTTATATGGCGGCGCCCTTTTACCTTCAGTATGAGATGGAGCTGGGGGATAAAAAGAACTGCGCAGACATCATAAAGCAGTTTGAAAACGCCAGGCGGTTCCTGTACGATGAGTCAGCCAGCCTGTATATCCACGCATATGATGAGGGAAAATGCCAGTTCTGGGCCGACCCTGAGACGGGGCATTCCCCGAATTTCTGGTCAAGGGCAGAGGGCTGGTATCTGATGGCCCTGGCAGACTGCTGTTCCATATTGCCAAGGGGGTCAGAGGACTGGCAGTACCTGGCCGGTTTATGGAAGGAGGCCATGGAGGGAATGCTCCGGTATCAGGACCAGGAAAGCGGTCTGTTTTTCCAGCTGACGGCCCTGGGAAAGACACCGGGCAATTATCTGGAGACGTCCGCCTCGGCCATGGCAGCGTATTCCATTTATAAGGGATATGAGATGGGGATATTTAACAGGCAGACAGTCCACCAGGCGGATCTTATCATGATGGCTCTGGAGACAGAGAAGCTGAAGCTCAGAAACGGATGCCTCCACCTGGAGGGAACCTGCGCAGGCGCAGGCCTGGGACCGGCTGACCGGCCGGAACGGGATGGAAGTGTTTCTTATTATCTGGGAGAAGCAGTTGTCTCAGATGAGCAAAAGGGAGCGGCTGCCTTTATGCTGGCTTACAGCCAGTGGGAGGTCTGCAGAAGAAGTATACAGGATACGGAGGTAACAGGGATGGTAAAGCTAAACGATGTGTATGAGCTGCGGCACAGGGCTGTGGAGGAGATAGAGCTTGGTTATGGTACAGGCACGGAAAAGGTAAAAATCCCCGGAGACGCCATTGCCCATATCCTGACTCCCCATAAAAAAGAGATGGGCGCGCCGGAGGAAGAGATTATTGAGAGGGCTCTGGATTCACCCATAGGCACAGAACGGCTTGAAAAGATGGCATCAGGGAAAAAGGATGTGGTCATCATTACAAGTGACATCACCCGTCCCATGCCTTCCTGGAGAGTGCTTCCCCATGTGTTGAAACGGCTGGAAAAGGCCGGAGTCAGCCGCTCCCATATCACTGTGGTGTTTGCCATGGGGACCCACAGGAGACATACGTCAGAGGAGATGCGGCATCTGGCGGGGGACGAAGTATATAATACTTGCAGATGCATGGACTCTTCCGAATGCAGCTTTATTCATATGGGAGAGACAAAGGCCGGCACACCGGTGGACATAGCGGATAAGGTGGCGCATGCTGATCTGAGAATATGTCTGGGCAATATTGAATACCATTTTTTTGCCGGTTATTCGGGCGGAGCAAAGGCAATCATGCCGGGCGTTTCCACCATGCAGGCCATTCGGAAAAACCACAGCAGGATGATTCACCCCATGGCAAAGGCGGGAACCCTTGAAGGGAATCCGGTGCGGGAGGACCTGGAAGAGGCGGCAGGTATCTGCGGCGTGGATTTCCTTTTGAACGTGGTTCTGGACGAGCATAAAAATGTGATTCACGCTGTGGCAGGTGAGCTTAAGGAGGCCCACAGACAGGGATGCAGGTTCCTGGACGGATTTTACCGTATGGAGATCAATGAGCTGGCAGATATCGTGATTGTATCCCAGGGAGGGGCTCCAAAGGATCTGAACCTGTATCAGACACAGAAGGCCCTGGCCAATGCGGAGCAGGCAGTACGTCAGGGAGGCATCATCATACTGGCGGGCGCCTGTCCGGAAGGATTGGGGGGAACTGTGTTTGAGCAGTGGATGCTGGAGGCAGAGGACCTGGACAGCATACTAAAACGGATACAGAGAGATTTCCAGATTGGCGGACACAAGGCTGCTTCCTTTGCCAGAGCGTTAAAACGGGCCAGGATATTTCTGGTGTCTGGCATTGACAGGAATCTGGTGCGCGATATTTTCATGGAGCCTTTTGACCATGTGCAGGAGGCATATGACGCGGCGGCAAAGGAGATGGGACCGGGGGCCAGGGTGATTGTGATGCCCTTCGGCGGTTCCACTTTGCCGGTACTGTCCGGGGACGGGAATACCGAAACCGATGGGAGGAAGGATTAGCAGACAGGAATGTGAACAGGCAGGGAATGTGAAACAGGCAGGGCATTTGAAGCAGAATGCCGCTGCCTGTTTTTTGTGTAATCTATTGAAGTTGTGAAGGAAATTTCGTATAAAGTATCCATATGCAAGAAAAAACAGATATGATAGACTGAGCATAAAGGTATTACCATGATACTATAATGCCATACGGAAAAGCCCGCAGATTGTGAAGCCGGATATAGAAAGGAAACAGAATATGCCTTCAATAGCACCCATCCGAAAAAAAACATTGAGTGACAGCGTGAAAGATTCGCTGCGAAAACTGATATCAGAGAAAGCCTTTAATGAGGCGGGGAAACTGCCGCCGGAGGAGGAACTGGCCAGGCAGCTGGCGGTCAGCCGTATTACCATACGCAAGGCCCTGACGGACCTGGAACAGGAGGGGCTGCTTCTGCGCATTCACGGCAGGGGAACATTCGTGAATCCCGCTGCCAGGCAGGTGAAGGTGAATCTGTCCGGCATGCTTGAATTCGGTTCGGTTATCAGCGGAAACGGATACCGGCCTGAGTGCAGTCTGGTTTCCGTGGACGAGGAGAGGATACCGGCCTCCGTTGGGGAACACCTTGGCACCGGAAAGGGAGGCAGGGGTATACGGGTGGAGAAGCTGTATCTGGCAGACGATATTCCGGCCATTGTCAGTGTAGGGCGTATTCCCCTCCATCTGTTTTCAGAAACACCTGCCCGGACGGACTGGCAGGAAAAGTCTAATTTTGAGGTAATCCAGGAATATACCGGCCGCATGGTGGTGCGGGACTGGATAGAAGTCAGTTCCCTGTCAGCGCAGGAGGCGGGAGAGATGCTGGGACATCCCTGTCCCCTTAAGGCAGCTTCTGTGCTTATGATTCAGGCAGTGGGATACGACCAGAACAGTGAGCCTGTCATACACGGGGTGGCTCTCTATGATACCAGCCACATCCGTTTTAATCTCCTGCGTCATGCGGAGGGGTAATCCATGGGGCCTGTGATAGGGTAAGTTATAAAGATTCATTCCTGTGATGACGGCTGCAGGTGACAGGAATGAATTTTTCCACAGCCCCCTATCAACCTGTATGCACAGATAAAAGCATGTCGTCAATAAGGTATTACCATAATATCATAGTACTGATTTGTACAAAAAAAGGGGTTTTATTTCGATTTAACTTTAAACTTAAATAATAAAAATACAAAGGAGGAAGCTATGAACACATTGGAAAAACATTTTAAAATCAGGGAGCGGGGGTCCAGCGTCAGGACTGAGGTGCTGGCCGGAATGACCACCTTTGCCACCATGGCCTACATCATTATCCTGCAGCCTGTAAACATGCGGGATACGGGGATGGACACAGTGGGAATACTGATTGCCACAGCACTGGTTTCCGCGTTTATCACCATGCTGATGGGGGTGGCGGCCAACATGCCTATTGCTCTGGCTCCCGGGATTGCGTCCGGCATTGTGCTTACTTATTCTATCGTAGTGCCGGGATTGGCTGACTGGAAGGTGGGTCTTGGCATGTCCATGATTTCTGCTATATTGTTCCTGGTGCTGAGCCTGTTTAAGATTCGGGAAAAGATAGTGGAGCTGATCCCTAAAAATATCAAGATTGGTATTAGTGCAGGGCTGGGTATTTTTATCATCCGCACGGCCCTGGTCAATGCCAGGCTGGTAAATCCGGATTTCCGGGGATTCGGGGATTTCTCCGATCCTTCGGTACTTCTGTCAGCCGTCAGCATTGTCATATGTTTCATACTGTATTTCCTCCGCATTAAGACGGGAGGAAAAGAGTACAGAATCAGAAGCTCACTGCTGATTGCCATTGTTGTCACTACTGTGATTGGCATTCCCATGGGAGTGGTCCAGGTACCCTCATCCATATTCACATCAGGAGGGATTGCATCCCTTGGCAATATTGCTTTTAAAGCAGATGTGCTGGGAGCTTTGAGACCGGAGTACATTGCTTTTGTGCTGGCTTTTTTTGTAAGCGATTTCTTTGGGACGCTGGCCACTGCCCTGGGGCTGGGGCAGCAGATGGGCATGCTGGATGAAAATGGAAATTTTCCTATTATCGGCAAGATCTTCCTGGTGGATGCCATCGGGTCCGTTGTAGGGACCTGCATGGGAGTGACTGTGGTCACAAGCTATGTGGAAAGCGCATCAGGTATTGAGGTGGGAGGAAGGACCGGACTGACCTCTGTGGTTACCGGGCTGTTTTTCCTGTTAGCTGTGCTATTTGCCCCGCTGTTTTTGATGATACCCACTGCAGCCACCACGCCGGTACTTCTCATTATCGGATTTGTCATGATGCAGGGACTTAAATCCATTGACTTTGGGATTGAGGAGTGGGTTCCGGTAGGAATGCTGATTATATCCACTTTGTTTTATGGGATATCTCAGGGCATTGGCATCGGCCTTTTGACTTACTGTGGTGTGAAGAGTGCGTACTACCTGTTTACGGATGAGCGGGGAATGGATAAGCTTCCATCTCCTTTCACCATTATATTTACCCTGTTGACCTGTATTCAGTTTTTTATCTAATCTGTTTCCGAGGAGGAGGAAATCGTATGAAAATAGCAGTGTGGATGGACCGTGGAAAAATGGTCAGGGCAGCTATGGGAGAAATCCCCTGTGACCTGACTGTCTGCAATATACAGCTGGTCAACATGTTTTCCGGGGAGGTTTACCCGGCTCAGGTAGATATACTGGACGGCATCATTGTGCGGGTGCGTACAGATAATGAATGTCCGGCCCTGCCTTCGGAGCGGATTTTTGACGGGGGAGGACGTTACCTGATACCGGGGTTTATTGACTCCCATCTTCATGTGGAAAGTACTATGATGGTTCCGGAGAATTTCGGAAGGGCCGTGCTTCCCTGGGGGACCACTACCATTGTCATGGATCCTCATGAGATTGCAAATGTGCTGGGGATTGAAGGGGTAAGCTTCATGCTGGACAATGCAAAGAAAACACCCCTGCGCCAGTTTGCGCTGGCTCCCTCCTGTGTACCCTCTGTGCCTGGAGCGGAGAACAGCGGGGCCGTATTCGGTGAGGAGGAAATTGCCCGCCTTCTGGAACTGCCGGAGGTGCTGGGAATCGCGGAAATCATGAATTATGTGGATGTATGCAGGGGGGATGAAAGAATGAGCCGCATCATATCCCAGGGTCTGAAACGGAATCTGTATCTGCAGGGCCATGCTCCCCGCCTGGAGGGAGATGCCCTTGCAGCCTACTTGCTGGCAGGACCGGAGAGCGACCATGAATGCCGCAGTGCCCGGGAGTGCAGGGAGAAAGTCAGGCAGGGCATGCATGTTAACCTTAAGACCAGCTCTCTTTCTAACCATCTGCCGGATGCACTGGAGGGAATCAGGGACCATCGCTGGCATGACAGTGTTTCCCTGTGCACAGATGATGTCCACGCAGGGGTGATTTACAGAGAAGGACATCTGAACCGGGTGGTCCAAAAGGCCATAGGCTATGGTGCCCATCCATTAGACGCTATCCGTTACGCCAGCTATAACGCTGCCAGAGAGTATGGGTTTGATGACCTTGGAGCGATTGCCCCGGGTTATGTGGCGGATATGCAGCTGGTGGATGCCCTGGACGGCCGCCGGCCCAGCCATGTGTTCTGCAGGGGGAAACTTGTGGCTGAAGAGGGAAGGTATCTGGGAAGTCCCTATGACGGAGGACTCAAGTTCACCAATACCATGAAACTGCCCTATCTGTCCGGCCCCGGGGATTTCAGGCTGAAAGCGCCTGCTTCCCAGGGAGAGACGCTGGTGATATACAGCAAGTATGACGGACCCTTCAATAAGGCCTTTTATGAGACGCTGCCTGTTGAGGACGGATACATCTGCATCAGGCAAGATCCGAATCTGGCTATGGCATGTGTGTGCAACCGGCACGGACTGAACCAGAGGACCGTTGTTCCCATCCGGAATTTTGGAATCACGGAAGGAGCCATTGCCACCACGGTATCCCATGACTGCCATAACCTGACCATGATATACCGGGACCCGGAGGATGCATGGATTGCGGCGGAGACCTTAAAGAAAAGCGGAGGGGGTATAGCTGTGGTTCTCAATGGAAAGGTGCTGGCAAGTCTGGCCCTACCGGTTGCCGGGCTGATGTCCCAGCTGTGTATTGACAGCCTGGCCCCGCAGGTGGAACAGGTGGAAAAAGCAGTGTATGACCTGTGCGCGGAAAAGAGCTCGCTGCTTAAGATGTCCACCTTTGCCCTGGCTGCCCTGCCGGGCGCCATTATGACGGATAAGGGCGTGCTGGACGGACAATCCCAGACATTTATGCCGGTTTTCCGGTAATCATAGCGGTTACAGGCAGTGTACGATACAATCAGGTAATGACGGATGAAACCGGGGGAGGAGGACAGGGTATGCATCAACGGGGGATGGATCTGAAGTTTTAAAGATTTTGTATTGATTCCCGGGCTTTTCGATGGTATAGTAAGCAGTCGTGAGATTATGAACGTAAAAGCGGGGAATGAAGGATGAATAAGGTTAAAGGGTTTGTCAAAAGGGAAACAGTTCTGAGCGCTGCTGTTATATTGGCGATTCTGTCTGCCATGGTCATAAGGCCGGACAGGGAATATGGGTCTTACATTGATTATAAGACAATCGGCCTTCTGTTTTGTCTGATGACCGTGATGGCAGGGCTTCAAAGCCTGGGAGTGTTTAAAAAGGCAGGGGAGCGGCTGTTAGGTTATGTAAAGGGCCCGGGGGCTGTGTCGGCCGTACTGGTGTTCCTGTGTTTTTTCTTCAGCATGGCGATTACCAATGATGTGGCGTTGATCACATTTGTTCCCTTTGCCATCGCGGTCCTTAAGATGGCCGGCATGGAACCGTTAGTGCTGCCGGTGGTGGTGCTCCAGACCATTGCGGCCAATCTGGGAAGCATGCTGACGCCCGTCGGCAATCCCCAGAACCTTTATCTGTATTCAAAAGCCGATTTAAACGCAGGCCGTTTTATGGAGCTGATGGCTCCCTACACAGCGGTATCCTTTGGGATGCTGGTTCTTTGTCTGGCCGTAGTGGCTGCAGGAAACAGAATGCCGGGAAAAGAGAAGAATGGCAGGGGACAGGGGCCTATGGTCAGCGGGTTTCCCGGATTTTCACAGGAAGCAGCGGGTATGGAGGCGTCAGGAAAGAGGATTTACTTAGGCCGCTTATTCCTGTATCTGTTCCTCTTTCTGCTCAGCCTGGGGTGCGTGGCCCGCATTCTTCCGTGGCAGCTTTTGCTGGCCGTTGTGATAACAGGGGTGTGGATTGCCGACAGGAGCCTGTTTCTGGCAGTGGATTATTCCCTCCTCCTGACATTCTGCGCATTTTTTGTATTTATCGGCAATATGGGAAGGGTGCCGGCTTTCTGCCGGTTCCTGGGCCGGATTCTGGAGGGCCGGGAAATCATCACCTGTGTGGGCGCCAGCCAGATTATCAGCAATGTGCCCGCCGCCCTTTTGCTGTCCGGATTTTCCGGGGACTACAGTGCCTTAATTGTGGGGACGAATCTGGGAGGACTGGGAACCCTCATTGCCTCTATGGCGAGCCTTATTTCTTATAAGCATATTGCCCGCATGTATCCCATGGAAAAAGGCCGGTATCTGGGGTGGTTTACCGCTGTTAACCTGCTGTTCCTGGCAGTGCTTCTTGTGCTTTCTTTGTGGGTTATCCCCTTTTAAAATAGGATTTCCAATGCTATACTTAAACCAGAGCTTGTTAAAGAGCCCAGGGTGCGGTGGAACGCACCGGACGGAAAGGAGCGGTATTATGGCTGTGGCTGCGGGAATCATGGTGCCCCATCCGCCTTTGATTGTGCCGGATGTGGGAAGAGGGCAGGAGATTCTGATTAAGGATACTATTAAAGCATACCAGGAGGCGGCCGGGATGGCAGCAGAGCTGAAGCCGGACACCATTGTGGTGATTTCGCCCCATGCAGTGATGTATGCGGACTATTTTCATGTATCGCCGGGAAAGGAAGCCAGGGGAGACTTTGGACGGTTTATGGCTCCTCAGATAGGGGTAGAAGCCGGATACGACGAAGCCTTTGTAAGGGAACTGGACAGACTCTGCGGGGATGACGATTTTCCTATGGGTACAGAGGGGGAGAGGGAAAAGGAGCTGGACCATGGGACTCTTGTCCCGCTGTATTTTATCAACCAGCATTACAGGGATTATAAGCTGGTGCGGATCGGCGGATCCGGACTGTCCTTTGCCGACCATTACCGGGCAGGACGCTACATTGCCAGGGCGGCAGAGAATCTGGGGCGCAGTGTATTCATTGTGGCCAGCGGGGATTTGTCCCATAAATTGAGAGGGGACGGGCCTTATGGGTACAGTGTCCAGGGGCCGGAATATGATGAGCGGATCATGGATGTCATGGGAAAAGCGGAATTTGGGGAGCTGCTGGCTTTTCCGGAAGACTTCTGCGAAAAGGCAGGGGAATGCGGCCACCGCAGCTTTGCCATGATGGCGGGAGCCATGGATAAAAAGGCAGTTATGCCCAGGCGCCTCACCTATGAAGGACCCTTTGGGGTGGGCTATGGGATTTGCACATTCCGGGTCACAGGGGATGACGGCAGGCGCGGATTCCTGGAATTATATGAAAGCTGTCAGAGGGAAGCATGTAAAAAACGGCAGATGGAGGAGGATGATTATGTGTCTCTTGCACGCAGGTCGCTGGAGTATTATGTGCATGAGGGAAGGATGATTCCCTTTGGCAGGGCAGAGGAAGGCCTGCCGGAGGAAATGCTTCAGACAAGGGCTGGAGTGTTTGTATCTGTCCGCAAGGGCGGCGCTTTGCGGGGCTGTATCGGGACGATAGCTCCGGTTTGCAGGAATATTGCGGAGGAAATCATACAGAACGCAGTGAGTGCAGGCATCCATGACCCCAGATTCCCGTCTGTCCGCAGGGAGGAACTGTCTTTCCTTGAATACAGCGTGGATGTGCTGGGGGAGACAGAGCAGATTCAGGGTGAGGACCAGCTGGACCCGCTGCGTTACGGCGTCATTGTCACCAAGGGCAGAAAAAGGGGACTGCTGCTTCCTAATCTGGAGGGAGTGGACACGGTGAGGAAACAATTGTCCATTGCCAGGCAAAAGGCAGGGATAGGTGAGGATGAGACGGATGTGCAGCTGGAACGTTTTGAGGTTATCCGTCACGGTGCAAAGTCATGAGGGCTGTGTGCAGGGGATGCATGAACCGGTGCAGCCTGGAAGAAGGGCAGACCGGCATGTGCCGGGCCAGGAAGAATACAGGCGGCGCAGTGATTCCTGTTAATTACGGGAAAATCACGTCCATGGCCCTGGACCCTATAGAGAAAAAGCCTTTAAGACGGTTCCTGCCCGGCTCTCTTATATTGTCGGTGGGAAGCTTTGGATGCAACCTGCGGTGCCCCTTCTGCCAGAATCATGAGATATCCATGGCGGGAGAGGGGGATTTTGAGTCCGTGACCGTAAGTCCTGAGGAGCTGGCCCAAAAGGCTGCAGAGCTTGGGAAAAACGGAAATATAGGTGTTGCCTATACCTACAACGAGCCCCTGGTGGGCTGGGAGTATGTCAGGGATACAGGGCGTCTTGTGAGAAAAGCAGGGATGAAAAATGTAATTGTCACCAACGGAAGCGTATCTGACCAGGTACTGGATGAAATCCTGCCTGTGGCCGATGCCATGAATATTGATTTAAAAGGATTTACAGAGAATTATTACAGGAAGCTGGGCGGTGACCTTGAAACTGTAAAGCATTTTATCACATGTGCCAGCCGCCGATGCCATGTGGAGCTGACCGCGCTTATCGTTCCAGGGGAAAATGACTCGGATGAGGAGATGAGGGAGATGGCGGGCTGGATATCATCCCTGAGCCCGGAGATTCCTCTCCATGTAACCAGGTTTTTTCCGCGCTGGAAAATGGATGACAGACCCGCAACAGATGTGGCCAGGGTATATGCCCTGGTCCAGACTGCCAGGGAGTATTTAAGGTATGTGTGGGCCGGTAAATGCTGAGCAGAAAATACCGGGCACAAAGTCTTTTCAGACTATACCAAGTCCCCTGATTTACAGACCCCGGAAACAGTGCAGGTCTGATGCATATATTGATAGTAATGTATTATTACAAAATATGTGCAGAAAGGGGAACTAACATGTGGAATGGCAATGAGGAGGATTTCAGGGAGAGAGCAGGGTGCTGGTATAAGGAGTGCTGCTGCTGTCCGGGTCCCGCGGGGCCGGCAGGCCCCAAGGGAGATACAGGCCCCGCTGGGCCCCGCGGTCCCATGGGAACTGCGGGAATGAGGGGGGACACCGGTCCCCAGGGGCCCCAGGGTGTACCGGGGGAGAGAGGCGTGACGGGAGCGCAGGGCCCGGCCGGCCCTCAGGGAGCTCCGGGCCCCCAGGGAAATACCGGCGCTGAGGGCCCCAAGGGAGATACCGGACCCCGCGGAGCCATGGGACCGGAAGGTCCCAGAGGAGAAATCGGCCCGGCAGGAGTCACCGGCCCCACAGGTCCCCGTGGGCCAATGGGAATCCAGGGCCCCCAGGGAATTCAGGGGGTCATAGGGCCTACCGGTCCCCAGGGACCTCAGGGCCTTCAGGGAAATCCGGGTACTGTTGGTCCACGGGGAATACCGGGGGCAGCCGGAGTCCCGGGGCCGGTGGGGACAACCGGTCCCCGTGGGGAGGCGGGTCCGACCGGAGCCACCGGACCGGCCGGAACTCCGGGACCAACCGGATCCACCGGAATCCCAGGCCCAGCCGGAGCCACCGGACCGACCGGAGCCACGGGCTCTACCGGAGCGGCGGGTCCAACCGGAGCCACAGGCACGACCGGAGCCACAGGGCCAACCGGAGCCACCGGTCCCGCAGCAGGGGATGTGTTTGCATCCTTTATCACGTTTGCCGGTGTGTGGAATAATGCCCAGCGGATACCAGTGGGAGTGGGGGTTGCAGATACCACCGGAAACATTGTACTGACAGATTCCACCCGCATTACGCTTGCTCCAGGATACTACTGCATATCCTATCAGGTATCATCCATGCTGGCGGATGCCGGTTATATGCAGATAACACCTGTATACAATGGAAGCTCCCACATTGAATATGGCATATACTTTTGGACGGCAAATGCCAGAAGCAGTGCGTTTGGAGCCAGTTCTCTTATTGTGGAAGTGCCCCAGACCACTACGCTGTACTTGTATTTTAACAGCAATACAAGGGCGCAGGAGGGGACAGTCACCATGGTGATTTTTAAGCTGAACAGGCCTGTGTAAGTCATAACAAATATGGCAAAAGGGATCTTGCAGGAATACAGATGGCGGTTTTTAAAATGTGGTTTGCCGAAGTTATTGTAAATCGTAAATGACAGGCAGGAAATGGAGGTGCAGGATGGATTTCAGATACGAGACAGTGATTCCCAATGATGATCTTCCTTTTCGGATGTTTATATTCGAGGGGAGGGATGGGAATTACCGGGTAAGCAAGCACTGGCACCAGTCAGTGGAGCTGTTCCTTGTGTTGGAGGGAGCACTGGATTTTTTTATTAATTCCAGGCAATACACATTGAAGCCCAATGATTTTGTCATAGTGAATCCCAATGAAATCCATTCCATTGAATGCCCTGACCCCAATTTTACCATTGTCCTGCAGATCCCAATGAAATCCTTTGAGGGATATATGAGCGATGAGTCCCGTATCACCTTCGCGGATAAGGATGAGAGCCAAAAGGCCAGGCTGGTATCCCTGGTCACGGCCATGTACCGGACGTATGAGAAAGGGGAATTCGGCTATCGCCTGAAGGTAAAGAGCCAGTTTATGGAGTTCCTCTATCTGATTGTGACAGAATTCAGGATTGAGCAGATTGATAAGGTCCGGGTGCAGCAAAAACGGCACTTGGATAAGCTGTCCCAGGTAACACAATATATGAAGGAGAACTATGATAAGGAGCTGAGCCTGGAAATGGTTGCGTCCAGGTTTGGCTTTACACCCTCCTATCTCTCCCATATGTTCAGGGAATATGCTCAGACAGGATACCGCACATACCTGATGGATTTGAGGGTTAAGTATGCCATGCGGGAATTGCTGAATTCGGACCGTTATGTGGGGGACATTGCTCTGGACCATGGGTTTGCCGATGCAAGGGCATTTGCCAAAGCCTTTAAAAAGCGGTACGGCTGTCTGCCCAGCCAGTACCGCAAGCAGATGAATCAGAAACAGGTGATTCAGAAGCAGGTGGATCAGAAGCAGGTGAATCAGAAACAGGCCAACCAAAAACAGGCCAATCAAAAACAGAGGAACCGCAAGTCATTGGCGGGGGAATGAAGATCGCAAAAAAGTGCTGTTAGTTCGTAAAATAACAGCACGTTTTTTTTGCCCGTTTATATTATAATGGATACCAGAGAAAACAGGCTGGTGCCGATGGAAAATCGCACGGCCCGATATAAGGAGGTATGAACATGGGGATGACAGTCAGGAAGGTGACAGATCCGGCATTTAAAGCCTATGGAAGGATCATCACAGGTTATGATTTCAGCGGTCTATTAAAGGCAATGGAACAAACGCCATTACCGGAGGATGTTATTTACATACCCTCACTGCCTGAGATGGAGGCCCTGCCTGCGGCAAAGGAGCTGGAAAATGGAATCTACGGACAAATGCCGATCCAGATAGGATGCTGCAACGGACATAACAAGAAACTGAATGCAGTGGAATATCACCGGGATTCAGAAGTGGACATTGCTGTGGACGACCTGATTCTGATATTGGGAAAACAGCAGGATATTGAGGAGGACCACACATACGACACATCCAGAATGGAAGCATTTCTGGTTCCGGCAGGAACAGCGGTGGAGGTATATGCAACCACCCTGCACTATGCGCCCTGCCATGTAAAGGACGAGGGATTCAGGTGCGTGATTGTCCTTCCTAGAGACACCAATCTGGACATGGAGCCGGTGGAAGTGAAGGACCCTGAGGACAGGCTTTTATTTGCCAGGAACAAATGGCTTATCGGCCATGCCCAGGGCGGTCTGCCGGAGGGAGCCTTTATCGGCCTTAAGGGTGAGAACCTGAGTGTCTGATATAGATGACAATGGATGTTTTTCAGATGCAAACAATAAAAATCAATCATGTATGAGGAGGAAAGTACAATGAACAATACACCAGAAGTAAAAATCGGAATCGTGGCAGTGAGCAGGGATTGTTTCCCGGAGTCTCTTTCTGTCAACAGAAGAAAAGCATTAGTGGAAGCCTACAAGGCTAAATATGACGCTTCAGAAATTTACGAATGTCCTGTATGCATCGTGGAGAGCGAGATACATATGGTTCAGGCATTGGAGGACATCAGGAAGGCAGGCTGCAACGCTCTGTGCGTATACCTGGGCAACTTTGGCCCTGAGATATCAGAAACCCTTCTGGCAAAGCATTTTGACGGACCTAAGATGTTTGTGGCAGCCGCTGAGGAGTCCGGGGATAATCTGTGCCAGGGACGCGGCGACGCATACTGCGGTATGCTAAATGCCAGCTACAACCTGGCGCTGCGCAACATCAAGGCATATATCCCGGAGTATCCGGTAGGGGATGCCGAGGACTGTGCTGACATGATCCATGAGTTTGTGCCCATTGCCCGCGCGGTGGCTGCATTAAGCGAGCTGAAAATCATCAGCTTCGGCCCAAGACCTCTTAACTTCCTGGCCTGCAACGCGCCCATCAAGCAGCTTTACAACCTGGGCGTGGAGATAGAAGAGAACTCCGAGCTGGATTTGTTCGAGGCCTTTAACAAGCATGCAGGGGATGAGAGGATTCCAGGTATTGTAAAGGAGATGGAGGAAGAACTGGGAGCAGGCAACAAGAAGCCGGAGATTCTCTCCAAGCTGGCTCAGTATGAGCTGACCTTAAAGGATTGGGTGCAGGAGCACAAGGGCTACCGCAAATATGTGGCCATTGCCGGAAAATGCTGGCCCGCATTCCAGACACAGTTCGGTTTTGTGCCCTGCTATGTGAACAGCCGCCTGACAGCCCAGGGAATCCCGGTGTCCTGTGAGGTTGATATCTACGGAGCTCTCAGCGAGTACATCGGCACGGTTATCAGCCAGGATACGGTTACCCTTCTGGACATCAACAACACCGTGCCCAAGGATATGTACGAGGCTGATATCAAGGGCAAATTTGATTACACACTTAAGGATACATTCATGGGTTTCCACTGCGGAAACACTGCTTCCGGAAAGCTGGCCTTCTGTGAGATGAAGTACCAGATGATTATGGCCAGGGCTCTTCCAATCGAAGTAACCCAGGGAACACTGGAAGGAGACATCAAGCCGGGCAGCATTACCTTCTACCGCCTCCAGAGCACGGCAGACAACAAGCTGAGAGCCTACATTGCACAGGGAGAGGTGCTTCCGGTTGCCACACGTTCCTTTGGTTCCATCGGTGTGTTCGCCATTCCGGAGATGGGAAGGTTCTACCGCCATGTGCTCATCGAGAAGAACTATCCGCACCACGGGGCTGTTGCCTTCGGAAACTACGGCAAGGCATTGTTTGAGGTATTCAAGTACATTGGCGTGGATGTGGAGGAAATCGGCTACAACCAGCCAAAGAGCGTAAGATATAAGACAGAGAATCCATTTGCATAAAAATGCAGGGAGGGAAAGATATGCTTTACATAGGAGTGGACCTGGGAACCTCAGCAGTAAAATTGTTGTTAATGGATGGAAGCGGACGAATCCACAAGGTGGTTTCACGGGAGTATCCCCTGTATTTCCCCCATCCTGCATGGTCGGAGCAGAACCCGGAGGACTGGTTTACGGCCTCCATGGACGGCATGAAGGAGCTGACCTCGGAGTGTGACAAATCACAGGTGGCAGGCATCAGCTTCGGAGGCCAGATGCACGGTCTGGTGACACTGGATCAGGCGGATGAGGTCATCCGCCCGGCCATCCTCTGGAATGACGGACGGTCCGAGAAGGAGACAGATTACCTGAACCAGACCATTGGCAAGGAAAAGCTGTCTGCTTACACGGCCAACATTGCCTTCACCGGCTTCACAGCCCCTAAAATTCTATGGATGAAGCGAAATGAACCGGAGAACTTTGCGCGCATATGCAGGATTATGCTGCCGAAGGATTATCTGGCTTACAGGCTGTCAGGCAGCTTCTGTACGGATTATTCCGATGCATCCGGCATGCTGCTTCTGGATGTGGCCCATAAGTGCTGGTCCGAGGAAATGATGGAGCTGTGCGGCATTACCAGAAAACAGCTCCCGGATCTGTATGAGAGCTATGAGGTAGTGGGAAATCTGAAGGAGGAACTGGCTAAGGAGCTGGGATTTTCACAGGATGTAAAAATCATTGCCGGCGCAGGGGACAATGCCGCTGCCGCCGTTGGAACAGGAACCGTTGGCGAGGGATGCTGCAACATTTCCCTGGGTACCAGCGGAACCATCTTTATTTCCAGTGAGAGCTTTAAGGTGGACTGCAACAATGCCCTTCATTCCTTTGACCATGCGGACGGACATTTCCATCTCATGGGATGTATGCTCAGCGCTGCTTCCTGCAACAAGTGGTGGATGGAGGAAATCCTTAAGACCAAGGAGTTTTCCAGGGAGCAGGAGGGAATCGTTAAGCTGGGTGAGAACCATGTGTTCTATCTGCCCTATCTCATGGGAGAGCGTTCTCCCCACAACGATCCAAGGGCCAGGGCATGTTTTATCGGCATGACTATGGATACCAGCAGGGAGGAGATGACCCAGGCCGTGCTGGAAGGCGTGGTATACGGACTCAGGGATTCACTGGAGGTGGCCAGAAGCTTGGGCATCCGCATTGACCGCACTAAAATCTGCGGCGGCGGAGCAAAGAGTCCGCTGTGGAAGAAGATGGTGGCCAACATCATGAACGTAAAGGTGGATGTGGTTGAAAATGAGGAAGGCCCTGCCCTGGGAGGCGCCATACTGGCGGCCGTGGGCTGCAAAGAATACCCGGATGTGAAAACTGCTGCTGACAGCATCGTGAAAGTGACGGAAACCATTGAACCTGATGGGGAACTGACGGAGAAATATGAAAAACAGTACAGCAAGTTCAGGCAGATGTATCCTGCGCTTAAGGCTGTATTCCAGAATTTAGGAGAATAGTGTGAACTGGGAGCCGGGTGCTCCAGGTTCCGGTGTATCATCATTGGATGCACCGGAACGCTGGAAACCAGGCTCCCTTTTTTGCAGCCCGGACGGGCCTCTCACCCGTCCTGCTTCATTTTCTTTCTGATGCCGGAAGGCGTATCTTTGAAATGCTCTTCAAACATCCTGCGGAATAATTTATAGTTGGTGAAGCCATGGCGTTCCAGAATATCATGGACAGGGTCCCGGGTGGTAATCAGGTCGCGGTAAATATAGGAAAGGCGCAGTTCATTCTGGTATTCCAGGAAGGTGACTCCCATGCATTTTTTGAAAAAACGGCAGAAATATCCGGGCTGCAGAAATGCCACCCGGGCGATTTCGCTGGTGGTGATAGGACGGCTGTAATTCCTGGCCGTGTAGGCCAGCACCGGGTCCAGACGGCTTAAATCCTTGTTTTTCTGATTTACATTGGGTTTGAGTACCTGTACGCTGAAATTATGGTACAGCTGAAATAATAATTCAAAGAGCAGGCTGTTAAAACGCAGCAAAAAGCCTTCCGGCCGGATATCGTTGGCAATCTGCATCTGGGTCAGGGTGTCCTTCATCCTGTCAAGCTTTGTTCTCTTAATCGGGTCCCGGGTATCTGGATTCCAAAGGAAAAGGAGCTGGTTCACCTCAGGAATATAGGTTTCCATAAATTCCAGGGGAATCTGTAATACAATGGCTTTGTTGGGATGGGTACACTTGGTGGAGTGTATGACATTGGAGTTGATGAGAATGCATTGGCCGGTCAAAAGAATGCGGCTGGTCCTCTCCACCGTGACTTCCAGCTCGCCTTCCAGCATATAAATGATTTCCACTGCCCTGTGCCAATGGCTGGGTACATAACTGCCCGGATCCACAGAGGTGAAGAAACGCACCTTAGTGGCCTCCGGTACCTGAATGATTTCATACAGTATATTTTCGTTTGGTTCTGCCATGTCAATCCCCCTTTTCATCATTATATCATCCTGCGGTCCAGCCCACAAGAAGAGAAAATCGACCTATTATATGGGAAGTATCCGTCCTGTTTCCTGCATGGATCCTGTGATACTATATATATGAAGGAAATACCCGGGGAAACAAGTTTCGTGCGCATGGAAACAAGGACATTATATAAAAACAAAGGGAGGAAACAAGGGATGAACAGGGAAGGTAAATTAACGCCGGGAAAGTTGGCGGAACGTTTTTCATATGGATGCGGTGATTTCGGATGCAATATCATTTATACGGCAATGTCGGCGTTTCTGCTGTTTTACTATACGGATTACGCGGGGGTCAGCGCCTTTGCGGTGGGAAGCATCATGATGGTTTCGAGGTTGTTTGACGGCATCAGCGACATCGTTATGGGCGTAATTGTGGACAGGACAAAATCCAGGTTCGGAAAGGCAAGGCCGTGGCTGCTGCGCATGTGCATACCCTTTGCCATATCCGGCATCCTGCTGTTCTCGGTGCCGGTTTCCTGGTCTGCCGCGCCAAAGCTGGTGTATGTGTTCATTACATATAACCTGGTGTCAACGGTCATCTATACAGCTATCAACGTACCGTATTCCGCGCTGAATGCGCTTATGACCCAGGATCCGTATGAGAGGTCTGTTCTGAGCATTTTCAGGAACCTTCTGGCAACGGCAGGTACATTGACCATCAACACATTTACTCTGCCTCTTGTGGAGTATTTCGGAAACACTCCTGCTGCCTGGACTAAGACCTTTATGGTGTTCGGGCTCCTGTCCGTGGCAGCGTTTATGATTAATTTCCTGGGGACAAAGGAGCGGGTGAGGCCTGCTGTCCGGGAGGAGGGGAGAGAACCGGTACAAAATGTGCCTTTTGCGGAAGGAATCAAGGCCCTGTTCCGCAATAAATACTGGCTCATGATGACAGGAATGCTGGCGCTGTTTTTCTTAATGTATTCCGTAAACGGCGGCTCCACTGTCTTTTACGCAAAGGATATACTGGGCAGCAAGGATTTGGTGGCGTTAATTAACGGCATTTTCAATGTGGTGCAGATTGCAGGCATGTTCTTTATCGCCATGCTGGTAAAGCGGCTGGGTAAGCGCAATGTATTTTCCCTGGGCCTGGTGTTAGATATCATCGGTATGCTGGTGCTCAATTTCTCGGGAGGATCCATAGGCATTATTATCGTGTCCAGCATTATCCGCGGCCTGGGAAACGCATGCGGCGGGGCTACCATGTGGGCCATGGTATCAGATACCATTGACTATGGAGAGTGGAAGACAGGATACCGCACAGAAGGGCTGGTCAACAGCGCCTGCAGCTTTGGATATAAGATTGGAAACGGAATCGGATCTGCTCTTTTAGGATGGATTCTTGAACTGGGAGGTTATGTGGGGCAGGCAGCCGCGCAGTCAGCTTCAGCCCTCACATCCATCAGGATCTGTTTTGTATGGATTCCCATTGGGATTTACGCGGCAGGGCTGGTTATTATGAGCTTCTATCATCTGGACGCTGAGTTTGCAGGCATTATTGCGGACTTGAAGAGCCGGAACAGGAAATAGGATGAGGGTGAGAAAGGAGAGAACATCATGCATATAAAGGGTGTGAATTTGGGAAACTGGCTGGTGCTGGAAAAATGGATGAGCCCGGCGCTGTTTGAAGGGACCGAGGCACAGGATGAATATTATCTGCCCCGCTGGCTTTCAAGGGAGGTGTACGAGGCCAGAATCAGGATACACCGCTCCGAGTATATCACGGAACGTGACTTTGCGGCAATCCGCGCCATGGGCATGGAGGCTGTGCGGATTCCTGTCCCATACTTCATATTTGGGGACAGGGAGCCCTTTATCGGCTGTGTGGAGGAGCTGGACAGGGCTTTCTGCTGGGCGGAGCGGTACGGGCTTAAGATACTGATCGACCTGCATACGGCGCCGGAAGGGCAGAACGGCTTTGACAACGGAGGTATATGCGGCGTGTGCAGATGGTCAAAGAATCCGGCAGAGGTGGAATTTGTCCTGGGAGTTCTGGAACGGCTGGCAAAGCGGTACGGCGAAAGAGAGGGGCTGTGGGGAATAGAGGTCCTGAACGAGCCTGTCACGGAGCGGATGTGGAAGCTGATGGACGTGCCCGGCCGTTATCCCCCGGCAGAGCCTTCCATGGCCGAGGGGTCGGGGCCTGTTTCCATGGAATTTCTGAGGGGATTTTATCTGAGGGCATATGACTGTCTGAGAAGGTATATGCCGGAGAAAAAATACGTGGTAATCCACGATGGATTTGAACTTAAGGCATGGAAGGATTTTATGAGGGAGGACAGGTATGTGAACGTGGTGCTGGACACCCATCGGTATCTTATGTTTGCGGAGACAGAAGGCTGCGGACAGACCCTTCCTGATTACCTGGATTATATCCGCGGGCATTTTGCAAAGGACATTGAGGAAATGCAGCAGTATTTTGATGTTATATGCGGAGAATGGTGTCTTTTCAACTCCCTGGCCTGCGGCTGTGACACAATGGGAGGCAGGAGCGTGTTAAATGGTGAGGAGGGATCCGGACAGGAGCTGATGGATGAAATGGAGAAAGCCCGTATCTACAGGGCTCTGGCCAGGGCCCAGACAGAGGCCTGGGACAAGGGAAGCGGATATTTTTACTGGAGCTACAAGCTTCTGACGGATACGGTCAATGAAGCCGGATGGGTTGGCTGGGACAGCTGGGATTTTGGCCGGTGCGCTGCCTTTGGGTGGTTCCCGGCGGATAAGGAGGAGATGAGATGATACATAACCCTATTCTTCCGGGATTTAACCCGGACCCCTGTATATGCAGGAAAGGAGACGATTACTATCTGGCCGTATCCACCTTTGAGTGGTTTCCCGGAATCCCCATCTATCATTCGCGGGACCTGAAGAACTGGGAGCTTTATACCCATGTCCTTACGGATGACGAAAAAGTGGACCTAAAGAAGCTTCCAAGCGCAAAGGGGGTATGGGCGCCATGTCTTACATACTGTGAGGCGGAGGATACCTTTTATGTGGTGTACGGGGTCATGAACTCCATGAATGCAAGGTATTTTGACGTGGATAATTTTCTGGTGTCCGCAAAGGACATCAGAGGACCCTGGAGTGAGCCGGTCTACCTGCATTCCTCTGGATTTGACGCATCCATTTTTCATGATGAAAACGGCAGAAAATATATTGTTTCCCTGGAATGGGAGACAAGGGAAGGGTATGAAAAACCCGGCTCCATCTGCATGGTGGAATATGATTCGGATAAAAAAGAAATCGTGGGATATCCGAGGCGCATGTGGCGGGGCGGTACGGACAGGGGATGCATTGAAGCACCCCATCTGACCAGGAGAGGAGAGTTTTATTACATCATGTGCGCGGAGGGCGGCACGGGTTATAACCACTGTGTCACTATGGGGCGTTCCAGGAATGTGTGGGGGCCCTATGAGGGGGACCCCATGAATCCCATAGTCACCAGCGTACCGGGAGAGTCCTATGAGCGGCAGGACCCGGACCATTTAAAGCCCAGGTATTTCAACCCGGATTCCGTGCTTCAAAAATCCGGCCACGGAAGCTATGTGAACCTTCCCACAGGGGAAGTGTATCTGGTCCATCTCTGTGCAAGACCCTTTGTGCCGGAGCTTCGGTGTACACTGGGCAGGGAGACCGCCATCCAAAAGATGGAGTGGACAGAGGATGGGTGGCTGCGCATGGCGGACAAAAGCAATCTGGCAAAGTTAGAGGTACCGGAGACATCCCTTCCGGAGGCACCGGTGGAGGGGATACCGGACTTTGACGGATTTGACAGCGGGGAGCTGGGAAACTTTTATTATGCGCCCCGCATCATGCCCCAAAGGTTTGCGGATGTGAATGCCAGACCGGGCTATGTACGGCTCAGGGGACAGGAGTCCAGGACGTCCTTAAACAAGGTGAGCATCCTGGCCAGAAAGCTGACCAGTGTGTACACAAGAATCACCACCAAAATGGAGTTCGTGCCAAAGGTTCACCAGCACAGTGCAGGGCTGATTCTCTATTATGACAATATGAATTACATTAATCTCAGAAAATATTACAGCGAGACCCTGGGGCAGAGCGCTCTGTCAGTCATTCATCTGGAAAATGGAGTAAAGACAGAATTCCTCAACACCAGAATACCGGTGGAGGACCGGCCTGTTTATCTGAGGCTGTATGTGCAGGGCAGACAGTCCTGGTTTGAATGGAGCTATGACGGGCAGGAATATGAGAAAATCGGACGTATCTTTGATACCACGCGGTTTTCCGACGAGTACTGCAGGTACGGGGAGTTTACAGGGACCATGGCAGGCATTACATGTGCGGACCGCGTAAAACATGCCCATTATGCTGATTTTGATTTTTTGGAGGTTGTGGCTGAGGGAGGGAGATAGGGCTTTTCGGTGGAAAATGTCAAAGAACTTGCATTGACGGCTTGGAACGTGCTAATATTTATGATATGGACAAATCATACTCTGAGAGGACAGGAGAGATAAGATGACAAGGGACAGGATTTATGAGTACTTCATCGAAAAGGATAATAACTGTGCGGAAGCCATGCTGCGGGCGCTGAATGATGAATACTGCCTGGGTATACCGGATGATTCGGTAAAGCTGGTGGGCGGATTCGGAGGGGGAATGGGATGCGGGAAGGCATGCGGCGCGCTGTGCGGAGGATGTTCCGCCATCAGCTACCGGCTCATTCATGAGAGGGCTCATGCCACCCCGGAGCTTAAACCGGCTGTGGCCGCATTTGCGGAGGAATTTGTGGAGCGTTTTGGTTCGGATGCCTGCTGTGAGCTGGTTAAGACCTATAAAAAAGAGGACACCCGCTGTCTCGACATGATTTGTATGGCTGCGGACATTGCGGATGCATGTTTTGAGAGAATTATATCAGAAGAAAGGGAACAGAGCAAATGAGAATATTGATTGTTGGCGGTGTGGCAGGCGGCGCGTCTGTGGCGGCCAGGGCCAGGAGACTGGATGCCCGGTCTGAAATTATCATGTTTGAGAGAGGTCATCATGTGTCTTTTTCCAACTGTGCTCTCCCCTACTACCTCAGCGGCACGGTAAAGAACAGCGATGCCCTGGTCATGATGAGTCCGGAGAAGTTTAAGAAGCAGTATGACATAGAGGCGAGAACGGACAGCGAGGTGCTGTCAGTGGACAGGGAGAAGAAAACCATCCGGGTAAAAAACGGGTGTACCGGGGATGTCTATGAGGAGCGGTATGATATTTTGGTCCTCTCTCCGGGGGCGAGTCCCATCCGTCCAAAGAGCATAGAGGGCGTGGACAGGCCCAATGTATTCACTGTAAGGAATGTGACGGATATTGTGAACCTGAAGAAATTTGTCACCGACTGCCAGATCCGGGATGTGGCTGTGGTGGGAGGAGGATTCATCGGCATTGAAGTGGCCGAGAATCTGAACATGGACGGAAGGCATGTATCTGTCATTGAGGCCCAGGACCAGATCATGGCGCCTTTTGATTATGATATGGTCCAGATGCTCCAGAAGGAGCTGCTGGACCATGGAGTGGATGTAATCGTAAATGACGGTGTCAGCGCCATCGGGGAAGACAGCATTACCCTGATTTCGGGTAAGGCGGTCAGGGCAGGGATGACTGTGCTGGCCATCGGTGTTGCGCCTGAGACTGGACTGGCTAAGGATATGGGGCTGGAGCTGGGAGAGACTGGGGCCATTAAGGTGGACCATAATTACAGGACCAGTGACCCTGACATCTATGCAGTGGGAGACGCCATTCAGGTGTTTAACCGGCTGACCCGTAAGCCGTCCAGACTGGCTCTGGCGGGACCGGCCCAGAGACAGGCCAGGGCAGCGGCAGACCATATGTACGGCATACCCCATAATAACAAGGGGGTCATTGGTTCCTGTGCGGTCCGTATCTTTGACCTGAACGCAGCGGCCACCGGACTGAACGAAAAAGCAGCCGCAGAAGCCGGTATTCCCCATGATTCTGTGTACATCATACCCACGGACAAGGTGGGGCTTATGCCGGGAAGCGCTCCCCTGCACTTTAAGCTGGTTTATGAATATCCCACAGGAAAGATTCTGGGAGCCCAGGCCATTGGACGGGGAAATGCGGATAAGAGGATAGATGTCATTGCGGCCATGATTTCCATGGGAGGCACCCTGGAGGATTTGAAGGAGCTGGAGCTGTGTTATTCCCCGGTATTCGGCACTGCCAAGGATGTGGTAAACCAGGCAGCCCTGGCGGCCCTGAACCTGCTCTATGGAAGAGTGCGGCAGGTGCCTGTGACGAAGGTGCGGGAGCTGGTGGAGACAGGCGCGTGCATTATAGATGTGCGCGAAAAGAATGAGTACGGCCTGGGCCATTTAAAGACATCCGTCAATATCCCATTGTCGGAGCTTCGGGACCGTCTGGATGAGATACCCAGGGATCGCCCTGTGTATCTCCACTGCCGCTCCAGCCAGAGAAGCTATAATGCGTGTATGGCCCTTGTGAACCGGGGGTACAGGAATGTGTGGAATATATCGGGTTCATACCTGGGAATCTGCCTGTATGAGTATTTTACAGATGTGACCACCGGGCGTGAGAAGATTGTAACTGAGTATAATTTCAAGTGATTTTTCCGGAGAATTCCGGAGGCAGAGAACCGGCGGACAGCCGGTTCTCTTCTGTCCGGCAGGAACAGGGCTGTCAGGACATGACAGCCGCAAAAGGAGGGTATTTCATGAGAATAGATGTGGAATCCAGCTTCCATGCAGGGAAAGCCATGGAGTTGTTTCTGGACGGGTATAACTGCGCCCAGTCTGTGTTTACAGCATTCTGCGACCTGCACGGTATGGAGGAAAAGGAGGCTCTGCGGTTGAGTTCTTCCTTTGGAGGCGGTATGGGACGGATGCGGGAGGTCTGTGGGGCGCTCAGCGGTATATTTATGGCAGCGGGCCTGCTGTATGGATATGACAGTCCTGATGACAAGGACGCCAAGACTGAGCACTACAGAAGAATCCAGGAGCTGGCCGGGGCATTTAAGGAGAGGACGGGAACGCTGCTGTGCCGGGAACTTCTGGGCCTGGAGGGAACGGGAAAGGACAGCTTCATACCGTCTGACAGGACCGAAGCCTACTATCAGTCGCGCCCCTGCAAGGAGCTGGTTGGACTGGCAGCGGCCATACTGGATGCTTATCTGGCGGAGCATTCCGGCAGAGCATAAGCTGGCAGAGCATTCCGGAGGGGTATAAGCCGGTCTGGCAGCCGGCCTCGTCCGTCCCTGGCTTGTATGGATGCCGGTCAATCGGGAGACAATGACAGATAATAACAGACAATGGGGGTCATAAAGTGACCGGGAGGGGTATATGCACAGGTACGGCCGTATACTTAAAATCTTAAAAATAGCCGTGGGAAGCATGCTTGCCATGGCGGCTGCCCAGGCGCTGGGCCTCAGATACAGCTCCTCAGCCGGTGTGATTACCCTGCTCAGTATCCAGGATACGAAGCGGGAAACCATACGGGTTACAGGCAGGCGGTTTCTGGCTTTCCTGGCGGCAATGGTCCTGGGGCCGGTATCCTTTGCATTGGCAGGGTACCGGCCTTTGGCAATGGGGATTTTTCTTCTGATGTTTACCCCGCTGTGCATGAAATGGGGCATACAGGAGGGGATATCCGTGAACACGGTCCTGATGACCCATATTCTGGCTGAGGGATCCATGGGAATGGCGGATATTGCCAATGAAGCCCTTCTGCTGTTTGTGGGCACGGGGGTGGGCGTTGTGCTCAACCTGTATATTCCCGGCTCGGGGACAGCCATACGCTCTGCACAGAGGGAAATTGAGGAAATGTTCATCAGCCTGCTGAGCCGGATGGCATCAGAGCTGGGGACGCCGGGAGAGAATGGGGAGCAGCCGGACGGCCGCGGGTTTCAGGCCCTGGAACAGGCATTGGGGCAGGCAGTGGAGCAGGGAGAACGCAGAGCATACGAGGGGATGGAGAACAGTCTTTTGGCGGACACGCGCTATTATCTTGCTTATATGGGGCTGAGGAAGAACCAGTTTGCCATCCTTTGCAGGATGCGGGACTGCTTTTCAAGAATGGAGTCCACACCGGACCAGGCGCTGGTGGTGGCGGACCTGCTTCAATCTGTAAGCGGTTCCTTCCACGAAAGGAACAATGCCCTGGGGTTGCTTGATGAGCTTGAACATGTGAAATTACAGATGAAGGCCCAGCCTCTTCCTGTCCGCAGACAGGAATTTGAGAGCCGGGCCTTACTGTACCTGGGTCTGCTGGAACTGGAACAGTTCCTGGTGCTGAAAAAGGAGTTTGCGCTGGGGCTGAGCCGGGATGAAATCCGCAGGTTCTGGGGGAGGGGATGATGATGGCCTGTGCCCGCCGCCATGGCCCGCCCCGGATGCCTGTGCTCCATTATCATCCACGAAAAACGCCAAAAGCAGCCGGTTTAAGTATCCTTTGATCTTAAGCCGGGGCGGCAAACTGTTCCGACAGCTTGTGGAACAGGGACTGGGCTTCGTCTCCCTGACGGTTGATATAATCTGCTTCCGGAATTTCTATATCGTGAATCAGCACATTGCGGATCTTGCGCAGGGACACAATCTGGTTGATGCACTCCTTGTCCAGCAGATTCAGCCGCTTCAGGGTGTTGATATTGAAGGCTCCCCGCACCTTGGGGGAGTTTTTGGAGGAGACGCGGTTAAGCAGCTGTTCCAGGGGAACCCACTGGCTGAAAAAATATTCCACTGCATGGCGCTCGTCTTCGCTTATGCCGTCCTGGCCGGCCCGCAGCTCCTGGTAAATATGGTAACGCTTTTCACTTCCCGTAATCATCTGGTCAATGATCTGCTGGGAAATGTTGCGCCGGTCCTTCTCGAATTTCACGGATTTGAGCACTGGCTCCAGCTCTTTTACGCTGTTTATTTTCAGACGGCTGCTGAGTTTGAACAGCAGCTCAATATTGCCCATGCGCAGCTCTATGTCCTCGGGACGGAAATTGTTGCTGAGATAATTATACAGGTAGGATGCCAGCTCGTACTGGGAACCGAACTCTGCATTTTTGTTCCGTATGCGCTCATTGCCCGCGTTCTGCAGGCGCTCCAGGGCAATTTCCCCGGCAAGGACCAGGCCGTTCAGCTCGTCCAGAATCGCCAGCTCCTCATCGGACAGGGTTCCCTGCAGAGGCTTGTAGACCAGATCGTGCTCCACCTCGGACCAGGCGTGCATAAGGACCGAAGCCACCTGTATCTCAATACGGGCCGTGGTATACTTTTTCTGGGAACGGTCCAGGGATTCCTCCCTCATATGGGCCCGGTAGTGGTTGGCCCAGTAACCGGAAAAACGTTTGTTATAGGAAGGCGCCTTGGACTGTTCCGGAAACTGCTTGGTCTCCAGAAGGGTGAAAAGGTCGTTGATAAGGCTGTCCGCCTTATCGCGGTCACCGGGGAAGTACAGTGACACCCTGACACCGCACAGATCTGCGATATCCTCATATATTTCACGCATGTTTTTATAGGGGACCGCCCGCCTGGAATTGCGTATGAGGACCTTGCTTTTCAGACGCCCCGGGGCTTTGGCGCGGGAGGTCACGATGGCCCGGATACCGGCTGCCTGAAGGGCGCTCTCTAACTGCCGGGCAGCCATCCGGCCGGCTGTTTCGTAAAAGTTCATCTTTTTCTTGTAATTCTCTATGAACTGGTTAATTAAATCCATATCTGTTCTCCGCATTGCTTTGATACCCAATATTATATAACATTTTCAGATGGAAGTCACCCCTGTGGTAACAATTAGAATAAAAAGTAAAATCTCACTGGATTTAATGAAATTTGGTGTTATACTTAAAATATGAAAGTTCCGGAGTGCATCCGGTTATGAAGGATGGTACATATGAAGAAAAGACTGATTCCCATTGTTCTTTTCCTGTCCCTGGTGGGACTGGGAGGCCTGTCCCTGGTGTCCATACACAATCTCCAGGGAAATGCCAGGGTCATCAACTATACAGGTGTTGTCAGAGGCGCCACCCAGCGCCTTGTAAAGGAAGAATTGAAAGGGCGGGCGGATGACGCCCTTATTGCGCGTTTGGACGGGATTATGGAGGAACTGGCCACCGGTGTGGGGGCCAACCGCCTCATCCGTTTGAATGACCAGGCCTACCAGGATCTGCTGGCATCCATGGAAGACCAGTGGCAGGAGCTTAAGGAAGAGATCATGCTGGTTAGGCAGGGGAAAGACTCGCAAACGCTGTTTGAACTCAGTGAGAGTTATTTCCAGCTGGCGGATACAACCGTGACAGCGGCAGAGCAGTATACTGAGCAGCAGGTGAACCGCACCAGCAGGGGGTTCGGGATCCTGATACTCGGGGCCATGGGTGTGTGGGGAATCCTGGTATGGCAGGAGCGCAGGCAGGATAAGATGCAGGCCGTCATACGGGAAAAGGAAAATGCCAACCGGCAGCAGAAGCAGCGTCTGGACCGTATGTGGGATACGCTTCGCGCGCCCCTTAACGATATATCCGAGATGATGTATGTCTCTGACGTGGAGACCCATGAGCTGCTTTTTCTGAACGAGGCCGGAATGAGGAATTTTCATCTGGATTCCATTGAAGGAAAGCGCTGTTATGAGGTATTACACGGGCGCAGTGAGCCATGTCCGTTCTGCGGTGAGCATTTTACGGATTACGATAATATTGTCACATGGGAGAATACCAACCCCATAACAGGCCGCCATTATCTGTTAAAGGACCGCCTGATCGAATGGAATGACAGACCGGCCCGCCTGGAGATTGCCGTTGACGTGACGGAAGCGGAAAAGGAGAAACAAAGTCTTAAGTTTGCCCTTCGTGCAGAGGATATGCTGGTGGACTGTGTGCGCAGCCTTTATGAAGACAGGGGCATCGGGGAGATACTTCCCGTTATCCTTGATAAACTGGGGCGGTTTATGAACGCGGACCGGTCTTATGTATTCATGCTGAGGGACGGCAAGCTGTACAATGAATACGAGTGGTGCGCCGGGGGCGTGGAATCCCAGATGGATACACTGCAGGGTCTGCCTCTGGAATTCATTGACCGCTGGCTTAAAATCTTTGACCGGCAGGAATGTATGGTGTTAGAGGATGTGCAGGATCTGAAGGAGGACTACAGGAATGAGTATGAGATTTTAACGGCCCAGGGGATCACCAGTCTGGTGGCGGCGCCTCTGGAACGGGACGGTCATTTCTGCGGTGCCATTGGAGTGGATAATCCTCCTTTGGAGCAGCTGGTCAATATCGGCCCCCTTCTGCGCACGCTGGGTTATTTCCTTATGCTGTCCTACCGCAGGGATGAGAATGAAAAGGAATTAAACAGGCTCAGCTATCATGACACCCTGACCTCCTTCTACAACCGCAACCGGTATATTGCCGACACGGATAACCTGAGAGAGACGCAATCCCCGGTGGGCATCGTATATCTGGATGTCAACGGCCTGAAGGATATCAATGATTTGAGAGGCCACGCATTTGGAGATAAGGTCCTGGTGGAATGTGCCAGGAGGATGCGAGAGACGTTTGAGGGAGCTGATTTCTACCGAATCGGCGGGGATGAATTTGTCATCATCTGCCGGGAATGGAGCAAGGAAGTATTTGAGGAAAAGGTGGAGCTGCTCAGGAAGAATTTTGAGCGGGATTCCATATGCAGGGCAGCAGTGGGCAGCCGCTGGGCAGAGGGAAGCGATGATTTGTCCCAAATCATTGCGGATGCAGATGCAAGGATGTATGAGGATAAGAAAGAATTTTACCGCCGGAGTCCTGTGTCCCGGCGCTACAGGCATCAGAGCGACGAGGTAATCAATCTGTCCAATCCGGAGGTACTGGCAGACGAGCTGGGAAAGAATCATTTTGTGGTCTATGTGCAGCCAAAGGTTTCCTCTGCGGACCGGTCCGCGGTGGGGGCAGAGGCGCTGATACGATATCAGTCCAAGGAAGGGTCCATGGTGCTGCCGGGCAATTTCCTGCCCCTTCTGGAGGAAGCCCAGACCATCAGCCAGGTGGACTTCTTTGTCTTTGAATTTATCTGTTCCAAGGTAAAGGAGTGGGCTGACCGGGAGAAGCAGGCATTTCCTGTTTCAGTGAACTTTTCCAGGTTTTCACTGGCCCAGTCCTCCTTTGTGGAACAGCTGGTGAAGCTGTGTGATAAATATGGAATCTCTCCGGGACTGCTGGAAATCGAGATAACAGAGAGCATACGGAACGCGCCGGAAATCGACTTAAAGGAGCTCATAGGGAAACTGCGCCAGGCAGGATTTACAGTTGCCCTGGATGATTTTGGAACGGAGTATGTGAATCTGTCCCTGTTATCCTCAGTGGAATTCGATGTGCTCAAATTAGATAAGACCATGGTGGACGACATGGTCAATAACCCCAAGGCCCAGGCCATCATTGAGTCCATAGCGGGAATCTGCAAAAAAATGGGAATTCGGGTGGTGGCAGAGGGAATCGAGACAGAGGAGCAGATGTCCGTGCTTCGTACCTGCGGGGTGGAGACAGCCCAGGGATACCTGTTCAGCAGGCCCATACCTGTGGAGGAGTATGAGGAGAAGTATCTGTAAGTATTAGGCTGTATACCATATGTCTGTATATGATACGGCAGTAAATAGTCCTGGCCCTAGGTGGCCGGAGCCATCTTGTTTTCCTGGCGCCATTGGCGGGGCGGGATGCCGTATGTTTTTTTGAAGGCTCGGGAAAAATGGAGCTGGTTGGGATAACCCACAGCATTGCTGATGTCGTTTATGCTCAGCTCCGTAAGCTTTAGCAGTTCGGCGGCCTTGGTCATGCGGTAGCTGATAAGAAATTCCTGAGGACTCTTACCCACTGCGTCGCGGAAGATTTTGCCGAAGTAGCTGCGGTTCAGATTGCAGAAAGCGGCAATGTCCTCCACCGATATGTCGTTCTGGAAGTTCTGTTCAATGAAGGATGTGGCCTCACGGATATAAAAGTCCTGGAGACGGCCTGTCTTTAACAGCCTGCGGGAGGAAGAGGAGCGGGTCAGATAATCCAGGAACAGATAAAGATGGCCAATCAGGTGAAAGGGCGACTGGTCGGAGTGCCTGGCAATATAGAGCATTTCATTTTTCAGTTCCAGGCTTAGGTCCCTGGCATTGGAATGATATACAGGGGCATCCATGGTCAGTCCTGCCAGCTCCAGGGCTTCCTTAACACGTAGGCCGTCAAATTCCACCCAGGTGTACTCCCATGGATGGTTCTTGTCCGCAAAGTAGGTGTTGATCTGCTTGGGATAAATCAGGAACCCTTCCCCGCTTTTAATCTGGTAGGTGTGGGATTCTCCTTTGGAATCCGTGGATATGAGGGTGCCTGTGCCGGATATGCAGTAGTGGAACAGATAGTGGTTCCTGGCGTAGGGACCATAAGAGTGCAGCGGTTCACATTGTTCCCAGCCGTATTGATATAACCCCAAATCCACGAAACGCTCGTTGGGAAATATGGAAAACAGTACATTGCTCATTGCCTGAAAACCCCCTTTTTAATCATTATATACCCAAATGCCAGCCTATATCAAGTTATAGGTATAAAAATAGCATTTGGGTATATTTTTTGTGTAAGCAGAATATTTACCTGCTTTAAAACCCATGATATCATGTAGTTATCAAAGAAATCCGGATGGAATGAAGGCGACAAATTGGATGGTTTTAGAATAGAGGGAACAGGGATGACAGGGGGTATATTATGCTTAAAACGTTCAGAAAGGGAATTCTCACAGCGGCCGCAGCCGTGCTGGGGGCAGCTTTGCTTGGAGGATGCGGCTCCGGAACCAGGGCCTCGGATGGATTGGTGCATCTGAACTTCCAGATTTGGGACAATGCCCAGAGAGGCGGTATGGAAGCAATAGCCAGGGCTTATATGGATAAGAACCCGGAGGTGAAAATCCAGGTTCAGGTTACCAGCTGGGATGAGTACTGGACCAAGCTGGATGCGGCGGCAGAATCAGGACAGCTGCCGGACATCTTCTGGATGCACACCAATCAGATTCTTAAATATGCGGATTATGGAAAACTGGAGGATGTGACGGATTTATATGACGATGTGGAGCCGGATTATTATACCAGCCATTTTTCAGATATTTCGCTGGCAAATGCCAGGGGCTCTGACGGACGGATGTATGGGGTTCCCAAGGATAAGGATACGGTCTGCCTGGTATATAACAAAGAGATGTTTGATGCGGCAGGTGTGGCTTACCCTGATGAGTCCTGGACGTGGGATGACCTTACATCGGCTTCGGCTCAGATTTATGAAAGAACCGGAAAATACGGATATATGGCATATGCGGATGAGCAGCTGGGATACTGGAATTTCGTATACCAGGCAGGGGGATACATACTGAACGAGGATAAGACCAGGGCAGGGTTTCTGGATTCCGGCACAAGGAAGGCCATGGAATTTTATATCGGCCTTCAGAAGGAGCCGTGGTGCCCTGACCAGAACTATTTTGCTGAGACGGCTCCGGGCAACGCATTCATGTCAGAGCAGGGGGCCATGTACCTGGAGGGAAACTGGAACCTTATCTCCTTCATGGAGAATAACAAGGAGATGATCGGAAAATGGGATGTGGCCGTGCTTCCCAAGTGCCCGGAACCGGTCCGGGGAGACGGCAGAGCCACCATATCCAACGGCCTGTGTTATTCCACCGGAGCCAAGGGAAAGAAGCTGGAATACGCAAGGGATTTCCTGAAGTTTGCAGGTTCCGAGGAAGGACAGAGGGTCCAGGGGCTGTCAGGCGCCGCCATACCGGCCTACAAGGGGCTGGAGGATACATGGATAAGCGCCTTTGACCAATATGACTACAAATTGGATGTCCAAAAATGCGTGGATATGTTTCCTTATGGTGTACAGAGCGTCAACAATGCATCCAGACCCAACTGGAAAACCCAGATTAACGACCTGCTGTTAAAGATATACAGCGGCGAGCTGAGTCTGGACCAGGGACTGGAAGATATGCAGAAACTGGTGGACGAAGCAAAGGCGCCGTAATGATGGCAGGACTGGAGGAAAATGATGGGTAAGAAACAATATTTGACAGAAGATGCAAAATGGGGCTATCTGCTCATTGCCCCTACGATAATAGGTCTGATTGTGCTGAACGTGTATCCGTTCCTGCAGACCCTGATACTGAGCTTTTCCACCACCCATCCCTTTGGGTACTATGAGGTCAGCGGAGTGGAAAATTATGTGCAGATGTTTGGGAACAAGGAGTTTTGGAAGGCCACCTGGAATTCCATTTACTTCTGTATTCTGACCGTGCCCCTGGGAATTTTCCTTTCCCTGCTGACCGCTGTGCTGCTCAATGCGAAGATTCGGGCAAAGGCTGCTTTCAGAGCCATTTATTTCCTGCCCATGGTGGTTGCGCCGGCAGCCATAGCCATGGTGTGGAAATGGATTTTCAACGCAGAGTACGGCATTATCAACCAGATCATCGGAAGCAGGATAAACTGGCTGACCAACCCCAAGCTGGTGCTTCCGGCCTGTGCGGTGGTGGCAGTCTGGAGCGCCGTGGGATATGACGCGGTTCTGCTGCTGTCAGGAATACAGAACATATCAAAGAGCTACTATGAGGCCGCCAGCCTGGACGGGGCTTCCAAAATACAGCAGTTTTTTAAGATTACGCTTCCCATGGTGTCGCCCACCCTCTTTGTGGTGTTAATCATGCGGCTCATGGCATCCCTTAAGGTGTACGACCTGATTTACATGATGGTGGACCAGACCAATCCGGCCCTTACAAACGCCCAGTCACTGATGTATCTCTTTTACCGTGAGTCCTTTGTGGCAGGAAACCGTGGGTATGCTTCCGCCATTGTTGTGTGGACCGTACTGCTCATAGGAGCCGTGACAGCTCTGCAGTTCTGGGGACAGAAGAAGTGGGTCAACTATGAAGTTTAGGATGGAGGGAAAATATGAAATCATTGGAGACAAACCGCAGTATTAATACCGCCCTTGTGTATGCGGCCCTGGGAGCGGGAGCCCTGCTTATGATATTCCCGTTTATATGGATGGTGTTCACCAGCTTTAAGTCGGCAGGGGAGAGCGTACAGATTCCGCCGACCATCCTGCCGAAGCAGTGGATGAAGGAGAACTACCTGCGAGCCATCGCCTCCCTGCCCTTTATGAAATTGTATGTGAATACGGCGCTGCTGATTCTGTTTCGGGTGCTCTGCGCGGTGGCATTTTCCTCAGCAGCCGGGTTCGCGTTTGCAAAGCTTAAATTCAGGGGAAAGAACCTTCTGTTCTCCCTGGTGATTGTACAGATGATGCTACCGTCCCAGATATTCATTATTCCCCAGTACCAGATGTTAGCCAGAATGGGACTGACAAACAGCATGTTTGCGCTGGTATTTCCGGGGTTAGTCAGCGCGTTCGGCACCTTTTTCCTCAGGCAGGCTTATATGGGCATTCCGGATGAGCTGGGGGAGGCCGCATACCTGGACGGCTGCACCAAGTGGCAGACCTTTACCAAGGTCATGATGCCACTGACCAAGGCCAGTATGGCTGCCCTTACCATCTTCACCGCAGTGTTCGCTTATGCAGATCTGATGTGGCCTCTGATTGCCAACACGGACCTGAACATGATGACCTTGTCTGCCGGCCTTTCTACCCTGAGAGGGCAGTTCACTACCAATTATCCGGTGCTGATGGCAGGCTCTGTCCTGGCCATGGTTCCCATGGTGATTCTGTATCTGGTATTCCAGAAGCAGTTTATAGAAGGAATTGCAATGACAGGCGGAAAATAGAGATGGAAATAAAAATGGAAAACAGAGACGGAAAACAGAGACGGAAAACAGAGATGGAAAACAGAGACGGATAACAGAGACGGAGGATGACACATGGCAATACAGTATCAGGAAAATGGAAGGATCTTCACCCTTCACACGGACCACTCCACATATCAGATGAAGGCAGATTCCTATGGGAATCTGCTTCACCTGTACTACGGGGACAGGACAGAGGGCTCCATGGAATATCTGCTTACCTTTGGGGACCGGGGGTTCTCACCCAATCCATATGAGGCCGGTGATGACAGAACCTATTCCCTGGACGCCCTTCCCCAGGAATATCCATATCAGGGCTCAGGGGACTTCAGAAGCCCTGCCCTTGCAGTGGAACAGGCTGACCAATCCTATGGGCTGAATCTGCGCTATGGAGGATATGAAATAAGCAAAGGGAAATACAGCCTTCCAGGCCTTCCTTCCATGTATGGGGAGGGCCTGGAGGACGCAGAGAGCCTTAAGATACACCTGACAGACCAGGTCAGCGGACTGGCGGTTACGCTGCTCTACGGCGTATTCCCCGGATACGACATTATTACCAGGGCAGTCTGTGTGAAAAATGAAGGGAATGGCCCGGCAGCCCTGAAACGGGTATACAGTGCATGTCTGGACTTCCTTCACGGGGAATACGATCTGATTCAGTTTTACGGACGCCACGCAATGGAGCGCAATTTCCAGAGAACCGCCCTGTGCCACGGCGCCCAGGTCATAGGAAGCCGCAGAGGGACTTCCAGCCACCAGTATAATCCATTTCTGATACTGGCAGGACGGGAGACAACCGAAAACCAGGGCCCCTGTTACAGCATGTCCTTTGTGTACAGCGGGGCCTTTAAGGCAGAGGCGGAGACGGACCAGTACGGTCAGACCAGGATGTCTATGGGGCTTCAGGATGAGATGTTTTCCTATGAGCTTAAACCTGGAGAGATTTTCTTTGGGCCTGAGGTTATCATGGGGTACAGCGGCCATGGGCTGGGTACATTGTCGCGCAGCATCCATAAGGCCATGCGCCGCAGCCTTTGCAGGGGAAAGTACAAGACCATTCCCCGGCCGGTGCTGATTAATAACTGGGAGGCCACCTACTTTGATTTTACCGGGGAAAAGATACTGGATATCGCAAGACAGGCAAAGGAACTGGGCGTGGAAATGATGGTGCTGGACGACGGATGGTTCGGCAAGCGGGATTCGGATTGTTCCGGTCTGGGAGACTGGCAGGTAAACGTACAAAAGCTGGGCGGTTCCCTGGGCAGCCTGGTTAGCCGGATTAACGGCCTGGGAATGAAATTCGGAATCTGGATGGAACCGGAGATGGTGTCTGAGGACAGCAGTCTTTACAGGGAACATCCGGACTGGGCCTTTGCTGTGCCCGGAAGAAAGCCGGTCCGGGGCAGAAGCCAGCTGGTGCTGGATTTTTCAAGGAAAGAGGTGGCGGATTATATTTTTGACAGTATCTGCCGGGTCCTTGACAGCGCTCATATAGAGTATCTGAAATGGGATATGAACCGCAGCATAGCGGACGTATATTCGGCGGCAGGTAAAATGGCGGGTGGAGACAGTCCGGGCAGTATTTTGTACCGGTATATGCTGGGACTCTATGACTTCCTGGAGCGTCTGACAAAGCGCTATCCGGACCTTCTGATTGAGGGGTGCAGCGGCGGCGGCGGGCGTTTTGACGCAGGCATGCTGTATTACACGCCCCAAATCTGGTGCAGTGACAACACCGATGCGGTGGACCGCATCCGGATTCAGTACGGAACTTCCTTTGGCTACCCAATCAGCGCAGTGGGTTCCCATGTATCAGCAGTGCCAAACCACCAGACAGGCAGAATAACACCCATGAAAACCAGGGGAGTGGTTGCCATGGCGGGGAGCTTTGGATATGAGCTGAATTTAAGCGCTATATCGGAAGAAGACAAGAATTGCGTGAGGGAGCAGATAGACGCGTACCATAAATACTGGCATCTGATTCATGACGGGGCGTATTACCGGCTGACGAATCCCTTTGAGGACAGGGAAGCGGCCGCATGGCTCTTTGTGAGTGAAGATAAGGGGGAGGCGCTGTTAAATACAGTTGCTCTGGAGACCCACGGCAATCCGCTGTCATTGTATGTCACTTTGGAGGGACTGGATCCCGAGGCCATGTACAGGGATGAGGATACAGGGACCGAATATCCGGGAGCAGGCCTTATGTCGGCCGGAATCCCCATTCCGCCCAGGACAGGGGAATACCAGGCGTTCCAGGTACATTTAAGGAGGATATAAAGGGGATGAAGCGCGATAACATCTACAGAAAACGTCTGGATAAGCATATGGACGAACTGAAATGGCTGTATATGGAGCTCTACAACAGTCAGGATATGTTTGACGGGCTGTTAAAGGGAATGGAAGGGTTTTACAAGGAGCGCGCAGGGCGCCTCAGAGCGCTGGATGCTGCCAGAGAGGAGGACCCGTGCTGGTACAGAAAAAGCTCCATGCTGGGCATGATGATGTACGCGGATCATTTTGCCGGCAGCCTGAAGGGCGTGGAAGGCAAGCTGGATTATATTGCTCAGTGCCATGTGAATTATCTCCACCTGATGCCTCTCTTAGATACCCCCAGGGGACGTTCGGACGGCGGTTATGCCGTATCTGACTTCAGAAAGGTGAGGGAGGATTTGGGAACCATGGAGGATCTGGAGCAGCTGGCCCATGAATGCCACGACAGAGGTATCAGCCTTTGCCTGGATTTTGTGATGAACCATACATCGGAGGATCATGGGTGGGCTAAAAGGGCAAGGGCAGGGGAAAAGGAATATCAGGACAGATATTTTTTCTTTGACAGCTGGACGGTTCCCTCCATGTTTGAGGAGACGGTACCCCAGGTATTTCCCGCCACGGCGCCGGGAAACTTCACCTGTCTGCCTGAAACAGGGCAGTATGTGATGACCACCTTTTATCCTTATCAGTGGGACCTGAATTACAGAAATCCTGTTGTCTTTAATGAGATGATGTTCAATTTTCTTTACCTGGCAAACCGCGGGGTGGATGTGCTGAGGATTGACGCGGTTCCCTATATATGGAAGGAATTGGGAACGGACTGCCGCAATCTTCCCAGGGTCCACACCATTGTCAGGATGATGCGCATGATTGGCGAAATCGTGTGTCCCGGTATCCTGCTGCTGGGTGAGGTGGTCATGGAGCCGGAGAAGGTGGCTCCTTATTTCGGAACCGTGGAAAAGCCGGAATGTCATATGCTCTACAATGTGACCACCATGGCGGCCATCTGGAACACGGCAGCCACAAAGGATGTAAGGCTCTTAAAAAGCCAGATGGAGACGGTCAGTTCCCTGCCCTCCGCCTGTACCTTCCTCAATTATCTGCGGTGTCATGATGATATAGGCTGGGGACTGGATTATCCTCTTTTGGAAAGGTGGGGGATGAGGCAGGTCCCCCATAAGAAATTTCTGAATGATTTCTTTACAGGAAGGATACCGGAGAGTTTCAGCCGGGGCGTCCTGTACAATGACGACCCGGCCACAGGCGACGCCCGGTTCTGCGGAACCACCGCCTCCATGTGCGGTGTGGAAAAAGCAGGATTCTGCCATGACAGGCAGGCCATGGAGGAGGCTGTCAGGCTGGATACCATGCTCCACGCGTTCATGCTGTTTCAGTCGGGCATCCCTGTGCTTTACAGCGGGGACGAGGTGGGACAGGTCAATGACTACACCTATAAGGACAATCCCGAAAAAGCACCGGACTCCCGGTATATACACAGGGGAGAATTTCAATGGGATCTGGTGGAACGGATAAATGAACCAGAAACAGTCCAGAACCGTATTTTCCATAATCTGGAACAATTAGAGGCCATACGGGCCGGGGAACCCTTATTGGATGCCGGGTGTCCTTTCCGCACCCTGGAGACTTGGGACAACTCTGTCCTGGGTATGGTAAGGCAGAACGGCAGAGGCGAAAAACTCATCGGTCTCTTTAATTTCAGCGGCGAACGCCGTACTGCGTGGATTGATGAAAGGGACGGAATGTATGGGGATATGGTTACAGGAGACCTTATGGAAGCATCCGGTGTCAGTCTGCCTGGTTACGGATTTCTGTGGATGAAGCATCAGTGCGGATGACAAAGCCGTATTCCGCCGTGCTGTTGTCATCCCACCGGCAGTTTACACGAAAACCTCTCAAAATACCTGCTTCTTCATACGAAGACATATCAGAACTCAGCAAAGCCGCGCTGTTGATATCCAGGGTAAAACAGGCCGTGCTGCCGGAACAGGCCAGGGTGAATTCCTCTGTGACCTGCTCATTGTATTTCGGGGAGCCGTCGCCGCGGAGTATGAGGTCCTGAACCGTGACCGAATCTGGGACAGTGCCTTCCCTGAACTCCAGGGAAATATCTGTCCCCAATTTGACGTAGGGAATGTCAGGCACCTTTCCGACCAGATAGGAGAGAGGTTCGGCTCCGCAGGCAATGACAGCCTCTGCTGTCCCCTCATCGTTCGGCGTATATAATTGATATCCTCCTGAAAAAGAAGGAATTTCCGTTTTGTCCGGTCCGTATGTGACAAGGAGCTGCGGGATGGCGGTGGGAGGTGTTATATGAGAATCCTTGGCTTTGTCAGCTGCGGTTATACCGGGGCTGTATGTGATGGCATACTGTCCGTTCCTGCCTTGGAGATTTGTGATATTTCCCTGTAAAACCAGCTTCCTGCCGTCGCTGGAAACCAACTTTCCCAGGAGAATGGAGTTATAGGTACCGCCTTTCTGATGCAGCAGGTACCAACGTGATACGGCAGCCGTGCACAGGACAGTCAAAATAAATGCGAAAATCAATATAGGAATCAATCTGTGTTTTTCTTTCATGAAACGCTCCCTTCCTGCCAATAAAGGCCAATCATATTTCCGGACCATCATATTTCCGGACCATCATACTTCTATACCATCATACTTCCATACAACCAATATAATACAATCAGCTCCGTAAGACTTGAAGAAAAGCTGAAAAATTCTTACGATTCCATGAGAAAGGGGTATAAAAAACTTGAGGGGAGCCGTGATTTTGTTATTGATACTTTGGGAAATGGGGTGTATTCTTTAGGAGAGAAAAATGGAAATGAAAGAGGAACCTTCATGAGTCACTATGAATTAATCGGTTTTGATATGGACGGCACCATACTGAACAGCCAAAAGACCATATCACATCGTACACTGGAAGCCGTAAACCGCGCCGCCCGTATGGGAAAACGCGTCATATTATCCACCGGCCGCTGTATCAGCGAGCTGGAGGAATTCAGGGATGTCCTTGCCAATGTCAGCCACTATGTATGCGAAAGCGGCGCCCTGATTTATGACGCGGTGAACCAAAGCATCCTCCACTCAGAGACCCTGCCCCGGGATTTGGTGGAACAGGTTCTTGAAACAGCTGCCCATGAGGATGTGATGGTATACATGATGAGCGGGGGACAGGCTCTGGCCAACGCAAGCCAGGTGGCGGATACCAGTCATTACCATATGGGCGTCTACCAGGAGATGATGGACCGGGTGGTGAATAAGACGGATGACATTGCGGCCCTTTACAGGAAACATCCCTTCCCGGTGGAGAAGCTGAACCTGTTTTCCGCCTCTGCTGACATCCGGGAACGGCTTCATTCCCGTATATGCGGGCTTCCCCTTGCTATTGCCTTTGCGGAAGGCGCTTCCCTGGAGCTGTCCCCCCTTAATGTGAGTAAGGCCAGCGGCCTGGTGTGGCTGTGCGGACATCTGGACATACCGCTCCATCAGACCATTATTGTGGGAGATGCCGATAATGACGCCCAGGTGCTTCAGATTGCCGGTCTCTCTGTTGCCATGGGCAATGCCCTGCCGCACATAAAGGAACTGTGCGATGTGGTGGTGGCTGACAATGATCACGACGGCTGTGCCGAGGCTGTGGACCGTTACCTGCTGGAAGCGTGAGATTGGGGTACGGCGGGCAGGCGGACCAGGAAACAGGCGCCCTTGTCCGGCGAATCCGATACGCTTATGGTGCCTTTGTGGAGCTGAACCAGTTCCTTTGCAATACTGAGCCCCAACCCGTAATTCTGCTTGTGGCTTCTGGCACTGTCTCCCCGGTAGAAACGGTTAAATATATGCTTTTTTGTCTCGTCGTCCATGCCGCAGCCCTGGTCTGACACGGTGAGGCAGACCATGCTCCGGCTGCGGGAGAGCAGATTCTTATCTGTCTGAACAGATGCGGCCAGAGTGACACTGCGGCCTCTTGGCGTGTAGCGCAGGGCGTTGTCCAGGAGGACGGCAAAAATCTGTTCCAGGCGGTTTTCATCGCCGCATATCCTGGGAAGTGAGGCTTCGGGCAGTTCCAGCTTCAGGCAGACGCCCTTGTCCTGGTACAGCGGTTCAAACCGTTCGTAGATACTGATTAGAAGGGTATCCATGTCCAGGGAGGAGGTCCTGAGACTCCACTGTCCGGTGTCGGCCGAGGCCAGAAGCAGCATGTCCCCCACCAGACAGGACATGCGGGAACATTCCCGGTCTATATTAGCCATGAATTTCTCCCTCTGGTCAGGAGCTGTCCGTGCAGCGCATATGCTGGAGCGGATGACGGCAAGGGGAGCCCGCAGCTCATGGGATGCCGCCGCTATAAATTCATTTTGCTGTTTCTGGCTTTCTGCCAACGGTTTTAAGGACTTCCCCACCAATACCCAGCTGACGGACATCAGCGCGGTGATTCCAGCCAGATTGAGAAGAAGGAACAGAAAACCCTGCCGGGACAGGCCGAATCCCATGGGGTCCTTGCGGGCCAGCAGCGTCAGGCTCTGAAAGCCTGTCTGTGTGGGAAGGACAAGCACGCTGCCCAGATAGGTGTCATTGCTGTCCCCTGTCACCGTAAATACAGAACTTCTGAGCAGGGATGAGGATACCGGCCTTGATGACGGGTCAATGCGCTCGGCCATGGCAGCTTCCCTGGCCCGCATGATTAAGGTGTCCCGCCCGGTGTCCGGAGTCCAGGAACCGTGGTAGAGAAGAGGCCTGCCGTTGTCCTCGATATGTATAATCAGGCGGTTATCGCTCTCCAGCCTGGACAGCCAGGTACAGCTGACAGTGGAGCCGGACTGGAGCCGTGAGGTGATGTTCAGGATTTGGTTCTGAAAGGAGTCCAGGTTTTTTTTGTTGAATTCCCTGGCGCTTATGACCAGGATGCCGATGACCACCAGGGTCAGAATCAGTCCGGTGGTAATGGTAAAAAGGGCGGTAAGCTGCCGCCGGAGCCGCTTAATCATGGGTCCCTCCGATTTCCAGGCGGTATCCGATTCCGTGGACCGTCTTAATCTGGGGCAGGGCTCCTATGGATTTGAGACGCCGTCTCAGAAAATAGATATAGTTGTCCAGATTCCCTTCCTCCACATCTGAGTCAGGACCCCATATGTAAGAGAGAATCAGCCCCCTGGGGAGGACCTGGCCCGTATTGCGAATCAGGTATTCCATCAGGGCGGATTCGCGTTTGCTCAGCTGCAGGGTTCCCAGGGGTCCTGTGAGCTCCCTTTTCTCCGGATCCAGGCTGATGTTGGAGCAGGCGGCCGAGGGACTCTGCCTAAAATTTCCCGGCCGCCTGGTAAGGGCCCGGATTCTGGCAAGCAGTTCCTCGACAGCATAAGGCTTCACCAGATAATCGTCGGCGCCTGCGTCCAGGCCGTCAATCCTGTCGTTGATGCCGTCCAGGGCAGTGGTGATGATGACCGGTGTGGTAATATTCATTCTCCTTAAGCCGCCCAGGACGCCAAGCCCGTCCATCTGGGGAAGCATCCGGTCCAGTATGATCACATCGTAGGGGTATTCCGATGCATAATAAAAGGCTTCCTGCCCCTGGCCGCAGCAGTCGGTCTCGTATCCCGCCCGCTCCAGCTGGAGCTTTATGGCGTCACATAATTCCTTATCATCTTCAACTAATAGAATCCGCATTGTCCCATCCTCATTGTCATTCATATATGGAATAATTATATCAGACAAATCTCTAAAAAACCTAAAAGAAATTCTTCCATTTTTTCAGTTTTTTTAGAGATTTGTTTGATATGATACATGTGACACAAATATTGTCCAGGAGGAGAATTGACAATGAAAAATAAACTTATGAGCCTGTGTCTGGCTGTCAGCATACTGTCAGGATGTTTGTGGGGCTGCGCTGCGCCGTCCGGTACAGCAGGAGGCAGCACAGGTAAGCAGCAGACAAAATCAAAGACACAGGAGGAAAAGCAGCAGGAGGGACCAATGGGCAGATATGCGGAGAGCAGTATAAGCATTTCCCTGGAAGAAGGGGAGACAGCCGCCGATATCATCCAGACAGGGGACCAGGTGCTGGAGCTGTATACGGTCAAAGACAAAAAAGCTTCCAGATACATATGGACGGGTGAAAAGTGGGAGAAACAGGACAACAGCCTGCTGGAGGGACTGGAGTTTCCTTACGGGACCCTGCATATGATATGGGGGGAGGACAAAAACCGGTATGTGCTGTACCAGGGCGGGGATGATTATAAGACATATATGATGAAGCTGACAGATGGACAGGAACCCATAATGCTTTTGGACCAGGTGTTTTCCGTTAAAAATGACCAGGGATATTACGATGTGAGGCCTGATTTTGCGGCGGTGTCCGAGGAGGGACTTATTTTCCTGTCCCACAGCAGGGTGACGGATGTGTACACGCCTGAAGGAGAACTGGTTCTTTCGCTGCCCCAGCAGTGGAGTTCCATGGAATGGAAGGGAACGGGACTGCTCATGGGGAACCGGTATATCACGTACAGCGAAAGCTCCTATATCAGCTACGATATTTCCGGCATGTCGGCGTCCGCCAAAGAGGAGATACCATTTCAGTCACCGGATTTTGACATGTGGGCCCCCATGGCATCGGACGGCAGCGGGGGAATATACATTGCCAATCCCCAGGGAATCCACCATATGAACCAGGGGGGAAGCCTGTGGGAGACCGTGGCTGACGGCACCCTTAATTCCCTGAGCCTTCCAAGCGCCAATCTCAGGAAGCTGTTTGCGGGAAACCAGAATGATTTTTATGTCTGGATGTCCCAGGATGGCAAGGAAGAGCTGAAGCATTATACCTATGACCCTCAGATGCCTTCCGTGCCTACCCAGACACTGACTGTATATGGGCTGAACCTGGAACAGACAGATACCATTCGCCAGGCTGCGTCCATGTTCCAGCTGGAACACCCGGATGTCAGGGTGGAATTGATTGACGGCCAGACCACGTCGGGCAGCACCACAGTATCTGATACCATAAGAGCTCTCAATACAGAGCTTTTAGGCGGAAATGGTGCAGACCTGCTGGTTCTTGACGGTCTCCCGACGGAATCCTATATAGAAAAGGGGATACTTGAGGATATGAAGGATTTCTTAAGCCCCATGATAGCTTCGGGAGAGCTGACAGAGCAGGTGTCAAAGCCTTATACAGAGGAAAACGGGAGTATTTACCAGATTCCTACCAGGATGACGCTGCTGGCTGCCTATGGAGACAGACAGGCCGCAGCCAGCCTTGTGTCCATGGAAGCCATGAGGGCCTACCAGGAGGATCCGTCCCATCTGCCCCTGCGGCCCAAGACTAATTATGAGAGTCTGCTGCGTCAGATTCTGATGCTGCGGTACGATGAAGTCGTGGATATGCGGACAGGAAAGCCGTATCCGGATAAAATTAAGGAGCTGCTGGAGACCGTGAAGGTCCTGGGAGAGGCAAATGGCGCCAAGTCTGCCTTTGATAAATCCGAGGATGGGGGACGGGGCAATGTCTATAACCTTATGCCGGGATTGGACGGACTTTTGGGCAGCGAATATAGCCGTGTGGACCAGGGGATGAGTGCCGTTGCAATCGACAAGATAGATGGCATGTACAATATCCTGCTGCCTCTGGCAGTACAGAGAAAACACGGATTTACCATGGAAAATGTAAACGCCTCCTACCTGCCCTCAGGCACCATGGGAATCAACCAGGCCTGCCAAAATAAGGAGATGGCAAGAGAATTCATTCTCTTTGTGCTGGGACGCGACGTCCAGTCAAAGGACCTTTCAGACGGCCTTCCGGTCAATACCCTGGCAGTCCGGGACTGGGTGGATCGGGAAGATAATAAGGATACATCCGTTGCAGTCAGCGGAGATGACGGTTACGAGCTGAACGGCAGCTGGCCTACAAAGGAAGAACGCCGGATGGTATTTGATGTGGCGGCAAAGGCGGATCACCCCATTCGGATGGACCGGGTTTTGACGGATATTATCATCAATGAGACAAAGGGATATTTTGAGGGGAGACTGTCCCTGGAACAGGCGGCTCAGAATGCGCAGAACAAGGCAATGCTGTATTTTTCGGAGTAGAAAAGCCATAAAAGAATATTCAGGGAACCGGTCCGGCATCAGTCTGCGGCATATGAGGCCATGGCTGTTCCTGGCTCCAAGTCTTGGGGGGACAGCCATATTTGTGCTCATACCCTTTGTAAATGTGGTGGTCCGTTCCTTTTTCCAGGCAGTGGGCGGGCAGTTTGTGGGCATGGAGAATTTCATACAGGTCTTTCACAGCCAGGCATTCCGGCTGGCTGTGAAGAATACCCTGCATTTTGTTCTGGTGTGCATTCCTGCGCTGATGGCCTTTTCACTGTGGACTGCCATTCTGGTGACGGGGGCTGCGGACAGCCGGAGCCTGTACAAGACAACGATCATGCTGCCAATGGCCATACCGGTGGCCTCTGTTGTGCTGCTGTGGAAGCTGCTTCTTTATCCCCAGGGGCTTCTGGACCAGCTGGCGGTATGGGCAGGCGGGAGGGGACAGGACTGGCTGAACCAGGGAAGCGCCTTTTATATCCTGGTACTGACCTATATATGGAAAAACACAGGCTATGATATGATGCTCTGGCTGGCCGGGCTGGACGGAATACCAAAAGAGCTTTTTGAGGCGGCAAAGGTGGACGGCGCCGGTTCCTGGCAGAGCTTTTTTTATGTGGCTCTGCCGGGGCTTGGGAGTACGGCCTTTCTGGTGCTGGTGCTGTCTGTTATCAATTCCTTTAAGGTGTTCAGAGAGGCATACCTGATATCAGGGGATTATCCCCATGAGAGTATCTACATGCTCCAGCACCTGTTTAACCATTGGTTCGTATCTCTGGATATTCAGAAGATGAGCGCGGCGTCCGTGATGGTGGAGACATCCATTTTGATTCCGGCACTGCTGTGGAGCCGGAAGAGGAAAAAGAGATGGTAAAACGTTTTTTGATACATGGGGTCCTCATTTTGCTGTGCCTTTTTATATGGCTTCCCCTTCTGCTTATGGCGGGCAGCGCTCTGATGTCTGAAGGGGAAATGCTGGAACGTTTCGGCGCTGTCTTTGGCATGGGAAACGCTCCTATAAAGGCAGCCTTTATTCCCACCTATCCAACCCTAAGCCCCTTTGTGGAGCTGCTTCTGGATTCTCCGGGGTTTTATGTGATGTTCTGGAATTCCTGCCTGCAGACAGGACTGGTGTTGGCAGGGCAGCTGCTTATAGCGCTTCCCGCAGCCTGGGCCTTTGCCCACTTGTGTTTTCCCGGTAAGAGGGCATTGTTTCTTTTCTACATCATTCTCATGATGCAGCCCTTTCAGGTGACCATGGTTCCCAATTATCTGGTTCTTAAGGGTTTCCATCTTTTAAATACCCATCTGGCGGTCATTCTGCCGGGAGTTTTTTCTGCATTTCCGGTCTTTATCATGACAAAATTCTTTGCATCCATCCCAACGCCTCTCATAGAAGCGGCCAGGCTGGACGGAGCCGGTGACTTTTCCATATTTTTAAAGGTGGGTATACCGGTGGGACGGCCGGGAATCATTTCCATTCTGGTGCTGGGATTCCTGGAATACTGGAATGCCATTGAACAGCCCATGACATTTTTAAAGGAGCAGAGACTCTGGCCGCTGTCCCTTTATCTGCCGGAGATTACGGCTGATAAAGCAGGTGCCGCCTGGTCTGCCTCGATTATTATGATGGTGCTTCCTGTCCTTTTGTTCATTATGGGCCAGGACACGCTGGAGCAGGGAATTGCCGCATCAGGAATCAAGGAGTGAGAGTCAATGAACGTGAAAAAAGCAGCGGCCGTATTCCTGGCCTTTATGGCAGCCCTGACCTTTCTGTCCAGGGCCCTGGACTCCTTTACCGTCATACGGGTGAAGACAGGGTACGGAAAGCAGGATGTGGTTCTCTACACAATACAGGGAGAGGGAGAGCTTACAGCCGGAAAAACGGTATACATATCACTGCCGGAGAACATGCAGGTGGAAGAAATCGCAGCCAGTCCCGGACAGTCTGTTAAGGCAGGAGACACGGTCCTGACCCTTCAGATGGAAGGACTTGAGGAGGAACGGGATGCCCTGAGCCTGGAGTACAAAAAGGCAGAGCTGGCGCTGAAACAGGAGCAGATGTCCCTTGCCCCGGTCCCGCAGGTGACAGAAGAGACACTGGCTCTGCAGCAGCTGGCCGCTGCCCAGAGAGCCCTGGAGCTGGGAAACCAGGATTTGACGGAGGCCAAGGAGGAACATGAGAAGGCATCCATTGAGCTGGAACACGATTATGTGCAGAAAAAGAACAGAACCAGGGAACAGGTGAAGGAGGATAACCGCAAGGCCATGAAAAGTGCCAGAAGATCATATGAGTCGGCACAAAAATCCAGGGATTCTGCGGTGAGAAAGGCGGAGCGGGAGGTGGAGGATAAACAGAAAAAACTGGATCGTCTGGAGGAGCAGGGGGCTTCCGATGAAGAGCTGGAACGGGCTGAGCTGGAGCTTGAGAGAGCAGGAGAGGATTTGGAGGATATACAGGAGGAAGAGGACCTGAAGGTGGAGGAAGCCAGGGCAAAGATGTATGCGGCTGAGGAAGATTATGAGGATGTGGATTACGGGGAAAGAGAAAACCAGGAGGATTTGCGGAGAGAGTATGAGGACGCCTTAGAGGCAGAGGATGAGAAGCTTAAGGAAGCCGGAAGAAAGGTTCAGGATTTGGAGGAAAGCCTGTATCAGGCCATGGAGAAGGTGGAAAACGCTAGAGTGTCGGATGCCGGTACAGCGGCAGGGGAAGCCGCCGCAAGAGAGATGTCCGTCCTGAAACAGGAGTCCATGAAACTGGATATGGAGGAAATTCAAAAAAAGCAGAGGAAGATAGAGGAATTCATAGACTCCAAAGGACAAATCAAGGCACCGGTGGATGGGGTTGTGGTGGATACCGGATTACAGGCAGGAGACCGGATCCAGGACGGGCGCCAGCTCAGGCTGGCTGTGGGCGGACTGGAGATGAAGGCACAGATTGACAGGGAGACAGCCGGGGCAGGTCTCCTGAAAAAGGGCTCCATGATGCAGGTGAAGCTGGCAGGGCAGTCAAAGAATGTGGAAACAGAGGTGGAGGACTTAAACCATCTGGCGGAGGATGGAAAAATCCAGGTGACGGCCGGAATGCCGGAAGGCCAGGGAAGGCTGGGAGACCTGGTATCCTTTACCGCGAACATAGAATCCGGGATATACCCCTGCGTAATACCCATTGAGGCGCTGCGAGAGGATAATGAAGGATACTACTGTCTGGCGGCAGAGCCGGAAAAGACGATACTGGGAGAGGAACTAAAGGCAGTGAGGATCCAGGTGGATGTACTGGAAAAGAGCAGTTCTGCCGCTGCTGTGTCAGGTCCTGTGACAAAGGAAATGAAGCTGATTACAGAATCCGGCAAACCAGTGAGTAAAGGAGACCGGGTCAGGGTGGTGGAAGAATGAAAAAATGGATCATACTTATACTCATTGCCGCCTTATGGGGCTTTGGGGCCATTCTGGCCTGGACCATGAGGGATGCGGGCAGTCATGTATTTATGTATTACGGGGAAGGAGACGCGGTGGAGAAACAGCTGATTACTCATGCGCTGGACCGTGAACAGGAACAGGGCAGGAATATGCTGCCTGAAATCACAGCATGGTCCCGGGCGGAAAGGCTGAAGGTAATGAACCCCGGACTGGGAAGGTCCGGGGAGGCGGACTGCATCGCTGTATACGGACTTATGGAAATGGCGTCATATCCCAGGCTGATTGGAGGAACATACGGCTACCGCTCGGACCAGGACGGATGCCTTATCAGCAGCGGTCTGGCCATGGAACTGTTCGGAGGTCTGGATGTAGCGGGAAAATACATCTGGTGCAGGCAGAAACCTTACAGGATACGGGGAGTCACAGATGACTCATCCCATGTCATACTGCTGCCTGCCAAGGACAAAGACGCCATGCGGTATATGATGTTTACATACGCAAGGAGCGGAGAAGGGCGTACGGGGGAGGAAGGGACATCCTATGGGATGGAGACAGGAAAAGCAGCAGTGTTAAATTTTCTTTACAGGAATGAGATTAAGTCCGGCAAGGTCCTGGTGGACGGAGCGTATGTGTCCGCTGCCGCCGGCCTTGGAGTGTGTATTCCCCTGTGGATAACTTCGGTATGGGCGCTCTTTGCCCAGAAGGGAAGACGGGGGGAAAGGACGGGGGCAAAGGTGAGGGCAAAGACGAGGGCAATGGCATTCATCCCGGCTGCCGTATTTTTTTTGGCGGGATTACTCCTGGCATGGAAGCTGGAGCTTAAGATACCTTCTGATTTGATTCCCAGCAGATGGTCTGATTTTGAATTCTGGTCCGGGAAAATAGAGGAACTGCGTTCTGATATGGCGGCCGTGGGGGAGGCTGGGAATGTCTGGTGGCTGGCGCAGATGAAGGGCAGGCTGTTATTGTGTTTGTTCTGCAGTTTTGCAGGCACAGCGGGAGGTGTTATGTGGGGAGTAAAATGTACAGGGCGTCCCGGAGAGTAAAACAGGTTCTCTCCGGGGCGCCCTGATGCTGTGCGGTTTTGTTTACAAATACCTTTGGTACATACTAATTGCGCTTGCCGCTGCCGTCCACATAATAACCGTCCGGTGTTGTCTGGTCTGCATACATGGCGCCGCTGCCATCCAGGTAGTACCAGGACCCGTTGATGAACTGCCACCCGGTGAGCATGATGCCGCTGTCATTCATGTAATACCAGTGTCCGTTGACGAACTGCCACCCGGTGAGCATGGCGCCGCTGCCGTCCAGGAAATACCAGGCTCCGTTGATAAACTGCCATCCGGTGAGCATGGCGCCGCTGCCGTCCAGGAAATACCAGCGTCCGCCGAGATACTGCCACCCGGTGAGCATGACGCCGTCTCCGTTCATATAGTACCACCGTCCGTTGACAGACTGCCAGCCACGGGTCATGGCTCCGTTGGCGCCAAGATAATACCAGGAGCCGCTTATTTGCTGCCATCCGTTCAGCATGTATCCGTCCCTGTTGAAATAATACCATGTGTTATTGATTTTTTCCCAGGTATTAGAAGGGTATCCCCCATCATAGTATCTGTACCACCAGCCATATTGGTTCTGGATCCAGGAGCCGTTACCATTGTTTGAAACCTGGCGTTCCGTGACCGTATTTTCATCGGAATAATCAGACCAGTCGCCGGCTCTGTCCGCATACCGGGCAATGGTCCGCACCCGGAAGGTGTAATCGCCGGCCCGGGTGATTTCATTTCGGAAGTCATAAGAGGTGCCGGAAGCAGTGACAGTGGTCACAAGATTCTTATTGCGGTACAGGCGGACTTCATAATGCTTTATATCTTCTTCTGCCTTATCCCATCTGGCGCGGAATCCGCTCCAGTCCAGTCCCTGTATTTTACCGGGTTTTCCGTCTGCCTGGCTGAGATAGCACTCCAGGTTCAGGGTGCTGCCGCTGTCGGATATCTTGGCCTTGATAAAATCCGCGCCGCGTCCGCTGAGCTTGAAATGGCTGGATGTGGTGTAGGAGAAACGGTACCCGTCTGCCGCCTCCAAAACCACCTTGACCCTGGGTTTATCCCCCAGGCTCCATATCTCCACATCATTGGTATACTCAGTGCTTTTTACGGTGAACTCCCTGCTGCTGGTCTTGGCAGTCACGGTCCCCGGTGCCTCGCCTGCTTTTGGGACAGGGTCGCATGTGAATGATAATTTTACCGTGTCGATTTTTTCTGCAGCTGCAAATGCCGTAATTCCCATGAAAACAGTGAATATCATGAGAAGGAACAAACAGCGCAGAACAGGCCGGACGCAGGCCTTTGTGCTGCGGGCATTCCAATCTCTGGTCATCATATTCTTTTCCTCCTCAAACATTTCTCCCCGGAACCATGAGGCTGCTTGGGCCGCAGTGGTTCCTGTCCTGATTTTATTATATTCCTTTTTATTATATTCCATGAGATAGCATAGTTCAATTTCAAACCCATTACGTATCTTTACAATTTTCTTCCAAAACATCCCGGGCAATCGAAACATCCCAGACAATCGAAGCATCCCAGGCAATCGAAGCACCCCGGGCAATCAAAGCATATCAGGCATTCAGGCGCAGAAAATCCTCATCCTCCAGCCCGGCTCCGGCGTGTTCCACCACAGCGGCAGATATACGGTTGGCTGTGCGTATGGCTTTGTCCATGGGAAAACCCTTCATGCGGCATGCAATCACTGCACCCATGTGGCTGTCCCCGGCCCCGGTGGCATCCACCTGCCGTGCCGGACAGCCGGGAATCAAGGCATGCTTTCCCGAAGGCTCCATATGGAACGCGCCATGGTCTCCCAGGGTGATGATGACATGATTGCGGGTAAGGGCTGTAAGACGGGAGGCAGCCTCCGGCAGACATGCTTCTAACCTGCCTTCCCGGCAGGGGAGGTCCGCTTTTTTCCACGGTTTTTTATTCTCAGGGCTTCCTGTGATGCCTGTATATTCCAGGGCTTCCTCTCTATTGAGATGCAGGATGGGAGACAGGGAAAACATGCGCCTTAGACTGCTTTGGGGGATGAAACTGATTCTGGGACCCGGCGCAAAGTATACGGTGTATTCCGGGTGATCTTCCAGGTAATCCAGTATGAAGCCCCCTGTATCCTCCTCCAGTTCCAGCCCGCACACATAGACAGATCCCACGGACAGGGATTCTGCCAGGCTGAACCACTGCCTTTCAAAACGGTATTCCGCGCCGTGAAGGGCCGCAAAGGTCCGCTCACCTGATTCTTCCACAAAACAGTAGCAGCAGCCGTTATCTGCCGCAGGTGTGGGGATGAGAATGGGAATCTGCTTCCGTTTTAGATGTTCCCTTACATAGTTGCCGTAAATCCCTGTCCCAACCGGAGAAAACAGGGTATATGGGACACCGGACTGGCGGAGGATTTCCGACACATTATAGGCGCATCCTCCCAGGGACATGGACTGGCTCTCCACAATCACATCCTCGCCGGTAACGGGCAGATGGGGCAGTCTGACGGTCACGTCCGCCACAGTGGAACCGATGATTAATGCCTGCTTCAATTTTATTTCCTCCCATGAATCATATTTGAAAATGGTGCAGTGTAAGCACTGCTGCTTATAACTAAGGATATACTATTTGAACAGAGTATGCAATCCTGTGTAAAATGTAAGGGAAACGAAAGGGAAATGAATTTGCTTCCCGGGCCTGTATTATATACAATATTAGAAAGGGAAGGAAAATTAAGGAAGAAAAAGAAGAGGAGGGCAGTATGGACAGGCCAAAAGACCGATTCATTCATCAGTCTGCGTTTTTGTTTTATTTTTTTATGACAGCCGGAGTTTTAATCGTGGCGGCCGGCAGTCTGCTGCAGCATTATTTTGCGCTGAGGCATCCTGTGTTTATTCCCATGCACATAGAGCTGGAGATGTACTGGGATGGCGGTATGGATGGGGATACGATGGGGAGTATGGATGGGAATGCGGATATAGATTCAGGGAGTGTTGCCGGTGAGGACAGATATGTGTGGAAGGAATTTCCCATATACTATATCCAGGACAGTGAGGATACCTCCAAAGTGGCGGAAATTACCTTTCCCCAGCTGGAGGGGATAGGGGAATACTGGATGACCCCATACGACGGAGCAGGCGACCTGTTTCAGTCCTATTCGGGCTCTGTGCAGGACGGCCGGTACCAGTTTAAGCAGCTGTTTGTCAAGATGATGCTGCCGGCCAGAAGCCTTGGAGCCAGGGGAATCACTCTGGATACCATAAAAGTCAGATACGGCGATGGCACAGAGGAGGAGGTGTCCATAGGCCAAATCATCCTTACTCTGGATAAACCCATGGAATATGTTACGGTCACAGGGGGATCGTTCAGTTCCGACGGAACCTCCATGACCCGCTATCTTGTGCAAAGGGACTGCCGTCTGGAAGGCTTTGAGATCCAAAACCCGGAACAGGTAAGAGGAGAATTCAAGGTTACAGTGGACGGAAAGGATATATGGGAGTGGGAACCTGCTGCGATGACAGAAGGGGATACCTTTCTGGTGGAATCTACATGGCGCGGAACCGGGGATATAAGGGAACAGTTTGAACCCTATACCGCTCTGATTCAGTGGAAATGTTCTGACGGCTCAGGAGGAGAGTCCTGGTTTACCACGAACCTGGACCGGCAAAATAACAGAAACACAGACCGGTTTAAGCAGACATACCGTTACCTGAAGGAAAGGGGGATTAAACCGTGAATGAGGCCGTAAAATGGATGATGGCGGGAATGTTTCTTTTGTCATTTCACATTGATTTTATGGGGATTCCCATAGTTCCGGGGATTGTGGGCTGCCTTGTATTTCGCAGCGGTTTCAGGATGCTGGAACGGGAGGGGGACGGGGAAGGATTTGAGTGGAACCGTAAGATGGAACAGACAGGCAGACTGTGGCTGGGCATTACCATCCTGGACCTGATTCTGGCAGTGTTCATGAGACAGAGCACAGGGATATCCATACAGATCACGGCAGTCCTTATGCTGGCAGAGACAGCCTGCGGGTGCAGTACGTTGAATTATTACGGAGAGCTTGGCAGGCAGTATACGCAAAACTGCAAAAAAGGACCTTCCTCCCTTGGATACCTCATATGGATGACAGCAGGGCTGGCGTCCTATGAATACTCGGTTGTATTGGGAAGCAGCGGGTGGAATACCGCGGGAGCTGTGTGTGTAATAATTGGGCGCATCATGCTGGTAAAGGAGCTGGCGGTATGGGCGCCCGGGGAGAAAACAGAAGAATGAAAAACATACCCGATGTCACGGAATCATTACATTCTTGTGTTTACGGCATCTCTCCTGACGAATGGTTTGCATTGTACTTTTTTGTAAAATAATGATAGAGAAGTATCAGCTTGAACCTGTCGTTGTCTTTGTGGAAGGGGTTGAGATTCAGCTGCTTCTTCAGCTGGTTTATGCGGTTGGACCATATCTGGACCTGTACGGGCAAAAGGCCCGTCTGGAAATAATAAAAGGTGCCAATCATCAGTTTACCTCGGTTGAGTGGAAGAATAAGGTATATGAGTTGAGCATTGAATACATAAAAGAAAAGACAGGCTCGATAGAAAAATAACAAACATATTCCGAAAATTGTATAAAAATAAAAAAAATTTCCATTTTAATACAAACTGTTAAAGGATTAAGTGCAGTTTTATATCTGTAATCCGACCCCTGCCCGGACTATTCCGGACAGGGGTTTTTGCTCTCCGTCTCAAAAATATACCAATTAGAAATGTCGTTATTTTTGGACGAGAATAACTAATTTATCGGAAAATATCACAAAGAAGGGGTGGGAAAATTGTAAGTAATACATGAAAATGCGTTGTTTGACGAAAATCTTTTGGTAGTATATTGACATTTTGAGATTAAGATGTAAAATGTAGACATAATCATAAAGCTCCGGCAGGAGAGAAAAATTTTTGTTAACCTTAACAAGAGTTTGGCAACCTTTGACAAAGCGTTGCGGCTCTTGTTTTTTTTGTTTATATTTGTCTAAAAATTAACGATAATTGCGGTTAAAGCAGGAATAGGAAGCTGGTTTAACCGGGAATACGGGATAAAGTACAGGATAAAGAGGTGAAAAGGATGCTGCTAAAAAACGGAATTGTGGTCAGCGGGTCAGGATGTACCCGGCAGGATATCCGCATGGACGAGGGACGAATCCTACAGACAGGCGCCGGCCTGAATCCCCTTGAAGGGGAAGCGGTAATGGATGTGTCCGGCTGTCTGGTTGCGCCGGGAGGAATCGACGCCCACACCCATTTCGACATGCCCTGCGGCAGCATCATGACTTCCGATGATTTTGAGACCGGCACCAGGGCGGCTGTGGCGGGGGGGACCACCACCGTGATTGACTTCTCGGAGCCGGACCATGGGGCCAGCCTTCAAAGCGGCCTGGACCGGTGGCATGAGAAAGCGGACGGACGGTCATTTACGGATTATTCCTTCCACATGACCGTGGCCCGGTATGACGAGGGGATAGAGGAGGAAATCCTCTCCATGATTCGCCAGGGAGTCACTTCCTTTAAGGCTTACACGGCTTACAAGGGGGACCTGGGTGTGGAGGACCGTGATATGTACCGGCTCCTGTCACTGATGAAGAAACACGGTGTCCTTCTGATGGTACACTGCGAAAACGGCGATATCCTGGATGTGCGCCGGGAGGAACTGGCAGCCGGACATCCGGCGGATATATCCCTCCATCCGATGTCCAGGCCCAATGAGGTGGAACATGAGGCCGTGTCCCGGATGATTGACATGGCAAGGCTTCTCACGGTTCCGGTTTACATAGTCCACACCAGCACCAGACAGGCGCTTAAGGAGATAGAGGAAGCAAAGGAAGAGGGAGTGAGGGTCTACTGCGAGACATGTCCCCAATACCTGTTCCTGACAGAGGAAAAGTACCATCTTCCCGGTTTCGAGGGGGCCAAATATGTCTGCAGCCCGCCGCTCAGAAGCAGCAGAGACCAGGAAGCCCTGTGGAGGGGACTTAAGAAGGGGATTGTGGATACGGTATCCACGGATCACTGTTCCTTTAACTACAAGGGCCAGAAGGATTTGGGCCTGGGGGACTTCCGCCTCATACCTAACGGACTTCCGGGTGTGGAGAACCGGCTGGAGCTTATGTATTCACAGGCTGAGAGCCATGGCCTTACATACAGCGACATCGCCAGGATGACAGCGGAAAATCCAGCAAAAATATTTGGTTTATATCCAAGGAAAGGAGTGATACAGCCAGGCAGCGACGCTGATTTGGTGGTAATCCGGCCGGACAGCAGTCATGTCATAGATGCCGGCACACAGAAACAGTATGTAGACTACAACCCATACCAGGGAATGGTAGTTTCACATAAAGTCCAGCATGTATTTCTGAGAGGGCAAAAAATCATAGAGGACGGTGCATTTAAGACAGATGTACCGGCCGGCAACTATTTACTCAGGAACACATTGGTCAGATAGGCTTTTCTCCGGCTTTAGTCTATCTGTCAAGCCTGTACACTGGACGGATAAAGAACCATACCACAGGCACATCCTGGTACGAATCAGGGTGGGTAACGACGAAGTCAGGAACACCCGAAGGGAAGAAGCCCCCTTTCGTATTCTTAATCAGTTAAAGGAGAACAACATGAATAAGAATGCATCCAAAAGTACTTCAACTATTAAAACTGGCTCCATTTATGAGTTAAATGGACGCCCTCCATTCGCACAGGCATTTCCGCTGGGATTCCAGCAGCTTTTAGCCATGTTCGTGGGAAACATAGTCCCCATGATTCTGGTAGCAAATGCAAGCGGCATGGACACTTCACACGCTACACTGCTTCTGCAGTGCTCCATCCTGGGAGCCGGCGTGGCCACACTTCTGCAGGTATTCCCCATACGGTTCGGCAATATTCAATTCGGATCAGGGCTGCCTGTCATGATGGGACTGACATACACATTTCTTCCCATCTGCATTTCCGTATCTGTCAATTATGGGTTAGGGGTTTTATTTGGGGCGCAGCTTATAGGCGGTCTTGTGTCTATTGCTATCGGTTTTGCCCTTCCAAAAATTAGGAGATTTTTCCCGCCAGTGGTGACAGGAACCATCATCACCTCTATCGGTATCTCCTGTTTCCCCATAGCTGCCTATAATCTGGCAGGCGGACAGGGTGACCCGTCCATGGGACAGCTCCACAATTTTGTCATCGGTCTGATTGTTATTCTGGCCATTCTGATTTTGAACGGCTACGGCAAGGGCATGGTCAGCGCGGCAGCAGTGCTGGGCGGCATGATTGTGGGATATGTGATAGCAGCCATCTTCGGATACATTAATTTTTCGCCCATCAGCGAAGCGGCATGGTTTGCTGTTCCAAGGCCAATGGCTTTCGGAAAACTGGAGTTCCACCTGAACTTTGTTTTGGTATTTGTCCTGCTGTTCTTCATTAATGCAGTGGAGATGTCAGGAGACTTTACGGTTTCGGCCACAGGCGGTCTTAACAGACAGCCGAAGAATGAGGAGCTGCGGGGCGGTATCATCGCCAACGGCATTGCATGTATCTTTTCCTCCTTCTTCAACTGTTTTGCAACAGGAACCTACAGCCAGTGCTCCGGTATCGTTGCATTGACAAAGGTTTGTAACCGCTGGGTTATGGGATGGGGCGCCATCACACTGACGGCAGCCGCGTTCTGTCCAAAGCTGGCCAGCGTGCTTTCCACCATCCCAAGCTGCGTTATCGGCGGAGCCACCATCGTGGTATTCTCCATGATATGTATGTCAGGCATGAGCCTGGTGGCAAGAGCCAGATTTACCAACAGGGCAATGCTTATATGCGGACCTGCCCTTGCACTGGGACTGGGCATCTCTCTGGCAAAGGATACGCTGTCAGGCATGGGTGAGTATGTACAGATGTTCTTCGGGGAGTCATCCATCATCCTGGTGGCCGGATTTGCCATTATCCTGAACCTGATACTTCCAAAGGACCAGACGGACAAGGAAGTGGAAGCAGAGTACATAAGGGAAATCAGCCAGACGGAAGACGACGCTGTATCGGCCAAGGACCAGGAGCTGGGAACAGCCAGGGCCTGATTGTAAGAGCCGTACGTGTAAGAGCCGTACGTGTGAGAACCATACGTGTGAGAGCAGCATTTGTGTGAATCAAAGAGAAAAGGAGTTTTGACTATGATCAGCCATTTATTTAAAAACGGAATCATTGTAACGGTAAATCCTGACAGGGAGATATTCTTTCACGGTGCGGTAGCCGTTAAGGATGACCGGATTGTGGAAGTGGGACCTACCGAGGCAATGGAGGCCAAGTATACGGATTGTGAACGCGTGACGGACCTGGAGGGCAGGGTAATGTTCCCTGGCTTTGTGAACACCCACAACCATTTGTTCCAGACCCTGCTTCGGGGACTGGGAGATGATATGGTGTTAAAGGACTGGCTGGAAACCATGACCTTCCCCGCAGCCACCAACCTGACTCCCGATGACTGCTACCACGGCGCCATGCTGGGCCTGATGGAGGGCATCCACAGCGGTATCACCACCAACGTGGATTACATGTATCCCCATCCAAGGGAAGGGCTGGACGACGGCGTTATAAAGGCCATGAGGGAGCTGGGAATCCGCGGCATCTTCGGCAGGGGCTGCATGGACACCGGAATCCAGTACGGCGTGCATCCGGGCATCACACAGCAGAAGGACGACATCGAGAAGGGCGTCAGGGATATCTTTGAGCGCTACCACAACTGCGACAACGGCCGCATTAAAATCTGGGTGGCGCCGGCAGCCATGTGGTCCAACACCAGGGAGACGCTTCAGATGCTCTGGAAGGTGACCAACGAGTACAAATCAGGCATTACCATACATATCTCTGAGACAGAGTTTGACAGGGAGGCAGCCAAGGGCATCCACGGTCTGTGGGATATCGACGCCATGATTGACATGGGAATCTGCGGACCCAACGTACTGATGGTGCACTGTGTGCATCTGACGGATGAGGATATCGAGAAGGCCAGAAAATATGACCTTAAGATCTCCCACAATGTATGTTCCAACATGTACCTGTCATCAGGCGTGGCACCTATTCCAAAGCTTTTAAAGGCAGGCGTCACCTGTTCTCTGGGCGTGGACGGAGCTGCTTCCAACAACGCCAACGACATGATAGAGCTGATGAAGAACACGGCCCTGCTGCAGAAGTGCGCTACCAGGGATCCGCTGTCCATGTCGGCTGAGAAGGTGGTGGAGATGGCCACTATAGACGGCGCAAGGGCCATTGGAATGGAAAATGAGATTGGTTCCATAGAAGCAGGCAAGAAGGCGGATATGGTAATCTTTGACCCGTATGAGTGCGTCAAGGCAGTACCTCTTCACAACCCATGCTCCACCCTGGTGTACTCCGCGTCATTAAAGAATATTACAGATGTGTATGTGGACGGCAGGGCAGTCATGGAAAAGGGTGTTATCCTGACAGTAGAGGATGAAAAGACAGAGCTTCGGGCAGCCCAGAAGGCAGCGGAGGAACTCTGCGTGAGAGGCAATATCACCAACCGCTTAGAAGGACATAAGTGGAATGATACTTATAGAAAATATGAGAGGCAGTAAAGAATGATAAAAAATGGAAATCTGGCAGCGGCCATTATAAAACCAGACTATGTATTGACGCCGGAGGGCCTGAAAAAGGGCTGGGGCGTCCGGATAGAAGAAGGACGGATTGCCTGTGTGGGTCCATGGGATACCCTGGGCAGCGGAAGCAATGAGGAGGCGCAGACAGTCTGCCTTCCGGGACAGATGCTTCTTCCGGGCTTTGTCAATGGACACAACCATATGTACGGCGTCCTTTCCCACGGCATCACGGCAGAGGCAATGGTAACGGATTTCTCCGATTATCTGGAGGATTTCTGGTGGCCCTACGTGGAGGACAGAGTGGACCATGACCTGGCGCGTATCACCACCAGGTGGGCCTGCGTGGAGATGATTGACTCCGGGGTTACATCCTTTGTGGATATCCTGGAAGGACCTAATTCCATTCCCGGCGCTCTTGCGGTAGAAAAAGAGGAAGTGGAGAAAGCCGGTCTGCGGGGCTTCCTGTCCTTTGAGGCCTGTGAGAGAAAGAGCGGGGAAAACGGCCGGCTGGGTCTGAAGGAAAACTTCGACTTTGCAAAGGCCTGTAATGAGGAAAACGGTCTTGTGAAAGGCGTCATGAGCATCCACACCCTGTTTACCTGCGGCGAGGATTTCATACGTGAAGCAAAGCACATGGCAGACGAAGCCGGATGCCTGCTTCACATGCATATGAGTGAAAGCGACCTTGAACCGGCATGGGCCAGGGAACATTTAAAAACCACGCCGGTGGAAGCATATGACGGCATGGGATGCCTGGACGAAAACGTCCTGGCTTCCCAGCTGGTACAGGTCACTGATAAGGAAATAGCCATCCTGGCAGAAAAAGACGTGAAGGCCATATCCATGCCGCTGTCCAACTGCGAGGTGGGCGGAGGAATAGCTCCCATAGAGAAAATGCTGGAGGCCGGCATGACCGTTGGCCTGGGCACGGACGGCTATGTGAACAATTTCTTTGAAGTAATGCGCGGAGCGTTCCTGATTCACAAGGGCTACCATAAGGATCCCCAGGCCATGCCGGCAAGGAAGGTGTACCGCATGGCAACGGAGCTCGGCGCAAAGGCAGTGGGCATAGAGGCGGGAGTCATAAAGGAGGGCATGCTGGCCGACCTGATTACCGTGGATGTGGCAAGACCCACTCCCATCAATGAATATAACGTATATGACCAATTAGTACTTTTTACCAACCCCCAGAATGTGATAAACGTGATGGTGGGAGGCGCATGGCTTAAGAGGGACGGAAAGCTGGTGACTCTTGACAAAGAGGCTGTGCGCAGAGAGATGGAAGAAAAGACAGAGAGGTTCTGGAAAGGAGATTCAGAATGTCGTTAACAAAAGTAGGCGAAAAACATTTTTCTGTGGTAAACCACTGCGTACCCCGTATTGACGGGGTGGATAAGGTAACGGGAAGGGCGCGCTACGCAGCGGACATATATATGGAAGGAATGCTTTACGCTGGCGTTTTAAGAAGCCCCTATTCCAGTGCCAGGGTAGTGTCCATTGATGCCGCGAAAGCAAAAGCGATTCCGGGCGTGGAGGCTGTTGTTACCTGTTTTGACATGCCCCGCACCAGAAGCTGGGCAGGATACATGTATCTGACGGATACCATCCGTTACTCCGGCGACTGTGTAGCCATGGTCGCAGCCCAGTCAAAGGAGCTGGTGGATGAAGCTCTGGAGGCGATTCATGCAGAGTATGAGGAACTTCCGGGCGTGTATACCATCGAGGAAGCCTTAAGCGAGGGCGCCTTTGCGGTTCATGAGAAATATCCCGACAATATTTTTAAGGATTCCGTGTTCCATATCCGCAAAGGAGACCCGGACGCAGCATTTGAAAAGGCGGATATTGTTCTGGAGAGGGAATACAGGACCCAGTACATTGAGCACTCCTATATTGAGCCGGAGGCATGTATCTGTTACCTGAATCCCAATGACGGCGCCATGACCGTACATTCCGCTTCCCAGAATCCCTTCTTTACAAGAAGGTATGTGGCGGATGTGCTGGGAGTGCCCATGAACCAGGTCCGTATGGTTCAGGAGACCCTGGGCGGCACCTTCGGAGGCAAGGAGGAAGGAGCAGGACTGGTGGCAGGAAGATGCGCTTACCTGTGCAGCTTGACAAAAAAGCCGGTTAAGTTCGTGTTCAACAGGGAGGACTCCTTCCTGGAATCCGCTAAGCGCCATCCCTTCCGCCTCCGCTACAAGGCCGGAATCACAAAGGACGGACGGATCGTGGCCTGGCAGGGCGAGCAGGTGGATAACTGCGGTGCCTACAACAACCAGACCCAGTTCATGAACTGGAGGGCCAATGTCCATTCAGCAGGCCCTTATGAGATTGATAATATCAAGACGGATACATACGGTGTGTTCACAAATAATGTACACTCCGGCGCCATGAGAGGCTACTCATCCCCTCAGCTGATTTGGGCGCAGGAGCAGTTCATCGAGGAGCTGGCCATGGCCTGCGGTATGGATGAACTGGAATTCCGCCGCAAGAACCTTCTCCACGACGGAGCTCTGACAGCCACCGGCGTACCCGTGGAACACTGCGTAATCCAGGATATCATGGACGCAACCGCAGAGCAGACCGGTTACAAGGAGAAACACGCTGCCTACTTAAACCAGCCTGAGGGAAGCCGTAAGCGCAGAGGTATCGGCCTGGCCGTTTGCCACAGGGGTTCCGGCCTGGGAGCTGAATCTCCGGACGCTTCAGGATGTATGATGATCTGCAACGAGGACGGTTCCGTGATGATTAATTCCGGTCTGGCAGAGAACGGCCAGGGATTAAAGACAGCCTATGCCCAGATTGCGGCAGAAGCCCTGGGGGTGAGCTATGAGGCAATCCGCTTCTTCGGCACCGACACCCATTCCATACCGGACTGCGGCATGACAGTGGCTTCCAGAGGAACGGTCATGGGAGCACAGTCCGTCAGAAAGACGGGAGAGAAGCTGAAGGGAGTCATGATCCAGAATGCCCTGGAGCTTCACAGCCTTCCGCTGGAGGAGATCGAGAAGGCATACGGCCTTAAGAAGGGAACCCTGGATTACAGCAAGCTGACAGCAGATCAGGTGGAGCTTTTAGACAGCCAGTTTTATTTGAAGAAATATCCGGATGTGAAGGTCCCCTTCTCCGGCGTCTGCAACGCCTGTCTCTGGACCGGCAAACAGATGGCTGCCTTTGAGTGGTTTAAGCCCCAGGATCTGATTCAGGACCACGAAACAGGACAGGGAAAAGCATTCCCCACCTTTGCTTACGGCTGCATCGTGGCTGAAGTGGAAGTGGATATGAAGACCGGCTACGTGGATGTGCTGGAGGTAACAGCCAGCCACGACGTGGGAACCGCCATCAATCCGGCGCTTGTAAAGGGACAGATTTACGGAGGCATTGTCATGGGCCAGGGCTTTGCGGTGACAGAGGACGTGGTAACCGGAAAGCGGGGGCAGAAGACAAAGAATTTTGACAGCTACATTCTTCCCACCTCCATGGACGCTCCGAAAATGAACATCAATATATATGAAAACCAGGATCCGGCAGGAACCTATGGAGCCAAATCCATCGGGGAACCAGCCACCGAGGGCGTGGGGGCAGCCATTGCCAATGCCATCTTTAACGCCACCGGCCGCCGGGTCTATGAAAATCCTGCAGACTTAGAGACAGTATTGCTGGGACATAAATTACAGTAGAAGGGAGATTCGGCAAATGATTCAGTATAAGTATCACAGGGCCGCTTCCCTGGACGACGTAGTGAAAGTGCTTAAGGAATACGGCGGCAAGGCCCGTATCGTCGCCGGGGGAACGGACATCATGGTCCAGATTCACGAAAAGGATAAACGATGGAAGGACCTCCAGTGTCTGCTTGATATCACCTATTTAGACAAGGAGCTGCGCTATATCAGCGAGGACGAGGAGTATGTATACATCGGCCCGCTGTCCACCCACACGGATTTGGAACAGTCGGAAATCATTGCAAAGCACATCCCCTTCCTGGGATGGGCCAGCGCCACCGTGGGTTCCCCGCAGATACGAAACCGCGGGACCCTGGGCGGAAGCATCGGCAATGCATTTCCTGCCTCCGACCCCCTTCCGGCCCTGATTGCGGCGGACGCCCTTATCAAGGTGTACGGCCAGGACGGCGAGCGGGTATGCCTGCTTAAGGATTTTTATGAGGGAAAGGGAAGCCTTAAGCTTGAACCGGGAGAATTCATCCGCGAATTCGTGGTGAAGAAGCTGCCGGAGGGAACCAGAATGGGATTTTCCAAGCTGGGCAGAAGAAAGGCTCTGGCCATATCCAGGCTTAACTGCGCTGCGGCCCTTACCATGGACTCTGAGGGAACCATTACAGAAGCCAGAATCGCTCCGGGATGTATCTTTATACTGCCTGACAGAGTGGAGAAGGCCGAGCAGGTCCTGATAGGGCAGAAGCCGTCTGAGGAGCTGTTTGCCAAAGCAGGAAAAGCCGTGTCAGAGGTTATGATAGAGCGCACCGGCGTCCGCTGGTCCACCCAGTATAAGGAGCCTGCGGTCCAGGAAATCGTACTTCGGGCCCTGTGCCAGGCAGCAGGAATGGAGGTATAGCAGTGGAGAAGATGAAAATAAGTTTTACATTAAACGGAAAGCCCTGCCAGGTGGAGGTAAAACCCCACCAGAGACTTTTGGATATGCTGAGAGACGACCTGCGCCTGACCGGTACCAAGGAAGGCTGCGGAATCGGTGAGTGCGGCGCCTGTACCGTGATTATGGACGGCAAGGCGGTTACGGCCTGCCTGGTGCCGGCTCCGGCGGTGGACGGCCGGAACGTGGTCACCATCGAGGGCGTGGGCTGCGACGGGAAGCTGGATCCGGTGCAGGAGGCAGTTCTTGAGAACCATGCGCTCCAGTGCGGATTCTGCACACCGGGATTCATCATGAGCGCCAAGGCTCTCTTAGACGAGAATCCGGATGCCACACGGGAGGAAATCCGCCGTGCCATATCCGGAAACCTGTGCCGCTGTACAGGGTATGAGCAGCTGACCGACGCCATCTACCAGGCGGCAGAGGAGCTTAAGAAGCTCCATATGGAGAAGCTGTAACCGGCAATAAGGGGCAGGACGCGTCTGACGTTTGCCTGTAATATTAAATCAAGGAGATATTGGAACATGAGCTGTGAAATCAAATGGGCTTTAAACAAGATGCCTAAGACAGAAGACAAAAATCTTCCCATCATGTCTGTGGTGGAGGTAAAGAAGGCAAGGGCTTTCCATGAAAGCATTCCCCAGTACCAGGTAACACCTCTGGCAGACCTTAAGAATATGGCGGAATATCTGGGCCTGGCAAAGGCCTGTGTAAAGGATGAGAGCTACCGGTTTGGATTAAATGCATTCAAAGTATTAGGCGGTTCCTATGCCATCGCCAGATACATTGCAAAAGAGACAAAACGCGACATCAGCCAGATGCCTTACAGCGTGCTCACTTCCAAGGAGCTTCGCGACGAGTTCGGCCAGGCCACCTTTTTCTCTGCAACAGACGGAAACCACGGCAGGGGCGTTGCCTGGGCCGCCAACCGTCTTGGCCAGAAATGCGTTATCCGTATGCCTGTGGGCTCCACTGAGAACAGGCGCCGCCACATCGAGGATGAAGGCGCTGAGTGCACCATCGAGAAGGTAAACTACGACGACTGTGTCAGGATGGTGGCCGAGGAGGCCAAACACGCGGAGCGCGGCGTGGTCATCCAGGATACTGCATGGGAAGGCTATGAGGAGATTCCGTCCTGGATTATGCAGGGCTATTCCACCATGGCTGACGAGGCAGTGGAGCAGTTTGAGGAGCGTCCCACCCATGTGTTTGTCCAGGCAGGCGTGGGAAGCCTGGCAGGAGGCGTGGTGGGATACTTTGCCAACAAGTATAAGAAGAATCCTCCGGTCATGGTAGTGGTGGAAGCAGAGCCTGCAGCCTGCCTTTACAGGGGCGCAGAGGCGGCAGACGGGGAGATCCGCATTGTGGACGGCGAAATGCCCACCATCATGGCAGGCCTGTGCTGCGGCGAACCCAATATCACTTCCTGGGATATCTTAAAGAACCATGTGACCGCCTTCCTGGCAGTGAACGACGATGTGGCCAGAAGAGGCATGCGCATGCTGGCAGCTCCCTTTAAGGGAGACCCCCAGGTGGTTTCAGGTGAGTCCGGCGCAGCCACATTCGGCGCCCTGGCCACCATCATGAAGGATGAATCCTACCGCGAGCTGCGTCTGGAGCTGGGACTGAATCAGGATTCCAAGGTACTTATGTTCTCCACCGAGGGAGACACGGATCCGGACCGCTACAAAACCATTGTATGGGAAGGCGGACTGAAGTAAACAAATGCTGGAGGTAAAATATGTTAGATAAATCAAAATTAACCGGAGCGGATATCTCCATTGACTTCTGCGGATGCCATCTGCAGAGCCCCTATATTCTCTCATCAGGTCCCTTATGCTATGGGGCGGAGGGAATGATTAAGGGCCATGAGGCCGGCGCCGGCGCGGTGGTGACAAAGACCATCCGCCTGGGAGCAGCCATTAACCCGGTACACCACATGGGCACCGTGAACCAGGATTCCCTGATCAACTGCGAGAAGTGGGCTGATTCCGACCGCCTGAACTGGTATGAGAACGAGATACCGAAAACCGTTGCAGCCGGAGCCGTTGTCATTGGTTCCGTGGGCCATACCTTAAAGGAGGCCCAGGCCATTGTAAAGGATGTGGAACGTGCCGGAGCCCATATGATTGAGCTGGTATCCTATACAGAGGACACACTGCTTCCCATGCTGGACTACACCAAGGAGCATGTGGATATTCCCGTTATCTGCAAGCTGTCCGGTAACTGGCCCGACACTGTGGCAACCGCCAGGAGATGCCTGGAGCACGGCGCCAACGGAATCTGCGCCATTGATTCCATTGGACCCACACTGAAGATTGACATTGAGAAGGCTGCTCCTGAGATGATGAGCGGGGACGGCTTCGGCTGGATGACAGGCGCTGCCATGAGGCCCATTGCCATGCGCTACAATTACCAGATAGCCAAAGAGAATCCCCAGCTTATGAACCTGTACGCGTCCGGCGGAGTCATGAAGGCGGATGACGCCATCGAGTACATGATGGCGGGAGCCATGGGTGTAGGCGTCTGCACGGCCGGTATCCTTAAGGGCGTGGAGTATGTGGAGAAGATGTGCTATGACCTGTCAAAGCGCCTGGCAGAGCTGGGATACAGCTCCATCCAGGAGGTAAACAGGGCAGCCCATCCAAACTTCCCCAGTGAAGAGCATATTTCCGGTCTGAACTTCCATTTCACACCATTTAAGGAAGACGGCACCACAAAGAAATGTGTGAGCTGCAAAAAGTGCGAGACCGTCTGCTGCTATGATGCCAGGAAGCTCACCTTCCCGGAAATGACAGTGGATATGGATAAATGCAGGTGCTGCGGTCTCTGTCTGGACGTATGTCCCACAGGCGCCCTCACCGCAGAGCTGGCTCCTCAGACAGAAAAGGATCTGGTTCTGGCGCAGAAGTCAAAGGACTTCTACGAGTTGGTTAAGTAGCAGTATATGATAGAAAGGAAGAAAAAGAAATGTCAATGTTAAACGAGAAAAGGGCAGAGGAACTTCTGGCCCTCACAACTAAAATGATTCAGGCTCCCAGCTACAGCGGCCAGGAGAACCTGGTAGTGGACGTCATGAAGAAATTCTGTGACGAGCACAAATTTACAGATATCCATGTGGACAGATACGGCAACTGTATCTGCCATATAAAGGGCTCCAAACCAGGTCCGAAGATTCTCTTTGACGGCCATATGGATACGGTACCTGTACCGGATAAGACCAAATGGGATCACGACCCATTTGGTGCTGAGATTGTGGACGGCAGGATGTACGGCCGCGGAACCTCCGATATGAAGGGCGCCCTGTCCGCCATGCTGGCAGCAGCACTTTACTATGCAGAGGATGCAGACTACGACTTCCCCGGCGATATCTACGTTGCAGGCGTTGTCCATGAGGAGTGCTTCGAGGGCGTGGCTGCAAGGGAAATCAGCGCTTATGTGAAGCCGGATTATGTTATCATCGGCGAGGCATCCCAGCTGAACATGAAGATTGGCCAGAGAGGCCGTGCTGAGATCGTGGTGGAAACCTTCGGTGTTCCGGCGCACTCTGCCAGCCCTCACAAGGGTGTAAACGCAGTCTACAAGATGTGCAAGGTAATCGAGGAAATCAACAAGCTGACACCTCCTCACCACGATGTGCTGGGCGACGGCATCCTGGAGCTGGTGGATGTGAAATCCTCCCCATACCCGGGCGCCTCTGTTGTGCCGGATTACTGCCGCGCAACCTATGACAGACGTCTGCTCACCGGCGAGACAAAGGAGAGCGTACTGGCTCCCTTACAGGAGCTTCTGGACAGCATGATGAAGGAAGATCCGCAGTTAAAGGCAAAGGTTTCCTACGCAGTAGGCCAGGAGAAGTGCTGGACCGGCGAGACCATCGAGGCAGAGCGTTTCTTCCCGGGATGGCTCTTCGACAAGAACGAGGACTGGGTACAGAATATTTATAAGGAAATGAAGGAAATCGGCCTGAACCCAACCATTACCAACTATGATTTCTGCACCAATGCCAGCCACTATGCAGGCGAGGCAGGAATCCGTTCCGTAGGCGTAGGCCCGTCCTTAGAGACACTGGCCCACACCATCAACGAATACATTGAGATAGACCAGTTAAACAAGGTCATGGAATCCTATTACGGAGTCATGAAGGCGCTGTTGAAATAGGAACTCTAAAAGGATAGTCCCCTGGCAGACAGGGCTTAAGCGTGTACGGTTCAAACCCGCACGCTTTGCCCTGCCTGCCGGGGTATATCTGGTTACACAGAGAACATAGCGAGGAGGAATCTGATTATGGCAATGAAGAAGTGGGCTATGGTAATCATGAACGCGGGCTATGACCCGGAAAAGGACATGGCGCGCCTGGACCTGGAGCAGGTTGAGACACATATCCTCACGGTGAGGAATCCCGAAGAGGCTGTGGCGCTGGCCAAACGTCTGGGAGAGGAAGGCTTTGGAGCCATTGAGGTCTGCGGGGCATTCGGGGAGGAACTGGCAAAGAAAATGTATGAGGCCACCGGATGCAAGGTTCCTGTGGGCTATGTGACCACCCCCCAGGACCAGTTTCAGAAGGCCCTGGCATTCTGGAGCTGACGGCCGGGAACAGACAGATAGCCGGCACAGGCAAATCCGGAGAGAAAGGAATACATACTATGAGGCTGTTTGATTTACACTGCGACACCATAGAAGAATTAAAAAAACGGGGAGAAGATTATCTTAACTGCACCACCCAGTTCTCCCTCAGGGACAGGGAGAAATTCCAGAAGGCTGTCCAGGTCATGGCTGTTTTCGTGCCTGATGATATCCGCGGGCAGGAGGCGGTGCAGTTCGTACTGGATTACCACCAGTACATGGACGACCAGGTAAGAAGGACAGGAGGCCAGGCTGAACTGGTGGAGAAAATCACGGATCTGGACCGGATACTGGATGAGGGAAAATGGGCCTTTATCCGCTCCATTGAAAGCGGAGCCGCGTTAAACGGAGACCTGGACAATATAAACCGCTTTGCTGACTTAAATTTCAAGATGCTGGGACTGGTGTGGAACGGGGCCAATGAGCTGGGGTCAGGGCCAAACAACGATACCGGACTCACTGCCTTTGGAAAGGAAGCAGTAAAGAGGATGGAGCAGGTAGGCATGATTGTGGACTGCTCCCATCTCAACGATGCAGGGTTTGAGGACCTGTTAAACATAGCAGAGCGTCCCTTTGTGGCATCCCATTCCAATGTCAGGGCCTGCTGCAGCCATCCCAGGAATCTTACGGACGCGCAGTTTAAGGAAATTGTGCGCAGGGGAGGCCTGTGCGGCCTGAACCTGTTCTCACGGTTCATAGACGACGATGACAATGGCAGCAAGGACTATCTGCTGCGCCACATCTACCACATGCTGGAGTTAGGCGGAGAGGACGTGATAGCCTGGGGCGGGGATATGGACGGCGAGATTACCTGCGACCCCGACCTGAACACGCCTTACGGGGTGGGACGGTTTGCGGACTATCTGGTGGAACACGGCATCGGGGAAGCGGCCGTGCAGAAGATTTTCTTTGACAATGCATACCGGTTCTTCAAGCAACAAGTTAAATGATGTTCTGAAAGGAAATACAATATGGAGACAATTAGCCTGAATATCAACGGGGTCTGCCGGGAACTGGCAGTGGGAAAGAACTGGACGCTGTTAAAGACGCTGAGGGACGGACTCAGGCTCACAGGAACAAAATGCGGCTGTGAGACAGGGGACTGCGGAGCCTGCATGGTCATCATAGACGGCGTAGCCACCCGCTCCTGCCTGGTAAAGGCTGTCAATCTGGAAGGTAAGGCCATTGAGACCATTGAGGGCCTTTCAGACGGCATCCATCTCCACCCAATCCAGCAGGCCTTTGTGGATGCCGGAGCCGTACAGTGCGGTTTCTGCATTCCCGGCATGATCATGTCAGCCAAAGCCCTTCTGGACCAGAACCCGGACCCAAGGGAGGAGGAGGTCAGAAAGGCCATTGACCCGAATCTGTGCCGCTGTACCGGGTATGACAATATAGTTAAGGCCATATTACTGGCTGCCAGTCGGATGGGAGGAAACCGGAATGGACAATGAATACACTGTAATCGGAAAACCGAGACCCATAGGCGACGCTGCCTTAAAGGTGACGGGACAGAAGATATATGTAGGTGATATGGAACTGCCGGGAATGCTCTACGCAAAGGTACTCTTAAGCACGGTTCCCCACGCCAGAATAAAGAGTATCGACACCTCCGCGGCTGAGGCGCTGCCCGGAGTAAAGGCGGTAGCCACCTACAAGAACACGCCCCAGGTGCGCTACAACAGCGCGGTCCGTTTTATTGAGCACAAGCTTCCGGACACGGAACGCATCTTTGACGACACCGTGCGCTTTGTGGGAGACAGGGTGGCTGCCGTGGCGGCGGAGTCCCCGGACATAGCAAAAAAGGCAGTAAACCTGATTAAGGTGGAGTACGAAGCCCTCCCGGTGATTACCGATGTGGAGGAAGCCATAAAGCCGGAAGCCTGGCCCATTCATGAGGGAGGAAATATTGTGGGGACCTCCAGGGCAGAGGCAGGCAATGTGGATGAGGCCTTTCAGGAGTGCGATTATGTATTTGAGGACCGCTACACCACCCAGGCCATTCACCATGCGGCCATCGAGCCCCATGTTGCCATAGCTGACTTTGCTCCCAACGGAAAGCTGACCGTATACAGTCCATGCCAGAACACCTTTGCCTTCCGTGTTATCATGTCCCGTATCTTCGGCCTGTCCTATAACAGGATACGGATGGTGGCGCCGGCCATCGGCGGGGCCTTCGGAGGCAAGCTGGAGGTGACGGTGGAGCCTGTGGCGGCAGTGCTCTCCCAGATGACGGGAAAGCCTGTGAAGGTGGAGTACAACAGAAAGGAAAGCATTCTGTCCACCCGTGTGCGCCACGCTTCCGTAAACTATGTTAAAACAGGGTTCATGAAAGACGGAACCTTAAAGGCAGTGGATTTTAAAGTCTACACCAACACGGGAGCCTATGCTTCCAGCGCCCTGAATGTAAGCGGCGCCATGTCCCACAAGGTCTTTAAGGCATATAAGATTGACCATATGCGTTTCCAGTGCCAGCCCGTGTACACCAACACCGAGATAGCAGGAGCCATGAGAGGGTACGGATCGCCCCAGGTCTATTTCGGATGGCAGAGACAGATGCAGAAGATTGCGGATTTCCTTCACATGGATATGGCGGATCTGCAGATGAAGAACATGGTGGACCCGGACAGCTGCGACCCCATTTTCCACAAACCCCACGGCAATTCCAGGCCAAAGGACTGCTTAAAGAGGGCGCTGGAGCTCATTGACTATGAAGCCTGCCTGAAGGAGCAGGAGGCTACAAGAAATCAGGATATACGGATTGGGGTGGGCCTGGCTCTGGGAGTCCACGGCAACAACTGTGTAGGCGCCCACCGGGATGTGTCAACCCCCATGCTTAAGATGAATGAGGACGGATCCTGCATCTATTACACCGGCTCTCATGATATGGGTACCGATACGCTGGGGATGCAGATGCAGATTGTATCCGAGGTGCTGGGAATCAGCATGGACCGGATTGACTGCCTGGCAGCGGACACGGATGTGGTCCACTGGCACATTGGGGATTATTCCAGCCGGGGCGTGTTCGTGGCAGGAAGCGCAGCCAAGAAGACAGCTGAGGCCATGAAACGGGAATTGCAGGTTGAGGCAGCCAAGCTATTAGAGACAGAGCCGGATGATATCGAGCTTCATCACGACAGGGCCTGGAGCAGGAAGAATGAGGAGAAAAACGCCTCCCTTCACGACGTGATGGTCCACTGCCAGTCCGTGAGCATGAGGGAGCTGATGGTGGCCGAGACTTACGAGGCAAAACGGGGAGCCACCTCCTACGGGGTACATATCGCCAAGGTGGAAGTAAACACCCTGACCGGTGAGGTAAGGCCCCTGGAATATGCGGCGGTCCACGATATCGGCCGCGCCATCAATCCCCTGATGCTTAAGGGACAGCTGGCAGGTGCCATACAGATGGGACTGGGTTACGGTCTTTGCGAGGATATGGCCTATGACGGGGAGGGAAAACCTCTGGTACAGACACTGAAAAAATACAAGGTGCTCCGGGCCTCCCAGATGCCAAAGCTATATATGGATTTCGTGGAAACTCCACAGGGAGAACCGGACGGTCCTTACGGGGCAAAGGCCCTGGGCGAGTGCCCTGTGGTTCCTGCGGCTCCCGCTGTGGTGAATGCCATCTGCAATGCGGTCCGCGGGGAAATCAATGAACTTCCGGCAAGGCCCGACCGGGTCCTGGCAGCCTTGGGAGATAAATAGATTTTAGACGGTGCAGTGCGCTGCGCCGGGAAAGGGGAAGAGAATATGGTAAAGATACTGGGAATCTGCGGCAGCCCGCGCCGCAAGTCCTGCTACAAGGCGCTGGAGACAGCCCTTGAAGCGGCTAAGAATGCAGAGGAAGGCGTGGAGGTGGAGCTGGTGGAGCTCCGCGCCAAGAAAATGAATTTCTGCATCCACTGCAACAAGTGCCTGCGGGATAAATCCGACCGCTGTACCGTGTTCAAGGACGATATGACGGAGCTGTACGACAAATTTTACGAGGCTGACGGCGTGATTATCGCGTCACCGGTCTACGAGATGAACATTACAGCCCAGCTGTGCACCTTCTTTGACCGGTTCCGCTCCGCATGGCTTAAGGGAGTGGAGGATCCTGATTTCTTCGCCCACAAGGTAGGGGCGGGAATCACGGTGGGCGGCACCAGAAACGGCGGCCAGGAGGCTACCATGAATTCCATCACCAACTTTTTCCTGACACAGGGAATGACGGTCTGTACAGGCGGATCAGGAATGTATTCCGGCCCCATGCTGTGGAATCCCGGAGACGGATCCACGGAGATAGAGGACCCGGACGGATTCAGAAACTGTGAAATCCTTGGAAGGAAAATGGCTAAAATGTCCAGGATCATGAAAGAGGCAAAATTCTAGTATTTCGTAACTTGACAACTGATGTATAAAAACTTATAAAGGGGATATTTTTATGAAAATGCAATATGGATTTGACGACAAGGTTCCCGCCGGTAAGGCTGTACCTTGGGCCCTTCAATACGTGTTTACTATCTTTACAGGTTCTATGACAGGTTCCATCATGCTGGCAAGCGGTGCCGGAATGAACTCGGCCGACACGGCGTTTCTGATACAGTGCGGATTGTTTGCCTGCTGTATCACCACGCTGATTCAGTCCCTGGGAATCCGCATCGGCAAGTTTCAGATTGGCGCCAGGCTGCCCCTGGTATCTGCGGGAAGCTGGACCCTCATCACGCCAATGGTGCTGTTTGCCAATGATCCCAACATCGGAATTCCGGGAGCCTTCGGCGCTGCCTGTCTTGGCACGCTGCTCCTGTTCCTGCTGGGACCCATTGTGATTGACAAACTGTACAAGTACTTTACGCCCGCAGTAACCGGTTCTGTGGTTCTGGCAGTGGGAATGTGTCTGATTCTCAATGCATGGAACGACATGGTGGATTACAACCCCACGGGACCGGACGCCATGAAGATGTTTTTAATCGGCATTGCCATCGCGGCAATCTGCGTCATTATCGACCATTTTGCAAAGGGAATTGTGCAGTCATTGGCAGTACTCATCGCCATGGTGGCAGGTTATGTGTTCTGTTCCGTAACAGGAATGGTGGATTTCTCCCAGGTGGGAAGCGCGGCCTGGGTAGCTGTCCCCAGACCTCTTAACTTTGGAATGACCGTAAATCTGGGCGCCGTAATCACCGTATTTATCATCCATATTGCAACCATCATGGAGAACTCCGGCAACACCACCGGTGTTGTCACCGCCACGGACGAGGGCCTTCCCACCAAGGAAACCTTAAAGGCATCTGTGCGCGGCGACGCCCTGGGCGGTGTGTTCTCCACCCTGTTTAACGCCCTTCCCATGTGTGTGGCGGCTCAGAACTCCGGCGTGGAGGTTATGTCCGGCGTGGCTTCCAGGTTTGTAACAGCCATTGCAGGCGTTATCTTCGGCCTCATGGCCATATTCCCCAAGTTCTCCCAGGTGCTGGCCCTGATTCCCAACCCGGTTTTAGGCGGCATCCTGCTGGTTACCTTTGGAAACATCATTGCCAGCGGTATCAAGGTTATTGGCTTTGACGAGAACAACAAGAGAAACTTTACCATCATCGCCCTGGCGGCGGCAGTGGGAATCGGCGGCAACTTTGCCCAGGCCGCAGGAACCCTTGCGTTCCTTCCCTCCACGGTAGTTACGCTGTTTACCGGTATTTCCGGTACGGCCATCACTGCCCTGGTACTGAATATCATTCTTCCCGGCGAAAAAAAGGAAGAGGCATAGAGGCAGAATATAACTGATAGGGAGGTCAAGATGGAATTAGTAGCATTAAACGTTAACGGAAGAACTTATAATATAGCAGTGGAAAAAAACTGGACCCTGCTTTACACCCTGCGGGAGGTCATGGACCTGACAGGCACCAAATGCGGATGCAGTACAGGTGACTGCGGCTCCTGCAAGGTCATCATTGACGGCGAGGCTGTCAACTCCTGTTCCGTGAGGGCAATGGATATGGGAGGGAAGGCCATTGAAACCATTGAAGGAATATCACCCGGCCATGTAAGTCTTCATCCCATCCAGCAGGCATTCATTGACTGCGGCGCCGTGCAGTGCGGTTTCTGTACTCCGGGCATGGTCATGGCTGCCAAGGCTCTTCTGGATAAGAATCCGGATCCAACGGAGGAGGAAATCAAGGAAGCCATGAAGGGAAACCTGTGCCGGTGTACCGGTTACGTGAAAATACTGGAGGCTGTTAAGCGTGCGGCCCAGGTCATGAGAAAGGAGGGAAGATAGCTATGTCATGTGAGATACCCAAAAATGGAATGATAGGAAAAAGCGTGCCGGTCAGGGATGCCGCCATGAAGGTGACAGGACAGATGCGGTATGTGGCCGATATGAAGCTGCCCGGAATGCTGTATGCCAAGATTTTATTTTCACCCGTTCCCCATGCCAGGATTAAGTCCATTGACACCACCCAGGCCCAGGCTCTGGAGGGGGTCCATGCCGTGGTCTGCTATAAGGATTCTCCCAAGAACCGTTACAATGGAAACGGTGAGGATAAGGACATCAATCCCTCCGAGCTGGTGTTTGACCAGACCGTCCGCTTTGTGGGGGATAAGGTGGCGGCTGTGGCGGCCGACACAGAGGAGATTGCAAGAAAAGCCCTTTCCCTTATCTCTGTGGAATATGAAGAGCTTCCCTTCTATCTGGATCCGGAGGAAGCCATGAAGGAGGACGCCTACCCCATTCATCAGGGCGGCAATATCATCATGGAATCCAACAACTCCGGCGGTGACGTGGACGGCGCCATAAGGGATGCGGACCATGTTTTCCGGCACAGATACGAGATGCCGGCCGTGAACCACTGTTCCCTTGAGACCCATGTCTCCATTGCGGAGTATGATGCGGACGGCAAGCTGACCGTATGGACGCCTACCCAGGATGCCTTTGGCCAGAGAATCAATCTGCAGCGTATTTTCGAGCTGCCCATGAGCAAGATACGCGTTATCAGTCCGGTGATGGGCGGCGGCTTCGGCGGCAAGATTGACCTGGTCACAGAGCCGGTGACAGCTCTCTTAGCCATAAAGACCGGCCGTCCCGTGAAAATGGTCTACAACAGGACCGAAGAATTCTGCTGTACCCGCACCCGCCATGCTGCCAAGGTGGATTTGACCATGGCAGTGAAAAAGGACGGGACCATCACGGCAGCCGATGAGACCATGATCTTAAACGCAGGCGCCCACACCAGCGCCACCATGTCCGTGTGCTGGGCGGCAGGGGGCAAGTTCTATAAGCTCTTAAAGACCCGCAATATGAGGTGCCGGGGAATACCGGTATATACCAATACGCCGGTGGCATCCGCCATGAGGGGATTTGGTTCTCCGCAGCAGTTTTTCCCTGTATCGTCCATGATGAACGAGATTGCCCAGAGCCTGCGCCTGGACCCGTCTGACGTGTTCCTTAAGAACCTGGCGGATCCCTTTGAGGCGGCCTGCAATGACGGGGAATCCTTTGGCAACTTCCGCCTGAAGGACTGCGTGGTCCGCGGACGGGAGCTCATCGACTGGTACGAGGCCAAAAAGCAGATGGAGGCATCCAGGAAGGAGAAGGGCCGCTACCTCATAGGAGTGGGCATGGCCTGCGGTTCCCACGGAACATCCATGTTCCCCTTCATGCCGGATATCACGGGCATCACCATCAAGATGAACGAGGACGGGACCATCGTGTTTACCACCGGAACCTCGGATATGGGAAATGGATCCGTGACCACCCAGTGCATGCTGATTTCCGAGGTGCTGGGCATTCCGCTGGACCATATCGCCTACATAAAGACGGACACGGACGCGGCCATGTCGGACCTGGGAGCCTACGCGTCCAGAGGCACCTACACCAGCGGCCACGCGGCAGTGAAAACAGCCCAAATCATGCGTGACAAGATAGCTGTACTGGCGGCAGAGCTTCTGGATACCACCACGGATAACCTGGATTTCCACGACGATGCAGTGTGGTGCGTGGATATTCACAGGAAGTTTGTCAGCATGAAGGAGATTGCGGTTCATGCCAGGGAAAAGCATCAGGAGGATTTAAGCTGCTCCTATATGTTCCACTCAGAGGCAGGTCCCATGAGCAGCGGAGCCCATTTTGCAAAGGTGCAGGTGGACACGGTCACCGGCGGGATTAAGGTTCTGGAATACGCCGCAGTCCATGACGTGGGACGGGTGGTGAATCCAATGGGCATCACCGGACAGCTGGAGGGCGGTATTTCCATGGGTCTGGGCTATGCCCTCTGCGAGGAAATGAAGCTGGACAGCACGGGCAGGAACCAGACCAGCAGTTTCAAGAAATACCACATCCTTAACGTGAAGGAAATGCCGAAGCTTTCCGTGGATTTCCTGGACTCCGAGGAGGAGACAGGTCCTTACGGAGCCAAGTCCATTGGAGAGTGCGCCGTTGTCCCGGTGGCGCCGGCCATAGCCAACGCAGTGTCCAATGCAGTGGGCAGGCAGTTTTACAAGCTTCCCATCCGTCCGGAGGACGTGCTGGAGGCATTGTCATTGGTAAAATAGGAGTGCCCGGACCGTTTTTAAGAACCGGAACCAGATTATAATAACAGATGGATACAATGTCCCGCCGCAGCCAAGCATTTGCTGCGGCGGGACATTGCTGTCTCAGATATGCCGCGGCATGTTGTAAGGGATTCCCATGTTAAATCTTAAATACAAGGTAGATATCTGTATGATTTGGTAGTACAATAAACGGAGTTCCGTTAAAACAACAGGGGTTTTCTGCCTGGGAAGGCTGGAAACCGGAAGAATGAAAGCAGGAGGGACACAATGATACCGGACAGAGAGAGGGCAAATAAAGAGCTTAAGTGGGCAGCGGACTTAAATCCGGGACCCTGGAAGGAGCATTCCCTGTACGTGGCAGCTGCCTGTGAGAGCATAGCTTCCAGGTGCAGCCACATGGACAGGGACCGGGCCTATGTGCTGGGCCTCCTTCACGATACAGGCAGATATGCGGGCCGGACATCGGAGCGCCATCTGTTAGACGGATACCGCAGATGCATGGAACACGGATGGGAGGAGGCTGCCAGAATCTGTATGAGCCATGCGTTCATGATACAGGATATAGGCACGTCCATCGGTGAGTTTGACGTGACGCCCCAGGATTATGAATTTATGAAGGAGTTTATTTCCGGGGCAGTTTATGACGATTATGACCGTCTGGTACAGCTCTGCGACAGCCTGGCCCTGCCCACGGGATTCTGTCCTCTGGAAACCAGGTTCGTGGACGTGACCATCCGGTACGGGGTTCATCCCAGCACCATTCCCCGGTGGAAAAAGGTGCTGGAAATAAAGGATTATTTTGAAGAACAGATGGGATGCACCATCTATGAAGCGCTGCCCTGCGGGGGAAGGCTGCAGCATTTATAAGGAGGTACAAATGATATACACATTTCCCCACTATTACAATCACTTTAAATGTACTGCGTCCGGCTGTCCGGACACCTGCTGCGCGGGATGGGGCATCATGATTGACAGGGCATCCCTTAAGAAGTACAGGGACATGGACGGACCCTTTGGCAGCAGGCTCCATAATTCCATTCATTGGAAGGAAGGTTCCTTTAAGCAGTACCATGGACGGTGCGCGTTTTTAAATGAGGAAAATCTATGTGACATCTACAGCGAGGCCGGGCCGGAGTACCTGTGCCGTACCTGCCGCACATATCCCAGGCATATAGAGGAATTTGAGGGATGCAGGGAAATGACGCTCTGCCTTTCCTGCATAGAGGCGGCAAAGATCATATTGGGCTGTGAGGAACCGGTGCGGTTTATTACCAGGGAGGATGAGCGCCAGGAGACATATGAGGACTTTGACTTCTTTCTCTATACCAAGCTGATGGATGCCAGAGAACTGGCACTGGATATCCTCAGAGACCGTACCTGGTCTTGGGAAGACAGGACATCCATGTGCCTGGGACTGGCCCACGACCTCCAGGCCCGTATCAGAAAAGGGCGGCTCTATGAGGCGGACGGGCTTATAGAGCGGTACCGCAGGGCGGCGGAGCGCAGACGGCTTCCTTCAGGCTGGGACAGGGCGTCCTGTTCCCGGTATGAGGTCATGGAGGAGGCCTTTTCCCTGTTTTCCGAAATGGAGGTTCTGGGAAAGGACTGGCCGGCTTTTGTCTCCGGGATGAAGGCAGCTCTTTACGGGAAGGGCAGGCAGGCATATGAGACGCGGCGCAGGGCATTCCTGGAAAGTGAGATTGGAAAACGGCTGCCGGTGCTTAAGGAACAGCTCATGGTGTATTTTGTGTTCACCTATTTCTGCGGGGCTGTTTACAACGGGAATCCCTATGGAAAAATGAAGATGGCGGCAACAGCCACCCTGCTGATTGAGGAGCTGGCCCAGGCTCTGTGGACAGACCAGGGCGGCCGGCTTACTTTTTTGGATTTTGCGGATGGGGCCCACCGGTTTTCCCGGGAGGTGGAACACTCGGATTCCAATAAGGCAGTGTTGGAGGAAGCCTTGGTCAGGCGGCCGGGATTTGCCCTCAGGCGTCTGCTGGCCGCGGTGGAAAGTGATGGCAGCGGAGAGTGACGGCAGGAGAGTGACGGCAGCCAGTCAGACGGCAGCCAGAAAACAATGGACAATCTTGTGAAATGGATTTATAATGAAAATTAGGTTTAGAAATATTGGAAGGAGAACAAAAAAATGAGTGAATGTAACCATGACTGCGGCTCCTGCAGTGCAAACTGCGACAGCCGCAAAGCAGATAAAAGTGAGTTCCTGGAGGCACTGAATCCGGCCAGCTCCGTAAAGAAAGTAATTGGCGTTGTCAGCGGCAAGGGAGGCGTGGGCAAGTCCTTGGTCACCTCCATGCTGGCAGTAAGCATGAACCGCAAGGGCAAGAAAACAGCTGTCCTGGACGCTGACATTACAGGTCCGTCCATTCCCATGGCCTTTGGAATCGGCAATGAGGGTGTGGCCACATCACCTGACGGCAAACTGATGCTTCCAGCCAAGTCCATGGAAGGCGTGGAAGTCATGTCCGCCAACCTGCTTCTGGATAAGGACACGGATCCGGTTATCTGGAGAGGCCCTGTGATTGCGGGAGCCGTGAAACAGTTCTGGTCTGAGACCTTATGGCAGGATGTGGATTATATGTTCGTGGATATGCCGCCGGGCACAGGCGATGTACCCCTGACCGTATTCCAGTCCCTGCCTGTGGACGGCATCATCATTGTCACCTCACCGCAGGAACTGGTTGGAATGATTGTGGCCAAAGCAGTGAACATGGCAAAGAAGATGGATATCCCCATTGTGGGAGTTGTGGAAAACATGAGTTATCTGGAATGTCCCGACTGCGGCAAGCGCATCAGCGTATTCGGAGAAGGCCATGTAGAGGAAATCGCGGCAGAGCACGGCATCAAGGTCCTGGCTCAGATACCAATTGATCCTGCCATTGCCCAGATGGTGGATGCAGGACGGGTGGAATATCTTGAAATGCCGTGGTTTGATGAGGCTGTAAAGGCAGTCGAGGCATTATAAAAAACTGCGGCAGCAGTAAACCATAGATAATGAGGTGAACCGATGAACATTAACATCAATCCCAACAGTGAGCTTCATCAGTCCATCGTCAATGTACCGGATATGGTCCAGGTGCCGGAGATGTGGGTTGACCAGGCTCGCCAGTTCCAGCAGGCTATGATGAGGTATACCTGTGCAATCAGGGAGGTCAAGACAAAGCTGGAAGTGTTGAATGACGAGCTGTCCGTAAAGAACCAGCGCAATCCCATCGAGATGATAAAGTCCCGTGTGAAGAAGCCCAAGAGCATAGTGGAAAAGCTGCAGCGCAGGGGATTCGAGATATCATTGGAGTCCATGGAGAAAAATCTGGATGATGTGGCCGGAATCAGGATTATCTGTTCCTTTCTGGATGATATTTATGAAGTGGCGGATATGCTGATAAGGCAGGATGATGTAAAGGTGATTGCGGTAAAGGATTATATTCAGAATCCCAAGCCCAACGGATACCGGAGCTACCACATGATTATCGAGATACCGGTGTTCTTCTCCGACAGCAAGAAGCCTATCCGTGTGGAGGTGCAGATACGTACCATTGCCATGGACTTCTGGGCCAGCCTGGACCATCAGTTAAAGTATAAGAAGTCCTTTATTGACGACAACGGAGAAATCAGCGAGGAACTGAAGCAGTGTGCGGAGGTCATTGCCGGCACAGACGTGAAGATGCTGGAGATACGCAAGAAAATTGAAGCCCAGGGCGTCACGGTGCGCAGGGACTGACAGAGACTGTTATCAGATAGTTCAGACAGGCTCTAGTAGAGATAGTAAGACAGGGTTTCCGTTATGCGGAACCCTGTTTTTCTATAGAGATGCAGGGCAGGCTCATTGGAGCCGGATACCTGGAGGCAGATCCGCCGGATACCCTCACGCTCCAGATAGCGGATAAGCTGCATGAGAAAACAGCTGGCCAGCCCCCGGCGTCGCAGGGCCGGAGCGGTCTCCAGGCTGTACAGGTATGCGGCGGTGCTGTTCAGGGAAAGACGGCAGGTAACGCAGGCGTCCGGCGTGCTGTCTGTACCGGAGGTGTTATCCTGGGCGGTGCTGTGAACTTTGCTCCGTGCGGTGCTGTGAGCTTTGTTCCGGGCGGTGCTGTGAGCTTTGTTCCGGGCAGTCATGTCATCCCTGTCCTGAGAAGTTATGCCATCCTTGTCCGCGGCGGGATGGTCCCCCGGCCTTCTGGCGCAGATGAGCAGCCCTTCCGGAGTTGGACGGATGTCCATGTCCAGTGCTATATCCTGCTTTCTGCCATCCGCTCCGTCCGACGCTCTGTTTGGCAGGGAGGCGTGGGAGGCGGATTTTCCATCCTCAGAAGAATCGGCTGCTGTATTATATTCCATCATATATTCTTCATTCCAAAGCTCTGCCCCCAGTTCCCGGAGAGCGGCCGTGGCCGCCGGGCACTTGTTGTCGGTTACAAGGCAGAGTTCCGGCTCGCCCAGGGCCTCGCTGTACTGGCAGACCTGTTCCAGGAGCGCAGAAAAATATCCCTTTCTTCTAAAATACGGGTGCGTGAAAGCATAGCATTCCCACATGGTTTCCTCTGTTTTATACACAGCCAGGAAAGCAGCCGCAGTGGCGTCCTCCTCCAGAAGCCAGTATTCATCCCCGTCCTCAGGGCAGGAAAGGCTCAGGCCGTCCGTCAGGCGGCACTGGGCCGTAATCCTGCGTATATCTTCCTGTTCTTTCCGGGATAATGTGGTTGTATGGGTGATATTTGTATGAGTCATATTCGTACAAGTCAGATTTGTATGTGCGGTGTTGGTATGCATCATATTCATGCGGGCGCGGCCTCCTGGATTCTTACCTTTGGACTTTCCTATATTGTAGGGCAGTAAGGCGTTCATTGCAATGGCAAGATTGTATTTCTTGTGTATTTATCTGTATTCTGGTTGATTATGGAAAAATGCAGTGGTAGAATAAAGGCCGTGCGAATTTCAAACATAATCGGAGCATGGCTTAAAACACGCTCTAACGCAGCAGGAGGAAACAAAAGATATGAGATATGTAAAACAGATAGGAATTATCCTGGGCATAACCCTGGCGGGAGAGATATTGAATCATGTGGTGCCCCTGCCTGTGCCGGCCGGTGTGTACGGCCTGTTCATCATGCTGGCAGCCCTGATGTGCGGGGCCGTGAAGCTGGAGAGCGTGGAGGGCACGGGTAATTTTCTCATGGATACCATGACCATGATGTTTATACCGGCAACGGTTGGGATTGTGGAATGCATCGGAGAGGTGAAGGCAGTTCTGGTGCCCTTTCTGATAATCATAGGAATATCCACCCTTCTGGTCATGGCAGTGACCGGATGCATGGCCCAGTGGGTCATGGGCAGAAAACACAGCGGGGAGGAGCAGTGACATGAGGGAAGGCATACGGTTGATACTGGAACAAACACAATATTTCGGTCTTGTGCTCAGCATAGGCGCCTATCTGTTTGCCTGCTGGCTTAAGAATAAAACAAAACTGGCTATCCTGAATCCTCTTCTGGTGTCGGCAGCCCTGATTATTGCCTGCATTCTGGGAGTAGGAATGGATTATGAAACATATAATAAAGGTGCATCCTATCTCAGCTGGCTCCTTACGCCGGCCACGGTCTGTCTGGCAATCCCATTATATAAGCAGCTGCATCTGCTGAAGAAACATGCTGACGCCGTGGCAGTGGGCATCACATCGGGGGTGGTCACCAGCGCGGTGAGTATTTTCCTCATGTGCAAGGTGCTGGGAATGGCCCATGTCCACTACGTGACACTGCTTCCCAAGTCCATTACCACGGCCATCGGAATGGGTATCAGCGAGGAAGCCGGAGGCATCGTAACACTGACGGTCATGAGCATCATACTTACAGGGGTGTTAGGCAATATGGCCGGGGAGACCGTGTTAAAGCTTTTAAAGGTCCGCCATCCCGTTGCCAGGGGCCTGGCCATGGGAACCAGCGCCCATGCGGTGGGGACGGCCAAGGCCCTGGAGATGGGAGAAATCGAGGGCGCCATGAGCAGTCTCTCCATTGCGGTGGCAGGGCTGATGACGGTTATTGTGGTTCCTCTGGCAGCGAATTTAATTTAGCGTGTAATTTAAAATAATGTATATTTAATTGAGCGCCCATTTAATATTGTATTGGAAGGAGTGTGTTCTGCATGAAAAAACGAAGCGAAGCAGATAGTAAGTATACCTGGAAACTGGAGGATATGGTGGCGGAGGACAGCCAGTGGGAACAGATGTTTAAAGAGGCTGCCGGGGAAATAAGCGAATATGCTTCCTACAAGGGAAGGCTGGCCGGGTCCGCGGATACCCTGTATGCCTGCCTCTTGTTCGACGACAAGCTTTCCCAGAAGATAGAGCGTCTGTATGTCTATGCCAGGATGCGTTCCGACGAGGATACCACCGTGCAGAGATACCAGGATATGTTTTCCAGGGCCCAGACGCTGTCCTACCGGGCGGCTGAGAGCAGCTCCTTCCTGGTGCCGGAAATTCTGTCCATGGACCGGGAGCTTCTGGAACAGTATATGGCGGCGGATAACGGCATAGGCCATTTTAAACGGGCGCTGGAAATCATTCTTGCCAGGCGGGATCACACCCTGTCCGGCGAGATGGAAGAGCTTCTGGCCCAATCCTATGACGCCACCCAGGGCGCCAGCCAGATTTTTACCATGTTCAACAATGCGGATGTGAAGTTCCCCGTTATCACGGGGGAGAATGGGGAGGGAATCCGGATTACCCACGGCAATTACATTTCCCTGATGGAGAACCAGGACCGCAGGATACGCAAGGATGCATTCGAGGGGTTATACAGTGTGTATGAACAGTTTTCCAATACTCTGGCAGCTGCATTTTCCTCCAATGTGAAGCAGGCCGTGTTCTACGCAAAGGCAAAGAAGTATGCCTCCAGCCGGGAGTATTACCTGGCTGACAACGAGGTTCCTGAGCTGGTCTACGACAATCTGGTGAAGGCAGTGCGGGAAAATATCGTGAAGCTTCATGAATACACCCGGGTACGGAAGGATGTGCTGGGCGTGGATGAGCTTCACATGTATGACCTTTATGTACCCATGGTGGCAGCGGCTGACCGCCGTTACACCTATGAGGAGGCAAAGTCCATTGTGCTGGAGGGCCTGGCTCCGCTGGGAGAGGAATATCTGTCCTTGTTAAAGCAGGGATTTGACAGCCGGTGGATTGATGTCTATGAAAATGAAGGCAAGCGCAGCGGCGCTTATTCCTGGGGGACCTACGGCAGCCATCCCTATGTGCTGCTGAATTTCCATGGCACCCTTAACGATGTGTTTACCCTGGCCCATGAGATGGGGCATTCCATCCATACCTGGTATTCCGACAGGAACCAGCCGTTTACCTATGCCGGGTATAAGATATTTGTGGCCGAGGTGGCATCCACCTGCAACGAGGCGCTTCTGATACGCCATCTCCTTAAGAAGGCGGGCAGCAGGGAGGAAAAGGCATATCTGCTGAATCATTTCCTGGAGAGCTTCAGGGGAACCCTGTTCCGTCAGACCATGTTTGCGGAGTTTGAGGATATGGCCCATAAAAAGGCGGCCAGAGGGGAGAGCCTGACGGCTGAGAGTCTGTGCAGTATCTACCGCCAGCTGAATGCGGACTATTTCGGGCCGGCCATGACAGTGGACCGCCAGATTGATTATGAGTGGGAGAGGATTCCCCATTTCTATACACCTTTTTATGTATATCAGTATGCCACGGGATTCTCAGCAGCCGTGGCCATCAGCAGCCGTATTATGAGCGGGGAACCAGGCGCGCTGGAAGGGTATAAGAAGTTCTTAAGCGGAGGCTGCTCCATGAAGCCCATCGATCTTCTGAAGCTCTGCGGTGTGGATATGTCCACCACCCGGCCGGTGGATGAAGCCCTTGGTTTTTTCGGGGAGCTGATTGAGGAATTTAAGAAGTGTATCCATACAAATGAATGATTGAGGGAAGAACATGAATCAGAGTGCAGCAAAAAGCCGTGAACAGGGAAAGCAGATAAAAAAGCGGATTGACTTGACGGAAGGGAGTCCGGGGCGCCGCCTTCTCCTGTTTGCCCTTCCCATGATTCTGGGAAACCTGTTCCAGCAGTTTTACAACATGGCGGACTCCATGATTGTGGGCAATTTTGTGGGCGAGGACGCGTTGGCGGCTGTGGGCGCTTCCTATGCCCTGACCAATGTGTTTATCATGATAGCCATAGGGGGAGGAAACGGCGCGTCGGTTTTGACCTCCCAGTATCTGGGAGCCAGACAGTACGGAAAAATGAAAACCTCCATTTCCACTGCCCTGATCACCTTCCTCTTTGTGAGCATTCTGCTGGGGAGCGCGGGATTATACCTGAACGGCCTCATACTGGAGTCTCTTAAGACACCGGCCAATATCATGGGCCAGGCAAAGCTGTACCTGGGAATTTACTTCCTGGGAATGCCTTTCCTGTTTATGTACAATGTCCTTGCCGCCATATTCAACGCCATGGGGGATTCCAGGACGCCTCTGTACCTTCTCATATTTTCATCCATCCTGAACGTGGTTCTGGACATTATATCTGTCACATGGCTGGGGATGGGGGTGGACGGTGTGGCCATTGCCACTGTCATGGCCCAGGGAATATCCGCCCTGATATCCTTCGGCATCCTGATGAAAAAATTAAGGGGATATGAGCAGGAGGACGGGGATGGTTTCAGGCTCTACGACAGCAGCATGTTAAAGGCAGGGACCAGAATCGCGGTGCCGTCCATTCTCCAGCAGTCCATTGTATCCATCGGAATGCTGCTGGTCCAGTCCGTGGTCAATGGGTTTGGCTCCGCTGCCCTGGCCGGTTACTCAGCGGGAAGCAGAATTGAGTCCATCTGCGTGGTGCCCATGATTGCAACAGGCAACGCCGTAGCCACCTTCACGGCCCAGAACATCGGCGCCGGGAAGATGGAGCGGGTGAAGGAGGGGTACAGGGCCAGCTACGGCATTGTGGCCGGTTTCTCTGTCATCATAGCCGTGATAGTGGTGCTTCTTAACGGCCCAATCATAACCTCCTTCCTGGGAGACGGCATGAGCCGGGAAGCCTATGGGGCGGGGACGGGATACCTGTCCTTTATCGCCTACTTCTTTGTGTTCATCGGTATGAAGGCGTGTACGGACGGAGTTCTGCGAGGCTCCGGGGATGTGCTGGTATTTACCATTGCCAATCTGGTGAATCTGACCATACGTGTCTACGCAGCCTTTCATTTTGCTCCCATATGGGGCGTGGCAGCCGTGTGGTACGCGGTCCCCATGGGCTGGATTGCCAATTATGTCATATCCTTCAGCCGTTATCTCACAGGAAAATGGAGGGATAAAAAGGTTATATAAGGAAGCGGAAGGGCTGCATCACAAAGCCCACCACCTTCCAGGCAGCCCTTTTATACGCCGGGACATCTGCAATGGTCAGATGTTCCGGTATTTCATATGTTCCGTCCGCCAGGAGACGGCGGCAGTCCTTCTGGTAGGAGACCATGTATTCTTCCAGCTGGGCTGTCAGCTCCGGGCTCTGGATGACCAGCATAAGCTCTGTGTCCAGATAGGTGCTGCGCAAATCGAAATTATAGGACCCCACGGCGCACAGTTCATCGTCAATGACAAGGGATTTGCCATGATAAGAGAGACCGCCGTCATATTCCAGAATCTCCATGCCTGTATCCACAAATGCGTCCCTGTGCATGGGATAATCGCTGGAGGCAAAAAAATTGTCGCCGTTTTCAACTGAATTAATCATCATGGTCACCGGCACCCGTTCCGTGATTTCCTTCATGGTATCGTACATATAATCATTGAATACAGCATAGGGAGTGTGGATCAGCACACTCCTTTTTGCGTCCTTCATAAGAACAGACATGGTGTGAAAGACCACAGGTTCCTTTCCGTAGATGCCGGTGGGGTTGGACACCAGGGTGATTTTCCCCGTGGGAACCGTGTTGGAACCGTAATACTCCAGGGCCTTTGACTGATTGGCGGTCAGGGATAAGGCCGGGAACAGGGGGAGAGCGGTATCCGGGGCGTCCGGGATATCCGGGGCGGCGGGGTAATCGTAATCGTTGATGCTTGAATCCATGGGCAGGGCCGGACAACCGGGCTGGCCGGGCGCGGCGGTGCAGCCGGCAGAATCCTCCTCACTGTCAAACAGATCCGGATATTGGATGGCCAGGACCTTATACCGCTCCCTCAGCATGGCCGCCGCGTTCCGGACAGAGGTCCTGTCACCGGTCTTTTCGCTGTCATGGAACAGGGAGGACACATCCAGATTCCATACCTGCTCAAAGTAATCTTCCACCTGATACAGAGAGCTGTCCTTTCCCCTGTCTGTGCCGTGGGCTGTATTGTAGACCAGGACTTCGCGGTCATGGCTTCTGGAATCCGTGGGATAGGAACCGATGAAATAATCAAAGGTATTCCGGCCGCCCAGTATATATCCGTAGTCATCCACAATCACATACTTGTCATGCATCCTTCCCTGGGTTTTCCACGGAAGCAGGGGATTCATTTTGTTGTAAATCTTGATTTCAATGTTTGGATGGCTGGAGAGGGCATAAAAAAGCTTGCTGGGCTCCATGCGCACCAGGCCGGAGAACCCGTCCACCAGTATCTTTATGCTGACTCCCTGGTCCGCCTTGTGGAGCATGACTGCCATCAGATCCCTGGGGCTCTCACCATCCCTGAAATCAAAGGTGGACAGTATAATCCGTTCCCTGGCCAGGTTCATGAGGCGCATCCGTTCATCCCAGGCGCTTTGATTGGTTTCCAGTATCATGGCGCGGTCACGGCTGTCTCCCTCCTGATAGAAGTTCTCAGCCGACACCGTATCTTGTGTTTCCTGGGAAATTGGCTTATAGTGATAGAAGGGAGCTGTGGCTCCAATCACCAGATACATCAGTATCAGGAAAAAGAGTGAGAGGACAGGGTGCTTTTTAATCCATGTAATACACCTGCATATCATAAGAAACTCCTTTTATGTGCATACTTTTAGTACTGCGGATAGCGGGCGCCGTGTGCACAAGGACCTGCGATACGCTGTACCAGTGATAATATAGGTACTATACTAAGAAAAACAGGGAAAGTCAATTCATAGAACAGGAGGACAGGACATGGCGCAGACGCTTTACTATAACGGCACCATTCTTACCATGGAGGACAGGTGCCCCCAGGTGGAAGCCGTGCTGACAGAAGACGGAAGAATCCTGGAGACAGGAACATGGGAAAAGGTAAAGGAAAGAGCAGGGGATAAGGCCCGCAGGCTGGATTTGCAGGGAAGGGTGATGATGCCGGGCTTTATAGATTCCCACAGCCATTTTACGGCCTGCGCCAGCCACACAATGGAAGTGGACCTGGGCGGGGCGGGCAGTTTTGAGGACATGATAACATGCATCCGGCAATACATTGAAGATAAGAAGATTCCGGAGGGAAAATGGGTCACTGCGTCCGGATATGACCACAACCGCCTGAAGGAACACAGCCATCCCCGCAGGAAGGTCCTGGACCAGGCAGCGCCTCAGAATCCATTGATACTGAAACACCAGTCAGGCCACATGGGGGTGTTTAACACCATGGCCCTCAACCTTCTGGGTGTGACCGGACAGACACAGGCGCCTCAGGGAGGCGTCATAGAAATGGAGGGCGGGCTGCCCACCGGATATATGGAGGAAAATGCATTCTTAGGCTTCCAGGGACGCATCCCCATGCCGTCGGCAGAAGATTTCCTGACTGCCTACGGCCGCGCCCAGGAGCTCTATGCTTCCTATGGAATCACCACGGTCCAGGAGGGACTGATGGCAAGCCAGCTGGTGCCGCTGTATCAGATGCTGCTGAAATCAGGGCTTTTAAAGCTGGATTTAATTTCCTTTATGGATATACGGGACAGCGATGCTGCACGGACGGCATTTGAAAGCCATATAAAGAACTATAAGGGGCATATGAAGATAGGCGGGTACAAAATGTTCCTGGACGGCTCGCCCCAGGGAAGGACGGCATGGATGCGTACGCCCTATCTGCCGGAAACACCGGATGCAGAGGAAAAGGCACAGGCGGATGCATTCCCCCGGACCCGGGCAGCAAAAGAGGATTACTGCGGTTATAATACCCTGGAGGACAGCCAGGTAAAGGAAAATATTTTAAAGGCAGAGCTGGAAGACATGCAGCTTCTGGCCCATTGCAATGGTGACAGGGCGGCAGAGCAGTATATGGATATGCTGGAGACAGTTTACAGGGAACTGGGGAGTGGGAACAGCAGGAAGCCTGGTTTTTACAGGGGCGATATCCGGCCGGTAATGATTCATGCCCAGCTTCTGGGGCTGGATCAGCTGGAACGGGTAAAGAAACTGGGAATCATTCCCTCCTTTTTCCTGGCCCATGTATACCACTGGGGGGATATCCACGTACGCAATTTTGGTCAGGAGAGGGCGGGACGCATCAGCCCGGCTGCATCGGCCCTGAAGGAGGGCATCTGTTTCACTCTGCACCAGGACAGCCCGGTTATTATGCCGGACATGATGGAGACTCTGTGGTGCGCTGTAAACCGGCGTTCCAGGGAGGGTAAGGTGCTGGGACCGGAGGAGCGCATTCCGATGTGGGATGCGCTTAAGGCAGTGACGGTCAACGGGGCATACCAGTATTTTGAAGAAAATGAGAAGGGAACCGTCACGCCCGGGAAAAAGGCGGATTTTGTGGTGCTGGAACAGAATCCTCTGGAAACAGGGGCAGATGAGATACGAAATATCAGGGTGCTGGCAACCATCAAGGAGGACCGGCTTTTGTGGAAAGCATAGGATGAAAGAAAGAATATAAAAGAATATAAAAGAATCAAAAAGGACACAGCCGGGATGGGGGATTCACGGCTGTGTCCGTTATTAAGGATAATATATATAAAAGGAGTTGGGCATTCAATGATGATTACAGAATATCAATATACTTGGGTGTCTCCTCCACCTTGGGCGCATCCTTTGGCACCTGAAGCCTCAGTATGCCGTTTTCAAAACCGGCCTTGATATCTTCCTGGCGAATCTGCTCGCCTACAAAGAAGGTTCTCTTACATGAACTGGTATAGCGCTCCTTGTGAATCAGGGTGCCCTTGTCATCCTTGCCCTCGCTGGACTTGGTTATATCAGCGCTGACAGTCAGATATCCGTCCTTAAGCTCTGCCCTGATATCCTCCTTCTTGAATCCGGGAAGTTCAATTTCTAAAATATAGTTTCCATCCTTCTCCATGATGTCGGTACGCATCACCGGAAGCTTCTTGGCGTCCTCACCCTTTTCGGAGGCGCTGGTAAAGAATGGGTCATTGAAAAAGTCATCAAATAAATTAAGTCCGTAGTTTCTTCTTGGTATTAACATCATCGTTATATCCTCCTCGCTCATAGAACTGTTTGGTTTCATTTGCTTTATGCTTGTATTATAGCACGATTGTTAGCACTGTCAAGAGGTGAGTGCTAATAAAATTATAAAAAAAGTATGAAGTATATTAAGAGAGTATTTGCAGCCTGTACGCAGCATTTTCTGCGGCCTTCAGAGAAAAAACATAGAACCGTAAGCAGGGATTAAAGTAATACGTGGATGGATATGGTAAAGTAATCATAAGGTTTCCGCATATCCGCGGCAGGGAGGGGAATATTATGAAACATTTGATGCAAATGATAACGAAAAGGAAAAGGAAGTATCTGGGAGCTGGGCTGCTTCTGACAGCCATATTTTTATCTGCGCTCACATCCGGGTGTGCTTTAAATGGCCTTCATAAGGGCACCCAGGATCTTACCCGGAATATACCCAAGGAAGAAGTGGAGACAGTGGATATTATGGAGCCATCCTATGAATCTGTAAATCCACGGAAGGAACTTACGGAATTTTCTCTGGAACTTCTGAGTGAAAACCTGTCCCATGACAATTGTCTGATTTCGCCTCTTTCCATTGTCTCCGCCCTGGGAATGACTGCAAATGGAGCGGAGGGCAGCACGCGGGCGCAGATGGAGCAGATGATGCATACGGATACGGCTGCCCTGAATGATTATCTGAAGGCATATACAGATTATATGCCCAACAGCGAGGCCTGCCAGGTCAATATAGCAAATTCCATATGGTTCAGGGACAGGGACAGCCTGGCTATAAATGAGGATTTTCTTAAAACCAGCCGGAATTATTACGATGCATCTATATTTGAGGCTCCCTTTGACGCGGGCACAAAGGATGACATCAACAGCTGGGTAAAGAAGGAAACCAACGGCATGATTCAGAAACTGCTGGAAGAGGCGCCGCCCCGGGACGCGGTTATGTATTTGGTCAATGCGCTGTCCTTTGACGGGGAATGGCGGGATATCTATAAAAAGAACCAGATACATAAAGGAACATTTAACGCGGAAAACGGGGAACACCAGCCCGCGGAGTTCATGTATTCCACAGAAGCAGTCTATCTTGAAAATACATGGGGGAGGGGTTTCCTAAAACCGTATGGGGACGGCGCCTATGCATTTGCCGCGGTCCTGCCCGATGAGGGTATGACGATGAAGGAGTTCCTGGAGAGGTTAAAGGAAAATGGGATTACAGACCTTCTTGAACAGACCCGTAATAAAACCGTCTGTGTCAGATTGCCAAAATTTACAGTGGAATACAATGTGGTTCTCAACGAGTCCCTGATGGAATCTGGTATGAAAGATGCATTTGACAGCCAAAAAGCGGATTTTTCCTCCATGGCCCATTCAGATAATGATAATATTTATATAAGCAAAGTGATTCACAAGACTAAAATTGATGTGGACGAAAAAGGAACAAAAGCAGGGGCAGTGACGGCAGTTGAGGTATCGGAGGGCAGTGCCGTTCAAACAGAAGAACCAAAGGAGGTTTTCCTTGACAGACCGTTTTTCTATATGATTATAGATACCAGACAGAACGTTCCTCTTTTCATGGGCTGTCTGATGCAGCTGGAATAAAACGGATTTCCCCAAACCGGAGTTCTCCAAACCGGATTCTGTGCATTCTATGGAATTGCTGCCTGCGGACTTGAAAAAAAGCGAAGGATTGTATAAGATATATCGTAAGGCTTGTTTTAAATATAATTTGACCTTCTGAGAAAACGAGGAAAACCACATGAAATCACAGATTACCATGAAGGATATGGCACAGCATTTTAATGTGTCCCTTAATACAATCCATAAAGCGATTTATGGAAAGCCCGGGGTGAGTGAAGCTACCAGAAAAAAAATAGTATCCTACGCGGAAAAAAATGGTTACAGGCTGAACGCCATGGCATCCATGCTGAAACGGAAAAATATGAAAATTGCAGTATGCCTGCCCAAACTGGATCAGGACAGCAAGTATTTCTACAGCTATATATGGCAGGGATACAGAATGTATCTGGCGGAACAGAGCGAGTTTAACCTGGAGATTCAGGAGCTGGCCTATGAAAAGGGAGAACTTTCCCGGACACTGGAAGCATTATGTGAAAAGGTGAAGGCGGGGGAGGAGTTAGACGGACTTCTGACGGTTCCGCCGGGAGACGAAAAGGGAATCTGTGCAGTCAGATACTTAACAGATAAAGGGCTGCCTGTGGTTTTTGTGACCGAAGACCAGGACCGGTGCGGCCATTTGGGAACCGTGGTGGGAGATTATTACGCGGCAGGACAGCTCATGGCGGAACAGGCCTGCAATATCCTGGCCAGGGGCCGGCGCATTCTACTGATGACAGGTGACCCCTATAAGGATTCCCATTATCTGGTGGCAAAAGGATTTCATGAATATATGCGGCAGGAGAAGAAGGAGTATGTTGTTGAGGATTTATACGGCTATTATGAATTAGACCATCTGGATAAAAACGTGCTGGATATTTTGAAGGAAAATCCCCCGGATCTGATTTGCTGCGTGTTTTCCAGAGGCAGCGCTGTCCTGTACAGGGCATTAAAGAAAAGCGGGATGGCAGGCAGGATTCCAGTCATTGCAAGCGATGTATTTGATGAGACGGTGAGGGCCTTAAAGGAAGGAACCTTTACCAATCTGGTGTTCAAGGACCCTTGTAAGCAGGCATATCTTGCCATCAAGATGCTTTATGAGTACCTGCTCATGGATAAGGAACCAGCGGAAAAGGTACGCAGGGTGGAAATAGTACTGATATTTAAGAGCAACGTAAACTACTTCTGGGAAAATATTAAGGACATGCAGTATATGCGGACATAAACCGCGGACTTAACTGGCTGAAGCCGGAAAAACAAAAAGACAGGGGCAGCGTTTCCTTCATAAATGCTGCCCCTGTCCTGGTCAAAGATGCTGTTTAGTATTTACTTCCGTCCGGGTAAGCGGGAATTGGCTCCATCTGTCTTGGAACATCCTGCATCACCATGGGGGCACTTCCCATATCCTTCAACTTAAACTGGCTGATTAACCCCTTAAGAATCTGTGCCTGACCGGATAACTCCTCGCTGGCTGCTGCTGATTCCTCCGCGGTGGCTGAATTGGTCTGCACCACATTGGAGATCTGGTCTATACCCTGGGTTATCTGGCTGATGGAGGATGCCTGCTCCTCAGATGCCTTGGAAATCTGGTCTATGGTTCTGGTTACCTTCTGGGCGCCTTCCACGCTCTCTAACAGAGTGTGGGCTGTCTCGTCTGCAATCTTAGTGCCCTTTTCCACTGCCAGAATGGAGCTCTCTATCAGCACCGCCGTATTTTTGGATGCTTCCGCTGACTTGCTGGCAAGATTACGCACCTCATCCGCAACCACTGCAAAGCCTTTTCCTGCTTCTCCTGCGCGGGCTGCCTCCACCGCTGCGTTGAGCGCCAGTATGTTGGTCTGGAAGGCAATATCCTCAATTGTCTTGATTATCTTTCCGATCTCACTGGAGGAGGAGCTGATTTCCTTCATCGCTTCAATCATGGTCTGCATCTGCTGGTTGCTCTCCGTCATCTTTAGCCCCACATCATCTGCCAGCTTGTTGACATTGTGCGCATTCTCCGCGTTAGATTTCACCTGATTGGAGATTTCATTGATCGTGGCGGCCAGCTCCTCCACTGAGGAGGCCTGTTCCGTGGCTCCCTGGGAAAGGGCCTGGGAACCGGACGCAACCTGGTCACTGCCGGATGCCACCTGGTCCGCAGACTGGTTAATCTGTCCCAATACAGATGAAAGCTTGTCAATGATCTGATACATGGATGTTGCCAGCTGTGCAAATTCGCCTACATAAAGCTCTTTGGCCTTAGAATCCACACTGAAATCCCCATTACCCAGAGCCGACAGCCCCATTCCCATATCCTGTATAATCCCCTTAAAATTATGGGTCAGGGTCCTCATGCTCTCGGAGAGGCTGCCCAGTTCATCCTCTGAAACGTAGCTGATCGACACCTCAAGATCTCCTGCGGACATCTTTTTAGCCGCTTCCTCAATCTCGCTGATTGGCTTGGTGAGGGCTTTTGTGATATAAATGGCAAGTGTGACCGTCAGTGCCAGAGCCAATGCAGCTATGGTGATCAGAAATACCAGGGCAGAGGTCTGGGCCTTGGCGGACTGAGAATAGTCCTCGGCCGCGATCGCAGTGGTACCAGAATCAACTTCGCTCATTAAATTCATAAATTCCTGCATTAATGGCTGGTATTTAGTAAAAAGAAGATCAGCCGCTTCTGTATTCTTATTCTGTCCTGCCAGGTCAAGAATCTCTATCCGGTATGGCTTTGCCTCTTCCAGAATGTTCAGGGCCCGGTCAAGCACCGCCTTATCACCTCTGAAATTCTGCCGTAAATAGTCGAAGGCCGGAGACAATGTATTAAATTGTTCATTGGCCTGGGTAATATAGTTCTTTGTTACTGCAGTATCATCCGTAAGCATGCTGAGCGCTATACACTTTAAGCCTGTCTGGGTAGCACGGCGCATATCCGTGGTCTTGTTGGAAACCGGATAACCCACCGTATAGAACTCCTTGAAATTTTTACCGGAATTATTTAAACTTACAATTGATACCATAAGTGAAATTAAAAAAAGTATAATGATAACTCCAAACGTAACAATTAATTTTTTACCAATTTTTAAATTCTTCATAAAATTCATAAATCGACTCTCCTTAGTAATCATGACCCGGTGACTGGTGCCATGGCAGTCTATGCATTCTGCAAATCATCTGTTTGTATGGCTGCTCTGTTGCTCCTTCCGGTCTCAGCCATTCATCGCTGATTATACCCTCCCACTCAACAGCATGGTTGACTATAAAAATAGTTTGCATATTTCCCCCTTTTACGTCATTTTTAGCAGAACCATGGGAACAAATTACCGGCCTGAACCATGGCTGGACAAGTTTGCCGGTATTTATCCCCCGCCCTGTGTGAGTATACCAAACCAGCACACAAGGTATATACGATATATCGGCATAAAAAGCTAAATTATAAATGATTTAATTTATTCAATGGTGTTCTACAGACGGATTCTTTCTCATAAAGATTAAAAAACCACCTATCCAGCTTTTCCCAGGAGAATGTCCCATGAACAATATTCAATATAATATCCGCGCAAACCCGGATTCTTTTCCGGTTGCACACTCAAATTGGTATCCTCCCGTGGCTGTTCTGGAAAAGAACCAGCAATACGCCCAGATCCTTATGGCGGATTTAGCCTCAACCGCCAGCGAAATGACCACGGTACACCAGTATCTGTATCAATCCTGGACCATCAATGATCATCATCAAAACATACGCCGTGTCATTCAACGCATAGCCGTCGTTGAACAGCACCACTTTTCCATAATCGGACAGCTCATTCACCTTCTTGGAGGCCAGCCCGAATGCCGTTCATCCAGGCCCAATTCCTATTGGTGCGGGAATATGGTAAGTTACAGCTGTGAACTCCCTGCAATATTGTCTGATAATGCCCGCTCAGAACAGTTTGCGGCTCAGGCATACGCGGCCCAATCAAAAGAAATCAAAGACCCTCATGTTTCTAAAATGCTTGCAAGGTTATCATTAGACGAAAAACTGCATTATAAAATTTTTAGTGATTATCTGTCTCAAATTGAATGAACCTATCCGCCGTCCCAGGTTTTGATGGGGCGGTTTATTTAAATGGATTTCCTGCATCTAAATCAAAAAAGGGATGGGGCAAAATCAGGTGACCAATCTGGTTTTGCCCATCCCCTTTTTTGTCGTTTTTTGCGGAATAAGGGAAACGTTGCTTCTTAGAGATGCGAAGAGGATAAGCGGGACGGCGGAAAAGATAATATAAAAACATGTTAATTATATGTTAATAAAATGATAAAATAGCAAAAAAACATTAAAATATTATGCAAAATAACAATAAAATCAACCTCCGCATCTTGACACCGGCAGAATAATATAGTAAGATGAAAACATGGTAAGGGAAACGTTTCACTAAAATGTATCAGGAGGTTTATTATGAAGACAAAAAAGGCGTATTCGTTGGCACTGGCAGCCGTCATGGCATCATCCGTACTGTGGGGGTGCGGTTCTTCCTCAACTGACCCGGGGACTGGGGCAGCTGAAGCTTCAGACAGCGGGACAAAGGAGGCCGGGGGAGGGCAGACCCTGCGGGTGACTGTTCAGGCGTGGATGATGGGGAAATATGATTTTGAGAGGATTGCAAAGGAATTTGAGGAAGAGAATCCGGGTGTAAAAGTAGTCTATAACCAGGTGGACAATGTGGACGTGACCTCCAGCATGCTGGAGTGGTCCCAGGGAAAGACAAACTGCGATTTAGCCTTGGGCGGCGACCGATCTGAGACGGTTCCGTACGCTGCCAATGATTATGTGGTGGAGTTTACGGACGAGAACTTCTTTAACGGGGATTTTACCAAGGATAAGTTCATCGGGTCATTTCTGGAAAGCGGAAATGCTGACGGGGTACAGTACATGATTCCGCTGCTGGGAGAAGTCTTGGGATGCGTGGTAAATATACCGATGATGCAGGAGGCCGGCTACGTGGCAGAGGACCAGACTATCACTGCCCCGGCAGACTGGAATGAGATGTATGAATATGCAAAGAACCTGACAAAGGACGGACAGACCGGACTGGCGGTTGACTGGGGAAACAACATGGCGGTAAAGGCCTACGACGCATGCGTCATGGGGGCCAACGGAAACTTGTACGAGTCAGACGGGAATACGCTGAACTTCACGGCCGGTCCCGTCAAAAACATGCTCCAGGTATGGCAGGATTTAGTAAAGGACGGCTATACCACCACGGATGTATTCGCGGATGCCGATGCAAACAGGACGAATTTCAAGGCCGGAAGGGTAGCCATGCACATTGCCCCGGCATCCAGATGGATTGAGGCAGGGGAGCTTCTGGGGGCAGAGAATGTTGGCGTTATGCCCATACCGGGCACAGACACCCATGGTTCTGTTTCCTACATACATGGCGCCGTTATTCCCAAGGCATCTGAAAACCAGGAGCTGGCCATTAAGTTCATCAAGGATAAGCTTTTGCAGGAACAGTTCCAGACTGATTCCATGAATTCCTACGGCAAGATGTCACCCATGAAGGCCCATTACGAGAAACTGGATAATCCATATTGGCCTACTGTCCTTGACTTTACAGAAAAAGCAACGACGCCTCCTCTGTACAAGGACTACACAAAGCTGGATACCAACATGCAGATAGAGCTTCAGAAGATGCTCTCAGGCGCTTCCACGGTTGATGAGTTTTCAGCCAATATGAGTAAGTTCATGACCACCATTGACCTGAGTACAGGTATGAACAAATAAAACCAGCCGGCAGGGCCGGTTCAATGACAGTCTTTACATTGGCCGGTTTTCCTGCCGGCATCATAGAAATAGGATGAGGTGGAATATGGGGAATAAAAAAAGTGTGGGCGTGCAGCTGAAAAAGATGATACCCGGCTATGCGTTTGCAGCTCCGGGGGTTATATTTGTGGCTGTTTACATGGGGTATCCGCTGATACGCTCGCTTTACCTGAGCTTTACCAATTACAATTTTGCCTTTGACAAGAAGCCGGTATTCGCAGGTCTTTCCAACTTTGCAAAGATGTTTTCCGATGCATACTTTATGGATTCCCTGAGAAATACCGTGGTATTTTCACTGCTGTTTTTCCCGTCCATCATGATTATTTCCCTGATAAACGCCATGCTTTTAGACAAGGGCGTCAGGGGATCGGGAATCTTTCGCACCTGCGTATTTGTATCCATGGTGGTGCCGCTTTCCCTGACCGGCATTATTTTCCAGTGGATTTTAAACAACCAGTATGGCCTTCTCAATAGCGTGCTCAGGGAAATGCTGCACCTGGACGCTTGGGCCCACAACTGGCTGGGAGAAGGAAAATGGGCCATGTTTTCCATCGTAATTGTCAGCTTGTGGAAAAATATGGGAATGCTTGTGATTTTCTTTATGGCAGGCCTTGCAGGAATCCCGTCGGATATCATCGAATCCGCCAAGATTGACGGGGCCAATGCATTCCAGAGGATTTTCAGGATTATTTTGCCTAATCTGAAGGAAAGCTATGTAATCTGCGGCCTGTGGGCCATTATCCAGTCCGTGAAGGTGTTTGAACAGCCCTTCGTCATGACAAACGGCGGGCCGGGCACATCCACCCTGGTTCTATACCAGTACACATGGATGAACGCGTTTAAATATTACGAGATGGGCTATGCGTCTGCCATCGGTTATTTTATGGGGGCGGTTATCCTGGTCTTGTCATGTATCAATCTTTACATCAACAGGACAAAGGATGAGGATGAAGTGAAACGGAAAAAGACCGGAAAAAGGAGGAACAGGGCATGAGTATTAAGAAAAACGCCGGCAGCATAGCCGTGTTTATATTGCTGTTCGTCATATCCTTTATTTTCATTATCCCCTTCATATGGACGATGCTCACCTCGCTAAAGCCGGATGAAGAGATATATTCCTCAGTCCTTGCCTTTCTTCCTGTAAATCCCTATCTGGGCCACTATACGGGTATTTTTACAAAACTGGGCAACTTCTTTAAATATTTCTCCAATTCCGTTGTGGTATCCTTTTGGAGCGTGCTGTTCAACGTGCTTTTCGCAGCCACCCTGGGATATTCCTTTTCCAAGTTTCAGTATTGGGGAAGGGACCTGTTCCTTGGATTTGTTCTGCTAATCATTACCCTGCCCTATGTTATATACCTGATACCGATTTACATTATGCAGTCGCGTTTTGACCTGATTGATACCAGGCTTGGCCTCATACTTCCGTACATTGCAACCAACCTGCCCATGTCCGTATTCATCATGAGAGGACAGTTTAACGGCGTTCCCAACGAGATGATGGAAGCAGCCAGAATTGACGGGGCAGGCCAGTGGCAGACCTTCAGCCGTGTGATGCTGCCCATCGTAAAGCCTGGAATCGCCACGGTTATCATCATGACATTTATCTCAGTGTGGGGAGAGTTTACATACGCCAGAACCCTGTGCACCACGGCAAAATCCCAGACCCTTGCAGTAGGCATCACCTTCCTGCGGGATGAGGCTGCTTCGTGGCAGTACGGTACCCTGACAGCAACCATTATCCTGTCCCTGATTCCTGTGCTGGCAATCTTTTTGTCCATGCAGAAATATTTTATCAAGGGAATCATGGCAGGAGCAGTGAAAGGATAGGAGACAGCTTATGAAAATCGTAAAATTTGAAACCTGGTGGGTTAAACGAAATAAGTGCCTGTTTGATGAAAAACGCAAGGGCAAGAGCAGTATGGATTGGGATGTGGTGGTGCTTAAGCTGACTACGGATAACGGATACCAGGGAATCGCAACAGCCCTGGCAGCGCGGTCAGGCCGGGTGACGGAAAGCTATCTGCACGATAATATTGCTCCGGTGGTTCTGGGTGCATCCCCTTATGACAGGGAAAAAATATGGCATGAGCTGTGGAACATTGACAGGCACCTGACCTTTTTTCCTGTATATCTGCCAGGCCCGGTGGATGTGGCTCTGTGGGATATATGCGCCAAGGCAGCAGGACTTCCGCTCTATCAATACATAGGCGCCTACCGCCGGTCTCTGCCTGTATATGCCAGCGGGCTGTTCCATGAGGACCCGCAGGAGTATGTGCGGGAGGCCCTCTATTACAAATCCAGGGGAATCAACTGTTATAAAGCCCATCCCTCCGGTCCCTGGGAGCTGGATATGGAAATCCACGAGAATATACGCAAGGCAGTGGGACCGGATATGAAGCTCATGAGTGACCCTGTGGCGGAATATACACTGGAAGAAGCAGTCAGAGTGGGAAGGCACCTGGAGAAGCTGGGGTATGAATGGCTGGAGGAACCCTTCCGGGATTTTGAACTGAACAAATATACCCAGCTGTGTGCCGCCCTGGATATTCCCATTGCCGCCACGGAGACTACCAGGGGATGTCACTGGGGGGTGGCGCAGGTCATCAACCAGAAGGCGGCGGATATTGTCAGGGCCGATGTGTCATGGAAATGCGGGGTTACGGGAACTTTGAAAATAGCCCACCTGGCAGAAAGCTTCGGAATGCAGTGCGAGATTCATACCACGACCATGAATTACATGGACCTGGTAAACCTTCACGTTTCCTGCGCCATACGCAATTGCAGATATTTTGAGTATTTTGTGCCGGAAGAGGATTTCATGTTCCCCATGAAGGGACTTCTTCCTATTGATGAGAAAGGGATAATTACAGTTCCTGACAAGCCGGGAATCGGCGGAGAACTGGACTGGGAGCTGATTGAACGAAATTGTGTTTCCCATCAGATGGAGGTGTTGGAATGATGGAATTGGCGGGTAAGACGGGAATTATTACGGGCGGATCCAGCGGACTTGGATTTGCCGCGGCCAATGTTCTGGCTGAGGCAGGGGCAGTGGTGTATGCTGTCAGCCGGAGCGGCAGGCCGAAGCTGGAAGGGGAGACCAGCCATGAAAATGTGATTCATCTGGCGGCGGATGTAAGCGATTATAAGGAGATGGGGGAACTAACAGAGAGAATCGGCCGTGAACACGGCATTGATTTTCTGGTAAACAACGCGGGAATCACGGTAAAGCGCTTGGCGCAGGATGTTTCGGACGCAGATTTTGAGAAGGTGCTCCAGGTAAACGTAAGCAGTGTGTTTAAGCTGTGCACCTTGTGCTATCCCTATTTAAGACAGTCTTCCCACAGGGGCAGAATCGTGAACATCACTTCCATGGCAGCCCATCTGGGGTTTTCGGAGGTGGTGCCCTACTGTACCAGCAAAGGAGCAGTGCTGTCCATGACAAGGGGGCTGGCGGTGGAATGGGCTCAGGACGGTATCAATGTAAACTCGGTTGCACCCGGATGGTTTCCCTCGGAGATGAGCCGCAAGGTCATGGACGAAGAGAGAAAACAGAAAATACTGGCCAGAATGCCGGTGCACTGTTTCGGCAATCCCAGGGATATCGGCGCCATGGTCAAGTTCCTGGTGTCAGATGAATCAGAGTATATAACCGGACAGGATTTCGCCGTGGACGGCGGGGCTTTAAGCTTCGGTTATTAGCAGAGGAGGTAATGTCATGAAATTGTGGAATGATGAAAATGAAAAATTCGCCCTGATGAGGGAGAAGCTCTATACACCCGTGGTGGGCGACATACTGGACGAACTGGGATATTATCACCAGTTTCTGCCCCAGGATATCCGGCCCCTGCGCGAGGATATGAAGCTGGCGGGAAAGGCCATGACCGTGCTGATGACAGATGTGTACGGACCGCAGAAAAAGCCCTTTGGGCTACTGACGGAGGCGCTGGACCAGCTGAAGGAAAATGAGATATACATTGCTGCGGGCGGAACCAAACGGTGCGCCTACTGGGGGGAGCTTCTGACTGCAACGGCCAGAACCAGGAAGGCGTCCGGCGCCGTGGTGAACGGGTGGCACAGGGATACGCCCCAGGTGCTGTCCCAGAACTGGCCGGTATTTTCCTGCGGCTGTTATGCCCAGGATTCCAGCGTCCGCACCCAGGTGGTGGATTTTAGGTGTGACATTGAGATAGGCCAGGTAAGGATTCATGACGGGGATTTGATTTTCGGTGATGTGGACGGAGTGCTGGTCATTCCCAGGGAAGCAGCGGATGAGGTACTTATAAAGGCCCTTAAAAAGGCTGCCGGGGAAAAGACGGTGAGAAAGGCCATCGAGGACGGTATGAGCGCCACGGATGCATTTGCGAAATTCGGTATTTTGTAGAGGAGGGACGAGGGGCCGGATGGATGGAACAATGGAAATAATACAAAGGGCATTTCAGATTGAACAAAAAGACAATGTGGCCACTGCCCTGGAGGAGCTCATCCCCGGTGCGGTAAGGCTTCTGGGCGATGGATGCAGGACGGAAGCCGAGGCTGTTCAGAAGATACCAAAAGGCCATAAAATCGCTCTTCAAAACATAAGAGCCGGGGAGGATGTCATAAAATACGGGGTGCGCATTGCCAGGGCGACAAAGGACATAAGGGCCGGGGAATGGGTCCATCTTCACAATATCCGCAGCGTGTACGATGAGCGCTCCAGCCACCTGGACGTGATGACCGGAGCGCCTAAGGATACCAGATATGAGTAGGAGGCAGGCGATGGATAACCTTAAAAGGGAATATAGCTGGATGGGCTATGTGAGGAAGAACGGCGCAATGGGAATACGCAATAAGGTGCTGGTCATCTACACCGTGGAGTGCGCTTCCTTTGTGGCCAGGGAAATCGTAAGACTTGCAGGGGACCCGGAGACAGAGGTGGTCGGATTTTCGGGCTGTACGGATAATGAATATGCGGTGCGCCTTCTGATTGCCCTGATACGCCATCCCAATGTGGGCGCTGTGCTGACAGTTGGGCTGGGGTGCGAGTATGTGCAGCCGGAATGGCTGGCGGACATAGCCGGGAAAGAGGGAAAGGAAGCCGCCTGGATGTTCATTCAGCAGGAGGGCGGAACCAGAAAGACCATAGAGAAGGGCCTGGCTGTTGTGGGTCTGATGCGGGAACGGCTTAAGGACACCAAACGAAAACCCATGGGAATCCGGGATTTAATCATAGGGGCAGAGTGCGGGGGGTCTGATTACACCAGCGGGCTGGCCGGAAATGTGGTGGTGGGACGATTTTTCGACCGGCTGACCGATTTGGGAGGAACGGCCATTTTTGAGGAAATCGTGGAGGCCATAGGCCTTAAGGAGATGCTGGTGGGGCGCGCTGCAAATGAAAGGGCCAGGCAGGAGATTGGGGATACATATGATAAGGCCCTGGAGTACTGCAAATCCGTGCGCCAGTATTCGGTCAGCCCGGGTAATTTTGCAGGAGGGCTGTCCACCATTGAAGAAAAAAGCATGGGAGCCCTCATAAAAAGCGGAAGCAGACCCATTGAGGGAGTTCTTAAGGTGGGGGTTAAGCCGCCTCATCCCGGTCTGTGGCTGTTGGATTCCACGCCGGATCCATACTGGATGCAGTTTGGAATCACCAATCCCAATGACAGCGAGGGGCTGATGGATTTGGCTGCATGCCACAGCCATATTGTATTTCTGGTAACAGGCAGGGGAAATGTGGTGGGATCCGCCGTGGTTCCCTGTATTAAAATCACGGGAAACTCAGCTACCTACAGGGCCATGGAGGAGGATATGGACTTTGACGCCGGGCCGGTGCTGGAGGGGCGCTGCTCTCAGGATGAGATGGCACAAAAGCTTCTCAAAATGGCGGCAGAGGTGGCTTCCGGCACAAAGAGCAAAAGCGAGGCGCTGGGCCACAAAGAGTATTTTATACCGTATAAATATCAGGACAGGGACGCAACGAAAAAATGCAGGGAGGCATAGGCAATGTTTGATACAGGAAGTTATTTTTCATTAGAGGGGCAGACCGCAATTGTTACAGGCGGCACCACCGGACTGGGGCTTGCAATCACCAGGTGCATGGTGGGGGCAGGAGCAAAGGTGGCGGTGCTTAGCTATGAGAGCCGGGAACAGGGGCGGGAAGCCTTAAAGGAGTTTGGGGGAAAGGCAGTGTTTTATCAGTTTGACATAACGGACACAGACCATACCCAGGAGATGGCGGACCGGGTCATAGCGGAGCAGGGGCCGGTGACCATCCTGGTGAACAATGCGGGAAACCATTGCAAGAAATACATTGAGGACATGACGGTGGAGGATTACGTAAAGGTGCTGAACGTACACCTGGTGGGCGCCTTTGCGCTGACAAAGGCACTGTTTCCCCACATGAAGGGGCAGGGGAAGGGAAGTATCCTGTTCCAGGCCAGCATGACCAGCTACATCGGCCAGCCGCAGGTGGCAGGCTATGCCACGGCCAAGGCAGGTTATCTGGGCCTGGTGCATACCCTGGCAGCAGAAGGCGGTCCTTACGGGGTGCGCGTCAACGCCATTGCGCCGGGATGGATTGATACGCCCATGTTCCATAAGGCTACGGACGGGGACCAGGTCCGTTTGGGGAAAATCCTGGGACGGATTCCCATGCAGAAGGTGGGAAGCGTGACGGATATAGGTATGGCTGCCGTATTTTTAAGCAGTGACGCGGCCGGATACATATCAGGCACCTGCCTGCCGGTGGATGGAGGTGCTCTGATTGGGTTCTGATTGTTTTTCCGAGGAGTTTCTTCTGACAAACCCCACGGGAAGCCGGCTGTACCACAGCTATGGGGAGAGGCTTCCCATTGTGGATTACCACTGCCATCTGGAGGCCAGGGAAATCTGTGAAAACAGGGAGTTCAAGGATTTGGGTGAAATGTGGCTGGCTCATGACCATTATAAATGGAGGGCCATGCGTACATTCGGAATCAGCGAGGAGTATATCACCGGCACAAAAAGCTACCATGAAAAATTTCTGAAATTTGCTCAGATTTTGCCCTATCTTGCGGGCAATCCCCTTTATATATGGTGCGCCCTGGAGCTGAAGCGGTATTTTGATATAGAGGAACCCCTTGGGCCGGATAATGCGGAGGATATTTACCGGCGCACCAACCAGCGGATCAGGGAGCTTCACATGACGCCCGGGTGGTGTCTGGAACAGTCCGGGGTGGAACTGCTCAGCACCACGGAGGATCCGGCGGACAGCCTGGAATATCACATGAAAATAAAGGAGAATGCAGCTTTAAAGACGCGCATTCTCACGGCCTTCAGGCCTGACAGGGCATTTTACTGCGAGCGGAAGACATTTTCGGATTATATGAAAATCCTTTCCCGGGCAGCGGGGCAGGAAATCGTGGATTTTTCCTCCATGATGGGAGCGCTGGAACAACGTCTGGCATTTTTTGCGGAATTTGGAACAACGGTCAGCGACAACGGCATTGCCCACATTGCGTGGGAGGAATACACCGGGGCCCAGGCGGAGGACATTTTTCAAAAGGCTGCGGCTGGGGAGCAGTTATCAGAGGTGGAAATAAACAGGTATAAATCCGCGTTCCTGATTGAAATGGCAAAGCTCTATAAAAAATATCATTTTGTGATGCAGCTTCATATCGGTACCTATCTGGACGCCAATCACAGGAAGGTGCAGGAAATCGGGCAGTCCACAGGGTTTGACTGTGTGGATGACTCCACGTCCGTAAAATCCGTGGGACGTATCCTGGACCGGCTGACGGAGCTTGACCAGCTTCCAAAGACAATTCTGTATCCCTTAAACCCTGCGCAGATGGAACCCTTTGCCGTTCTGGCAGCAGGCTTCTGCGACGGCACGGTAAGGGGGAAGGTACAGCTGGGCGCTCCCTGGTGGTTCAACGACCAGCCCTTCGGCATCATGCGCCAGTTTGGCGGAGCAGGGAATCTGTATCCCCTGAGCCTGTCCGTTGGAATGCTGACGGATTCCAGGAGTTTCTTAAGTTATCCGCGCCATGAGCTTTACCGCCGCTGTCTCTGCAGCTATCTGGGAGAACTGGTGGAGCGCGGAGAATATTTCTCCGGCGAGAAATATCTGAAGGAAATAATAGAAGGAATATGCTACAGGAATGTAAAAGAATACTTTGGATGGTGAGAACATGACTGCAGGTAAAATGAATGTAAAAGAAAAGATAAAGGATATACATTTTTACAGGGCTGTGTCTGATATCAGCAGACCCATTGCGGATTCCACACACACAATCAGCCAAATCGGTTTTTATATTGTGGAGCTGATGACGGCGGAGGGCGTAAGGGGCCAGGGGTATGTGCTGTCCTTCCACTATTCTCCGGGAGCAATGGAGGGAGCGCTCAGGGATGTCTGCAGCTTTATCAGCGCGGGAGAGTACGCTGTATATGATACGGTGCTGGCCAGGGCTGACTGGGACCGGGAGGCGGAATACTTTGGCAATACGGGAATCAACAACTGCGCCATTGCTGCCGTGAACCTGGCCATGTGGGATGCCTGGGGACATACATGCCGCCAGCCGGTGTGGAAAATGCTGGGGGCCAACCGGAGAAGGATACCTGTATACGGCAGCGGCGGCTGGATTTCCTACACGGACCAGGAACTGCTGGAGGAAGTGCTGGATTATAAAAAGAGAGGTTTTAGGGCCGTTAAAATCAAGGTTGGTTCGGGAAGCATCGAACGTGATGCGGAACGTCTGGCAAAGTGCAGGGAGGCGCTGGGGGACAGTGTGAAAATCATGATGGACGCCAATCAGGGATTCAATGTGCCGGATGCGCTGGAGCTGGCCCGCAGGGCTTCCTCCATGGGAATACAGTGGTTTGAGGAGCCGGTGGTCCACACGGACTATGCCGGATACCAGCTTTTGAGAAACCAGTGCGGCATTGCGCTGGCCATGGGGGAGCGGGAATATGATTTTGAGGCTTTAAAACAGCTGACAGTGCGCAACGCCCTGGATTTATGGCAGCCGGACATCGTCAGGCTGGGAGGGGTGGAGGCGTGGAGGGAATCCGCTGCCCTGGCTGAGGCCTTCGGATTGCCGGTCCTGCCCCATTATTATAAGGATTACGATGTCCCGCTGCTGTGCACGGTCAGGAGTCCTTATGGAGCAGAGTCCTTTGACTGGATTGACGGCATCATAGATAATGCCATGGAGATAGAAAACGGATTTGCCTGTCCCAGGGAAGGGGACGGATGGGGATTTCGTTTCAGGGAGGAGTGTATGACAGAAGTATAGGAATTGAGTTGGGATTTGCCGCCGGACAGGAACTGATATCACATCGGTTTTCCCTGTCCGGCGTTTTTTTCGTTTACGGGTCCGTTAAAATAATTGCAATACTGGAATATCATTCCTTGAAACAAGGTACTTTATATGATAAAATGGGGAAAGAATTCATGCAAAGTGAAAAACTCGTAACAAAGGAGAACATTATGATAAGCCAGTTAATTGAAAAAATAAAGAAAACCAATGCCCCAATCTGCGTAGGACTGGATCCCATGCTGTCCTATGTGCCGGAACATGTGGTAAAGAAATCCCTGGATGCTTACGGAGAGACACTGGAGGGGGCTGCCGATGCCATCTGGCAGTTTAATAAGGAAATCATTGACCATACATTTGACCTGATTCCGGCTGTAAAGCCGCAGATTGCCATGTATGAGCAGTTCGGCATCGAAGGACTGACCGTATATAAGAAGACTGTGGACTACTGCCATGAAAAGGGACTGATTGTTATTGGCGACGCCAAGAGAGGCGATATCGGCTCCACATCCGCTGCCTATGCAGCAGGCCATCTTGGCAGGGTGCAGGTGGGAAGCAAATCCTTAAGCGGATTCAATGTGGATATACTTACTGTAAACCCATATCTGGGAACAGACGGCGTGAAGCCCTTTGTGGATGTATGCAGGAGTGAGGACAAGGGTCTTTTCGTTCTGGTCAAGACCTCCAATCCGTCCAGCGGCGAATTCCAGGACCGCCTGATTGACGGAAAGCCCCTCTATGAGTGGGTGGCCGCCAAAGTGGAGGAGTGGGGTGCCGACTGTATGGACGGTGAGTACAGCAATGTGGGCGCTGTTGTAGGCGCCACCTATCCTGAGATGAGCGAGATTCTGAGAAAGCTCATGCCCCACACCTATTTCCTGGTACCCGGATACGGGGCACAGGGAGGAACAGCCGCTGACCTGAAGCATTGTTTTAACCAGGACGGGCTTGGCGCTGTGGTTAACTCCTCCAGAGGAATCATTGCGGCCTACAAACAGGAAAAGTATAAGAACTTCGGGCCGGAGCACTTCGGCGAGGCATCCAGACAGGCAGTGATTGACATGGTTGCTGATATCAGCAGCGTACTGTAAGAGACAGGAGATTCATGTTATGGCAAAAGTGAAAATAACAGCAGCCGTCACGCTCCAGGAGCAGCTGGCTGCCGATATATACGATATGAGGATAAAAGCGCCTGAGATAGCGGAGTCAGCAGTTCCGGGCCAGTTTGTATCCCTTTATTCAAAAGACGGGGCCAGGATTCTTCCGCGTCCCATCAGTTTGTGCGGCATTGATAAGGAAAAGGGAGAGCTGAGGCTGGTGTACCGCATTGCGGGGGAAGGCACGAAGGAGTTCTCCGGGCTCACGGCAGGCGATACCATTGATGTCCTGGGACCTCTGGGCAACGGGTTTCCACTGGAGGCCGGAAAAAAGGCATTTCTGATAGGCGGAGGCATCGGTGTTCCGCCTATGCTGGAACTGGCAAAAGCTCTTCATAAGCTTAACAAGGACGAAGAGGACAATCTGGTCCAGTCCGTGCTGGGATACAGAGACAGCCAGATGTTCTTAAAGGATGAATTTGAGGCATACGGTCCGGTATACGCAGCCACGGAGGACGGCAGCTTCGGAACCAGCGGAAATGTGCTGGACGCTATCCGCGAGCAGGGCCTTACGGCGGATGTCATTTACGCCTGCGGTCCCACTCCCATGCTCCGGGCACTGAAGGCATATGCGGCCGAAAAGGGGCTGGAGTGCTGGCTTTCCCTGGAAGAGAAGATGGCCTGCGGAGTAGGCGCCTGTCTGGCCTGTGTGTGCCGGTCCAAAGAAGTGGATGACCATTCACAGGTACACAATAAGCGTATATGCAAGGACGGTCCTGTGTTTAGGGCGGATGAGATTGAGCTGTAGGCATGTATAGGTGAAAGATAGCGAGGTACCGTTTAGATGAATATGAGTGTAAATATTGCCGGTGTGGAATTTAAGAATCCGGTAATGGAAGCGTCGGGCACATTTGGTTCCGGCATGGAATACAGTGAGTTTGTGGATTTAAACCGTCTGGGCGCAGTGGTTACCAAGGGTGTGGCAAGTGTGCCGTGGCCGGGCAACCCCACTCCCAGGATAGCGGAGGTATACGGCGGCATGCTCAATGCCATCGGCCTTCAGAATCCGGGTATTGACGTGTTCACAAAGAGGGATATTCCCTTTTTAAAACAGTATGACACGAAAATCGTGGTCAATGTCTGCGGAAAGACCACGGAGGAATATATTGATGTGGTGGAGCGTCTTGGGGACCAGCCGGTGGATATGCTGGAAATTAATATATCCTGTCCCAATGTAAAAGAAGGCGGAATCGCCTTCGGTCAGGACCCAAAGGCAGTGGAGGCCATTACCAGGGAGGTAAAGGCACATGCAAGGCAGCCCATCATCATGAAGCTGAGCCCCAACGTGACGGATATCACTGTTATGGCCAGGGCGGCAGAGGCTGGCGGGGCAGATGCCATTTCATTAATCAATACCCTTACAGGCATGAAGATTGACATTCACAAAAGGGCGTTCGCGCTGGCCAACAGGACAGGAGGACTGTCCGGTCCTGCTGTGAAGCCGGTGGCTGTGCGCATGGTATACCAGGCTGCCCAGGCTGTGAAGGTTCCCATCATCGGCATGGGAGGAATCAGGAATGCAGATGACGCCCTGGAGTTCATACTGGCAGGCGCCACGGCTGTTGCCATCGGCACGGCCAATTTCCATAACCCCTATGCCACGGTGGAGACTGTGGATGGAATCCGGGCATATATGGAAACGTATGGTATCGGAGATATCCGGGACCTTATAGGGGCTGTGAGGTAGCACCGGCAGGGTAAGGCAGTGATAAAAGGCAGTGATTAAAGACAATGATAAAGACAGTGACAAAGGCAGTTTAAAAAAGGCAGCAGCAAAAGAATTACAGAGCGGTTAAACGGCCCGTAAATACAGGAGGTTTAAGGAAGATGGAAAACTATAAGCAGGAATTTATAGATTTTATGGTGGAAAGCAGTGTGCTTAAATTTGGCGACTTCACATTAAAGAGCGGACGTAAGTCCCCGTTTTTCATGAATGCGGGAAGCTATGTCACAGGAACCCAGCTGAGAAAATTAGGAGAGTACTACGCAAAGGCCATCCATGACAATTTCGGACTGGATTTTGATGTGCTCTTTGGGCCGGCTTATAAGGGGATTCCTTTAAGCGTGGCAACCACCATGGCAATCAGCGAGCTGTACGGAAAAGACATCCGTTACTGCTCCAACCGCAAGGAGGTCAAGGACCACGGCGATACAGGCATCCTTTTGGGCAGTCCTATCAAGGACGGGGACAAGGTAGTTATCATCGAGGATGTGACCACTTCCGGCAAGTCCATCGAGGAGACATTCCCCATCATCAAGGCCCAGGGAGATGTGGAAATTAAGGGACTCATGGTTTCTTTAAACCGTATGGAGCGCGGCAAAGGCACCAGGAGCGCTCTGGATGAGATTAAGGATTTATACGGTTTCCCCACTGCCGCCATCGTTTCCATGGCAGATGTGGTGGAGCACCTCTATAATAAAGAAATAAATGGCAAGGTAGTCATCGACGATCAGATAAAGGCAGCCATTGACGCTTACTATGAGCAGTATGGAGCCCAGGCATAATGATGTTTCCAGGAAGAAAGGCGATGAATATGGAGAGAGTGTATAAAACCATGCGTAACACAGGGGCTGGCTGCATAGCAATAGGAGTCATCATAGCAGTGACCGGCCTTACGGTTGGAATCATTTCCATTGTTAATGGAGCGCTGCTGCTGAAACGAAAATCCGAAATTGAATTTTAGTAAGCGGGGCTGACAATGATAAGAAATACAACAAAGCGTCAAAAGCTGGGATGGGTATTATTCATACTGTATCTTTGTTTCCTGGCGTATTTCATGTTTTTTTCAGAATCCTTCGGGCGCACAGACACAGACAGGGGGTACCAGTACAATCTGGTGCCCTTTAAGGAAATTACGCGGTATTTCCGGTATTATGACGTGTTGGGACCCACATTGTTCATGATTAACATGATAGGAAATGTGGCGGCCTTCATGCCTTTTGGGTTCTTTCTCCCCATTATCAGCAGACGCAGTAAAAAGTGGTACAACACGGTTATGTTCGGCTTTGTTTTCAGCCTGATGTTAGAGACTCTGCAGCTGGTGTTCAAGGTGGGAAGCTTTGATGTGGATGATATGCTGCTCAACACCCTGGGGGCAGCCGCAGGTTATCTGTGTTACCGCCTGGTACAATGGACCCGGTGCAAATTGAGAAAAAGGAGGCTTTCCCGTTGAGGCAGATTGGCGATAAGGTATCGTATGTTAGAAATCCTTTTGCGAGAAACAGCTACTATTGTCTGACCCTGGCAGTGCTGGGACTGGCTTTAGGCACGGCCAGCATGTGTCTGTCTGTGACAAGGGCGGGCCAGGGAGGCCTGAATACAGGGGCTTACGGCTTTTCCAGCCTTGTTGCAGCCCTTATGGGGCTGTGGTACGGTGTGCGCTCATTTATGGAAAAGGACCGCAATTACATACTGGCGAAAATAGGAATCAGTATCTGCGTGGTGCTGGTCATCGTGTGGGCTGTGATTATCATAACCGGTATTGTAAGATAGATGGGAGTAAATGCAGATGGATTACAGAATCTTATTACAGAAAGAGAATGATGCCGTAAGGGAGCGCTACGAATTGTCCATGGAGCGTATCAGGTCCATGGATACAGAGGAGATGGGGCTGCCTTACGGCTGTTATTTTAAGAAGGTTTCGGCTTTTATCCGCAGGATAGAGCGACTGGCAAAGCGGGTGGAAGAAACCGGTTTAAACGGGGAGGAAGGGCTGGAGGGGACTTCTTTGACCCTGGAGGCGCTGCAGGAGGAAAATTACGCCCTGTACAAGGATATTCTGCCTGAAAATTACAGGGAGAGCTTTGCCAATCCGGATTACGCGGTGGAGGTTTTGGGGGATGGCTACGGCCAGCTTTTATCCTTTCTCTATACGGAAATCCGGGCTGATATTGTATATGCCTTTGAGATGCGGCTTATGAATATCACCATACTGAATGAGCTGTTCCTGGAAGTGTATAACCTTTTTGCCCAGGCATGGGAGGAGGGAAAGAATGCGCCTCTGGAGCAGCTGATTAAGGATTCCCTGTACTGGTTTGTCAGCGACTATGCGGAGGTCACCGTGGACTGGCGGATTCGGGAGGGACTGGATCCGGCCCTTTCCTTTGGAACAGATATCGTGATGAAGCGGGATTTGACTGATTTGCGGTATCTCTATGCCTACGGGGAATATGTCTCGGAGACAGAGATAAAGCTTGCCTCTTTCATGAACAGTCTTCCCCAGGAGACCATTGACCAGATGGCATCCACTTATACGGAAGGATTCAGGAAGGGGTTCCAGGTCATGGGCAGGGACCTGAAGAAAAAACGGACCGTTGTGGTGGAATTCCAGCTGGGCTTTGAGCGGATGATCCGCAGGGCGGTGGAGTACTTCCGGGAGATGGGACTTGAACCCATCTGTTACAGGGCAGCGGTGGAGTCCGTGAACCGCAGGGCGAACGGACGCAGGGGATATTACGGTACATCTCCCAACAAGCAGTACGATTATGACCATCGTTATGACAGCGCCCTTTATATGGGCAATGCTTTTAAGGAGAGAAAGCTGGCCGTTCTGCGGTCCGCCTATGAGACCTACCGGAAGGAAGCCGCCTGGTGCGCGGGCCCTGCCCTGGTGGAGACATTTGGTGAGGAAGGCTTTGCCCCTGAGAATAAAAAGTCGGCCCTGGCCCTCAACGCCCATCAGGAGGCGCTGACCCTGGCTTATGCCAATGAATCCAGGCAGATTGTAAATCAATATATGCCGGGAGACGAGACCAGCTTCACCATCATTGCCTTTCCCAAACCAGAGATTGGGCCGGATTTCGAGGCTGTTTTCAGGGAAACCATCCGGATCAATACACTGGATTATGAGAAGTATCAGAAAATACAGCAGTGTATCATCCAGGCACTGGATGAGGCCGGCTATGTGCTCATAACAGGCCGTGACGGCAATGAGACATCCATGAAGGTGGCTCTCCACCCCTTAAGGGACAGGGAAAAGGAGACTAATTTCGAGAACTGTGTGTCCGATGTGAACATTCCCTTGGGAGAGGTTTTTACATCCCCCATATTGAAGGGGACAGAAGGACTGCTGCACGTAAAGAATGTTTATGTGGAGGATTATCAGTTCAGGAATCTGCGCATGGTGTTTAAGGATGGTAAGGTGACGGAGTATTCCTGCGGGAATTTTGAGGACGCGGGGGCTGCCGGGGACGCTGGAACTGATAAGGGCGCTGGGGCAGCTGGAACTGATAAGGCTGCCGGGGCTGCCGGAAATGATAAGGACGCCGGGGACGCCCGCAGACAGGGCCAGGCCCTTGTGAAGCAGGTCATTATGCGAAACCATGACTGGCTGCCTTTGGGCGAGTTCGCCATCGGTACCAATACTACGGCCTATGCCGTGGCCAGAAGGTTTTCCATTGGCGATAAGCTGCCTATCCTTATTGCCGAAAAGATGGGGCCTCATTTTGCAGTGGGTGATACTTGCTACAGCTTTGCTGAGGATTCGCCCATGTATAACCCTGACGGCAGGGAGGTCATTGCCAGGGACAATGAGATATCCCTTCTCAGAAAGACAGATATGTCCAAGGCATATTTCAGCTGTCATACGGATATCACCATTCCCTACTCGGAATTAGGGGATATAAAGGCTGTCAGGGCAGATGGAAGCCGGATTGATATTATCCGTCAGGGCAGGTTTGTGCTGGAAGGCACAGAGGAGTTAAATGAGGCTCTGGATGAAGCGGATGACGGCGCAGCCGGGTTAGATTGTGAATAACGGTATGATTCGATGATGGATGAGGGAGACACTGCTCCGGTTGTGGGGGAGGGTGTGCTCTATATTAAAAGATCACTTGTACAATCCAATTCATGGATGGAACAAGTGATTTTTTCTGTTATACTAGATAAAAGGAAATAAAAAGGAAAATAAAAATAAAAAGAAAACAATTTTCCTGTGACCCCGAAACAGAAATGGTTCCTGCGTATTCTATGGTAAATGGAGGTGATATCTTGGGGGAAGAGCACCAGATAGTCCGTTTGGTCTATGAGGCAAAGAAGAGTCCGGAAGCTGCTGACAGCCTCATTGGCCAGTATATGAATTTCATACAGGCAGAGACAGTCCGCTTTACCCAGGGAGTTCCATGCCAGGTCAGGGAGGACCAGCTTAGTGTGGCCATGTTTGCTTTTTATGAGGCGGTCCAGGGGTATGAGCGGGGAAGAGGAGCGTTTCTGCCTTATGCTGCCGCGTCCATACGCAACCGGCTCATAGACTACATCAGGAAAGAGGGGCGCCATCAGGGATTGGTTTCCTTTGATGCCCCGGCAGGACAGGAGGATGATTCCCACGCCCTATTGGAAGTAACGCCTGATGAGAAAAACGGAATCCAGCAGTGGAATGTGAGAACGGCTACCAGGGAAGAGTTGGATGAGTTCCGAAGGAATCTGACTGAGTATGGCATCAGTCTGTCTGATGTGGCGGATAACTGCCCCCGGCAGGACCGTACCCTCAAGGCATGCCACAAAGTGCTGGAGGCTGCCAGGAGCCATCCCAAGCTATTAGAACACCTGATACAGAACCGCAAACTACCCATTGCGGAGCTGGCAGAGCTGTCCGGCGTATCCAGAAAGACCATGGAACGGCACCGGACGTATCTGGTTGCCATTTTGCTGGCTTATACCAACGGATATGAAATCATCCGGGGACATCTGTGTCAGATATCGCCGGGAAAGGAGGGAACCGTATGACTTATCTTGTAATGGAGTGTCATCCGTCATATGCCATTGTCCTTGACAATGAAGGCAGAATGATAAAGGCTGCCAACCTGGGTTACCAGGAGGGCCAGGTGGTAGGAGAGATAATTGCCCGGCAGGCACCAAAGGCTCCCATCCTGTTCCGTCTTGCTCCGCTGGCCGCAGCTGCCTGCCTGTGCCTGGCTGTATTGGGAGGCGGGGCCTATGGCGCATACGGAATGCCGTATGGTACAGTGGAGGTGAGAATCAATCCAGATGTGAAAATGTCTGTGAGTTATATGGATCGCGTAGTTGGTCTGGAAGGTGTGAATGAGGACGGAAAAAAACTCATTGACCAGGTGTCATATAAGGGAAGGGACTCAGAATATATGACAGGTATACTGGTGGAACGGGCCATGGAAATGGGTTATCTGACTGAAGGAGGGACCGTATATGTGGCGGCATCCGGCGGGAGCGAGCGCTGGAAGGCAAAACGGGCCGATGCCATACGCACAGGGCTGGACACCCTTTTAAAGGATGGTATGCCGGTGGAAGTACATGTGGAAAGCATAGGAAAGGACAGCCCCCCCGCAGCCGCCCCCCATCATAGTGGTGAAATACCGGGAGGCACAGGAGGGGATAAGCCGGCATTCATCGGGGTGCCTCCGGTAGGAACGGGGGAAGATTCGGACGGTAATGGTGAAGATGACAGGGACGAGGATGAGCATGGGGATGACACTGAAAATGATGATAAAGAAAATGATGCTGACCCCGATAAGTATGATGAAGATGATGGCGATGACAGGGAGGAAAACGCTGGTAAAGATAAAGCTGGTGATAAGGATGACGACAGGGATGATGACGACAAAGACGATACGGATGACAGAGACGATGATATCAAAAAAGCCAGGGATAAATCCGGCAGAAACAATGTGGTGAGGCAAAGCAGCGGTGCAGACGATGATAAGGATACGGATGATTCGGATGAAAGAGATCATGGAAAGGCCGGAAATGGATTAAATGATAACAGAGACCGGGACGGAGATGACGGCGGGGAGCATTCTGACCAGGACGATTCCGATGAAGGAGACTCTGATGAAGACGATATCGACGAAAACGATTCCCAAGAAGAGGATAACGACGGGCATGAGGATGGAGACGAAGATGATGACGATGATGATAAGGACGAAGATGATGACGACGATGACTGATATCATGTGCTGGTCATGCAGCGTGCTATGTAACGTAAGAAAATAGAAGAGATGCCGCCGGGCGGAAATACCGCCAAATGACTACGGTATGACCAAAAGCAGGACGGAACCAGATGGGCAGGGATATACTCCATGTGGTTCCGTCTTTATGTTATTACCTGCGGCAAAGCAAAAGCCGCAGCGTATTTATGGAGAAGAGTAATCCCCAATGTGTATTATGCGGTTTGCCCAGCTGCGGTAAAAGGATTCCTCATGGGAAACCAACAGTATGGTTCCGGGAAAGCTCTTAAGAGCTGCCTGCAGTGAATCCTTGGCCTGGATATCCAGGTGGTTAGTAGGTTCATCCAAAATCAAAAAGTTGCAGGGACTAAGCGTCAGAAGGCATAATTTGACCTTTGCCTGTTCGCCGCCGCTTAATGTGCCCATGGGCTGCACGGCCTGCCGGCTTAGAACCCCGCATCGGGTGAGATGCTGGCGTATCTTCTTAAGCATGAGCTTCGGGTAGGTATTGGAGACGATTTGGACAGGAGTCAATGTATCATTTTCCCAACTGAAATCCTGTCCGAAATATCCGATTGTAACCTGCTGTGAAAAAGCGAAGACCCCATCCAGGGGATTCAGGCTTCCCGTCAATGTTTTCAGCAGGGTGGATTTCCCGATGCCGTTAAAACCAGTGACCACCACCTTCTGCCCGCCGGTTACGGAAAAATCCAGATGGGACAAAATGGGATAATCATACCCCACAGATAAACGCTTTACGGACAAATGCAGGCATTTGGTCAAGGGAAGGCATTGAAAACAGAAGTCCGGTTTGACTTCCTTTTGTTCCAGGGCTTCCAGCTTATCCATACGGTCCAGCTGCTTCTGCCGTCCGCGGGCCATCTGGGCTTTCCGGCCGGCTATGTTCTTCCGTATGAAATCTTCTGTTTTTTTGATTTCTTTTTGCTGCGCATTGTACTGACGTATATGGTCCTCGCACAGAAATGCCTTCTTTTTCAGAAACTCCGTATAGCTGCCGTAATACTTGGACAGCCTGCCGTTGTCTATATCGCAGATACGTGTGCATATCCGCTCCAGAAATGTGCGGTCATGTGAGACAACCATAAAGGCATTTTCAATCGCCGAAAGATAACCGCCCAGCCATTCCACATGTTCCTTGTCAAGGAAATTAGTTGGTTCATCCAGGAGAAGGACGTCCGGTTTTTCCAAGAGAAGCTTGGCCAGAATGACCTTGGCTCTCTGGCCTTGGCTCATGTCCTTAAGGGGACGGGACAAACCGATTGAGACCAGTCCCAGACCGGAAACCACCTGGGCAATATGGGTATCAATGGAGTAGAAACCGCTGCGCTCCAACTGCTCCTGAAAAAGTGATGCCTGGTTCAGAACCTCCATATTGCAGGATAATGCGGCCTCGTCATAAAGACGATTTATTTTGGCTTCAAGCTCATATAGGCTGCGAAAGGATGATTTTAAAAACTGCTCCATGGTCAAAACGTGATTGGTACAGGCATACTGGTCCAGATAACCAATGGTAATGCCCGGCTGCCAGACCACGCGGCCTGAATCGGGGATGACCTGTTCCGTGCATATTTTGATAAGCGTACTTTTGCCGGTTCCGTTCTGACCCACAATCCCCATATGTTCCCCGCGGTTAAGGGAAAGATCGGAATCACTGTAAAGGCGGCTGTCCCCATAAGAATGGGAAAGTCCTGTTATATCTAATAAACTCATAATTGAAACACTCCTTTTATATTTAATGGTACTGCGCTGTATTGCAATGTATGGATAGGCGGTGAAAGCTGCATGGGAGGTGAAAGCTGTATGGGAGGAAACCGTATTGTTTGTAACCGGACAAAAAAAGGCAGAAGGTAGATGCCAAATTTGCACCTGCCTTCTGCCGTATTACAAAATCATACGATTTCCTCACATTACAAAAGGCCATGGACAAAACATTGTCCATAGCCTTTTATGCACGGATAACCACGGGAAAAAAGAGCAATCAAACAGGCGGCCGCCTACACTGCTGCCTCCGGTCCATTACTCAGTTTCCCGATGAAATCACGAAAGCGCATAAGATACGCCATACTCTGTACAATGTTTCATCGGTATGAATTGTACAGAGCTCTCTTTCTTCCGAGGTTGATTTAATATATAAAAGCCCATACCTGCCTCTCCTTCATTACAATGCGGCAACTATATCACAGCCAACTGCATTTGTCAATATTTTGGCAGCAGCAATGAGAAGGGAAATAAAATAAAATTTTTTGTCCGCGACCCCGGTTTTACATTTTGCCTCACGTATTCTACGGATGTAGATAAATAAATCACAGCAGACAGGAGGAAAATAATTATGACGGCAAAGAGGATTAAAAAGGCAGCTATATTGGTGTGTGCAGGTTTCATGGCCCTTTCCCTGCCTGGCGTGGGCAGCACGGCACTGGGTGCGCCCTCCAACAGGGAAACAAGGATTCAGGAAGAAACATGGGGACGTGTGTTCCTCAGCGCAGGTCCGAAGATATCCCTTTCCTATGACAGGGAAGGAGAGGTCCTGGAGGCAAAAGGACTGAATCAGGACGGACGGAAATTATTAGAGGGGGCAGGGAATTTTGCCGGTGCGGACTGTGATACAGCTGTACGCAGACTGGTAAAGCGTATGGATGATAAGGGATGGTTCCGCGGAGACAAAAATGAGAAAGAGCTGGTCATTGAGTCTGAAAAAGGATCTGTTTATCCCAGGGCCGACTTCATGAAAGAGATAGAAGAGGCTGCATGGGAAGCGGTAAACAAAAACGGCATTGATATCACCATAACACTTAAGGATAACGGGAAACAGTCAGAACAGTTATATATAGGGAAGAATGAGGCGAAGCGGATCGCCATAAAGGAATTGGGGCTGAAGGAAAATGAACTGACCTACAAGGGATGTGACCTGGACGACGGTGTTTATGAATTGAGGTTTCTGGTAAATGGAAGGAAACTTGAGGTGGATGTAAACGCCGCTACAGGCAGGATTGCGGATGTGGACTGGGACAATGATACGGGAGCCTGGGATGATGACCGATTTGACGATGATCGTTTTGACGATGATGATCGTTTTGACGATGATGATCGTTTTGACGATGATGATCGATTTGATGATGATGATCGGTTTGACGATGATGACCGATTTGATAATGATGACCGTTTTGACGATGATGACCGTTTTGATGATGACGACCGTTTCGATGATGACGACCACGATGATGATTACGATGACCGGCACGATGATGACCACGACGGCAATGACTACGATGACTGATGGATGATTGAAATTTTTAATGCCCGGCTAAGACGGCAGCATGCAATGGAAGTTACGGATGATAGGGTGAAATGTTGAGGTGCAATGTGTGATAATACTGAGGAGAGCCGCAGAGAAGTATGATTACTGATGCCAGGGAAAACGTAATGATAAATTTTATATTTCGGGAATTGAGATAATGCTTGGAATTTATCAGCAGACAATAGGATACCGGAAAGAAATTTGAAGGATTTTGCAGGGGAATGTACGGCGGACCCATATGGGCTCCATACCGGCATTCCCCTGCGTATTTTGTTCACAGTCCTGCGTCGGAAATGATAGCTTGGCTGATAGATGCTGGAACCAGGCAGTTTTAGGCAGATACATTACAAAAACAATTTAAAATGCAGAAGACTTTTTTCAAGTTTTATATTGACGGCATACGCATTTCCTAGTATTATGATTATAAGTAGAATTGAGCTATATAAAGATACTTATAAGAAAAACTAATAATAATTATCTACAAGGATAATGAGCTTTAGAAAAGGAGAATGAACAATGGCAAAAGTAGGAATTGTAATGGGAAGCGACTCTGATATGCCTGTTATGGCAAAGGCAGCTGAGATTCTGGACAAGCTGGGCATTGATTACGAGATGACAATTATTTCCGCACACAGGGAGCCTGATGTATTCTTTGACTGGGCAAAGGCAGCTGAGGATAAGGGCTTTAAGGTAATCATAGCAGGTGCGGGCAAGGCTGCACATCTTCCCGGTATGTGCGCGGCTATTTTCCCTATGCCGGTCATTGGAATTCCTATGAAGACATCTGACCTGGGCGGTGTGGATTCACTGTATTCCATCGTGCAGATGCCAAGCGGTATCCCGGTGGCAACCGTGGCTATTAACGGCGGTGCCAACGCCGGAATCCTGGCGGCAAAGATACTGGCCACTTCTGATGCGGAGCTGCTTGCAAAGCTGAAAGAGTATTCCGAAAGCCTGAAGAACGATGTGGTGAAAAAGGCTGAGAAGCTGGAGCAGGTGGGCTATAAGGAATATCTTGCACAGATGAAATAAGACAGATTAAAGGAAACGGGCAAAGGAAATATCCAGCTAAATATTAAAGGAAAATCAAAGGAAATTTTAAAGGGAAATCAAATGAAATAGCAGATAAGAGAGGATAGAAACCATGATGGATTACAAGAAGGCCGGAGTTGATATTGAGGCAGGCTATAAATCAGTGGAACTGATGAAGGAATATGTAAAGGGAACCATGCGCCCTGAGGTATTAGGCGGTCTGGGCGGATTTTCAGGAGCATTTTCCATGTCCGCGTTCAAAGGGATGGAGGAGCCTACTCTGCTGTCCGGTACTGACGGTGTGGGAACCAAGCTGAAACTGGCATTCCTGATGGATAAGCATGACACGGTGGGAATCGACTGTGTGGCTATGTGTGTCAACGACGTGGCCTGCGCTGGCGGTGAGCCTCTGTTTTTCCTGGATTATATTGCCTGCGGAAAGAATGTTCCGGAGAAAATCGCTACAATTGTAAAAGGTGTGGCTGAGGGATGCAGGCAGTCCGGCTCTGCCCTGATTGGCGGGGAAACAGCGGAGATGCCGGGCTTTTATCCGGAGGATGAGTACGACCTGGCAGGATTCTCGGTGGGTATTGTTGATAAGAAGGACCTGATTACAGGCGAAAACCTGTGTGCAGGAGATGTTCTGATTGGAATGGCCTCTTCCGGTGTACACAGCAATGGTTTTTCACTGGTGCGCAAGGTATTTGAGAAGGAGCTGACAAAGGAAGGCCTGAATACATATTATGATGAGCTGGGGACTACCCTGGGCGAGGCGTTGATTGCCCCTACCAGGATTTATGTGAAGGCCCTGAGAAACGTAAAGGAAGCAGGCATTACCGTAAAGGCGTGCAGCCACATCACCGGCGGCGGCTTCTATGAAAATATTCCGCGTATGTTAAAAGACGGCGTGAAGGCTGTCATCAGAAAGGACAGCTACCCCATTCCTCCGGTATTCAAGCTGCTGGCTGAAAAAGGGCAGATTGAAGAGCAGATGATGTATAATACCTATAATATGGGATTGGGTATGATAGTGGCCGTTAATCCTGCTGATGTGGAGAAAACCATGGAAGCCATGAAGGCGGCGGGCGAAGCTCCTTATGTAGTGGGCTCCATTGAAAAAGGAGAGAAGGGTGTATCCTTATGCTAAGAGTGGGCGTACTGGTATCCGGAGGCGGAACCAATCTTCAGGCTATTTTGGACGCCGTGGATCATGGTGATATTGCCAATGCAGAGGTATCTGTGGTCATCAGCAATAATCCGGGAGCCTATGCTCTGGAGAGAGCCAGAAACCATGGGATCCGGGCTGTCTGCATTTCTCCAAAACAGTTTCCCACCAGGGACGCGTTCAACCAGGCATTTCTTGCCAAAATAGATGAATATGATTTGGATTTGATTGTACTGGCCGGATTCCTGGTGATGATTCCGGCGGCCATGACTGAGAAGTATAAAGGGCGTATCATCAATATCCATCCATCCCTGATTCCCTCTTTCTGCGGTGTGGGTTACTATGGACTTAAGGTTCATGAGGCAGCCCTGGCCAGAGGCGTGAAGGTGACAGGGGCTACGGTCCACTATGTGGACGGGGGCATGGATACCGGCCCCATTATCCTCCAAAAGGCAGTGGAAGTGGAGGAAGGGGATACCCCGGAAATCCTGCAAAGAAGGGTTATGGAGCAGGCAGAGTGGGTAATCCTTCCTAAAGCAATCAACATGATTGCCAATGGGCAGTAACATCTCTTTGACAGCAGCGCACGCCATGTGCGCCATGTTTTCAGAATAAGGAGGAACGTCATGAAAGTATTGATAGTAGGCGGCGGCGGTCGTGAACATGCAATTGCATGGAAGATATCACAGAGCCCGAAGGTGGAGAAGTTATACTGCGCTCCCGGCAATGCGGGCATTGCCAAGGTGGCTGAATGCGTTGATATCGGTGTCATGGACTTTGAGAAGCTGGTCGCATTTGCCGGAGAGCAGGCCATTGATTTGGTGGTGGTAGGACCGGATGCCCCCCTGGCAGCCGGTGCTGTGGACGCATTTGAAAATGCGGGCATCCGTGTGTTCGGCCCCAGGAAAAATGCTGCCATACTGGAAGCTTCCAAGGCATTTTCCAAGGATTTGATGAAGAAGTACAACATCCCTTCTGCTGCTTATGAAACCTTTGATTCTCCGGAGGCAGCCCTTGCATACCTGGAGACAGCTCCCATGCCTATCGTGCTGAAAGCAGACGGTCTGGCGCTGGGGAAGGGCGTTCTTATCTGCAGCACCAGGGAGGAGGCAAAGGAAGGCGTAAAGACCCTGATGCTGGATAAACAGTTTGGCTCTGCAGGCGACAGGATTGTGATTGAGGAGTTTATGACAGGACGGGAGGTATCCGTACTCTCCTTTGTGGATGGAAAGACGATTAAAATCATGACTTCAGCTCAGGACCACAAGAGGGCTAAGGATGGGGACCAGGGACTGAACACAGGGGGAATGGGAACATTTTCACCCAGCCCATTCTATACGGATGAGGTGGATGCATTCTGCAGAAAGTATGTGTACCAGCCAACCGTAGACGCCATGAAGGCAGAGGGCAGGGAATTTAAAGGAATCATTTTCTTTGGTCTGATGCTGACGGAAAGCGGCCCCAAGGTGCTGGAGTACAATGCCAGGTTTGGAGATCCGGAGACCCAGGTAGTGCTGCCTAGGATGAAGAATGATATTGTGGATGTGTTCGAGGCCTGCGTGGACGGAACCCTGGACCAGATAGAGCTGGAATTTGAGGACAATGCAGCCGTATGTGTGGTTCTGGCATCAGACGGATACCCGGAGCATTATGATAAAGGTTATAAGATAGACGGCCTGGACCGGTTTGACGGACAGGACGGGTATTATGTATTCCACGCCGGAAGCAGGTTCGATAAGGACGGGAATATAGTGACCAACGGCGGAAGGGTGCTGGGGGTCACAGCAAAAGGAAATACTCTGAAGGAAGCCAGAGAAAATGCTTATAAGGCAACGGAGTGGGTGGAATTTGGGAATAAGTATATGAGGCATGATATTGGTAAGGCGATTGATGAGGTTGGAGTTGTGATGTAGATGACATCCCCTGGTTTGGGCAGCAGACCAGGGGATTTTCTGTTTTCTGGAAGTTGTTTTGCCCATGTCTGCTTAAGATTGCCTGAATGGGGATGGAGCATGGGCCAGGATTATACATATGTACAGAAGGTACCGTTATGTTCTTTTGGATTGCTATGTGTTATAATTTATCTAAATCCATGTTTGTAAGGGAGGTAAAGAAATGTTTAGCACAAAAAAATTGCTATTTTTTATAGTTGGCATTATTAGTGTTGTCAGCTTGTTCGCGTGTCAAAAAGCCAACGCTAATCAATCAAATGTATCAGATACTGAGGAAACACAAAAAACCGTTCTTGAAATGGAAATGAATGCAAATTATAGTAATTCAGATCCGTTTGAGAATGGACGCTTATTTTGTGTGTCTGAGGATATAGAAACTTTAGACGCAGAGGTCTATTTTCAGATGGATGGCGAAAGGGGGATTGTGGAAATAAAAGATAGAAATTCAGACGAAGTTTTATGGAGCAATACATGGGATGAAAACGTAAACGGTGATACCCTTTCTGTTTCGCTCAATAATCTACAAAACGAGAAAGAGTACGTTGTGCGGTTTACTGGAACAAAAATAAATCATGCTGTTGTAAAAGTTACGTTTGAAAGTGAATTGGTTCAGGAAAAATCAAGACCATCAAAATAAATGTCCGGTTTGCGTGGGGAGTTGGACAAATCGGTATTTGAAACGGAGGTATTTCAAGGACCCATAGGGCGGTCATAGGGCAAATCCATTTGGGTCAATCCATTTGGGTCAATCCATTTGGGCCAAGTTATCTGTCCAACGAAGGAGTAGTAAATATCACTATTCTGCGTGCGCACTTCGTGTGCTGTTTGCCGTCCGGCGGCTCCGCTTCCTATTTTTCCCTTTTGTCTGGAATGTTGAAAAATAGACAAACAACTGATAAAAAGATGAGCAAATCTGATATAGAAAGGGCTTCCAAGCATCCGGCCGGATGTGGGGGCTCTTTTTTTGTAAAAACAGTGATTAATTATGCACAATTAAAAACGAATAAAAGAACATATAATGACAGTATTGACATGAGATTGACGAACCGCTGCCTAATGATATACGTACTAATGACTCTACTATGTTAAAAAAACGATAATAAATTATAAAATTTTCATAAGTGTTGGAGCTCCAACACATCCCCCGAAAAAAACCTGTTATAATTTTAACTATCTTAAGGGAGGGATTGGTGGAACGAATATGAAGACTGAGGAAACGAAACTTACATTTTATGGTAACCAGGCGTTTGCCATGCTGCCGTTAGTGGGATATATACTGATCGGCGGGACATTTTCAGTTGGACTTCACTATTATTCCATGAAGGGCCTGTCCTTTGCAGCGGCGGTCTCCCTCTTTGCAGGCTTTTTCCTTTGCAGGGAGAAGGACAGATATTGGGACAGCGTGGTCCATGGTCTGGCCCAATATGGCAATTCCAGGCTGATATTTGTTTTTATGGTCATCGGCATTTTTTCCAAGCTGATGAATACAGGAGGGATTGGGGACGGGTTTATCTGGCTCAGCCTCAAGCTTGGGATTTCCAGAAGCGGATTCGTGGTATTCAGTTTCCTGGCCTCAGCCATGGTTTCCATGGGGGCAGGTGCACCGATTGCAGCCATGTTTGCAGTGATACCGATTTTCTATCCTCCGGGAATCCTGCTGGGAGCCAATCCGGCCATGCTGGCAGGGGCTTTAATCAGCGGTATTTTCTTTGGGGATGCAGTTTCCCCAAGCTCACAGGTCATCAATACAACCGTGATGATACAGCATGACGGCGTGACGGGACAGCCCGCAGACCTGCTGGAGACCCTGAGGATGAGGACGCCCTATATCCTGGCGGCAGGAGGGTTAGCCATGGTGGTTTATCTGATTTTAGGCGGACGCGGAGGTACCATGGGGGATATTTCCCAGATATCAGCCATGTCCTCACCCCAGGGACTTTGGATGCTGGTTCCGCTGGCAGTGCTGCTGCTTGTCTGTTTCAGGACCGGAAACCTGTTCATGGGATTGTCTTTTGCGATTGTGTCAGGATTCGCGGTGGGACTTCTGACAGGGGTTCTTGCTCCTTCCGATATTGTGGCCATTGACTATGGCACTTTGGGGCTCAAGGGAGTTATTTTTGAGGGTATCAGCGGAATGCTGGATGTGGTGGTTTCCACCATCCTGCTGTATGGACTGATTGCGGTGGCTGTGGATGGAGGTATGATGGAGCGGTGCTGTACCTGGCTTTTGCACAGGAATATCATGGGAACCACCCGCGGCGCTGAGACCGTACTGACAGCCGGAATCGTCATTACCAATATACTTCTGGCAGGCTGTGTGCTGCCGTCCATCCTGATGTTCGGCGGCATGGCGGACAGGATTGGGCAGGAAAGCGGCATATCCCCGGAACGCAGGAGCATTCTCCTGACAGCCAATGCCACCAACTTCAGCGCCATTATTCCTATTAACAGTGCATTTGTCATGGGCAGTGTGACAATTATCAATGAGATGGTGCAGAAGCATAGTTATCTTCCAACGGTGTCCCCATTCCAGATTTTCAGTGCGGCATTTTACTGCCTGTTCCTTACGGGAATCTGTGTGATCTGGGTGGCTTTAGGAGAAAGGGCTGGAAAGGGCGGACATCAAAAGGCACAGGAGATTTCCACGGTAAAGGGGAGCTGAAGCAGAGAATGATATGAACCAGAAAATGATGTGAACCAAAATCGTGTTTTATGATAGAAAGGAGAGTTGGTTATGGACTCAGTATATGATCTTATTATTGTTGGCGGCGGACCGGCAGGGCTGTCAGCAGCCATTTATGCCGGACGTTCCGAGCGCAGGACACTGCTGCTGGAAAAGGGCAGCTACGGCGGAAGGATTAATGATACGTATGAAATCAGGAATTATCCGGGGACGAAAGCGGACAGCGGGCAGCACCTGATGGAACTGTTCAGGGAACACGCGGCCGGCCATCCCACGGTAGAACTTAAGCGCACCACCGTGACAGGGGTCCGGAAAGAGGACGATACATTCATTGTGGAGACAAAGCGGCGGGGGGATTTCATGGCACGCAGCGTCATCCTGGATCTGGGCACCAGGCCCAGGGAACTCAATATCAAGGGCGAGAAGGAATTTACCGGGCATGGGGTTGCTTACTGTGCGACCTGCGATGCGGAATTCTTCAAGGGAAAGGAAATCTATGTGCTGGGAGCCGGTGACCAGGCCATTGAGGAATCGGATTATCTGACCGGCTTTGCATCCAAGGTGACCATAGTAGTGCTTCATGAGGAAGGACATCTGGACTGTAACGAGGTTGCGGCCGAGCATGCGTATAAGAACCCGAAGATTGATTTTGTGTGGAGTTCCACGGTACAGGAAATAAAGGGAAGCGACCATGTGGAGTCACTGGTATTAAAGAATGTTGACACAGGCCGGGAAACAGAGGTGAAGGCGGACGGTTTGTTCCTGTTTGTGGGCATGGTGCCCCAGACCGGACTGGTGAAGGACATGGTGGACTGCGACAAGGCCGGTTATATTAAGGTCAATGAGAAAATGGAGACTAATGTGCCGGGACTTTATGCGGCGGGCGATTGTACCCAGACATTCCTGCGTCAGGTAGTTACCTCGGCGGCAGACGGCGCGGTGGCGGCAGTTGCATCGGAGCGCTATGTTAAGGAACTGGAACAGATACAGGGAATCCTGGGGCCGGATTCGGGCAGGACCGTATTTTTATTCTACAACCCGTACAGCAATGAGGAGATTGAGAAGACCGCCCAGCTGGAACAGGAGTTAAGCGGACAGTGGAAGGTATACAGGCAGGACGTCACAAGGCAGAACCTGCTCTACAACAGCCTGAAGCTGGACCGGACGGTTGCAGGGGCATTTTACGATAACGGAAAGCTGGTTGAAATCAAACAGGCTTTTTAACAAATAATAATAATATGATGGAGGATATGAAATATGGGACAGCCACTTGTTTTTCCACACGGAGTCACTGTTTACAACCCTGAAAAATGCTGGAGCGGTTATACGATTGTTCCGTTAATCAATGATGGTGTGTTATTGTTTGACATGAACGGCAACGAGGTAAGGCGCTGGAATATGCACGCCATGCCGCCAAAGCTTCTTCCCGGCGGATATGTGATGGGTCTTTCCGGATACCGCCATCCTGACTATGGCATGCAGGACGGGGTCAATCTGATTGAGATTGACTATGACGGCAATATTGTATGGGAATTTGACCATTTTGAAAATATCGACGACCCTGGCAGGGACCACAGATGGATGGCGCGCCAGCATCATGATTACCAGAGGGAGGGCAATCCGGTTGGTTATTACGTACCCGGAATGGATGCAAAGCCCCTTTCAGGCAACACTCTGATCCTGGTCCACCAGACCATCCACAATCCCAAGATTTCCGATAAAAAACTGCTGGATGACGCCATGATTGAAGTGGACTGGGATGGAAATATCCTATGGAAATGGTCCATCAGCGAGCATTTTGACGAACTGGGATTTGACGAGGCCGCCAAGAATGTGCTGTTCCGCGACCCCAACCTGCGCGCATCAGACGGCGGTGTGGGCGATTACCTGCATGTGAACTGCATGAGCTATCTGGGACCCAATAAATGGTATGACCAGGGAGATATGCGTTTTAAGCCGGACAACATAATCTTTGACTGCCGGGAAGCCAATATCCTGGCAATCCTGGATAAGGAAACCGGAAAGATTGTATGGCGGATCGGACCTGATTTTAATGCAACGCCGGAGCTTAAGAAGCTGGGATGGATTATCGGACAGCATCATTTCCACATGATTCCCAAGGGTCTGCCGGGCGAAGGCAACCTGATGGTCTTTGATAATGGCGGCTGGGGCGGTTACGGGACACCAAACCCATCCTCTCCAATCGGCATCAAACATGCATTGAGGGATTACAGCCGTGTGCTGGAGTTCAATCCTGTTACACTGGAAGTGGTATGGAAACTGACTCCCAAGGAACTGGGCCATGCGATTCCCACGGATGCCAGCAAATTCTACAGCCCCTATGTCAGCAGCGCACAGCGCCTTCCCAACGGCAATACCCTGGTAACCGAAGGCTCAGACGGCAGGCTCATCGAGGTAACACCGGACCATGAGATTGTTTGGGAGTGGATTTCACCGTATTACACGCACAATGAAAAGGGGCCCAGGAACAATATGATTTACAGGGCCTACCGTTACCCCTACAGTTATGTGCCGCAGGAGCCGGTTCCGGCAGAGGTACCGATTGAGCGCATTGATAATGTGACCTACCGTGTTCCGGGTGCAGGGGCGTTTGGAGCAAAAAAGGTGATTGATGTTGAGGGGACTTTGCCGTATTATCAGGATGTGGCGCTCTGTGTGGCAACGGATGATGAGGAAGATCTGTCACAGAGGGAAAAGGTCTTTGAAGTGGATACGCAGGTATTCCATCCCGTCGGCGCGGCCAACTGGAAGGATGAGGTACTGGCAGTGGAGGATAAACCGGTCCTGGTACTGTTCGGCGCAGAACGCTGCGTTCACTGCAAGGCCCTGCACCCTGTGCTGGAAGAAGCCCTGAAGGAAGAATATGACGGGGCATACGAAATCCGTTATGTGGATGTGGATGCCAACCAGGATCTGGTGGACACCTACAATGTGGGAGGTATCCCGGTCGTAGTCATATTCAGGAATGGAAAGGAAGTACTGAGGTTTAACGGCGAGATGGATTATGACGATCTGTGTGATATCCTGGACCGCCCATTGGAAAAAGCCTGAACCTGCCATAAGCAGTGATAGAAAAGCCAGAATGCCAATATATTCGGCCATGTCCACAACAATCCCATGGATGCGGATGTGTCTGAACAGAGTTATATATAGATATGCGGTCCGTTTATTTCCGGCGGGCCGCATATTTATTCAGCATGCACAGCATTGGGCGGCGCATGGGAAGCCCCTCTTTTTCGTGCATGCTTAATCCGTTATCCGACAATGGATTCCGTTATGTTCTTTTGGACTGCAATGTGGTATAATTTACCTGAATTGAAAGTTATAGCAGCGTTTATTTATATGTTACGAGGAAGTAATGATATGGAAAAGAAGATTGTGTTTAAGTATCACCCCAACGTATATGATAACGATATTATTGAACATGAAAACGGTGTCTGTCAGTGTTGTGAAAAAAAAGTGAATGAATACTGCAGTACTATGTATTGTATAGATGATGTTCATTGTATCTGCCTGGAGTGTATATCAGACGGGAAAGCGGCAGAAAAATTCGAGGGTGTTTTTATTCAGGATGCGGAAAGCGGCTTGGTTTCCGACCCTCAAAAAACAGAGGAATTGTTTAAGCGGACTCCGGGATATGCAAGCTGGCAGGGTGAATACTGGCTGGCTTAGGATTTGTGGGTAGATGCTGACTGAATAATGTTATGGCTGTAAAGAACGTGCAGAGGAGCTGAGGCATACGCTGAACATCAAACCGAAACCTGTACATATGGAGAAATGAAGAGGGAGGAAGAGATGGCAATTAAGAGAGGGATAAGGGCAAAGATCTTTTTGCTTTCAGCTACAATTATTCTTATTCCCCTTATGGTTCTGAGCTTGTTCGTTATGGGGCGTACGGTTACGACAGCTGAGAAGAATCATGAAAATTACCAGCAGGCCTCCATGAAAAAGGTAGGACAGGCTGTGGAGACAATCATGCGTGAATTAGAGCGGGCATCTTTGTTTATGATTGGGGATAAGGATATCAGGACCTATCTTTCCACAGGGGATAAGGAGTTATTAGATGATGTATATAATACCCTGATTTATCTTAGGAATAATAGTGATTACATCAAAGCCATTCAGATAGAGGGCGCGAATGGGGAAGTGCTGGCCAATGGTTCTATGCCGCTTAATATTACCCGGGCTGACCGGGAGCGTGCAGATGCCCTGAATGGTAAATCCTTCTGGGGGCAGGATGAGGACATTTATGGAGAGCGGTATCTATACCTGTGCCGCCTGCTGCGTGACACTGAAAATCCTTCACACCATCTCGGAACAGCAAAGCTATATTTGGACAGCAGGGGACTTTCGGATTATCTGAGAAGTGAAATGGAGCCATCCATGAATTATGTAATTCTGGATGAAGAGGGAAGGTTATTGTTTAATACCGGCTTTCCGGAGGAAAAAGGGGATATTTTGAATTACAATAACCTTCTGGCCGGAACTGGTGGATGTTACCGGACGGAGGAGCAGGCAAAAGAGGATGAATATTATCTATCGCCCTATGGTCTGGCAGCAGGCCGGTGGATACTGTGCGGGGTATCCGGAACAGGCGACGTGGACAGCATGATATCAGCTTCTCTCCTGCTGATTCTGGGCTTGTCCGTGTCCTGCTTCCTGGTGTGCGCCGCGCTGGCCCTTCTGGTGTCGCAGCGGATTTTAAAACCTCTGTCCGAGGTAATACGGCATATGGATACCTTTGGGCACCAGGATTTTTCAACCCGTATTGAAGTACGGGGAAATGATGAGGCAGCACTTGTGGCCCGGCATTTTAACCAGATGGCCGACCAGATACAGGATTTAATCCAGAAAGTATATGAGGGAACCATCCGCAAAAAGGAAGCTGAATTAAAGGCGCTTCAGGCCCAGATTAATCCTCACTTTCTGTATAATACTCTGGACATTGCTTACTGGACAGCTAAGATGGAGCGGGCGTCCCAGACCAGCGAGATGATTGATTCCTTATCTCAATTTTTCAGGCATGCGTTGATAATGGATGATGATTTTACGACTGTGGGAAATGAAATTGAGCATTTGCGTTATTATATTATTTTAAAGAGACAAGGGAAAACATCCTTTGATTTTGAACTGGATTATGAGGAGGAAACACTGGGCTGCCGGGTTGTGAAGCTGGTGCTTCAGCCTCTTGTGGAGAATGCCATCCTTCATGGAATCAGCGGGATAAAGGATGGGAAAGTGGAAGTAAATATATTCCGGGACGGGGAGACACTCAAGTATGAGGTAAAAGATAACGGGGCAGGGATTGATGTGGATGACATGAACCAACTGCTGGAACATGTGGAAACCAATAACAGGGGGCTGGGTATCAAGAATATGAATGACCGTATCAAACTTGCCTGCGGAGATGGCTATGGCCTGTCTTTTTACAACAGAGAGGGAAAAGGAGCGGTGATAACAGTGACACAGCCATTTAAGCCTGCGGTTCAGACATGCTCTGATACAGGGAGGGATATATGATTAAGCTGATGATTGTGGATGACGAGTCCAGTATTAGAAGAGGGCTAAAGCATTATATTGACTGGAATGCCTGGGGAATATCGCTGGAAGCGGAGGCGTCTGATGGAGAGGAAGCCTTCAGACGGGCTCTGGAGGTAAGACCGGATATACTAATCAGCGATATCCGAATGCCTGAAAAGGACGGACTGGAGCTGTGCAGCCTGCTTAGAGATGCGCTGCCCGGCCTGCGTATTATCCTGCTTACAGGGTATGACAGGACGGATTATCTTCATGCAGCCTTGCAAAATGGTGTGCATGATTATCTGCTTAAGCCTGCCAGCGCTGATAAAATTATCTCCAGTGTGCTTAAGTGCAAGGAGGAGATCGTGGAGGAGCAGAACAGGAAAGCCCAGAAGCTGACCCGGGATGCTTTGCTGGATGAAAGTATACCCATACTGCAGATGATGCTTATTAGTGACCTTCTCAAAGGCAATATGGAACAGAACAAAAGGCTGGTCCATCAGTCTAAAATGCTGGGCGTGCCTTTAGACGGTCCTGTCTTCCAGACGATGACCCTGCATGTGAGCAAGCAGAATGGGGACGAGTGCGGCTCACAGGTTGAGCAGGACATGATCTATTGGCAGCTAATACAAAAGATTGAGTCTATATGCGGGGGAGACAGGGAGTTTTTCTGTGAACTCGCACCGGAAGAATACTTTATATTAATAAATGCCGACAGCCCGGATAAGGCAGAACAGAGAACTTCTGATATGGCGGAGCGCCTGGTAGTGGAAATTGGCCATAATGACGGCCGGCATGTTGTAATCGGCATAGGCACCGCGGGGACCGGGCTTATGGCCATTGGAGAATCTTACAGGACCGCCAAGGAGGCGTTCCGGGCTTCGGCCTGGAATCGGAAAAAACAGATATTTTACTCGGATGAAGGTGCTGGCGGGAAGCTTTCCGCGGAGGCGCAGCTTACGCTGAAGCATGCTCTTTCAGCGCTTGCCACGGGACGTGACTGCACCGGAGATGTATCCCGCCTGTTCGGTATCTGCAGAAGGGAGCAGACAGATATTGGTGAATTGCGGCGCTGTCTGAGCCAGCTGATTGCATTTTACCGAGGGATGACAGCATCTGACCAGGGAGAGGGTCTGGGAGATTTTGAAGAATATCAGCTGGATGATTTCCTGTATGCTGAGGACCTGGAGAAATGGGTCAGGGACTACCTGGGAGCCTCCCGCAAAGGTGAGAACCGGTGGGGGGTCCACTCCCAATTGATTGCCAAGACCATTGCATATCTGAAAGTCCATTATCGTGAGGAAATCACATTGCAGACTTTGGCAAAAAAGATGTTTATATCCCCAAATTATCTGGGGCGTATTTTTCGGGAGGAGATGGGATGTAAGTTCAGTGACTGGCTGAATCATTACCGCATCGACTGCGCCATGGAATTGATAAAGACCACTGAGATGCGTACCATGGACATTGCCGAGGCAGTGGGTTTCGGTAATTATAAATATTTTTCAGTGTGTTTCACGAAATATGCAGGATGCTCCCTCAGAGATTTCCGCACTCAGAACAGAAGAGAATTGCCAGAATAAGATAAAATTATGAAAAAGGACACACTGCAATGTGCATTGTTGTCCTTTTTTTGTGAGTTGGACAGACATGCTGTGACAGGAGCTCATGCTGGAGTGTTGAAATTTTGGAAAGATAGTTGATTTTATGGATAATTTGAAAATTAGGATGGAGATGAAAAAAAACTGTTACAATCTGTGAGTTTTGTATAAAGAAAAATGGGCTTATAATAATGTCAACTGTAAATCAGAGGGACAAATGAAAGTCTCCTGTGATATTTAAGGAGGGCGGTACGAAAATGAAAAAAAGAATAGCAGCAACAGCAATCCTCACGGCAGCAGTTATGGCTCTGTCCGCTGGATGCGGACAAAAGGCGGCCCCCACGGAGGGGACCGGAGAAAACGCCGGTTCAGCTAAAGAAAAGGTGGAAATAGAATACTGGGCTCTGCCATATGGACCAAGCGACACATATGATCCGACGCTGCAGCGGATTGTGGACCAGTATAACGCGGAGGATCACGGTGCAACGGTAAAACTTCAGATTATGAGCTGGAGCGGCTTCATTGAGCAGATACAGACCGCTATTGCAGCCGGTTCACCACCGGATGTTACCACAGCTGCCTACTATGGCCTTATGAATTACGCGGCAATGGGTGAGGCGCTGGACCTGACGGAGCTGGTTGAGAAGTGGGAGGCTGAAAAAGATCCGATTGTGGATGATTTTCTGGATGGAATGCTGGAAGCAGGAATATACGAAGGAAAACAAATTGCCCTTCCCTTTCAGACAGACCCCAAAAACATATATTACCGCGCGGATATCCTGGAGGATGAACTGGGATTTACCAATCTTGACAAGGAAGTAAGCTGGGATAAGCTGTTGGAAATTTGTGCTGCTGTAAAGGAGAAATATGGTGACGAAGGGATGTTCCCGATCTCATTCTTTACACTGGACCAGGGAAGCACCAATGCCATGCTCAATGTAATGTTTACTAACGGAGCCAGTTGGATTTCCGCCGATGGAAAGGAGGGTGCGCTTGAAATGCCTGAGGTAATGGAATGCATGGGGCTCCTTAAGGAGATGCGGGACAAGGAATATTTTCCGGATGGTATGGTTTCTTACAACAAAGCAGACACAGAAAAGCTTTATGCGTCAGGAAAACTGGCCATGGTGTGGATAAGTCCGTTTACACATGTAAAGTCCAACGAGGAGATGTATAAGAACACCAAAATTATGGGTCCGGTCACAGGTCCCAGCGCGGATAAGCCAAGGGAAGTGGCATGGTCAGATGGAATCATGGGATTTGCACAGACAGAGCATCCTGAGGAGACAAAGGAATTCATAGAATGGTTCCTGAAGAACAATGAGCAGCTTTATATTGACGGCGGTGCTTCAGCCCTGCCTGCCCGCAAGAGTTTTTATGAAAATGAATTTTATAAGACAGACTGGATGATGGGGCAATATGCAAAATACAGGGATTATTATGTAGATCTAAACTGGCCGGCAGACAACTGTCCTCTTGCTACCAACCAGATTTTTGTCCAGAACATGCTGGGCAAGCCGATTGAAGCCATGCTGATGGGGTCTGACGATATGGCAGGAGAACTGAAAAAAACCAATGATGAGATGAACCGCGTGTTAGAGGAACTAAATTAATCCTATTAGAATGGAGGAGTATCCATGAAACGCTCCAGCTCTAAAACAGCAGTAAAATGGAGAAAGGAAAGCCGCCCATACCTGATGCTGATTCCGGCGGCCCTGGTCCTCCTGCTGATTAGTGTATATCCCGTTTTATACGGGATATATATGAGTATGACAAATAAAAATCTGCTCAGGCCAGGCCGGAATGATTTTATCTTTCTGGACAATTTCATAAAACTGGCACAGGACCAGGAATTTCTTGGAAGCCTGGGTTTTACCTTTGTATATACCTTTTCTGTTGTGGCTGTTTCCTATGTTGTTGGCCTTACTCTGGCCCTGCTGCTGAACCGTAAGATACGGTTCGGGGCACTTTTTAGGACTATTTTTCTTCTTCCCTGGGTAATTCCTGCCGTGGTGGCGGTCATCAACTGGACCTGGGTGCTCAATGACCAGGTGGGTATCATCAACATAACATTAAAGAAGCTGGGGCTGATTGAGAAACCGGTGCTGTTCCTTGGAGACTATTCCCTGGTGCGGTTTACTGTTATACTGGTCTCCGTTTGGAAGCAGATGCCATTTATGATGATTACCCTGCTGGCTGGACTGCAGAGCGTGCCGGCGGAGCTGTATGAGGCGGCTGAGATGGATGGGGCCGGGTTCCGGCACACGCTGACCGGTATTACGCTGCCTTTAATTAAGCCCATTAGCTTTATCAGTACGATTCTGACCTTTCTGTGGACCTTTAACACATTTGAAAATATCTGGCTGCTGACAGGGGGAGGACCAAACGGATACACATATACGCTTCCAATCCTGTCCTATTACACCGCATTTTTACGCCAGAATATATCCTATGCGTCCGCCATTGCGGTGGTTATGATTCTTGTACTTTTGCTTATAAGTCTGGTATATTTTAGAGTCCAGTTCAGGGAAAAAGAGAGGGGGTAACGGGAATGGTTGGCGGAAAAAAAAGAAAAATCAAAGATTTTCTGACATATGCAGTGCTGATACTGTTTGCCTGTATTTTCACACTGCCCACAGCAGCCATGGTTGGAACTGCATTTAAGGGGGATACCAGGGCGCTGTCGGATACCGGTCTGTTTCCGGCGCGTCCGGAGCTGACTGCGTTCAGGGCCGTTCTGCAGTCTGATTTCCTGCTTTCAGCCTTAAACAGCCTGAAAATAGGACTGATTGTTACGTGCCTGTGCATTATTCTGGCTGTCCTGGCCGGGTATGCCTTATCGCGGTATAAATCCCGCATGCTGGGCGGCTTCCAGATTGGGCTGCTGGTTTTGCAGATGTTTCCGCTTATGCTTATGCTGATGCCGCTTTTTATGATTTACAAAAAAATAAATGTGATAGATACTCATTGGTCATTGATTCTGAGCTATACTTCCCTGAACCTTCCGTTTTCAATCTGGATGCTGAAGGGATTCTTTGACACGATTCCTTATGAACTGGAGGAGTCCGGTCTCATAGATGGGTGCAGCCCGGCCCAGTGCCTTTTAAGGCTGGTATTACCTGTGGCAATGACGGGAATTGCTACAGTGGCTATTTTTACATTCCTTAATGTTTGGAATGAATATACATTTTCCAATATATTTGTCACATCACAGGATAAGATCACCCTGACTGTGGGGCTTCAGAAATACGTGTCCAAAAACCTGAATTCATGGGGACAGATGATGGCAGCTTCCACCCTGGGAATTATTCCTTCCATCTTGTTTCTGCTGTTTGCACAGAAACATATTGTGCAGGGAATGACTTCGGGAGCAGTCAAAGGGTAGGCGGACTGGAGAATAGTCAGGACAGTAAAAGGATTAGGGCTGGAATATAGTCAGGGCTGGAATAAAAAAAGAGAGAAGGAGGATACAAGTATATGATAGATTTATTGCTCACAGAGGGAACGGTTGTGACAATGGACCAGAAACGGCGTATCATTGAAGACGGCGCTGTGGCCGTGGATCAGGGAAAGATTCTTTTCGTTGGCTCCAGTAAAGAGGCAGAGGTGAAATTTCCCGAAGTGAGAAAAACCATAAATTGCAGGAACCACGCAGTTATGCCGGGCTTTGTGGATGTCCATGGACATGGGGGCCATGCCCTCATAAGAGGGGCGATTTTTGATACAAGCAACTGGATGGCGGCTGTAACCCAACTGTACAACCATTATGTCACAGATGATTATTGGTATTATGAGGGCAGGGTCAGTGCCCTGGACCATCTGAGGGCGGGCATAACCACCTCGGTGTGCATTATTGGCGCCCAGCAGCGCTGTGATGACCCTGTATTTTCCATTAACCACGCCAAAGGATATTCCGAGACAGGGTTAAGGGAAGTGGTCTGCACGGGACCAAGCCAGCCGCCGTGGCCCCATAAATTCAGCCGGATCATAGACGGAAAGCGTGTACTTATGGAAGTCAGCTACGAACAGGTAATTGAAAGTATGGAGACTGTCATACGCGAACTGAACCATAGCTGTAATGACAGAATCCGGGCCTTTGTATCGCCCTTCGGCCTGCTTCCCTCTACCAACTCATCCTTCCCTACTGAGTCAGATGTGATGTGGGCAGGACCAACGGAATTCGACCTGCACCAGCTGAAAGAAATGTGGCGCATTGCAGATAAATATGATACCAGGATCCATGCGGAGGCTTACGGAGGTTCCATCTATCAGATGCATAAGGCTGGTAAGCTTGCGCTGCTGGGGCCAAGGGTACATTTACAGCACACCTCTGGCTGCTCCTTTGATGAGCTTCAGATATTGGCAGACACAGGGACCCATGTGGGAGTAACCTTTCAGTCAAGTACAATGCTGATTCCCATGCTGTGGATGGGGGTAAAGACTGCTATCGGAACAGACGGGCCCAAGCTTTTAGGAAACGCGGATATGTTTCAGTCCATGCGCATGACTCAGAACAAGCATAAGGACGAGCTGACATTCAGCACCAACTTCATGTTCAATCTTCCGAGTGACAGGCTGCTTGAGATGACCACCATTGATGCCGCAGAGGTAATCGGGTGGGAGGATGATATAGGTTCCCTTGAGATAGGAAAAAAGGCCGATATTATCACCGTCAATCTGATGAATCCGCGGATGACGCCACGGTTTAACATCATTGATACGATGGTCATGTTGGGAAATGGAAATGACGTGGATAATGTGTTTGTAGACGGTGTGCACCTTCTGGAAAATGGAAAAGTTCTTTCCGTCGATGAGGAAAAGGTTCTGATGGAAGGGGATAAAGTGGCGCGGGAGTCACTGGAGAGGATTGGATATCAGAATTTCATTGACGGAAAAGAACATTTCTGGGGGAAGGTCAGGCGCTACGACAGCAGGCCTAAGTTTGATTTAGAGTGGCAGAGAAAAGATGGGGGATATTATTAAAATCCAATCCTGTCATTGAAGACAGAAAGTAGCAGCCAGGGTTGGGCGCACCGGGTGATCCCAGCCTCAACCAGAAGCAGGACGGCGGATACGACTGGACGGCAGGATGATTGTGTATGGGGACGGGCAAAGAGCAAAAGTGTATACATATGAAAAATAGTTGAAATATAAGAGGAGGCTAATATGGGAACACCACATAACAGCGCTGAGCCAGGAGAGATAGCAAGGACTGTTTTGATGCCAGGGGATCCATTTCGGGCGGAATTTATTGCAAAGAACTGGCTGACGGATGTAAAGCTTGTAAACCAGATACGTAATATATATGCATTTACCGGGAGATACCATGACACAGAAGTCACAGTAATGGCCAGTGGCATGGGGATGCCCAGCATAGGGATTTATTCCTATGAGCTGTTTGCACAATATAATGTGGATGAGATTATCCGCATTGGAACAGCGGGATCCTACTGCGACAGGCTGAAACTGTACGATGTCGTGCTGGCAGAGGGCTGCTGGAGCGAATCCAGCTATGCAGCCACTCAGAATGGGGATGCGTCGGATACCAAATATCCAGACCAGCAGCTCAACCAGATAATCCTGGACGCAGGCAACCTTGCCAATATCCAGATTAAACCGGCTAAAATCCATTCCAGTGATGTGTTTTACCGTCAACCGGAGATGGAAAGTTTTCGTGATTTTTATGAAAAGCACGGATGCGAATGTGTGGAGATGGAGAGCTTTGCCTTGTTCCATAATGCACAGGTTTTGGGAAAAAGAGCTGCCTGCCTTTTGACTATATCGGATTCCTTTGTGACCGGGGAAAAGACCAGTGCAGAGGAGCGCCGGTCAGCCTTTGGCAGTATGATGGAGGCTGCACTGAAGGCAGCAGAAATACTGGGGAAACGGCAGGCGGCAATGAAATGACTTTCTGAATGTCAGAAAGGCGGAGAATTAGGCGGATATCAAAATAGATAACATAAAAACGGGAAATTATCTTATTGTAGATTCTTTCCCGTTTTTTTGCGCAATACGAACTCTTCTTTCACTTAAATGTCCGGCTCCACCAATTTGTATTCCTGAAGTTTATGGGCCTGGAAGCGTATAGGGATTAAATTGGAAATTGGCCATTCCTACCCTGGGAAATGGACCTTAAATATAAATAATTTCAGAATAATGTAAGTTTGAAATGCTTTTTGAAATGGTTTTCCTGTATAATGGTTATAATTGGAAAAATAGACGCTAAAAGGCGGTACCATAGATGAATGAGATAAACAAAAATAACCTGGCGGTCAGGAATACATTATATGCCCGGACGCTGGGAACACTGGAGATACTTTATAATGGAGAGCCGTGGGAGCTGCCGATGTCGGTTAAGGGAAAGGTGATGCAGCTTTTCCTGCTCCTGATATGGGCTGGAGAAAATGGACTCAGCCGCGTAAAGCTTCAGGATTTTCTTTATGACAGAAGAAGTACGGATGCTGCAAATGCGCTTAGAATTACAACAACACGTCTGAGAAAAATACTTTCCCAGTCCGTTCTGCCTTTGGGAGAATATGTGGTGGTCGAAAAAAATACATATTATTTGAAAATGGGGAGAGTGGGGGGAGAACTTGAACTCCAGATGGACGCTGCTCTCATGGAAGATTATTATAACCGGGCTATGGAAACAGAAGATGAAGCTGCACGCCAGCTGCTTCTGGAACAGGCCTGCGGTCTTTACGGAGGAGAATTCCTTCCTGTTCTGTCCGGCGAGGTGTGGGCGGAATCTCTTCGGAGCCATTACCAGGATATTTATTTCAAAGGCGTGAGGGAAGCCTGCCGCCTGATGAAGCTCCATCGGGACCATCAGAAGATTGTGAGGCTGTGCGATGCCGCAACTGCGGCCTATCCCCTGGCAGAGTGGGCGGAGCAAAAGATTGGAGCTTTGTTGGCGTTAAAGCGGTATGGAGACGCGTTAAAGACATATGGTTATGTAACACAAAATCTGCTTGACGAGACCGGCAGCATTCCCTCGGATCACGTGCTGGCATATTTCAAACAGATTGGCAGCCAGATAGAGCATGTGAATGGCGGTCTGAAAGAGATCAGGGGGAATCTTGAGGAAAGGGACTGGTCGGCCGGAGCGTATTATTGTACTTATCCGGGATTTGTTGACTGCTTCCGTATGGTTATCCGGTCCGTGGAGCGGGGGAAACGCAGGGGATTTCTGATTGTATGCACGGTCCGGGACGGGAAAGATTGTCCGGTAGAGGATGGCAGGAAGCTTCAGGAGTATGAGGACGCTCTGTGTGAAGTGGTCCACAGTACCCTTCGAAGAGGAGACGTTTATACGAAGTACGGACCGGACCAGATTCTGATTCTGGCAAACGAACTGCGGGAAGACAAATGCCGTCTTGTTGAAAACCGTATTGTATCTGGAATGCGCAGAAGGTATGGGCAAAAGGTGAGTCTGCATATAGAAAACGTGAATCTGAAGGATTGGTGTCCGGGGGAAGAAAAAGGAAAAGAAGAAAAAAGGCGTGAAAAAACTGTAAGGAGAAGGCCGTGACCGCGCGTGTCTGTGTAAAATGGACAGGCAGATTTTCGCTCCGGCGGTCACTCTGTGCGTATAGAAATAGCAAGGGAATCTTGAAAAAGGTTCCCTTTTGGTTACATTTCAGTCACATATTGGAAAAAGTTGAAAATAGACATGAAATTGTGTTTCTTTGAAATGCTTTTTGAAATACCCCCTCCTATATTATATTACCATGAGTTGAGTAAAAGGTTGTATTTGTAAATATCAGGAGGTACTGGTTATGATAAAGAAAAATGTTATGAAAAAGCATTCACGCCATGCAGCGCTGCTGACAGCCATCGTGCTTGCTTTTTCTAATGTCGGAACATGTTTGAATGTGTCCCTGGCTCAGGAGATTACCAGTGATGACGGAGGCGATAGCACGGGAGGAAGCGGAAGTTCTGGTGAAAGCAACAGTTCCGGCGGAAGCAATAGCACTGGTGGAAGCAGTAGTTCCGGCGGAAGCAATAGTTCCAGCGGAAGCGACAGCTCCGGCGGAAGCAACAGTTCCAGTGGAAGCGACAGCACTGGTGGAAGCGATAGCTCAAGTGGTAACGAGAGCGGAGAAGGGACCGGAAGTGAAGGGGAAGGCGGAGAGACCGCCGGAGGCGAGAGCGGAGAAGGAACCGGAAGTGAAGGGGAAGGCGGAGAAACCGCCGGAGGCGAGAGCGGAGAAGGAACCGGAAGCGAAGGGGAAGGCGGAGAAACCACCGGAGGCGAGAGCGGAGAAGGAACCGGAAGTGAAGGAGAAGGCGGAGAAACCGCCGGAGGCGAGAGCGGAGAAGGAACCGGAAACAAAGGGGAAAGCGCAGAAGATTCTGGAATCGAAGGAGAAGAAGACGTCAATGGAGAAACAGGTGGCGTAGCAGGTGGCGGGGCGGCAGCTGGAGACCTGGCAGACAAAGAGGAAAAAGAGAAGGAATTTACAATCACCTATACGGTAAATCCGGAGGGTGCAGCTGAGGTTGAGGGTGATACCTTAATACAGGAGGGCGAGGAGTTATCTTTCACGGTTAAACCTGTGGATGGTTATGTGATTCAGATTGTAACAGCCAATGGATACGAGCTGGCTGCTGAAGCGGAAGAGGATACGGAGGGAGACAGCGGGCTGGCCGGTATGGCAACGTATGTAGTGACGGATATTGAGGAGAATCTGGATATTGAGGTTGAACTTCTCGAAACAGAGGAAACGGCTTCTGATACAGCAGCATTTATGGCAGAGATTGACGGAATTACAATTTTAGTGGAGCCGTTGGATGGTGAATTTGCCGCTTCGGTAAAATCGTTATCTGCAATTGCAATTGATGATGAAGATACCAGTTCTGTTATTAAAGGAAAATGTGCAGCGGATGGTTACGGCTCGGTTGAGGTTAGGGTATTTGACATAACCCTGGAGGATGAAAACGGACAGCCAGTTCAACCGGGATGTAATGTAAAGGTTTCATTTTCCGGCCTGGATATTCCAGAATCAGTTTCAAATGAGCGATCTGTAGAATCAGATAAAATTAGCGTGTATCACCTTGAGGATCAGGAAAATGATCTAAAAGTTAATGCTCTAAAATGTGATGTAAATGAAGGAGAGGGGACGGTTGCATTTGAAACCAGCCATTTTTCAGTATTTGCAATAGCATATCCGGATGGCAACGAATTCGGACATAGATATGTGCCTACATCATATTTATCATCATCAAGTACATTTGAGTATAGAAATAATTCAGAATATATAGTAATTGATACAACAAATAGCACTTTGAATCAAGTGCAGGGTGGGTATGATCTTACCGTAGATGCTGCAATCGCAGAAGATGCAGAGGGCCCCCTTACATTTGTGTTGAGTGACGCTTTTATGGAAGCAATGCGCAAATTTGGGGCGGACGAAGGAGTTATGCCAACGTATAAATTTAATTTAAATTTAAACCTGAAAAACAATTCCCAAATAAAGTATTTATATGAGGCAAACAGCCTATCGGTTCAAACTCCCGAATCAAATGTTGATACATCCTTTTCAGGAATGGATGTGACGATCAAAGGATTTGACGGACAGATAATTGACCGTACTTATGGAGCGTACCGGGTTCAAAACAACGCTATAAAGGATCTGTTTGGCAAAACAAAAATAAATTTTGAAGACATGCTGACTATTTATGATGTCTTATATGAAAAAGGATATGATGGCGATTACCCTTTAACGGATTATTATAAGAATTACTATCACACAGATGATTTAAGTACTGTATTTGGCAATTTATCAATGGAAAGTGTGGGTAATAACGGCACATTTGATTTAAGCGGTACAATTGACGAAGTGGCAGCTAAGTATGACGGTACTTATCCCTACTTTGACTTCGCTAATATTTTCACATCAAAAAGTAAACTTAAAGCGCGGCTTTATGAGGTGGAACCGGAGCTTGGAAGTCTTTTATATGACACTTTTTATAAGGAATTATTTGGTGTGACATTTGGTGAGAGAACAGGATATGATACCCCCCTTGCACTGTTTATGGATCATGATACCAGCGAATGGCAGAGCGCGGATGCAAGTTTTGCAGATACACTGGGCGACGGATTATCCAGTGGGGAAAGCTGTGACTTTACTTTGGGAATGTTTTTCCATCCCAGAATGGGAAATGCATATCAGGGTTACAATTGTGGATACTATACTGCAATTACTTTAGTACCAGAAAACACCACCCCTCCGACTCCCCCAACCCCTCCGACTCCCCCAACCC